>ERZ1034719.1353-NODE-1353-length-11527-cov-5.128225_pt1 | contig 11527 bp, 10 predicted proteins | sample MGYA00520703_ERZ1034719 | MGnify/ENA primary metagenome ERZ1034719 (study PRJEB33766, sample SAMN09781716) | gut metagenome | biome: gut microbiome | host: Homo sapiens | place: Madagascar | study: EMG produced TPA metagenomics assembly of the PRJNA485056 data...
GTGTACTTTTGCCGCGTTATAAAATTTTAGTTTAACTAGTTAAAGTTTTAAAGCCATGAAGAAGGTATTTATGTCTTTGGCAGTTGTAGCCATGATGGTTGCTGCTGCATCTTGCGGAAACAATGCTTCTAAGAAAGCTGCTGCTGAAGCTGAGGCTGCTCAGGCTGACAGCACCTGCTGTGTAGCAGATAGCTGCGCTGCTTGCGCTGATTCAAGCTCCTGCGCTGCTGCTGATAGCGTTGTTGCTGAATATTAGGTAAAACCCAATTGAGCCCATATTCGGGCTTAGGAAAAATTGCGGTACCTTGAGGTAACTCAGGATGCTGCTTTTTTTGTATTATATTTGCAGGAAGAAACGCTTATATTATGGCAACGAAGGAAAAGACCGTGTGGTTCTGCAAGAATTGCGGAAACGAAAGCCCCAAATGGATGGGGCGTTGTCCGGCATGCGGGGAGTGGAATACCATGGTGGAACAGACCGTGGCGACAGGAAAGCCGTCACGTAACGTGTCACAGGCAGCTGCCGCGCCGAATCACAGGCCATTGCATCTGAAAGAAATCGAAGCATCTGCAGAGAACAGGATTTCACTTGGATTGGCAGAAGTCGACCGGCTGCTCGGCGGAGGCATTGTCAGAGGTTCATTGGTCCTTATAGGCGGCGAGCCCGGCATCGGCAAATCCACATTGTCCCTTCAGATTCCGTTGGGCGCGCCTGCGCTGAAGACATTGTACGTGTCGGGCGAGGAGAGCGCGAGGCAGGTGAAAATGCGTGCCGACAGGCTTGGTGGAGATAACTCCAACTGCTTCATTTACAGCGAGACAGATATAAGCAACATCATTGCGCAAGCGGATGCGCTGAAGCCGGACCTGATGGTCGTGGACTCGGTGCAGACCATGTTTTCCTCCAATGTCGATTCTTCCGCCGGCTCGGTTTCGCAGATAAAGGAAGTGACGGCAATGCTGCTGCATTATGCGAAAATGTCCGGCGTGCCGGTGATTCTCATCGGTCATATTACCAAGGACGGCTACATCGCAGGACCTAAGATTCTGGAACATATCGTGGACGTGGTGCTCCAGTTCGAGGGTGACAACAAGGGGGCTTACCGCCTGTTGCGGAGCATAAAGAACCGTTTCGGCTCCACGTCGGAGCTGGCTGTTTTCGAGATGACCGGCAAGGGGTTGCGTGAGGTGACCAACCCGTCGGAAATGCTGATGCCGATGCATGAGGAGGGGCTCAGCGGTACGGCCGTCTGTGCAATGCTGGATGGCATGCGTCCGTTCCTTTTCGAGGTTCAGGCACTTGTAAGTTCTGCCGCATACGGCACACCGCAGCGTTCCGCGACAGGTTTCGATGTCCGCAGATTGAACATGCTTCTGGCCGTGCTGGAAAAGCGTGCGGGATTCAAACTCAATATGAAGGACGTGTTCCTGAATATGGCTGGAGGACTGAGAGTTACGGATCCGGCATGCGACCTGGCGGTGGTCTGCGCAGTCCTTTCTTCGAATTTCGATTTCGCGATTTCTGCCAATATCTGTTTCGCAGGGGAAATCGGCTTGAGCGGCGAAATCCGTCCGGTGAACCAGCCGGAGCGTCGCGTTATCGAGGCCGCGAAACTAGGCTTCCGCAAGATATTCATTTCATCGTTCACATCTATTGACAATGCTGCCGCGAAGGGTATCGAAGTGGTGAAAGTGTCTGATATTCCGGCACTTGTAAGAAATTTATTCAGACAGTAATATGAAATTGCCACAGGGATTTTCTCCGGAAGAACGGAGTGAGAAAGCGCAGGCGCTTTTCAAACAGGGATTCAATTGTACACAGTCAGTGGTACTTACATTTGCCGATGTCCTGGAGGCATCCGGTATGGCTGATGAGAAATTGCTGAAGATAATAGGTTCCGGTTTCGGCGGAGGCATGGGACGGCTTCGTGAGGTATGTGGCGCTTTCAGCGGCTGTACCATGATGGCGGGTTTCATTTCTCCTGCCGATGTTCCTGCCGATATGGAGGCCCGCAAGACGAATTATGCTATCGTTCAGGAGTTTGCGGAGAAATTCAAGGCGGCAAACGGCGGCAGTATCGTGTGCCGCGAATTGCTTGGTCTGGACAAGTCAGGACAGCGCGAAACCCCTATGCCGTCGCAGCGCACGGCGGAGTATTACAAGAAACGGCCGTGTGTGCAGATAATCGGGGAGGCGGCGCGGATAGTCGCGGAAAAATTGATTGAAATAAGTAAATAAAAAAATGCGGAACGCTCGAAATTGAACGTTCCGCTTATTGTATCTTGGCGAGATGCCTGATTACATAGCCTGAGCTACAGCTACAGCTACTGCAACAGTTGCACCTACCATAGGGTTGTTACCCATTCCGAGAAAGCCCATCATCTCGACGTGAGCAGGAACTGAAGATGAACCTGCGAACTGAGCGTCAGAGTGCATACGGCCGAGGGTGTCAGTCATACCATAGGATGCTGGACCTGCAGCCATGTTGTCCGGGTGAAGTGTACGTCCGGTACCACCGCCTGATGCTACTGAGAAGTATGGCTTGCCTGCGAGCACACGCTCCTTCTTGTATGTACCTGCTACAGGGTGCTGGAAACGTGTAGGGTTGGTAGAGTTACCGGTGATGGAAATGTCTACGTTCTCCTTCCACATGATGGCAACGCCTTCGCGTACATCATCAGCGCCATAGCAGCGTACTCCGCCACGTACACCCTCAGAGTACTTGGTCTCAGAAATGACTTTTACCTCACCTGAGTAGTAGTCGAACTGTGTCTGTACGTATGTGAAGCCGTTGATACGGGAAATGATCTTGGCAGCGTCCTTTCCGAGACCGTTGAGGATGACGCGGAGAGGTTTCTGACGAACCTTGTTGGCCATCTCTGCGATCTTGATAGCGCCTTCAGCGGCAGCGTATGACTCGTGACCTGCGAGGAATGCGAAGCACTCTGTGTTCTCGCTGAGGAGACGGGCTGCGAGGTTACCGTGTCCGAGACCTACTTTACGGTCATCAGCAACTGAACCAGGGATGCAGAATGCCTGGAGACCTTCACCGATAGCCTCGGCAGCCTCAGCAGCAGACTTTACGCCTTTCTTTATAGCGATGGCTGCACCTACTACATAAGCCCACTTCGCGTTCTCGAAGCAGATTTTCTGGGTGTCTTCGCACATCTTGTAAGGGTCGATACCCTTGGCATCGCAGATTGCCTTTGCATCGTCGATGTCTTTGATTCCATATTTGTTGAGAGTTGCATTGATCTTATCAATACGACGCTCGTAGCTTTCAAAAAGTGCCATGTTCTCTTACTCTTTACGTGGGTCAATATACTTAACAGCGTCCTTGAAGCGGCCGTATGTTCCTTTGGCCTTCTCGATAGCCTCCGGGCCTGTAGCGCCACCCTTGAGAGCATCCATAAGCTTGCCGAGGTTTACGAACTCGTAACCGATAACTTCATTGTTCTCATCGAGAGCCATCTTGGTGCAGTATCCCTCGGTCATTTCGAGGTAACGGCTTCCTTTGGCTTTGGTACCGAACATTGTACCTACCTGGCTGCGGAGGTTCTTTCCGAGGTCCTCAAGTGAACCGCCTACAGGAAGACCGCCCTCTGAGAAAGCAGACTGGGTACGTCCGTAAACGATCTGAAGGAAAAGCTCACGCATCGCAGTGTTGATGGCATCGCAAACGAGGTCTGTGTTGAGAGCCTCAAGGAGTGTCTTGCCAGGAAGGATTTCAGAAGCCATAGCAGCTGAGTGGGTCATACCGGAGCAGCCGATAGTCTCTACGAGAGCCTCTTCGATGATACCGTCCTTGACGTTGAGTGTCAATTTGCAGGCACCCTGCTGAGGAGCACACCAACCGATACCGTGTGTAAGGCCGGAAATGTCCTTGATCTCTTTTGAATGCACCCATTTTCCCTCTTCAGGAATAGGAGCATTGGCGTGATTCGCGCCTTTTGCAACGCAGCACATGTGCTGCACTTCTTGTGTGTAAATCATATTCTAGAATAATGAATTTATGTTCATTTCACAAAGATAGTAAAATTTTTCGGCATTTATTTTCCTGCGAGATGCTTCTCCCAGGCCCAAGCTGCCTCAAGTGTCTGTTCTACAGTGCGTTCTGCCTTCCAGCCGAGCTTTTTGTTGGCAAGTGAAGGGTCTGCCCAGATGGCTGTAACGTCACCTGCGCGACGTGGAGCGAACTTGTAGTTCAGTTTGACGCCGTTCACCTTCTCGAAAGCATTGACCAATTCGAGGACGGAAACCGGACGGCCTGTGCCGATGTTGAAAATCTCGTAGTCCTGCTCCATCTTGCCGTCGAGCATTCTTGCGACAGCGTAAACGTGTGCCTTGGCGAGGTCGACGATGTCGATGTAGTCTCTCTGGCATGTTCCGTCCGGGGTAGGATAGTCATTGCCGAAGATGCTCAGGCACTCGCGCTTGCCGATTGCGGTCTGGGTGATGAACGGTACGAGGTTGTTAGGCACGCCTCTCGGGAGTTCGCCGATGAGTGCTGACGGGTGGGCACCGATTGGGTTGAAATATCTGAGCGCGATACCCTTGATGCAGCCCTCTTTATGTACGCCCGGAGTAACTTCCGTGCCATATCTTGCGTAAGCTTTCACTGAATCGCGGAGAATGTCTTCGCAGATCTGCTTCGTGTTGCCGTAAGGGGATGTTGCAGGCTGACGTGGGGATTCCTCGGTTACAGGGAGCTTGTCCGGCTCGCCGTAAACTGTTGCAGATGAGGAGAACAGCACGTTGCATCCGCCGTGGGTGCGGGCAGCCTCTATTACGTTCAGGAATGATGAAAGGTTGTTGGTGTAGTATTTTACCGGCTCGGCTACCGATTCGCCGACTGCCTTGAACGCAGCGAAATGGATGACTGCGTCGATCTGGAATTCGGAGAACAGCTTGTTTACTGCTTCCAAGTCACAGAAATCCATCTTGATGAACGGGATATCTTCCCTACCGGTGATTTTTTTTACACCTTCGAAACAGGTCATGTCGCAGTTTGACATATCGTCGGCTACAACGACATCGTAGCCAGCCTGAATCAATTCGACTGTCACGTGGCTGCCGATGAATCCGGCACCGCCTGACACGAGAACTCTTTTGCTCATAGTTTGTCTTATTATAAGTTTCGTGAACTGCAAATGTACGCAAAAATGATAAGAATCGGTGCAGAACTTTCCGTAACTTTGCGGATATTTGTGACGGATATGAAATTGATTGTTACTATAATATTGTCAATGTCGATGTTTTTCGGCATTGAATCCGGAATCCGCGGGGCAGAGATCGGAGATTCATTGGCCCGCAGGGCTGATTCGTCCCGTTTTTCACCGGCGCAGAAATTCATTGACCTGAAAATGGCGGAGGAGCCTTTCCGCTCGGGCGTCTGCGGCATTCTGGCGGTGAGCATGAACGGGGACACTCTCGCGGAGTACGGCAGTATGCGGAAGCTGATACCTGCGTCGAATACCAAGCTGATTACCACTGGTTTAGCTCTCAATTCCCTCGGCCCGGGCTTCCGTTTCACGACGCGGCTCGGCTATACAGGACATGTCAGCAACGGGACTCTCCACGGGGACCTCTACATAGTGGGCGGCGGTGACCCGACCATCGCTTCCGGCGATATGATGGCACCGTCACGCGACACCCTTTTCGCGACGTGGAAAAGGGCATTGACCCGCGCCGGAATTCATCGGATTTCCGGCCTCGTCATCGGCGACGGGCGCTTCTTCGACGGCCCGATCGAGAATGAAAACTGGGCGTACAACGACCTCGGGACGGATTTCGGTGCCGGCGGGAACGGCCTCTGCTTCGCCCGTAACATCCTGACTGTCAATGTCGAGCCGACCGCGCTGAAGTCGAAGGTCAATGTCGTTTCCATGTCGCCTTCCCTCCCGTGGCTCCGGTTTCGTGTCAATGCTTTCACTTCTCCGGCGGGCTCCGGGGACAACCTGTATTTGTTTAACACGGACTTGGCTCCCGTGGCGGAACTGCGTGGCTCGCTGGCCATCGACAAGGGGAAGCGTAAAGAACAGTGCAGCAACAAGTTCGGGGCAATGACCTGCGCCTGGTCCTTCAGCGAATTCCTTCGCTGTGCCGGCATTTTCAACGGCGGTGCTGCAGATGTCGATTCTTATGGCAATGTCCGTGAGGCGGAGAAGTTTTCCCGTGAGGTGTCTTCGCGTCCTGCCGCGTCTCCTGCCTCGATACGCACTATCGCTTCCTTCCGTTCTCCTTCGCTTCTGGAAATCGCCAAGGTGACGAATGACCGGAGCGACAATTTTTATGCGGAAACATTGATCCGTATGATTTCGAAGACGCGGACTGGTTCGGCATCGTACGATTCTTGTGGAGTGGTGATTCTCAGGGAGTTGGATAGTCTTGGCGTGGACGGCGGATGCGGTATGAGGATGGTGGACGGCAGCGGCCTGGCGCGGCACAACTACATTTCGCCGGACTTTTTCTGCCGTTTCCTGAAGGCGATGTCGCAGTCGCGTTCTTCTGCGCAGTATCTTTCAACTCTTTCTGTGGCAGGTGGTTCGCGCATGAAGAATTGTCCGGATTCGCTCCGCCGCCGTGTCCGCATGAAGAGCGGTTCCATGAACGGGGTCCTGTGCTATTCCGGCTACATACTTCCTGCCGGCGGTAAGGGTGACACCATTGTCTTTTCGATAATGACCAACAATATCGTCGAGGATTCCGCCGCGGTACGCAATTTTATCGATACCCTTCTGGTGAAACTCTGCAACGGGTGAGGTTTTGCCGCCGGGCAATGAAAAAGGCTGACTATCGCATTGATAATCAGCCCTTATCTTCTTCTTGTGGAGAAAATTATTCGCCTTCCTTTGCTGTAACTACAGCGCTGAGTTTCTCGTAGAGAGCATCTGTTCTTTCGAACATCTCTTTATGGAGATTTGCGAACCATGCCTTTCTCTGCTTAGGCTCAACCTTGGCATTAGCCTTGTCCTTCATGTCGTTGTACAGATCCACTGCCTCGCTGATGATCTCGGCAATTTTCTCTGAACTCTTGTGAGGGTTGAGGGTAATGAAGAGAGAACAATCATCGACGAATTCGCCGACAATGTATTCAACGTCTTTTTTGAAATCTCTAAGATTCATAGTATTACGAACTGTTTTTAATAAATTGCTTTATCGGTGCCGTGTTTCGTGCATGGTCTGCATGCGTTTGCACGGATTCCGCAAAGTTAGTCAAAATTTTTGAAAATAGTAAGGACTTGCGGTAATCTTCACTGATGTGTACGGGGTCCCGTCCGCATCGCACATCCGGCTTGCCCGCAAGAGCCTTGTCGCGCCGCTGTAATAGTCCGGTTCCGATGGATTCAGCGAGTTGATTCTGACTTCGTGTGAAGAGTGGATTATCCTGCCGCCTCCTATATACATTGCCACATGGGTGATCCTTTCCGGTTTTTCTTCCGTGGCCCGTTTTCCGAAGAACAGCAGGTCGCCCGGTTTCAGGTCGCCTTCGCTTTTTCCCGGGATGAAGCCTTCCAATGAAACCGCCTTGCCTTCGTTTACTTGCTGCGATGCGTTTCTATGCAGGAGTACGCCGTTCAGAAAGAATGCAGTCCTGGTCAATCCGCTGCAGTCCAGGCCTTTAGGCGAGGTGCCTCCCCACATGTAAGGTGTCCCGAGGAATTTTTTTGCCGTGGCGACCACGTTTTCCGGCGTGGCTTTTCGGGATGCGGCCCATGATGAGAACTCGGCAACGTCCTGGCATTTCACATATCCTGTGCGTCCGTCAGGCATTGTTACGGCCAGAAACAGTTTGTGTTTCAATGGTTTGTCGCCGGCATTGAATTTTATCCTCAGCAGGTCGCCAGCAACGAGGTCGCTGATGCGTTGTGAACTGGCGTCGGGGGCTTCGTAGACTTCCGTCCAGAGTGAGGTGCAGATGTATTTGGGCGCTGCTATGTATTGCCTGAGTTGTGTGCTGTCCATCGGGATGATGCCCATGTCCGATGCCCATGCCGTGTAAGGCTCCGGGGTCTTGATTTTCAGCCAATATCCCTCACTGCCAATGATTTCCACCGGGGTTCCCATCAATGCTTGTGTCTCCAGTCCGGATTCGTAGTCGGGAAGCGTGCGCATGAAGTCCGCCGAGTATTTGACGATGCCGTATTTCTGTTGTCCGGCCGCGTTGAGGCTCAATGCCAATGCGACCAGGACAGGTATTATTGATTTTCTCATTTTCCGCTGTTGTTTGATGCCTGTTTTGCGAAGATAAGTACTTTTTAATAGATTTGCAGCCGAAAATCCGATATTATGGAAAGTGTCTCAATGGTGATGCCGGATTGTTTTCCGGATGGTAAGAGGTACAATACCTTCGTGGGGTATTACAAGCGTGTCTATGGCGAGCGTCTCCAGAAGCTTGTCATTGATGCAGGTTTCACTTGTCCGAACCGTGACGGCACCGTCGGCTACGGCGGTTGTTCCTTTTGTGATAATGCTGCTTTCCATCCGTCTTACAGCACTGCCGGCAAGTCCATTGCCGCCCAGATTGACGAGGGCATTGAATTTCATCAGGTGCGTTATCGCAACACCAGACATTATCTGGCGTATTTCCAGTCATATTCAAATACTTACGCTCCGCTTCCGCGTCTGAAGGAGCTGTATTTGGAGGCATTGTCCCATCCGCATATCGTCGGCATTGTCATAGGCACGAGGCCGGATTGCATTGACGAGGAAAAGTTGGATTGGCTGGCGGATCTGAAGGCCGGTAGGGCGTTGCCGGATTTGAGTCGGGACGGGTTCGGGTCGCCGGTGGTGAAGGTGGAGTACGGGATCGAGTCGTGTTATGATGCGACGCTTCTGCGTGTCGGGCGTGGTCATGATGTGGCTGCTGCCGAGCGTGCCGTGAGGCTTTCTGCCGAGCGTGGTCTTGACCCCGGAGCGCATTTTATCCTGGGGCTTCCAGGGGAGTCCCGGTCAATGCTTGTGGATCAGTGTTCGTTCATCAGTTCCCTGCCGCTTCATTCCGTGAAGTTCCATCAGTTGCAATTGGTCAAGGGGACGCGCATCGAGAAGGAGTACGCGGCTGTCCCTCATGATTTCCTGCGTCTGGATTTGCCTGAGTATCTGGATCTTGTGGTAGATATTCTGGAGCGTCTCCGCCCGGATTTGTACATAGAGCGTGTCGCCGGCGAGGTGCCTCCGCGTTTCGTCAATGAGACCCAATGGGGTCTGATCCGCAATTTCCAGATTCTTCATCTCCTGGATGACCGTCTTTCCGCCCGCAACACATGGCAGGGCCGGCTGTTCTGTCCGTGAGCGAGTTTTCACGGATAAATATTGTGTTTCTGGTCAGGTGTCTCGGCGGGGCTTCTCTGCCACATGGTCTTTACTGCTGGTCATTTCCATGCATGTAGCCTTTCGTGCGCATTAAAACGTTTTTCACGCACGTCGAGTTGAAAAATGGTCGTGTCGTGAGTAAATCCGGCCTTTTTGCGCACGAGAGGTAAGCGTTTTCAGTGTTGTCCCAAGTCCGGCAGGTGCGCATTTCATAACATTGAAATCCGGCGTCGGGATGCGGCCACGCCTCATTTTTGGAAGCGTTGATTTTCAATGAGTTATAAAACGGGGCGTGGAAACGTTGCCAAAAAATGCCTGCGTTTCCACGCCACTGTTAAAATGGTATCTAATTATCAATAAGTTACATATCTTGCCGTGGCCGCGTCCCGACAGCTTGCTCCGGAGGTAATCATGGTGATGTATATGTCGCCCATGGACGCGCCCCGGCGGGGGTGAAATCTCTGGAGGTTCGCTTCGCTCATCCCGTCAGGCTGTCGCCTGCCACCCATTCACAAGGTCATGGGCGACCATGCCTCCAGAGGTCCCATCCCCGCCGGGGCTTTTGCTGTCACGTGGCAGAAGCGTGGAATGAAGACTGAATGGAAGAGGATGGTGGAGAAGGAATAAATAAGGAAGGAAACAAATGGACAGAAAGAAAACACGGAGTATGGAGAGTAAGAGGTGGACGCTGTTATGGGGGTTACGGGAATGATGGCAGGAGAGGTTATGGGGAGGGGAAGACCTGACTTTGACAGTTAAAAAATCGCTATCTTCTTAACGTTTGATTATCAGCGATATATAAAAAACAGTAGTTTATTTAGGGTGAATCGCATCACCTTTGCGTACCTTTGCAGGTATGTTTGTACGCAAAAGACGCAATAAATCAGGTACGACCAGCGTGGTGGTCGTCGACAAAAGTTCAGGCCGATTCAAGGAACTGACTACGATTGGCGTAGCCTCCACTTCAGAAGAAATTGCGGAACTTGAGGTAAAAGCTCAACGTTGGATAGATCATTATGGCGGACAGCAAACGTTCGACTTTGAAGAGTCAGAGAAGGCTATAGAGGAGATACGCCGAACGATATCCATGATTGAGAGAACGCTGCAGAATGCACCACAGGTCATCCTCGGGCACATATATGACAGGATAGGGTTCAATGCAATCGGAGATGACATCCTTCGCCACTTGGCGATTGCGCGCGTATGCCAGCCCATGAGTAAAGTGGCGACCGTGGAATATCTGAAATCATACTTTGATGAGGATGTTCAACTTCACAATATCTACCGCTACATGGACAGACTGTACAATACGCAACAGGAAAAGATCCAGAAGATTAGTGTATCTCACACGTTGGACGTACTTGGCGGTCGGATAGGGTTGGTGTTCTATGACGTAACCACGCTGTACTTTGAGTCAGCTCCAGATCCATCTGACGAACTGCGTCAGGACGGATTTTCCAAGGACGGCAAGACTGCCGAATCTCAGATAGTACTAGGCCTGCTTGTGAGTGAAGATGGTTACCCTCTATCATACTCGGTCTTTAACGGAAAGCAGTATGAGGGCTACACCATGATACCAATCATTGACGACTTCGTCCAACGCTTCAACTTAACCGACTTCATCGTGGTAGCAGACTCTGGCCTGATGAGCGAGAACAACGTGAATCTGCTGGAATCGGCAGGATACAAATATATACTTGGTGCCCGTATACGTAGCGAATCCCCGAAAGTGAAGAAATGGTTGTTGGATATAGACCGGGAGGATGGACACTGTGCGGAATACGTCAAAAGGGCTGGTCAGCGGCTCATTGTGAGTTACTCCGAGTCTAGGGCTAAGAAAAACGCCCAAACGCATCGAAGCACATATCTGCATCTGCTTCGTAGCATACAAGGTATACAAGGAGTTGGAGCGTACACTTCGAATGATGGAAATCGGAATGAGTGTTGACAAGGTCCTGTTCATTGCCAAAACAATCACCACTCTGAAAATCAGATTACCAAACGGCGAGTTGTACACTGAGACGCTATACAATACACCTCAGCAGGCAGCTCTCAAACCTCTAATTGAAGGGGTCGCGCACGCGCGTAAGTGAATTGGGTGAATCATTGTCAAAGTTAGGAAAGGGATGGTCGAGAACAGCTGGGGCGCATCCGCCGGCTACAAGGGCTGCCTCATTATGACCGACGAGTGGTTCAACGAGTACATGTTCC
>ERZ1034719.1355-NODE-1355-length-11508-cov-6.185716_pt1 | contig 11508 bp, 9 predicted proteins | sample MGYA00520703_ERZ1034719 | MGnify/ENA primary metagenome ERZ1034719 (study PRJEB33766, sample SAMN09781716) | gut metagenome | biome: gut microbiome | host: Homo sapiens | place: Madagascar | study: EMG produced TPA metagenomics assembly of the PRJNA485056 data...
AGGTCGGAGAGGTACATCTCCACATCTTCCTTGGTCAGCTGACCAGCAAAGCATTTATACAAGGTACTTCTGGTAGCAGAAACCTTACGCTGTGTAGCCTGACTATATAGATTGCTGACTGTTCCAGAGGACATGACTGCAATCAGCAGCATTGCCGCTTTAAACACATGCATGTGATAACCGTCTGCGATGTATTCGCGCTTCGCCATGAAATGCTGATATGCGCTCTTGGCCTCTGCTGAAAAACTACGGACGTCGCTCTCTCTGGTAAAGAAATAGTCCCAAAGAAAATCCGGAGTCAGCCACCGCCAGTCATCTGGGCCGTAATTATTGATGTAATAGATAAACCCAACATTCTCTTCGGACTCTTTCGTGTCCTTCATAAAGCGGAAGAGTGTGCGCTGCGAAGCTCCGAAGTTCTGGGCAACAATTGCAAGGAGCGAAAGCGTCATCGGGTGCAGCGGACAAAGCTGACGGAGGCGCTCCTTCTTGCTGCTCATGTCAAGGTTATCGAAATCGGCGATGTTTTTGCTAATGGATTTCATTAGCTTATCTTTTTCCGCATTCCACTGCTCCTTCATTCCCGCACGGGTAAGGATGGAGCTGCCAATCAGTTCATAAGCTGCGCTTTCGCTCACATGGAAGTCAAGCGAATGATAGCGGTGGACAATCTGCTCGTAGACTTCCTCTCCAATCTGGCTAACCCAGCTCGGCGCTCTGTGAACAATCAGGAACATGAAGAAGGGCTGCTCTTTGCAGAACTCCGAGAGAGGCTGCAGAACATCATCGGTCGGATTGTTACGGAGATATGAGGTAAATTCATCCCAGATAAAGACGATGCCGGTATCCTGCAGATGGTTTCCTTCGATGACATCGGCGACCCAATCTTTAAACATCTGAAGGGAGGTGAAGAAGCCCCAGCCCTTATCTCGATAGATACGGGCGATAACATTTGCTGCTTTTAGGTTTCCCGCATTCACTTCCTCACGGAAGTCATCGACAGAGCCATATTCTTCATACAGAGCATACGTCTGGTTCGTGAAAAGCTCGTCCCAATTGATGGAGGAATCGTTGACAGCGTCTTGTGCAGCAGCAACCAGAGACTTTTTACCGTAGTAAGCGGATGCGCCAAATTTCTCCTTAAGTTTTTCGCGGATGGCATCCTCCATTGTCATCATGAGCTGGATGCCACTCTTAATGTCGGTAGCCTGACTCTTCCAGATAACAAGGAACTCTCCCTTTTCCCGAATGGAAAGGAACTTCTCTCTATACGGAATCAGCATCTGGTTTGAGAGGAATTTTCGAATAGAATCGACTTTATCCTCAAACAGGTGCTTGAGAACGATTGCAGCATAGCTCTTGCCGGTGCCGTATGCACCATGAATCCAAAAAGAGCGACGCTTGTCCTCGTCTTCATATTTCATGGAGTCACAGATTTTCTCAATGGCTCCCTTCATATCTTCGTGGACAATATACTCTTGCCACATCTCGGGATGTCGGGATTCAGAATCAATATCCACCACCGATTCGTAGTGTGGGCTCAGCTCAATGAAGGTATTATACTTAGCCATGATTCCTCCTCCTTACTTTGCGATTAAATCCAGAATATCAAGAGACTTGTATTCAGGGAAAAGCTGGACATTGTCCAAATCCGCGACAAAGGTCGTGCGGATGTACTTGTCGAACTGAAGGGAAATATCTTGCAGGATGTCCTTGAAGCGGTCAGGATTGATGCCGAAGATGGACACGGGGTCTACGCCTTTTGCCTCGCCATTTCCTCTCGCTGCAGCCATCTGGCCAAGCGTAAAGGTATATCTGCCCGTTGCTTCTGCCCACATATACAACGCATAGAGAATAGCGACCGCATCCGGTGTGTTCCATCCCTGCTTTGAAAATTTGTAGCTGTTTCCACTTGGAATCGGGATGCCCTGCTTCAAAACAGTACCGACGGGACTATGCCGGAAGGTTTCAAGTAGAGCGGTTACCGCGTTGTCACGGGTGGACTTTGAATAATCATCTCCAAGAAGGAAAATCAAATCGTTCTTCTCATAAATTTCTCCCGCAGGAGCATTCAGCATGTACCATTTTGAAATGATTGAATTATAAGCAAGGTTTGTCCAGATGACAGCCCACGTCAATGGATTTCCTGCTCCGAGCGGCTGGATTTTGTCAAAGAGCGGTGTGGGAACGCCGGATTTATCTCCTTTTCCTGTAGCCGTCAGCAAGCCGCCTTCTCTGAGCCAAACTTTCAGGGCATCATACTGACGAGTTCCAAGTTTATCCATAGTAAAGATCTTTTCTTTGTGCTCGAAAAACTGCTCCAGCCACGGTCTCCTAAATCCAAATGTCTGATAGCGATTCATGCCCTTCAAATCCATGCCATTTGCTCCTCCCGTTATTGAAAGCGATTTTGCAGCAAGACAACCTTTTCCGTTCGTGAATTCAATGCAGTTGCAGCAGTGAATACATTTTTCTTCCCTAATATAAATTCTGTTGCCGTCAGTAATTGTAAATGCATTTACCGGGCACTCCACCTCGCATGCCTTACAGCCAAAGCAATAAGCTGTTTTGTTCGCAACTCCTCGCAAGTGGCTAAGCATGAATCTATCCATCTTAGAATATGGCCAATAGGTAACAGATTCTTTTTCTATTACAAATTGAACTTGCTGTTTGTTTATTAATTGAGTATAAACATTCCCTTCGTGATACACTATTGGGCCGAGAATGGCACACACATCGAGCCAGTTTTGAGTCTCTCGTGTAAAACCAAATGCTATCTTGTCATCGTCGATTTTTTCAACCACTCTGTTTCCACCGTTTTGCAAACCTCGACCACCCATTCGTGTACGCCATCCATTTTGCTCAATATACTTTACCCTTTGAGATGGCTGAATTCCGACATCTTCTGTATATTTTTCAACTTGATGGAGCAAAGTTGAAATCTCATCAGGGTACACATGATTACTTATACTGTCTCTCCATCCGGATGAAAGTGGGCAAATTGTGCATCCAACACGATTAAACCCTATACGGTAAGCGTCGTTAAGCAAGATGCTATAATGCAGTAAGTACAGGAATAGTTCTGCTGAATTCCATTTCAGTATTGGGCTGCAATTAATCTGATTTATGTTCTTGCCGCCAATGCTGATCTCATCTCTATATGCCCGTGCAGCGCTTTCCTCGGCACGCACTCCATCAAACACAACTGCCTTAACATTATAATTCCCGGTGATTTCTCGTAGCAGTAGTATTGTTGGCACGGACTTGTGGACCGCACAGCACCATCTCATTCTTCGACCGGGAGGGCCAAATTCTTCCCAGCTATCTGCCGGGTTAAGGTGGCTCTTTGCTTCATAGAATTTAAGCGATGACCAGCGCTTCTTTGCCTTTTCTACAGACTGAATAGTGGTGGATAGCTCCATTCCTGTATTGCTAAACACCACTGAGAATTCATCCGGGGGTAATGTACGACTGACAAGGTCGAGGAGCACCAAGGAATCCTTTCCTCCGCTAAACGCAACAGCGAATGCCATTCCTTGCTTTTCGTACTTATCATGAGTCTTTCTAATGAAATCCATGGATGTCTTTTCAAGGCCGAGCATCAAACGTTCATTTTCTTTCCAGAGTGCATCGACATCAATCGGTTCCAGATTCAGACCTTCAGTATAGATTTTTATGGTTGGTTTTGTATAGAATCCACCGCCCGTGGCTTCCGCGACACAAGTGCCGTTCAGGATGTAGCGGCGAATCCCCTCGGCCCACAGTAACGGGGCATCTGTGTCCGGATATGTCCAATGTTCGTTAAAGCTGAAATAATCCAGTTCCTCTTTGAACACAGGACGAATCTCTTTTTCAATTTTGCTGTTAACTGACAGACGGTAAATACCGTTTTGACCCGTCCACTCATATCCGTACATAGATTGGCCTCTATTCTAATATGGCGCGTTTACTTATTCCCGCGCACATATACTGTTTTGTTTTCGTTTGACCACGCAAAACGATAGTCGTTCAACGCCTTCGGCAGCGCATAAATCATTTCGCCGTTTTCCAGCATTCCTGCATCCCGCAGTTCAAGCCGCAAATCTTCACCAGGCATACGCATCGGCAAGTCATGGTGTTTCTCCATGAAGAGCGTAACCACATCCGGGAAGGTCTGGAGCGGTGAGTCAACCGGGACGAACGCGGCGGCAAGTGTATCGAGCGTCTGGCTCAAATCCGGAGAGATAGATTTAAAGCCAATGGCAGGATACTTATCCAGCACTTCTTGCAATAAAAGGAGCGTCCAATCCAAGCCGTGCGGCAGCGACGGCAGTGTTGTCAGCCATGTAGCATTAATATCTCTCGGTATGACATATGCCACATTTGCCTTGCGGAAAAGGTCATCCAGCCGGTCGTGCATCCGAAGGCACCAAGCATCATCGATTCCCAGTGACTCGCTTAGAAGATAGCGGTCTGAATCATAAATGAGGAAGGTATTGGATGAACCAAGTTGCAGGAGCTGGCCAATACCGCCGTAGGTGAGCATGGTCTTCTGCAAATATTCCTTAGCATCGGAGGCATACAAAAGGCCGCCATTGCTTCTGGCAAGGTGAATCATCAGGCCCCGCAGAGTCATTGGATAGTCCGGTTCCTTCTCAAAAATATGTGGCGTAGAGAATTTGTATGGTGCCCCTGCCACAGCCTTTTTCTCAAAAAGGAATCGGGCAATGGCATACACCGCATCAATGTTTTCACAGTCGTTGTCATTCAAAAACATCGACAGCTCTTGGGAGGCAGCCCCAAAGAGAAGCCGGTTATTGCTATAACCTCCAAATTGAGCAAAATGTGTCCTCAGAATCCGCCCCAGCGCTTCTTCAGCCTCGTCCAGGTCAACAAAGCTATCGACATGAACATATCGGTTACCAGGCATGGCAATAATGTTCACGCTACCGTCCAAGGCAGAAGCAGCGGACGAAACCGCTGCATCAGGCTGAACAGCCTTTATCAGTTCTTTTACTGTTGCACCAAGTAGGCCAACAGACCGGAGGTATGCTTCAGATTTTTCTATTGAAACGCCATATCCTTTTGCGGTCAGAGTTTCATCCTTCTTTTTGGCAGGCATAGCTTTGGTCTTTCGACCCGATGCAGATGACTTAGCCTCACCATAGAGAACAATCTGCTCCTCGGTATATCCGCACCTTACACACAGTGCCCGTATCATTTCCATGAGTCGTGGAATGTTATAGTTAATACATACCCAATACCCATTTGATAGCTGGGCGCAATGAAGGCCATCAAGCCGCTCCTCCAACAGGTAGGGGCGGTCTTTTTTTGCTGCAATTAGCGACTCTTTATAAAGCCCATCCATTCCTGCATTATGCCTAGCAAGCTCCTGCTCGGTAATTCCGACGAGAATCCGAGCCCAATTCTTCCCCTCGATAGGTACTCCAGCTATTGCGCAATAAACAGGAGCGGTACGCTCAAAACTCTGAGCATTTGTAAAGTCATATTTAATCCAGCTAGGCTGGATTTCAACTGTTTTTTGTGATGCTTCTGTTTCAACAGGAGCTTTTTCTTTTTCACGAATGTAGACAATATAAGCCGCAAGGAGCTGCACAGCCGTATTGCGAAGACGCTTATTGGCAAATGTCTTTTTTGTGCGCCGCAAAGCAAATTCCGCTTCGTCTGTGGAAGTGACGCTCGTTAGCGTCTGAGTCAATGCCCGTGATTTGATAAGAAGGACGTTTATCTGTGCATATGATTTCTGGATATCTTTTAATACAGAGGACGTGACAGCAGTTGGAAGCCACTGGAAAAACTCTTGTTCAGCAGGAATGCTAATTTCTGCCATGCTCATTTTCCTCCGTTCTTCCTTTGCTGTTGCCTTGCCATGAGCAGCACGCTGCTCACCAGAATTCTGACCATCTTGAGATGCAACGTTCTTCTCCGTGCTTAGGATTTCTTCATAACGAGCTCTGCTGTTTTTATAGAGCGAGACCACCTCAGCAAACATAGGTGTTCCCGGAGCAGATTTTGATTCCTGCCCCTCGTACAGACCTCCTAGACTACGGAGCCGGTTTACCAATCCACCTGCACTGCGATAACTGTCACTGATTACATATCCGTTTCTCTTTGCGAGGTTACGCAGGCGCACAGATGCTTTCTCAGCAGCCTTCGTAATAGACGTCCCATTCTTTACCATGTCGAGATACACATCCAACAATACGACTGCTTCCTGTAGGTCAAATGGGCGTTTATTCAAAGGCTCTCTGGAATCCTTACGTGCTTGCATCTCTTCTTTCTCCCCCTCAGACTGCCATAAGACATGCGACAATGCTTATTTTTCAGTATTACCTTTTTCTGATGGCCGTCCGGAGAAAAAACCGTAGACTGGTCTCTCGGCATTTTCCGGTATCATATAGGTCGTTCCGTGCGTTAGCACTCCGGGTATCCGGTTCATTTTACAGTGGTTTTGCACTTGCCTTTGTGTGATGCCCCATTTTTCAGCAGCTTCTTTTGTAGTCATATAGCCGTTCATAGAATCAACCTCCTGTAGCATCAAAGCGCACAACAAACTATAATATTCTACCATGCTTTCGGTGAAATGTCAATGCGCGAAGACGAAATCCAGAGTTCGTTTTGGCGAAATTGCAGGCTCAATATCTCACTCAAATTCTTCCTGAAGGAACGCATCAATCGAGGAGAAGATTTCCTTCTGCCGCCCCCGACCTCTCTGTCTTGTAGTCCCGATTGACGGTTTTCTAAAAACCATTTTTACGAAACAGGAAACCGAATACCTGTTCGGCAGAGGCTTCCGGCTTTTTTCCATGCTCACGCTTGCATTTTTGCAAATGGGCATCATTGAAACGGAAGAAGCCGAAATCTGACTCTTTACAAAGTACCGTGTTTCATTGAACTACATCCCATTTGTTAGACAAGTATGATATAATACTTGTACTAAGAAATGGGGTGCTTTTTTTGCCAAAGAGAGTACCGAACAAACGATACACGCCGGAATTCAAAAAGCTGGTTGTTAAAACCATGCAAAAAAAGCTGAGCTATCGAGAAACGGCGAGACAATTCGAAATCAATGATGACAAAGCCCTTTCAGCAGCTTGAACAATTTCTATTTAATAAAATATTTGCCTAACTTTTTGAGGCCACTTCAGTCAAACATAAGCACGTGGATTTTGTTGAATTCTATAGTGGGTGTTATGGGAAATGATACAAATCAAAATCGGGAGTTATTCTTCATGTATTGCACAACATCTTTTCGTGTGTTTTTTTCGCCCTCAGTAAGCGTTCTTTTCAGAAACAGCAACCTCAACATGAGCGTCTCCAAAAAGCCCCCCGTCAACGGCCAAGACATCGTCCATCGGGATTTTGGTGCCGTCGTGCATGATTATCAGCCGCTCAAAATCATCGACCTTTTTGACCGTGCCGGTTACGGTCACATATTCGCCGCCGGACTTGCGTTCATCGGGCTTAAAGTAGGTAATTTCCACCTCCGGCTCTTCATCGAGCGCATCAACGAGGAGCTGATACCTCATATTTAAATCGGTCAGAGCTTCCTCGTCAAGCTCAATCCTTTCGCCTGTCAGACGTCCGGTTTCTTTGATTACGGAATCATAGCCGGTGAGGGCAGCAAAAGGGGCAAACTGCGCCGCACGGTCAGACATCGGCATCTGCGGTCGGGTTTTTGAGACATGGTGCGGAAGATTGATAATCTCGTCGTACCTATTGTTCATGCGCATTCTGCATCTCACCTCTTAGATAAACTGGAATTTGTCGATATCTTATTCGTAATCAATTCTCTCAATTTTGAAAATCACCGGACGTGTACCATCGGAGCAACAGGTAATCATTTCATTTTCGTTCTTCATCCAGCCTTTCATGATAGAACCACCCTGCAAACCCGTATAAATGTACCGTGAAATCGCATCCCATGCTTCAGAACAAAACGGCATTTTAGGACCACCTGCAACCATATCTTCATTGCCATTCGTTTTTACCAATGTGTTCAATCCCATGTGCCAGAAGTCATCCCGTTCATCATCACGATAAAAGACAAACTCGTCACCCACATTATAACAAGGACAAGCTCCGGAAGCAGGATCAACACAATACTGCTTTTGTAATTCCGGGTACAGTTTTTATCCAGCACAGTTACTTTTACTTTATACTTCATATCTTTTCATCCTTTCTTCTTTTCTTGACAACGGGACATTTTTCCCCGTCTATATACCACATACAATTTCTGCAATGTAAACATTTTGTTGGTTCTTTGCCATACAGAACTTTATTGCCCCATGCGGGATCACACAAATGCCCTCTGCCAACAGCAATGAAATCCGCATATCCGTCCTGCAGAATTTGTTCAGCATCTTCGCCGCTGTAAATATTTCCCACACAAATCACCGGAAGTGAAACTTCCTTTTTGACACAAGATGCAGCAAAAATCTTTGAATCAAACGGAAAGTCCTCCGGCTTCTGATATGTACCCATGCCGGAGGATATATCCAGAATGTCGCCCCCGGCGGCTTCAATGATTTTTCCTGTTGCAATCAATTCATCTGTGCTGTGGTTGCCAAAACGGACAGCAATTATAAAATCTGTTCCACACTGTTGTCTGATTTCCTGAATCAACTCAGAAAGAAGCCGCACACGACAGTTAAATGTACCACCGTATCCATCTGTTCGCTCACTGGTTTCAATGACTTGATTTAGATAAAACCCATGAGCAGCATGAAGTTCTACACCATCAAAGCCTGCCTTTTTGCAGCGAATTGCAGCATCAATAAATTCCTGCTTATATTTGTAAAATACATCTTTGGGAATTTCTTCAATAGTCCGATAGGGTAAATAATTTATTCCGGCGTTCAAAAGCTGTACCAAAGCAACCGCATGATTTTGTTTTGCAACCTTGGCGAGATGCGTCATACCCGGAATACAGATATCGTCAAACACGCCAATAGTATTTCGCTCCTCATGTACCCGACAGACTGTACAAGCCTCTATAATGATAATCCCTGCACCGCCATCCGCAAGTTCTGCATAATGTTTCAAATGTCGAGCATTTACAAGTCCATCTGCGTCAGTTGCTCCAAAATCCGCCATTGGCGGAACTACAATTCTATTTTTAACTTGATTTCCTCTTACACGAAGAGGGGTGGATAAAAATTGTATATGTGTCATATTCGTATTTTCTCCGTTTATTTAATCTATTTCCCTTGAAATTCTTTCGCGTGTATTGTATCATATGTATGTGATTGCAACAAGTACGATATTTAACAGCAGGTACTATATTTAAGTATAGTGAACGGAGGATATAAATGTCTGAAAAATTCAAAGACGAGCAAAGGCGTTTTGCATTAAACGGTATTAAAAACACTGGATTTTATTACACAAAGTCAATTACTGAAGGAAAATATAAGCTTCCGATTCTATACTGTCTACAACTTGACGGTCCTACAAGATATAATGAACTTCAACGCAAAATGGAAACCGCTACTTTTCGTTCTTTATCTAAAGCATTAAAAGAACTGGAAGCAGACGGATTAATTATTCGAAAAGATTATGGTGAAATCCCCCCACGAGTAGAATATAGTTTATCTGACCGTGGAAAAACATTAGAACCCGTATTGGATGCCTTTTGTTTATGGGGGCAGGAACATCGAAATGACTAAAGGAAAGTTCAGGAAATCTCTCGACAAATTCCGATTTGTTTGATCCTTTATGCCTTATGCCCGCCGATCTGCGCATTGCGGTCTTTGGCGGTCGCACCCTCTTCAAGATTCATCGCCTTAAGTATGGCGTTCTTCCCGTACTTCTTCTTGATCGCAAGCGTAGCGGCTTGTATCTTTTGCTCACGCTCCAAAGCGGCGTCCTCAGCCCTCTGCTTTTCCTCTTCGGCGGCATAGTCGGTGAAGAAGTTGAGCTGCACAGCTTCATCGTTTTTCTTCGGTGCGTCCGCTTTCGGCAAAACATGATTCGCCACAACGTACATACGGCGGATAAGCAAATTCCTGTCTACAATTCGGTCAAAGAGTTCTGACACGGCACACATTATTTTGCGGGTAGAGGATGTGTGACCGTCGAGATTGATAGAACCGTGCGCCTGTTTGGGAATCTCCCGACCGTAGGGGTCTTTCTCAACCGCGCCGTGATACTTTGCCCGCCGTGAAGGGTCAGTCAGGTTCTCAATGTCGTAGCCGACTGTGAGAACCATCTGATCGGTGACAAGCCCCTTGTCCACCAAGTCCAGAACGAGCAAATCCGTCATTTCGCGGATGACGAGCCTTGCCTTATCCGCCTCATAGGGGCAGTGCAAAACCTGCCCGGAGCTTATGCTGCTGGAGCTCGGGCGATATGCCTTGATAGCCTCAATCGTCGTAGGCTCCCAGCCCCACGCATGGTCGATGAGCAGCTCGGCATTCTTGCCGAACAGCCTGTAAAGCAAGTCCTCATTTTGCTCCGAACAAAGGGCAACATCGCCCATTGTGAACATTCCGTTTTGCTCAAGTTTCTTTGCAATGCCCCGACCCACGCGCCAGAAGTCCGTGAGCGGCTGATGCGCCCAAAGCTCGCGCCGAAATTTCGCTTCGTCAAGCTCCGCAATACGCACGCCGTTTTTATCCGCGGGGATGTGCTTCGCCACAATGTCCATTGCGACTTTGCAGAGGAAGAGGTTTGTTCCGATCCCTGCGGTCGCAGTGATGCCGGTGGTCTCAAGCACATCGAGGATTATCTTCATGGCGAGATCATGGGCGGAGAGCTTGTAGGTATTCAGGTAGTCCGTCACATCCATGAACACCTCGTCGATGGAGTAGACAACGATGTCCTCCGGCGCGATGTACTTGAGGTAGACCTGATAGATGCGGGTGCTGTACTCCATGTAGTACGCCATCCGAGGCGGCGCAATAATGAAGTCAATCGCCAGAGAAGGGTCTGTTTGCAGCTCCGAGAAGAAGTGTGATGTACCGTCCAGCCTGTGTCCCGGCGCGTCGTGCTGCCGTCCGGCATTTGCTTCCTTCACACGCTGCTTGACTTCAAACAAGCGTCCGCGTCCTGATATGCCGTAGGATTTGAGGGACGGCGTGACTGCAAGGCAGATTGTTTTATCTGTGCGGCTCTCGTCCGCAACGACGAGGTTTGTGTCCATCGGATCAAGTCCGCGCTCTCGACACTCCACGGAGGCGTAGAAAGATTTCAGGTCGATTGCGATATAGGTTTTGTCTTTCATTTTCGGCTGTCCTCCTTCCCGCAATGTATAAAAGCAGGAGCTTATGCGCTGCCCATCAAGTTCTCCGTCCTATCAAAGCGGCATCGGTGTCCGGGCGATCAGAATGACCGCCAGAATCGCGCCCACAAATGCCGCTGCCCCTACGACCGCCAACACCTTTTTGTCGAGCTTCTTCTTCGCTGCCTTGCCAATCAGCGCAGCGCAAGCCATGCAGACAGCCGCAGCAACAAGCGCAATGCCCAGCGTTTCCCATAGCCAAGAAAGTTCATGTAGGATTTTCATGCGTT
>ERZ1034719.1356-NODE-1356-length-11506-cov-7.776526_pt1 | contig 11506 bp, 29 predicted proteins | sample MGYA00520703_ERZ1034719 | MGnify/ENA primary metagenome ERZ1034719 (study PRJEB33766, sample SAMN09781716) | gut metagenome | biome: gut microbiome | host: Homo sapiens | place: Madagascar | study: EMG produced TPA metagenomics assembly of the PRJNA485056 data...
TAATGGACCAGGTGATGTTCCTTCTTTTACATTAAGAGTTAATTCTCTGCATAATGGTATGTTATCAAATACGCTGTATTTACCGATGGATAAGAATCTTAATTCTTGTTCTCCTTTTTCGTTAACAACAATACCTACAGCTTCTCCTCTTACATTTTCTTTATCAATTTTTTTACCATGTTGGGTTGCAAAGGAAGTAGTAAATTTAGTATGAATGTAATCTCCATTTGCGTTAACCATGCCTTCTTCTTTTGCTTTATCGATTCCATTATCTTCTACATATTTATTTACTTTATTCCATGCGTTAGCTTCAAAGTCTTTATCTTTGAATCTCATGATAATAAACCCATCTAATTGGGTTCCTGTGGAATTAGCTCTTCTTTTTAATGAACCTCTGGTTTTCCTTAAAGCTCTTAGTTCTCTTTTTTCGCCAGTTAAATCTTCTGGCAATTCTGCGTAGATTTTTTGGTATATCTCTTCCATTTTGTCGTGGGAAATACCATTATCGTCTGCAAATTTAATATTTTTAGCCCTTTCGGACTCTACGTTATTAAAATCAAATTTCATAACAAATTCCTCCATTATATTTTGCTTGGTTTTAACTACCAGCGTATTTTTTTATGTTATTAATTCTATATAAATGTTTCGTTTATATATGTCAGAAAAACTACTATTATTATGAGCAGCAGAGAACATTTTTTTGTACAAAATTACTCTTTGTTTGGAGAATCTTCTGCTAGAAGATGTGGTTATAACAAAAAAGAAGTTCGTGCTATCAAAGATAAATATAAAGAAAAAGGTGTCTATATGTTACCAGTGAGAAAAGTGGCAAACAAAAAAATGCCTGCAAAAAAGGGTACACAACCTAATGATGGTTTTAGCAGCATTGGTTTTGCCATTGCTTGCTTAGACTATGACGACCAGAATAAAATCATTGAGTTAAGTAAAAATATTCCTAATCCTAATGTTTTAATTGATGAAACCATTGCTTTACAATTATCTCGTATTGGTAGAGGTTATCAAGCTGAACAAGAGCAAGGTAGACTATTAGATTCTACTGAGGCTGCTATTCAAAATTATGTCAATATGATTCAGGCTAAGAAAAACATTGAAGAGGGTCAGGAACTTAATGTAAACGTAAATAGTACTATTTCTTCTCTTATCGATGAGATTGACGAAGAGGAAGATAGTTCTGGCTCTATTGATTTTGATTACGATAAGGAATCAAAGAAACATGAACTTAAAGAATTACGTACTCAAGGAATTAATGATTTACTTGATGATTTAAATGACTGAGGCGATAATATGAGCGAAGAAAATAAAGAAGTTACTCGTGAAGAGTTTATAGAAGAAATGACTAATTTTGAAAACGTAACCGCTCCAAGAATCCTAAAGATATTAGAAGAAGAACAGCATATGTTATCCGTTGAAACATTAGGATTAATTGGTATTGTACGTGCGTTAGTGCGAACTTACGGTGACGAATTTTTAATGGATAGTTGTGTTAGTTATTTGCAATTTCAAGAACCAACATCTGAAGATATTCCAGATGATGAAAATTTAATAACCGAAGAAGAATAAAATCTTCTTACTTATCCCACTTTTTTTATTACTTGCTTAATTGTTTTAGCAAAAAATTCTTCCATAAGCTGATTATTGAAAATCTTTTTTCTTCTGACTACAAAATTATCAGCAGTTTGATTAATAGTATAGGCGATATTATTATCATAATAATATATTAATTCTTCATCTTTATCAAGATTTTGAATATCTGATTCGTTTATTTTTCTATTATATACTATCATGCATTTCACTCTCCATTATTTTTAAAAATAGTAGTTTTAAGCCTCGTCATAATCCCATAAAATAACAATTACACTAACAAAGTATTATAGATAAGTGTCTAACGAGGCTTATAATAGTGTAATTGAACGGTAAGCAAAGGATTCGAACCTTTGAAGTACAAAGTACTTACTGATTCTCAAGACCAGCTCCTTCGACCACTCGGACAGCTTACCAAACGGAAAGGAAGCGATTTGAACGCTCGTATCCACAAAGGATTCTGCATTAGCAGTGCAGTGGTATAGACCAACTAACCGACCTTTCCAAATAGTCCCACCTGGAGTCGAACCAGGATTATCAGCTCCAAAGGCTGATGTGATTGCCATTACACCATAGGACTATAAAAAGCCAAATAGGAGACTCGAACTCCTAACCTACTGATTTCTTGTGCTATAGAAAGGATAAACATTATGTGAAATGCAGATATGTTAACTGTACTAGTTGAATAAATATATATCTAAAAGTGTTATAGCATTACAAGTCAGTCGCTCTGCCAATTTGAGCTAATTTGGCATAAATGATGTAGCTTAAGCTACATCATCTTCATCGGTATCGTCAAAAATACCAATATCTTCATTAGGTTCTTCTACTTTTAAAGTATTTCTTACTCCAAATGTTGCTACTCCATCAACCAATTGAGGAACTGAATAAGTTGTTATGAAAGCGATTAATGGGTTAGCAAAATTTTCAGGTGAAGTATACATTAAGGTCAATGCTGTAACAAACCCTATAATAATTGTAGATATTGAACCTAAATTAAATGTCATTTCATTACCATGTTTATAAATTGTCGGAAGGACAAAAGTACCACGCATGATAACTAATCTGACAATTATTGCAAGAATAACTGCAATATAAACAATGATATCCATATATTATCACCAATATTAATTTATATATTTTTTAGTATTTATACTTTACTATTTCTTAAGGGATGAACAATCAATCTTACCATTAATATTTTGCCCATGTATATCAAGATTAAATAATATATCATCATCTTTCATTTGTATATCATTTAATGATATATCTAATCCTAACAAAGACCCTCGACCTAATTGAGCTTCAAAATTAGGTAAAATTAATGCAACTATTTCATCTCCATAAAAATTAACTTCTGCCCCATTATTTAATTTATAAGCAGTTAAGACATCTTCTTTAAATTTTTCTTTACTAAATACTATATTTAAATCACCATTTTTATCAATTATAGCGGTAGCCATATGAATCATTCCGTTGTATTATATACTTGTATAATATTAGTAAAATGATTAACATTTGTTAATTCAGGCTCTTTAACGATAAATCTATATCGCTCCCCAACGATAATCTTTTGCCACAATTCTTCGCCATGACTATCCCTATAATCTACAATAGATAATGTTTTATTACTATCAGTTATTACTGAATAATGATAGCTATTTTCTTTATCATCATAATATTTATCGGTCACCATTACTGTCACTGGGTGAATATTATTATCAACTACTGTATCATGTAAGTAATTAATGGTTAATGCTCCACCTACTAATATTACCATAAATATTATAATAAATACAAATATGCATTTCTTCCATGTCTTATTAAACATTTTGTCCTTTATCATTTTGAGATTCAAGTCTCTCACGCTCCTTTCTTGCTCTTTCACATGGTATACATCCACTACTCTGGAAAGAGTGCTCAATTTTAAATTTTAAATCATTAGTTACATCATTACCTAAACCAATAATTTCATCATTAATTTTCTTCAGCAACTTACCAGCATAATTAGCATCCTCCACATCCTGCGTAAACACAAAATGATACACAACATCAACAGTATCATCATCTACAGGGTAATATCGATAAGAAATACGATGCACAGAAGTTTTCCAGCGATTAGCAAAATCATATAAAATTTCAGTTAACGGTTGATATTTATCATAAAGGTCTGAAAATTCTTCTCGACCCATATCTAAAGCATTGAATAAATCATCAAGATGATACAGCCATTGTGTTGATGCTCCGTTCCAGAATTTAAATCTTAATTTATTATTTAACATATCTATTGTTAATGACATTACATTTTCTTTTTCTAAAAATTGTTCTGGTGGAATACTATTAATGCTTAATGTAGTTAAATCTATAATAAATCGATGATTATTTAAATAATTTAATATTTCAGTAATCTTATCATATTTTAAATCACAATCTATCATTAATAATAAACGCAATTCAATATATGTCATTTCAGCATCTTTTTCTTCTATAAAATATGATTTCATTGTTCATCACTTTCAGGAATATCTTTATACTCATCTACAATATCTCTACCCATTAACAAATTGTCACCGTACATTATACGGAACGCATATATTTGGAATTCTTGTACAATTTGTTTCTCGTAATCTGGGTTAAAAATCATTAAATTTTGCATTTAGTCATCTCCTTATAGTTATTATATTTAAAGAATTATATAAAATTATAGTCTATATATAGTCGAATTAATATCATGCGAAACGTCTATAAAAAAGCGTAAAGCAGAAAATAGATGTTTAGGTACATCGAAACGTTGTTCTAAATATATATAATATGTTAAATTTTTCCATCTTGTGTAATAGTATTTAAATCTCGTTAATTGGTAGTTATAAAATCTTTTACGTCGCTCGCTCTGATTATATAATTCTGGACCCTGTAAATCCAATAATCTTTTAATTTCTAATCTTTCTTTATTCATATCTTCATATTCGCTGGATATCGGAGGACGTTGAAGATTAAAATATTCATTTATGAAATGATTTATGTGTTTATTTAATAGTTGTTCTCTTGCAAAGAAGTCATTCACTATTATTGGCTTTCTTCTACCATGATTGCCTTTCTTATAACGTTTTCCCATTTTTATCTTTCCTCCTTTGTTTTTTCATGTCTTTAGCAATGTCTTTATTTGTTTTTGTTTTACAACTTTTCCATCTTGAACAGTTAAAAAGTTTACATTCTTTCAATGGAATATCTTTGGATTTTACTACACAATAGCATCTATTCTTCATTAATTTTTTTAGTGTTGTTCCTGCCATATTGTACCTCCTTTTTAATAATATTCGATTTTCTTTATTGCACTAAACATATAATCTGTTAGATGTGAATCGTATTTAATTGTAATAAAGTCAGGAGTTACTTTAAAGATGTTATCTTTATTCAAATCACTATCTCCTCCAATTTTTATAAGTTCTCCATCTACCATATATATATTTATTATTGTACGGTTTTTAATATTGTCTAAGAATGTATCATATAATGTATGGTGGGATTGGGAACCAATAATATTCATGAGGTCTTCTTTACTCATCTTTTAAACCCACCCAATCGCTATCTATATAAGTGCGATACATTAAGTCCATACAATCATTTTCTGAACAGAAATCGTAAACATGCTTTGATAATAATTCATTTATTCTAAATGTTTCTGCTGGCATTATATCGTCTTTGTACCATGCTATGATTGTATAGACGCAATTTTCTCCGTCCCATTGCGGTTCGTGGTCTTTTTCGATTGTTACGTCAAAATCTTTCTTTATTTGCTTATTTACGTAATTAATTAATTGATTATATAATGATTGGTCTCTGTACCAGCGTTGTTCTTCTAAGGATTTCTCAATTTGCTGCAAATATCTGCGTTGTTCATAAATAGCTTCCAGAGAGTCCTCGATAGCAGATGAAACATGAGATGGTTTACTAAATAAATCAGCATTTACTAACACATCTATAGTCGCTGCAGCTGATTCAATACTAGTATCATTATTGATTAAAAAATCCACATCCTCCCTGAGTGGGATAGCTACATCACGCTCAACTCTCTCACTTTCAACATCTATACTATCTCTCATTATAAGAATAGTCATAATATCTGCCCTTGGAAATGCTTCAATAGTGTCGTTGATACCATGAGCGTCTACTATATAAATGTTGATTTTATCTTTATCAAATTGTGATTTTATAGTGCAATATCGTTTCTCTTTTATTTGTGTAGAAGCAACAACATCGTCTCTTTTTAATAAAAAATCCATCTCTTTACTATTAACAAAAGTATGTCCGTACTCGTTTGTTTCTCTCATTTGTCTATCAGTATAGCTTTGAATAAGATTATATTTATCTTCATTTTTAGCTAATTCTCTTCCTACGCTAGTTTTTCCGCTACCTGATTGACCTGTTAATAAAATTATTTTCATTGTATTGCCTCCAATCGTTTATAAAATTTATCATTAATATATATCCAAAAAGAATTGTCATTATCCCATTCTTGATGCTGTACCCAAATATCTGGGAAGGTCTCGTCTAACCATTTTATCATTTCTTTAGAATAACGCTTATCACAATCAATATCGATAAAAATTTCATCTTCATAATCAATATTAATGTAAACGCCATCAATCAAATCACTGAGCGTATTAGGTAAGATATTTTGTATCTCTTTTTCTAATTTACGTGACTGTTTTTCATATAATCGCCACAGAGATTCAGTATCTCTTGCAATAGTAATTGTATTTTCAATCATATTTTCTCCTCCACATAAAAGAAATATTTAAATATTATCCCACCAATAAATTAATTTATTTAATAATCTATTTGTTTTATAATAAAAAAAATGCTTAACAGCATAAATAAAATCCTCTGTCTCAATAGAATCAATAATATAATCAGCTAAAATACCAATATCCTCATTCTCCTCCATTCTAACACCTCAAAATCAATTTTCGCCGCCGTCTTTAGAATGATGTCTTACACCACATAAAATAATTAATACATCACCATTAAGAGAGCCATGTAAAATCCTACCATTCAAATGTTTTTGTAGTGTAGCCATCATATTAGCATCCATACGACGTTCGGAATTAATAAACAAAATATCATCAGTAATGGAATATATAGATATAAGTTTTCCACCCATAAACATTTCTTTTTTATTAGACTCTAATTTTTCAATTTTCTTCTCTAATTTTTTAATTTTCTTCTCTAATTTTTTAATACGAGATAATAATTGTTTTTCTCTTTCGATTCCAGTGTCTACAAAGAAAATATCCTTTTTCCATTTTTCGTCTAAAAAAAAGCCATGAATATCTTCTGGTTCGTACATTTTACCAACCGCCTCCTTTATGAACTTCGAATTCCCAAAATACTTTAAAAGGATTTTCATTCGGACTCCATTTGCTCTTTTTGATATATTGGAATCCATGTTGATATGAGAATACCTCTAAACCAAATTCTTCATAAAAATCATTCATATCAAAATTGCACATATTGTCATCATTACTATAAATCCTAAAGAAATTATAATCAATTAATCGAATACTTGCTTTAATTCCATGATTATCAAACCATTTCTCAATTTCATCAATTAATCTTTTCTCAATTTTGTATTTAGCCTGTTGAGCTTCAACCATTTCATCAAATAATGTATTATTAGTCATAACTTACCTCCTAATGTAACCTAACGGTATAGCAAAATGATTTTTATGCCCTGTAAGTGGTGTAATAATATTAATATAAGAATTATCAATTTTTAAAAGATTTGCAATACTATCAGCAGTTATATGTGTGTAGAATAATAAATAAAGAATATCATCTTCGATAGTAACTTCACAAGGCGGCAGCAAATCATATATAATTTCAATCAAGGTGCTAATATCGTGCTGAGCAGCATAATGTATGTCTTTACTTTGTTGCGTCATTTGTATCGCCCTTACCGTAATATTTAAGTTTTAACGTGACATCTATAATATTTTCAAGATGAATAACTGTTTCGTTTAATAATAAATCATTTACGTAACTAATGGATATTCGGTCTGGTGCTTGTTTGTTCTTTTGTAGTAATTTCATTCCTGTATATTCTGATGAGGATATGCAAAATGTACCTACTGTTAAATCTAATTTCAAGTCAAAATGACACCTTGTTTCGTGAGCAATATCAACTATTTTTATTACATCTTCTATTACTTTTTTGTCAATTGGGGCAGATACTACGGTATCTGGTTCTTCTTCTGTATTTTTAAATATGTTCAACATTGTTTACCTCCTTTACTACTTGATTCATGTATATTTCTGATAATTCGTACCATTCTTCTGGTATTGTTTTTAGGTTGATATTTTTTTGTTCTATGAAGTCATTGTAGAAGTTGTAGCATTCTATAACTTCGTTTAAAATGTCTTGTGTATCTATTTGATTATTTATTGAATTAATTAATTGTTTAGTTAATTTTTCGACTATTAGTATTGCTATATCGTTTTCACCTTCCTTGTAGTCTCGGATGGACGCTAAAACAATACTAAATTTCTCTTCATTGCTTAATAATGACATATTACCTCCTATAGGATAAGAGAAGAGAGTTTTAAAACTCTCTAATTTGCATCAAGCTTCATAGTTAATTATGTTAAACGTTATATATAAAGTTAACTAAATTTTTACCAATTTATTATATTTACGATTGCCACGCCTCTTAAAACCTGTGTCATTATTGCATTTGCTCCTTAAAACGTTATACTCATGCTCTGTTAATTCTAATTCCTCTTTCATCTTTTTTTTACTATAATCCAATCTTTTCAAATACAATTCTTTAAATTTGTCATACCTTTCTAAATACTTTTTAGAATGAGTACCACGTTTTATAGTCGCAGGAATTAATTTTCTACTAGTTGTACTTCTTTTTAAACCTGTTTCTTCACATACTTGTTGTCTTAATGTTCTCACTTGGCTATGTGTTAGGTTTAAACGAGTCATAATATCTGATAATGTTATCTCCTCAGGCTTTAGGTAGTACTCTTTAAATTCTTCATATTTGTCTTGTAAGCTGTAATCATTTTCTACGATATTAAATTTAACCATTTTAACCCTCCTTTATTTTTTGATTTCTAAATTCGCCATTTTCAATTTTTTGAATCAAATCTTCATAGACACGAATACTATTCATGATAGATTCGTGCCTAAGATTTTTAATTGAAAATTCTCTTTTGTTATCATACATCAAAGAATGTGCTAATTCTGATTGCAAAACAACAATCTGTTTTTCATACTCCTCTATTCGTTTTTTTAAATACGAAATCAATAGTTTTTTATTAATCATTTTCATCATACCACTCGAATCAGAGTCTAAAGATTTTTCTTAGGAATTCCAATGCTCCCAGTTGTGTGTAAGACATGAGAAAACTCATTTTTTTGATTAAACAGCAATGTATCTCCTGGTCGTAATAAAAACATTTTTTCTCCCTCAACAGTGAGTTTAGCAGTAAATCCAGATGCCCACTCCATATCCAATTCTACGAAATTAGGAGCGTTTTTAAGCATCTCTACTGATTTACTTTCAAGGTCTGGGAAAAAACCACAGAATAATATAATTCATTAATCATTTTATCCCCTATATTAATTAATCTTTATCAATTGGACGAACTTCAAGACGTGTGATTTTCTCAGTATTTATGAGCTTGACCCACCTGCCATCATTATGCTCTGAAGAAATCATTAATGCCCCCATACCTACTGCAATTTTGTCCTCATGAGTAATAATGAAATTAGCGTCTTCTGTGAAAATATAACAAAAATTTTCTTCATTTAATACATCAATAACTTCTTCGATGCATGATGAATTGGTTACCTCGTTAAAATGCCAAGATTTCATTGTACCCTATCCTGTATCATATTATATATTTCTTTAGATAGATATTCGGAGGTCTCAGAATCTGCCAAAACATTTTTGAAAATAGTTATAAAATCGGTATATTTACCAGATGGTTTCAAGATTTGTATCTTATACGAGAAAGCATCAGCTTTTAATCTTGTTAATGGAAGGTTAACTTTAACATCATTTAAAGTATCTTCTAATTCCTGTATTTTCTGCATTAAGGCTTCTTTTTCTTCTTCTAATTCTTGAATTTTGTCATTTTTTTCTTGTATCATCATATCATCCAATTTTTCTACTGTAATGATTTTATTTTTTGTTAATTCGTGAAATACCATTTAAATGAACCCCATTTTCTATTTACAGCTGTATTTAGGAACAAATGTAATACTGCGATTATTTAATGAATCAATTAATGATTCAGCGGTTTTTTGAGCCTCTTCATAATTGTCAGGAGTGAATGTAAGTCGAAGAATTTCCATACAATGCTGATTATCAAAAATATACAAGGAGCTGCCACGCTTGATGATATGATAGCGAACGATTGATTTTAGGAACTCTTCTTCAATTTTATCAACGTCAATCACTTCTTTAGCAAAAGTATCTCCGTTTTCGTCTTCTTCGATTTTTTCTTTTAAAAATTTATCTGCATTTTGCTTTCTAAGCCATTCTAACAATTCTTTGCTTGAATATTTTTCGAGTATATCATTCATTTAATCATCTCTTATTTTAATTTTTAGAATCAGATACATTGTATCTTTAACATTTTTAATTTTGAATACTTTAATATCTTGAATATTTTCAAGGAAATACATTACATCAATTGTTACGTGCCTTTTAGGGCAAAATTTTATGTAAAAATTTCCATTTCCATTGTATTCCATTAAATATTCTTCTTTTCTAATATTGTGTTCAGTTAATAAATTAATAACTGAATTAACTGCTGTCGCTTCATTCATTTTCATCGCCTCCGTATAAGGATATTTATATTCTCATCGAATTATAATTCTCGCCAGTGGTATTAATCACATACTCTCTTGGTAATTCATAGTTTGATGTAGATGTTATTGGATTATAATTATAATCATTAATACTACTTTCACTATATGAGTTTCTCGGCTGATAATTTGACAAGTATGTGGGATTACTATCAAAATAATTAACTGGGTTTTCAATCAAATGACTACTTTCATTCATAATCAAAGGAGTTAATATCATGACCAAAATAATAATCGCAATAATCAACAAAGCTATGATTAATTTATCCCAATTATTACTTTTTGGCACATTATTAATAATTGTATAAGAAGGAACATCGCACCTATTACAATGAACACATCGTTTTCCACTATAAACACAATACAATTGCTCATCTTCTGATTTATCAGATTTCATCATTACCACTTTCTTTATACCAATTTCGAACCCAATTAGCGTTTTTATCTTCTTCAGACACATACTGTGACAGAAAATCTAATATGTCAGGATTAGCCATCAAATAAACTGCATATGTTCCACGAGAAACATTAGAATTATTCATTTCGCCTACAATGCCTACTTTATTATCACTTAATGCAGCGATTTTATCTTTATACTTATTAAACGCTATATTCATTGAAACTGAAAAATTCTGACCAGTAAAAGTAGCATATGATTCTTTATACAAATCCAAAATTTCCTGAGCATTTTTTCTGATTTTATCGTTCATAATTTACCTTCTCAAAAGTTTCGACAGCTCTTTCAAGAGCCTCGTTGTGTTCTTCAATTTCTTCTTCTGAATACTCTGCATTGACGGAAAAGAAACCATCAATAGCGATGATTTCATAATCCTCGTCTGCATCTACACTTATTGCGTCATACCCTTGATGACCCACTAAAATTTCATAATTATCTGGATACTGTTTTAAAATATTGATTAATTCACGATTTTTCATTTAATCACCTAATTAATTATTTATTTATTAATCCACACGCAGCTGCAATTGCCAAAGCAACTAATACTGCAAATACCATTGTAA
>ERZ1034719.1359-NODE-1359-length-11498-cov-16.864721_pt1 | contig 11498 bp, 3 predicted proteins | sample MGYA00520703_ERZ1034719 | MGnify/ENA primary metagenome ERZ1034719 (study PRJEB33766, sample SAMN09781716) | gut metagenome | biome: gut microbiome | host: Homo sapiens | place: Madagascar | study: EMG produced TPA metagenomics assembly of the PRJNA485056 data...
AGTTAGAACAATATAATATATACGGATTCATAAACGATTCTTACACCGTATATGTGGCCTTCCGCGGTCGGCGGCGGCTTAAAAGAGGCGAAGCGTACGACTAGTAACCTCAGCGGCAAAGCGAAAGCTTGTAGTCCGATCTGGAATCAATACTGTCAAGTAAAGAAGAGAATCCAGAGAACACGACAGAATAATTTATAGTTTTCCTCCTTAATTAAATTAGAAAATAAAGTAACTTAGCGTTGCTTTATTTTCATTTTTTTATTTGTTTTTTACACTTGAACAATTAATTATAACATAATAAACAACCTATGAAAGTGGGGTATAACTATGAAAACATTGAAGCAAAATTTTTTAGTATTTAGAGGAACTCGCGAAGAAGTCGATGCTGCTCCAGGTATAGATCGTTGCTGGTATCTTGCTTGGGATACAGGAGAACTTTTTGTTGGCAACTCTGTAGGAACAAAAACTAAATATGGTGGAAATGCTAAAACAATGTCTAAATCCGATATTATAGACTTTGTTAATGAACAATTTAAACCTATATTACAAATAAACAATGATACTATCAACGAAATAAAGAAAACAACATCTGATTTTATTGATAAAACTGATAAAGTAGTAAAAGAAGTAAAAAACACAGTAGATTCTTTGAATAATGAAATCGTAGAGTTTGCAAAACAAAAAATTGAAGAAGCAATTCAAGAAGGCGGATTTGAAAATTTTTTAACTAAAGACGAAATTGTAGATCTTCTTTCTAGTTATGTTACTAAAGAATATATTGAAAAGAATTATTATAATAAAGACAACTCTGATGGAAAATATATAATAGCTGCTATGGGAAAAGATATATTTGATAATAAATCAAAAAATGGAACTTATTTAGCGTTAAGTAGCTATCAATCTGGAGAGTATAATATTGAAAGCGGAGTTATATATAAAGCAACAAATGGTGTTTTAGTTAAAGTAATGTCTTCTGGAACAGGAGGAGTATCAGAATTTAAAATTAATAAATTTACTATAAATGGACAAACATCTATATTAAATTCTGTAGAACAAACAATCTCTGAAGATAACGGTGACATAAATTTAAATATTGTATTACCAACAGATTATACTGCTTTAACAAATGTAGAAAATGGAGATTTAGTTAAAGAATTAAAAATTCTTTTAGATAATAAAGTAGCAGTTTCAAACGTTAGTAAATTAGACGGAGATCAAATAGTTAAAGTTCCTGCATCTTTTTTAGATACAAATAGTTTTTTAGGAAGACATATATTTAAATTAGTTGGAACTAAATCAAATAATACAACAGTTGAGAAAACTGTTACAATGGATTTTATTCGTCCTGTTTATTGGGGAATTGGTACTGATACAACACCAGATTTTTCCGACTTAACCAAAAAAGTAACTAGAAATCCTAGTGGAGAATATTCATTTACAACAACGGCAGAAAAGCCATATTTTTGGATTGCTGTTCCAATTAATGCTGGTGATGCAATGAGTATAACTAAAATATCTAGCGGAGGATTTGAAGTTCCTTCTACTAGTGTTGAAATACAAAAGAATAATTATTTATTTAGAAGAAACGATTCTGCATTTATTGGAAGTGCAAAATTTGATATAACAGGAACAGGATTATAAAGGAAGTGATTAATCATGACAAAATTAGGCGAAATTGATATTTATGGTACTTTGAACGCCGCAACAATGGAAGGAATCATTGCTAAAGCAGACCAAATTAAAGTTCAATTACCATTTGAAACAGATGGAAAAGATTATACCACTTTAGCACAATACTTAAATCAACAAGTAATGTTTAAAAGAGGCGAAGAAATAGCTGAATGGATAACTAACGAAAAGAATACAACTCCTGCTTTTTTTATTTGTATTTCTGAACAAGGTGTTTTCAAAAAAGGACATTTTATTTATTATCCTGGTGAAGCAAATAAATATGAAGATCTAACTCCTTCTGGAGGTGGATCAGGAAGTTCAGATAGACCTATATTAACAGTTAATACTATTATAAAATCAGAGTATGCTACAAACGAAAGAATTGTTATAAACTATAGCTGGACTTCTCAAAATTCTGGTGCTGGTCGTGTTTATGGTATTTTAGACGGAACAACTAAATTATCTCGTCGTGAAAATCCTATGAATGAAAGCGGAGAAAACTCTAGAGATTGGGAGATCGGCCAACTTTCAAGAGGAAAGCATAATATAGAGCTTTATGTTAATGATTCTAAAAATCTTCAATCAGATAGATATAGAGCGACTATTGTAGTAGGTGGATTAGAAATACAATCTGATTTCAATCAAAGCGGTTTTTATTTAGCTGGAAGTGAATTAAATGTTCCATTTACTATTTTAGATACTAGTACTAATAGAATAGAAGTTGAAGCACAATTTGATGATGGTGAAATTTTTCATCCTCAAAATGAAGATTCTTTAGTATTATCTGGTGAGCAAATGACAGATAAAGTTCATAAGTTAAAATTAGTTGCAAAAGGATATGATCCTGAAACAGGTGAGTTGAAAGCAACTTCTAATGAATTAATTTTAACAATTATTGCTGCTGTAGAAGGTAAAGTTTATGTTACTCCTTATTCAAACAGTGCTGAAAACGGCGGAATTGAAAATATCAAAATAGAAGAAAATCAACAAGTCAGATTAGCTGTTAATATTGTTGAAATAGGTGGAAAAAACTATGTAATCAAATATTGGCTAATTAAAAAGGGCACAGATGAAAGAAAAGAAATTCACAGAATTGTTTCGACTGCAGGTATTGCAGCGACATCTATAGTGTTTGATACTGCAGGCGAATATACTTTAATTGTAGAAGCAACTTCTGCAACAGGAAATGTTGGAAGCACAAGTTTCAATTGTACTATTGATAGATCTTCATTATTGTCAGTTGATCCGGTTACCGACGGCGCTCAATTGTTACTTAGCGCTAAAGGTAAAACAAATAATGATTCCAATAAAGAAAAATGGTTAGATGAATCTGGAAATAATATAAACGTTTATTTGAAGGATTTTAACTATAAAACAAATGGTTGGGTAATGTCAGAAGACGGCGTATCTAAAAATTATTTATTAATAAATTCTCGAGCATATGTTGAAATAGACTTCGAACCATTTTTAAACGATATATCTGATGGTTTAACAGTAGATATTGAATTTGAAACAAGAGACGTTTCAAATGTAAATGCTAGAGTAATTTCTTGTTACGGTGCTCCAATTGGATTTTTCTGTGATACAAGCACAGCTCGTTTAGGTTCTTCTACATCACCATCTGAAGTAACATACACAGATAAAATTAACAACGATGGAACGGTTACAACTATAAAGACAGGACCGTTTGAAGTTAATTTCAGACAAGGTATAAAAACGCATCTAACTTTCTGTATTTACAAATATAAAGATTCTTTAGGAGAAAACAATATTTATCCTTTCTCATGTATGACAATGTATGTTAATGGTGTAATGAGCGGAATACAAGAATTAACGTCTAATGATGATTTCCAAGCAAACAAATGGCAAAAAATATATTTAGGATGCAGTCCAGTTCAAAGTTCTATAAGTCCAACAACAGGTGCCACAGAATTTGAAAATTTTGGTGAAGCTAAAATATATAATTTACGTGTTTATAACAGAACTTTAACAGATACTGAAATAGTAACAAACTATGTTGCTGATATAGAAAATTTAGAAGAAAAAGACTTAAAAGTTCGTTCTAATAAATTAGGTGAAGCAGCAACCGATACAACAATGGTTATTCCAGAAATGAATTTCACGATGTTTGAAAGCAATTATAAAGGAATAACTAAAAAAGCAAAACAAAAAGCTATAATAACTTATACATCTCCTAGTGGATCATTACAATCATTAGACTCTTTTGGAACAGTTCAATGGCAAGGTACTTCTACATTAGCTTATGCTATTAAAAACTTTAAAATATTTTTATATGACAGAAATGACTTAAGCAATGTTTTGAAAGAATTTCCTGATTTAAATGCATTAGATGCAACAAAAAAATTATATGATAATTTGAAATTATACGGGAAAAAGAATAAAGTAGATATCGGAAACGGTATTGTTTCGCATAAATTTACTTTAAAAGCTGACTACATGGATTCCTCTTTATCACACAATACTGCGACAGGTATGTTTGTTAATGATTTAGGAACAGAAGAAACTCCTCCTCAAGAATATATTAGTGCAGCTAGAACAGCAATTTATGGTTTCCCTATGAGATTAAACGTAAATCTTGTACCAGACACAGAAATGGATGGTTCTGGGTTGCCAATAGAATCAAGTGGAAAAACTGAATCTTTAGGTATCTTTAATTTTAACTTAGATAAAGGTTCAACAGATGCTTTAGGATTATATGAAAAAGATGACATTATTTCATCATTAAATACACCAGAACAAGAAAGATTTTTAGAAGAATATTCTAATTTTGATACTTTAAGCTTTGAAATATCTGCCAACTCGGATAGTTCAGCCGGAGCTTTTGCAGTATCAGACTATAAGGGAATTATAACCGATTTCGAATATCGTTTTCCTGATGAAGATGATATATCCGAAACTAGATATTATGGTGATTATATCATCGATGGTGATAATTTAGTAATTGACGTAAATCACAAATTTAAATATAATGATGACGGAACGATTCTGCTTACAAAATATGTTTCTAATAACTTAATTTCTGGAACATACACAAAATCTGGAAATGATTATAAATCTGCGTCTTGGACGTTAAAAGCATCTGCAGATGGAAAATATGTTATTGAAAACTATTTAAACTATGACGAAAATACAAATGAAGTTGTTGAATCAAATCTAGAATTTACTTTTGTACCTAGTGAAACAGAAGCAAATAAAGGTTATGTTTTATTTATTGAATCAAGAGGTCAATCTTATATGAATTCTCGAGTTCATTTAAAGAGACTTATTGACTGGGTACTTGATGCCGACGATGAAACATTCTACAATGATTTTGAAAAGCATTTTAATTTATCTGCTGTTTTAGACTATTATCTATTAGTTATGACTTTAGGAATGGTCGATAACTTAGGTAAAAATATGATGCTTGACACATATGGACCAGTTAAAAAGGGAAGAACATTCTCTGTTGGTGCAAATCGTGGTTCTCAAATAACTTATACAGAAGAGGAACGTGCAAAATACGACGATTATGCATGGTATCCACACTTCTATGATATGGATTAATTTAGTCCATGTAAAATTCTCTCTTATATACGGCGAAACTCCTGAAGAGGACAACGCCTAGGAAGGAAATAATAATCACAAATTTTATTTCCACCTACAACGACTGACGCGAGAGAACGCTATTTCTGATAGTGATGCAACAGTCTGCTCTGCAACTATAACAATATGAAATTGCAGAAGAAGGGTCAGGTGTAAAGACACCTTAAAGAAGAACTCTTCTCGCTTTACAATGTAAAGTATAATGCTTGCGAAAGACGAGCATAGTAACACAAGGACATGTCTTTCATTAGATAACTCTGGAAATATAAGATTTGATACAGATATTGAAATGACTCAAGGCGTTTTCAATACCTCTAAATCAGTTTTATGGACAAAGTTTTCAAGAGTTTTCGCAACAGAAATTAGAGATCGTTATATTGAACTTCGTAAAGATAAATTTACGATTGATAATTTTATGAAATATTATTATGAGGACCAAATATCAAAAATCCCAGAAATGGATTACAACAAAAACTTTTATAACAAATATTTAGCAACAAAGGACAGACAAGCATATTTATTTATGATGCATGGCCGCCAATACGAATATATGTATAAATGGATTGACGAGAGATTATATTTCTTAGACACATATTGGAGCTATGGATCAGAATTCTCTAGTCAATGCACAGTTCGTGTTGAATACGCGGATTATGCGACTGTACCGGTAACTTTTAATATCCAAACATATGTTCCATCTTATGTTGATATTATATTTAAAAACTCAGGTTCAGATGGTGGAACAAACGACATGACAGTTAGACAAAAAGTCCCTCGTGGAAAAACCGTTCAATTTTCTAAGTTTATTTCAACATCAACCGACCAAGAAATTATTATTTATAACGCATCAAATTTAAAAACAATAGGCGATGTCTCTGTATATACACCTAAAACAGTTTTAATTGGTGCCGCGAAGAAATTAGTTGAATTAACAGTTGGAACAGATTTGCATCCAAATCCAAACTTACAAGACCTATCGTTGTTAAATAATACTTATTTAACTTCTATAACAGCTAATAACTGTTCTGCTTTAAAATCTTTAAGTTTAAAAGATTGCTCAAATCTAGAATATTTCTATTCTAAAGGTTCAGCTTTAACAAACGTAGAATTCCCAGAAGGTGCTCCATTAAAAGAGATAACGCTTCCTGCAACAATAACAAATATAAATTTGAGAAACTTAGCAATTCTAGATAATCTAGAAATTGAAAGATCTTCTGTTGAAGGAACTAAGATTAGTAGAATATATATTGAAAACTGTCCAAAACTAACAGGATATAAGGACGCAAATGGAAATATTACGGAAGGTAAATTTGTGTCAGAATTTTTAAACTACTATACTCCAACAAGTACATTAACAAGACTCGATATGGAAGTATATGGATACATTTCAAATTCAGATTTTTTAAATTATTGCGCTACTTTAGCAAATCAATATCCTTCTAACTTTAATTTACGCGGACAAATAAGATATATTGGAAGAACTATTCCTTCGATGTATTCTTATTATGAAACTGACTTCCCTAAACTAAAAGTTACATATGACAATGTAAATGATGTTTCAGGCATGTTTGAAAAATATAAGAATATAAATTTAGTTTGGAACCGTGTAGAAAGACATGGAACGGACGACAATATCACAATTGAGACTGTTTATTATTGGACAGATTTAAGAGAAGGTGAATTCCCAGACGATGCATATGTTACATATGAAGGACGAAAAGGAAGACTTCTTGAATATTATGATGACCAAGATATGAAACTCTTGGCTGATGAAATTAAAAAGTTGTTAAAACCATTTAGTAAATTCACAAATATGAACAGTATGTTTAGTGGTATGACTTGTTTGGAATATTTACACGATGATACTTTTGACGGAATTGATATTTCTGAAGCTCATAACGAACGTATGTTTAACAATTGTTATACTTTAAAATATTTTGAAATACCAAATAATACACAAGTTATAGAACCTTATATGTTTGCTAACTGTTATAGGGTATTAGCATATATTCCTGCCTCAGTTTCTAAAATTGATAAAGATGCGTTTTATATAAATACTATAGAATCTACAGATTTAGGAACCCATCCAGTATTATTATTTGAAAGTAGTATGGATTGGAGTAATGTTGAAGGAATAAGAGACGCAAGATTTGGAATTATAAGAAATCCAGAAACAAATCACGCTATAAGAATAGAAAAACAAACTATTGGTGACACAGAAGTAAATATTAAATACTTCTTGAAAGACACTAAAAAAATAATTAAAGAAATTTATAAAGATGACAATAGCGCTATAACAGAACAATTGTTTAATATTTTAAATGAAGACGATACTGCTTCTAAATTCGATAATCCATTAAAAATTTCCGAATTATTAGGCGGAGCATTAGTTAATTTCATTAATTTAAAATCTATTGCAATTCCTGCTTTCTCAATACCAGTTGAGAATACAGATAGTGTAACAAAATTAAAAGAACTAGAAGTTTCTATTGCTAAATTATTTACAAATTATAAAGTAACAAACGACAATAGAAAAACTATTGCATTTGAAAGCTTGTATATTATACCATCTGATGATAAGAGAAAAATAGTAAATTACAAAAAATATTTATATCACCAGAGATTTTAGAAATCGAAAGGTCAGCTTTTGAAAACACAGTTGCAACAACAATAGAAGTTCCTGTTATATTAACTTCTAAATTAAAGACAATTGGTTACGCAGCATTTAAAAATTCTGGAATTACAAATATAAATATTCCTGATACTGTAACAAATATTGGAGAAGAAGCATTTATGAACTGTCAAAGTTTTAATAGCTTACGTTATTCGAACTCTATGACATATGTTCCTGAATCTTGCTTTAGAAATGTTTTAACAGCTGAATCTTCTCCAAGAGTTGAAACAATATCCGGTTTCTCTGCAAATATAACTGAAATAAAAGATCATGCATTTAACAATGCTAAAAATTTAGTTTTATTTAAAGAAACTCCAGAAGATTTGAGAACAACAACTTTTGATTGCTACTTTATTTGTGACGAAACAAAAACAAAAAATATAAATTATTTTAAAAATTTAACTTATATTGGTAAATATGCATTTAATAATGTTTATAATATAAAGAGATTTGACATTTCAGACTCTATAACATATATAGGAGCAAGTGCATTTATTCCTCCTGTTGAATCAGTTGTTCCAGATACTTTGATATCTTGGACAGGAACGGACTACTCAAATATGACAATTGAAGCTTCTGCTTTCTTAAATAGACAATTCAATTGGTTGTGTTCTACTCCTGGCATGAAAAACCAAATTATGAACAAGATTTGTTATATTCCTAATGTTGGCCAAATTGGTCAAAACGCATTTTCTCCATATTTTGGTTCAGATGCAGAAGAAACACATTTAGCATATTTAGACTATATGTTAGTTGCCTCTTCAAAAGAATATGTAAATGCAAATTGGAAAAACTTTGTTACAAATCATTTAGAGACAATATATAACTTTAGTGATGCAGTAATACAAAGCGATATAAATGCCGAAGGAACAAGTCGTTCAACATTTATGTATTTCTTACAAGATCTAGGCTCTAGTAGAAATGCTTTAATTGCTCGTTTAATGAAAACAAATAATATTGATTCTCAAACTGCATTTATTCAAAAAGAAATAGAATATAATTCAAATAAATATACTATTACTGAAATATTGCCTAGAGCTTTAACATATAACGATTCTAACTTAAATAACATATATTTTGAACATAGTTCTGAATTAAAACGTATAGGCAGCGAAGCATTTACAAATACAAATATCTTCTCTATTTCAGTATTGGATGAATTAAGTTCTCCAACTGAAAAATGTATTCCGGCATCAATGGTTAAAAGTGAAAACTATCCTTTACCTATTGGAGAAGGAATTCCATTTAAAAATACAAGCTGGTTTAAATCAAACACAAACGTTAAAGACGATTTCGTTTATTTAAATGAATATTGTATTGGATACATTTATGGAGATACTACTGTAATAACTAAAGCTATTGAAAATAATACTAAATTTATATATGAAGATGCATTTGCTTACGATAGCGCATTAAAAAATATAACACTACCAAGTTCTTTAGTAAGAATTATGAACAGAGCATTTAGAAACACAGGATTATATGCTATTGACTTTACTCCATGCCAAGAAACTTTAGAATATATTGGAAACAATGCATTTGATAACTGCTTATCTTTAACTGAAATGAATTATACTAAGAATATAAATCATATTGGTAAGTATGCAGTAAATAACTGTGTTTCATTAGAAAAAATTACATTTGCTGACGATATGGTTTTAGATTCAACATCTGAGCCTATTAAACCATATGTAAATGACAAAAATAAGAATATTGTTACAAGAACATTTATTATATCTACTTCAATGGGAGATTTCTTTGCTCCATCTAGTTACGGATTTGAAGAATTCTATAAATTATCAAGAATTGACAATTTAACATTGAGTACAGCCATAAATATAATTAATTTGTCAGAAATTACTTCTGATGGAGATTATAAAGATTTATATCAAAGTGATTGGGGAGAAACAAAATATTATGTAGTTGATTTTGGTAGAGATGAACTTGTAAAAGAATATCCTGAAGCAAGATATTCGAACGCTCCTTTAAGATTAGTTACATCTAAGAACACATTTATTTGTCCTAAAGGAGATTATAAATCTAATATTGATATTTCAGGTATAGATTCAACATTTGACGATGCGGATATCGCAAGAATTTTATTAGGAACATCTAAAACATCTTCTAAAAAATTTATTTTAAGAAGTGCGGTTGCCAATAGAATGAGTGCGGCTATATTTGCAAATATAAGAAACGTTAGACCAATTACGTTTGAAATTAAAGATCCAAAAGATAATATCTAAAAAGATATTATCTTTTTTGTTTATATATTATTGATATGAAAGAGGTGAAAATAAAATGACAGATGATTTTTTGCTAAATTTTTTAAAATTAACGAAAGAAGATATCCGTAAATATACTAAAGCTTATACAAGATGTAATTTTTTAGAGAACATACCAAATGTATTAATAGCATTAACAGAAACTACAGAAACTATTTGTAACGATATAAAATCTAAAATTGCTTGTTATAAAAAAATAAAAATAAACTATGTGTTGTTCGATAACGAAATATCATATTTTTTAAATCATAGTTTGTGTTTAATATATACAACATTGGGTAGTTCAATCCCTGTTGTTTTATTTATTGACGATGATGCAGAAATAGTATATGAATACGCAAATCAGTCTGACAAGCCTAGAGTCATATTAAAAATTTCAGATATGGTAACAAATGATAACTTTTTAAAAGTCACATCTAATGTTATGGGAATAGCTCCTGTTACATTAAGAAGATATGGAACCACATTTTCAAATATTCCAAATAACAACGATGATAATTTTGAACATACTACAAGCATGATGTTAATAGCACCAATGAAAGATAGTTCAGATTTTAAACTTACACATACTCAATTTGAATATATACCAAATCCTTATACATATTCTGCATATATATCTGAATCTGTAATTTTTAAATGTATTAAACATAGAATATTTTTAAAATATAAAGAACAAATAATTTACTCTACAGAACTATTTCCGGAGGATATAGAAGATAAAAAATTATTGGAATTGCTTCTTGATAATTCTAGTTATGAAAATGAAATTCAATTTAAAATGTTTTTAATTGATTTGATTAAAAGAAAAGAAATTGAAAGTGAGGAAAGGGATATGATAGAAAAAATGGCAAATAAAAAATGTATGTTTGGAGGAGCATTTAATCCGCCAACAAAAACACATATACAAATAATAGAAATGTTATCTAATCTATTCTCAGAAGTATATGTTGTACCAAATGATTTAAAACATTATAAACAAGATGCTGTAAAGTTCAAATATCGTTATAAAATGTTACAAATGTGTATTAATAAATTAGATCACAATGAAAATATTATTATATCCGATATAGAGCATACTGGTAATTATTATGGTTCTTATGATACATTAAGAGCTTTAGATCATCCTGTGTTTGTGTGCGGAGACGACTTTTTTGAAAATGTTGTTTCGTGGCACAACCCAGAAATTTTACTAGAAGAAAATGAGTTTTTAGTTTTAACAAGAAATAAAACTATAAGAGAATGTAAGATTATAATTAATAACGATC
>ERZ1034719.1361-NODE-1361-length-11496-cov-12.906739_pt1 | contig 11496 bp, 9 predicted proteins | sample MGYA00520703_ERZ1034719 | MGnify/ENA primary metagenome ERZ1034719 (study PRJEB33766, sample SAMN09781716) | gut metagenome | biome: gut microbiome | host: Homo sapiens | place: Madagascar | study: EMG produced TPA metagenomics assembly of the PRJNA485056 data...
TCCGGAACTATTTTTTTTATATTTCCTAAATTACTAACTTGATAGTATCCTTCATATTCTGGAATGTCTTTCCATATTTCCATTATCATATCATCTTCCTTTATATTTAATTTAAAAAAATAATAATTTTTAGCACAAGATTGGCCTTTACAGGCGTTTCCTTGTTTAGATGCGTTTTTTCATAATATATTTCTATATTAAGCCACAGTATTGTTTATGGTACTAAAATATGTTTTTGGGTCATTTTTATCATAACCAGCGTTGCCGCTCCAATCACAATTTGCATAATTTGGGTATAATCTTTGCGCAGTTGATTTTAACGCTAGTTTAAATAAATCATAATTTGGATCGCCAGGCTTTCTATTTATTCCTGACATAAGTTGAAATATTCCACATGGGAATATGCTTGTTCTGTGAAACTCGCCTAAACCTTCTATAGAAACATCTAACAGAGCTTTAATTATCATTCTACCTTCTATAGAAGTGCAAGTTCCATAATTTATTGACGTGAATGGGAGTTGATTCCCAGATCTACTTTGTAATGTATTTCATTTTTATGTTTCACAAATTCGCTACATTTGTTTGTTCAATTATAAACAACTTTACTTTTTAGTAAAGATCAGACTATATCTTCACCCTTATAAAATATAATTTATTCTATAAGGAGGCTACCATTTCGATTTAAAGGATTTCTCCTACCGCTTGGCTCTACTCTCCGTTTTATGGAGATAGTCGTTAGGCATTTATTATATAAAATATAAATTTAGCACGGGATTACCATATTATTTATAACTTAGGCTTCCCCCGTTTAGGCAGCTAGGTTCTTAATATTACTATTAAGTCGCCCTAATAATTAAGGTTGTGATATAAGCCTTCAACTGCTTGTTTTGTTTCTCGTTCTGTCATTTTCATAGCATAATTGTAGGCTTTTTTAGAATATTTTTTATATTTTTCGTCGTCAATAGAATATTCTTTTGAATTTTTAAGCATATTCAATATTTCATTATCAATTTCATTCTCGTTTTTCTCATCTATAAAAATCAAACCATCTTTATAGTGTTTTGCAAAACTTTTTCTTACATATGGCGCCATTGTCCAATCAAGATGTGTTGCACTAACTCCCGTCTTATTCTCATGTTTCCATAAGGACTGACTATATCTTAACTAATTTTAAATTAGCAAAACCCATTTCAAATTGCGTATCAATAGCAATTTTACTCTTCCGATCCGAAGATAGTCGATACAGGTTTATAATTATTGAAATCAAAAATAATTATTTTCCCACGGGATTACCATATTATTTATAACTTAGGCTTCCCCGTTAGCATATATTTATTATATATACCCCGTTGATAAACGGAAAAGGTTTAACAGGCAGTGTTTAATCTACCAAATTGCTGTAAGCTTTGTAACTGAAATATTACGGCTACAAGCTGGAAAGCTGTGCTTACTGATTGAGCTGGTCGGACATCTGTTTGTCTTGTGTTGAATCCCTCGGCTAAAAGTTTATCCATCGGAACAGATAAACAGTTGTGATCACCAACAATGTAATGATCTAAATCATGTGTATAAATTTCATTATTTAAATGGTTTGTTCTTGCTTTCTCAGACATAACGCATTCTAAAGCAAATTTCCTGTTCATATAACTAGAAGCTTCACCTATTCGCCCGCCAAAACTTTTTTCATCTACGTTTGCATTTTGGTTTTGGACATGTTTAGCTCTTAATTTATCGTCTATGACTTCCATGAAATCTTCATATCGGTCTCTTTTCATTTTATGCAAATAGCTATACTCGATATATGCTTTTGCAATTTCAAATGCTTTAATTTCCATTAGTTCAAATTCGATCATTTCTTGTACATTTTCAACTGTTAGCTTTCGTTTGCCTTTAACTTTATCCTCAATTTTATTAGCAATAGAAACAATATCGTCTTCTGTTATTCTATTCTTTTTGTCTATTGCTTCGTTGGCACGTGTAATAGCTGAAATGATTTTAGATTTATCGAAATCGACTCTAATGCCATTTCTTTTTGTTATCTTCATTGCTAAGACCTCCGAATCTTTTTTTGTGTAATATATTGTTCCCGTGATTATATTTTAAAATAAAAATTCTATTATTTCAAAATATATTTTTTTAAAAATAATCAAAAAAAAAGAAAAGGAGCTATCCTTTTCTTAAAAATCATCTTCTTCGTCCTCTTCATCGTTGTCTGATAAGTCATCTGACTCATCGTACTCCAATGTTGTTTCAATTACATCATTCATGTATAAATCTAAACATAATCCTTGAGATCCATCTAAATTTAAAACAACTACAGGACTAGAATTTTTAAATGCATCTGTTGAATCGTACGCAGTTCCAAATAATATAGAAATAAGTGTTCCTCTTTCATCTTTATCCAAATATGCACTACTAAAATATAATGGTAAATCCGTAACTGATTCTGGAATATTATTTTTAGCTTTAAATTCTTTAGTTATTTCTGAATTATTGAAGAAGAACTTTCCTATCATTGTATAAATAGGAGATTCATTATTGTCTAGAGTATTTTTAGTAACAAATATTTTTCCATGTCCTAAATCACATAATTTAATATCGTTAGATTCTTGATATACTAGTAACTCTAATCCAGCAATAAACTCACTGTTCAAACCTGTGTCTAACTCAGTTCCTACATTTGTTAATATTTTTCCGTTTTTAGATAAACGATTTCCAAATCTATGAGTAAATAGTTTATAAACATTTTTACCATTTTCATTATATATACCGACGCCTACGTTGAATAAACAATCTTGATTATCTTTTGTATATTCCAATGTAATTGCTGTAAAATTCTTAGCATTTATACAATCGTCCAAATCAATAACGCATTTCTTTAAATCTTTAAGTTGTTCAAATAATTCTTTATTCTTTGGCCAGAAGTTTTCAAACGAAACTCTTTTTAAAATCTCGTCAAATAAAAATATTTGTCCGATTTCGTCACACAATACTTTTACTGGATACGCTACATTAACACCAACTTTTCCAACACTTTCTTTATCAAATAGTTGATCTAATCTGTTGTTCTCATTTCCTAAACTTGAAGTTATTAAACTAGCATTACTATTTTCAGACAATCTGTTTAAAAGTTCATATGAATCTTCTAATTGTTCATCGTCTTTTTCATTATGCCTAAAATCTTGAGAAATACTAGACATTAATTCTTCAAATTCTTCTGGAGAAACGTATTCAGCTGTTGCTGCTAACATATCATTTATTAGTTTCATGTCGTTTAATTTATCTTTAAACAAATCTCCAAAAGAAGCTTCATTTTCTAAACTAATAATCATTTCCCTAACTTTATCAAAGAAAGTAATATTAAATTTCTTAGATAATTCAGAGATTGGATCTGTACCAAATTGATCAATTAAATTATCATTTTCTTTTGCAAATATAAAACTATCTTGACATGGTTCTATTTTCCATTTTGCTAAAAATGCTTTAAATTGCTTGTCGATATTTAAGAAATTTTCATAATCTAAAATTTCTCCCGACGCATCATAAAATGTTAAATATAAATCGCCAGTATCAATATCTATAGATTTTATACAACATTTTATATCAATTAATTCTGGATCTAGAGGATATTTAATATCTTTTCCAAGTTTATCCTGACCATATACCTTTTCTCTAATAGCAGCATATGAGGAATATATAACGTCTTCTTTAATTGCTTCATTAAAAGGCATTTCAGATAAATCTTTATCTGGTTCTGTTGTAATTTTCTCTAATATTTTTTTAATATCTTCTTTAGATAATGGGTTGTCTATATTATTTCTTTCAAAATATTCCATAATAATATTTGCTAATATAGATAATGCCGCATCGTCTAATTCGTCTGAACTATCTATTCTTTCATTTCTCTCTACAGAATTTAAATTGTTTTTTCTACTAGAAATATCTTTATATAACTTGTCTGGAGTTAAATTAGAATGATAAAATTCTCTAATTTTTGATGCCGTTTCTTTTACAATAGAATCTTGTTCTTCTTTTGGTAGATGTCCTAAATCTGATAAAGTATATGGGGAAATAGATTTTAATATATTATACATTATATTTTTTTGTGCGTTTGTTATAACGTCATAATCTTCCATTGAATCTATATTTTTTATTATTCTATCTACTTCTTTTTTACAATCTTCTAATGTTATTTCCCCATTAACAATAAAAGAAGGTGTAAGAGGAGGTTTTTTTACAACCTCGCTCTCACTAGGGAAATTTTCATTTTGATCGTCGTCTAAGTAAAAAGATGGCATATTCTTTATATTTGCCATAACTATCACCTATTTTATATATTGAGGATGAATAAATTTATCCTTTTTTGGAAGAATTTCATCAACAATTCCAAATTTCAAAGCAGCATTTGCATCTAAATAACAATCTTTTTTATAGACAAATTTACTATATTCCTTTACAGTTTTATTACAATTAGAAGCTATAATTTCTTCTAATAAATTATTTAGTCTTTCTGTTTCACGAAGATTATCTATCATTTCACTAATTTTACCTTGTGCTCCAGAAGCTGCTTCATGAAGCATTACAGTTGAATTTTCTGTGATAAATCTTCTATCTCCGCATGATAAGATTGCTGCACCCATAGACATTGCCATGCCACAGCATACTGTAAATACTGGAGATTTTATAGATTTCATTGTATCAATAATTGCTAAACCATGATATATTTCTCCACCTTGTGAGTCAATATATAACCAAATTGGTTTATAATATTTGTTTCCCATTTCATCTTCTAATTCTGGATTTTTATCATCCATAATAGTTAAAAGAGTGCAAACATGGGTTGCATTTTGAAGATTAACTTCTCCATCTAAACGAATAATATTTGAATTGCATAATTCTTTATATGCATCTATTCCACGTAATTCACTTTCTAATGACATAAACAGTGTTCCTTTCTCATTGTGATAACTTTTTTACCTAGAACTTTTTGAACAGCGTGTCTTAAGTTACGAGCACCTTCTTGTTCAATGTTTCCAAGTTTCTTAATTTCTTTTAGTTCGTCTTCTGTATAAACAATTTCATAATTTACAGAAGAATTTGCTAATAATTCTTTTGTTATACGATATACTAATGTTTCAACAATATCATTACTTAAATATTTAAATGTAACAAATTCGTTAATACGACCAATGAATTCAGGTCTAAATTTTTTCTTTAACATTGGCATAACGTTTGAAGTTCCTGGAATGGTTTTAATTAAACCTGCTCCGGTTGGAGTATTTGATTGATGATCGAAACCTAAGTTTGAAGTAAATATTATAATAGTATTTTTAAATGAAACTGTATTTCCATGATTATCTTCGCAAGTTCCTTCATCAAGAATCTGCATTAATTTAGGGAAGATATCTTCATGTGCTTTTTCAATTTCATCAAATAAAACAACACTATTTGGCATATTTTTAACTTTCTTTAAAAATGAAGTTTCTTGATCATAACCAATATATCCTGGAGTTGTTCCAAACATTCCAGAAGCAGTATGTGCTTCAGAATATTTAGTCATATCTACTGTTATAAGATTCTTTTCAGAACCAAAATATTCTTTTGCAATAATTTTAGCTGCTTCAGTTTTACCTACGCCCGTAGGTCCAGCAAAGAATAAAGTATATAACGGAGTATTGGTATCAATAATACCAAGTTCGCACATTTCTAACGCATTAGAAATTTTTTCTATTGCTGTGTCTTGTCCTAATATTCTTTTCATTAATTCTTTCTTTGCGTCTGCAGCTTTATTATTTGAAATAGTTAAACCGTATTGAATTCTTAAATATTCATCAAGATCTTCTTTACTTAATGTTTTCTTATCCATTTTAGAAGCATATGCAAATGCAGAATCTAGTAAATAAACACTACGAGCTGGATTTGCTTGACTAGGAATATATTTTTCACCATATAATAAAACAGTTTCTACTAATTCAGCTTTATCTTTTTCTTCCGCTGTAATTCTATATGATTTTTCTTTTCCAGGAAGAATTTGTTCAAGAATTACTCTAGTTTGTTCTTTAGTTGGCTCTTCCATTAAAATCTTTTTAAATCTTCTAGCTATAGCAGCATCCTTTTCAAAATATTTATATTCTGTATCTGTTGTAGCAGTTATAATAGTTATATCGTTTTTATCTAAATATGTTTTAACAATATTGCCAAATGAAGTATCACTTCCATCACTAGCTGAACTTGCTCCAGCATTTATTAAAGTATGACCTTCATCAATAAATAAAATAACATCTTTATATTTAGATACAGCGGTTAAAATATTTTCTGCTTTTTGTTCAAATGAACCACGATATGTTGAACCAGCTACTAATTTTGAAATACTAAGTTCATAAATAGTAATATTTTTAAGACGTTCTGAAACTTCTCCTTTGTTTATTTTATCTGCCAATTCATAAATCTTAGAAGTTTTTCCACATCCAGCTGGTCCAACTAAAACTAAAGATCTAAACGAATCTGAGTTCAATTGAATTTCCATTTTATCAACTGTATTATCAACGTCTATAATATTTAAACCTTTTTCACTTACTATTTTATTTATATTTTTTAATTCCTTGATAGAGTCTAAATCTTTATATGTTTTAATGAAAGTAGCTTTATTTATATCACCAACCATTTCTAGAATATCAGCATAAAAATCTTTTACTTCGAAAGGTTTTGGTGCGTTAAATTTAGGTCTATCTTCTTCAAAAATACATGTAGATAGAAATTTAAATACTTTTAATAATTCATAAGATTCTGAAGAGAATAATGCTTCTATTAATTGTGGAACATCTTGAGTTTGTCCGGTTTCAACACAATTGTTTTTTAACGTTTCAATTAAATTACTATAATCTTTTTGAATACTAATATCACCATCAAAAACGCCTTCAGTAGGTTTATTTGCAGTTAAAAAACAATGTTTAAAATTAACATAATTTATTCCATAATTATCAAGAATCTTCATAAATGAAGTTGCAATTTTTCCATATTCTTTGTCCTCATGTCCTTGAAGAACCTTTTTAAATGTTTGGACTTTATGAGAAGTATCTATTCCTGTTGGAGTATCATACAAATAATATTGGTTTTCCTTCATAGTCACACCAATATTACTGTCGGATAAATTCTCATTCCCAAATATATTTTTAACAAAACATTCATCATTATCTGTTTTTAGAATAAATGTTCTGATATTTGCTTTATCTTGTAAGAATTTCATTAATGCCCAAAATACATGTGCTGTATTGCACCAATTTTGTCTATTTTTAACACTAATTTCGGTTGATTGTGATAATATTTTTTCAACCGCGTCACTTATAAACTTTTTTCCCATATAATCACCTTCTATTATTTTTTACCAACATTCAGAATCGTCTGTTGATTCTTCTTTTGGTGCTATTTTTATTTCTTTTCTTTGAACTTCATATTGAGAAATATGAGATTCAATTTTTGATATTAATTCGTCTAAATCAGATGGGCGAATATTTCCATCACCCTTTTCAAATTTATCTAATAGTTCTTGAAGTTCTCCCATTAGTTTAAGTATGAACTTTAAAAATGCAAATGATTTTAAATAATTTTCATATTGACCAATTAGAAGATTTTCTTCTGATTCATTTAATAAAATTTTAAGCTCTTTCATAGCTTTTAAAAGAGCTTTTTGAACTTTTTCATATTCTGGAGAATTTTGTTCTTCTTCAAAACTGAAATCTTGCATAAAATTCATACATTAACCTCTTTTCTTAAAATTTGGATCTGTTGAAAGATATAAAACTTTTCCGTATGGATTTTCAACAGATATTTTATCTGCCTCATCTGGTAATACCCATAATGTTTTAAAACATTTTGGTTTTGGAATGCTACTTTCGCCATATCCATCGGTAAAATATATTAATAAAGCATCTCTATAATGGTGCTCGTTAATGTATTCTATTACAGGAGTGAAATAAGTTCCACCTCTTCCAGTTACTGTATATTTTATATCTTTTAAATCTTTAACTTTATAAATATTTCCAATTTCAGAATCACATTCAATAATTGTAATTTCTGTTGGTTGTGTCTTGAAAATATGGTAAATTTCATTAAAGAAATACGATAATAATGTATCTGAAACAGAACCACTTGTGTCTATAGCAACAACTATTCTAACAACTCTATTTTTAATACGTCCAGGTAAATCTAATCTATCTGGTTGTCTTCTATTAGGCATTTGATTTGTTGAACGATATCCAAAAGGAATTGTTCCAATAGCGTTTTTAATATGATTTTGCCATTTAATTTTTGGTGGCATTAAAAGCTTTTCTATTGCATCTTGTAAAAATTGAGGAATTGTTCCTCTATCTTTTTCACTTAAAGAATTTATAGATTCTTTTATTAAAGATTGAACTTTTGCTCTTTGTTCATCTTTATTATTACTATTCTCCCATTTATGAACTCCTTGATTATTCTTTTCATTTCCTGGCATAGATGGAAATCTTTTATCATGATTAGCTGAACCATTTGGATTACTTTGTGAATCTTGTTTATTAGATCCTTTTTTTGTTATTCCTTGATTTCCACCGTTTGAACTTTGTGGGTTCTTTTCTGGATCTGAGAACTCATCTAATGCATTATAATAATATTCCATATCTTGATGAGAAGTTAAATTTTTAGTTGTTTCTAATCTAGCATCTTCACAACAATATGCATCTACTGGAATTTTCATACCTGCCGATGAACCGGAGTATTCAGATCTTACACGAATATCTTTCTTAACCATATCATTACAAGCAGCTTCTTTAGCTTTTAGAAGATTATTATGTTTTTCTTCGTTATTTTCTGGATTTAAATCTGTAAATTTTGTTGGATAATCAAATGCTAACGCTAAAATATCACCAGCAACTAAAGCTTCTATTTGTTGAATAGAATACTTATATAAATACATTGGATTTAATAGCATTCTCATTGGAATTGATTTCAAATCTACATCAATGGAACCATTTATATCAAAAGATGGCTCCATTAACATATTTAATAAAACAGATCCGTAAAATTTATCTTGCCATAGAACTATATGGCATTGAATAAAATTTATTACTTGACGAAAATCTGATTCAATAACGCTTTTCAATTCCTTTGTTTTGGTTTCAATATTTTCTTCGTTTTCCTTATTATTAAATAAGGCTATCATTTTTTCAACATTATCACCGCAGTTTTTCCAAACCGCTTTTATATCAATTCTATCTGCCATATAAGTCTCCTTAACTTATTAATCTATATATTTTTTATATGAAGTAAAGTTTTCAAGTGTTTTAGCACATTCTGTTGAATGTAGAATATCAAATAATTCCCAAACTAAATCACAATTAACTTTTTCTCCATCAGGTTTAATACATTCAAATTGTGTAGAAGCAATTTTATCATAGAACCAATTTAATACTGCTGTATTTGTTGAATTAAATAAAGCACCTAATTGGCTCAAAATATTTGAATATTTTGATTTTTCTTCTACTTTAGTGCTCTTTTCATAAGATGCTATTGTTAGCCAATTCTTTTGAATCCAAGAAATTAAACTTTGTAATAGTATCTTTTGTCCTAAAGTAGTTTTTCTATTGATTTTATCTTGAACAGTTTTATCAATAATATTTGATTTACCTGTTAAAATTTCTGGAATTGTTACCATTGTTTCTGTATCTTTCATAGTTGATAAAATACAGTTCATGGCACTTTGTCCTAATAATCCAGATAATATCATTTGTAAATACATATCACGATCTTTTCTATCTGCATCCGTAAAACATGGTAAAGCTAAAACTTCATCGAAATGTTTAAGTACAGTTGCTGCGATAGTATTAGATCTTGGTGATGGTGTAATTACAGGGGCATCAACATGTTTCTTTTCTTCTGGAGAGAAAACATCTTGTCCATTTATTGCAATTGCAGAAACATATGATTCTGGTAATCCACCATTTAAAGAACGCATTGCCCAATCTTCAAGATTAGAATTCATTTGAATAAATGCGAATCTATCTAATTGTGCTGGGTCTAATGTAGCTGTTGCGAAATCTGAATCTGCTCCAGCTGGATTTTGAGCGCCACATACAGAAACCCAGAATGGGAATCTATATCCTGTCATTTGACGATTTAATGTTGCGTTCATCATTTCTGACATTGTTCTTTGATCTGGTCTATTTAATTCATCTATTAATACTAAGAACGGTTTGATTTGACCAGATGTCATTAAATAAATTTTATCTTCTGGAGCAAGATTTGTTCCTAATTCAAATTTATTTTTTCCACCATCAGCTGCAGCTTCTGCTTTATTATATTTCTTAACATAAATAACTTTTTCTGGCTCATTATCTGGAATGATAACTTCATTTAAATTTTCATCTAGTTTAAATACACCAATTGGTAATCTAAAACCTTCATGAAGAGCGATATTATAATAATATTCTTGAAGTCTTTCCATTTCGGCAAAAGTTGGATATTTTGCATAATCCAATTTTTCGTCTTGAACCATATTTGCTTTTAATAACTCTTCACTAACTAATTTACTCATTGTATTGAATTGGTCTTCAGAAATATCTTTAGATTCCAATTCTTGTTTTAATTTTCTAATTGCTAAATTGACTTGATCTATATAGCTATCAACATCAATTGAAGCTTTTCCTGATCTTTTTCTAAATGGAATACCTGGAAGCTCTCCATCGTTGAGCACACTTCCATCAATCGTTGCTGCAAAACCATTAACCTTTTCTGCCGCTAAGTATAATGATTCTGATTTTCCTATTCCTTGAGTCCCACTAAATAATAATGTTAAATGTGATCTTTTATTATAAAGATCCAAAAATGTTGCTAACGCAATAAGTGTTGCGCCTTGTTTAACTGATGCCATAATTTATTCCTCCTCTATATTTTCATTATATGTTTCAGTATTTTCAGTAAATTTAATTTTTGCTTCTGTTATCTCTTCAGATAATTTACTAATATAATTCTTAACAAGTCTTATTAATTCTTTTTGATATTCTTCTTTTTCTAACTCTTCTTCAATATCTATAATAGTTGTAAATGTTATATCAAGGTAATCATCTTTTACCCATTTTTCAACATTGGTATTTATACTACTTAATAAAGAATTCATAAAATCGTAGATAGTAAATTTATCAGTAAATTGATACAAGTTAAGTTTCTTATAATCTGAATCTGTTAATTCTTCAAAATATACAAAATTTTCAGAAACTGTTAAAAAAGTAATTGGTCCGCCTTCTCTTTCTAATTCAATTGTAAATGGTCGCATAAAATTATCAAAATGATGTAAATAATTTTCAAATGATTTTATTATTTCTCCTACTGTGTCATATATACACGAAAAAGAAACATATTCTCCGTTTAATATAATTGATGACCATGCAGCGTATGGCGGAATTAATGCTACGCGTTTTAATTTTTTAATTTTTATTTTTTTCATATGTATCACCTCAATATAAT
>ERZ1034719.1365-NODE-1365-length-11475-cov-6.348161_pt1 | contig 11475 bp, 9 predicted proteins | sample MGYA00520703_ERZ1034719 | MGnify/ENA primary metagenome ERZ1034719 (study PRJEB33766, sample SAMN09781716) | gut metagenome | biome: gut microbiome | host: Homo sapiens | place: Madagascar | study: EMG produced TPA metagenomics assembly of the PRJNA485056 data...
CCTTGCCCTCAACGTCGCCGATGACGTTCATGACCTCGCACTGGTTGGCCTTCTGGCGGCGCTTATCGACGATGGCGAGGTTCATGTGCAGCTTCTGGGCGAAGGTGCGGGCGCGGGCGACGGAGCCGACGTCGGGGGAGACGACGACCATGTCCTCGCACACGGAACCGAACTTCTTGGCGTAGTAGTCGACGAAGATGGGGTTGCCGAAGAGGTTATCCACGGGGATATCGAAGAAGCCCTGGATCTGGTTGGCGTGCAGGTCCATCGTCAGCACACGGTCGACGCCTGCGGCGACGAGCATGTTGGCCACGAGCTTGGCGGAGATGGGGTCGCGGCTCTTGGCCTTGCGGTCCTGACGGGCATAGCCAAAGTAGGGCATGACGGCGGTGATGCGGCCGGCGGAAGCGCGGCGGCAGGCGTCGACCATGATGAGAAGCTCCATCAGACTGTCGTTGACGGGCTTGCAGGTGGACTGAACGAGGAACACGTCGCTGCCGCGCACGGTCTCGTACAGGGAGACGGAGGCCTCGCCGTCTGCGAAGCTCTTGACCTCGCTCTCGCCGAGCTTGGTGCCGATGATCTTGCAGATGTCCGCTGCCAGTTTGGGGTTTGCGTTGCCGGTGAAAATCTTGATGTCCTTACCGTGAGAGATCATGTTGATGTACTCCTCTGTTTATAAAAATTTTTCTGAAGTTACTTTTTCTCGTGCGCCGCGCGCCACTGTTCCGCCCAGCCGGGCTTGTTGACCTGACGCTCGCGCGCGATGGCGAGGGAATCGGCGGGCACCTCGTCGGTGATGGTGGAGCCGGCGGCGATGTAGCTGCCGTTTCCGACCGTGACGGGGGCGATGAGGTTTGTGTTGCAGCCGATGAAGGCGTCGTCGCCGATCGTGCAGCGGAACTTTTTAAAGCCGTCGTAGTTCGTCGTGACCGTGCCGCAGCCGAAGTTGATGCGCTCGCCGCAATCGCTGTCGCCGACGTAGGTGAGGTGCGAGATCTTCGTGCCGTTGCCGATGACGCTGTTTTTGATCTCGACAAAGTCGCCGACTTTGACATGATCGCCAATCTTCGAGTTCGGGCGGACATAGGCAAAGGGACCGACGGTCGTGTGCGCGCCGACGGTGCTCTCATTGAGCTGCGAGGCGTTCACCTCGGTCTCGTCGCCGACCGTGCAGTCGCGGATCATGGCGTTCGGGCCGATGGTGCAGTTCTTGCCGATGACGGTCCGGCCGCGCAGGATCGTTCCCGGCAGGATGACCGTGCCGCTGCCGATCTTGACGCGGGGGTCAATGTAGGTATTGTTGGGGTCCATGATGGAAACGCCCGCGGCAAAGTGCTTGTCGGCGATCTTGCGGCGGCACATGTCCTGTGCGGATCTGAGCTCCTCGTCGTCGCCGACGGGCAAAAAGCCCTTCGTGATCTCCGCCCCCTTGGGGAAGGCGGCGAAGGCGCCGTGCTCCTTGAGCACCTTGCAGCACTCCTTCGCGTCCGCGGAGTAGACCGCGCCGCCGGAGAACACGCCCACGGGCAGCACCGCGCCGTTGACGATGAGCACGCTGCCCTTTTCATCCTTGAGGAGCGTTAAAAGCTCTTCCCCGTGTCTGGCACCGTCGACGTAGACAACATCGGCGTTTTCGGGGACGTAGGGGCGCATCATGTCGTGCGCCCGTTTGTCAGACACAATAAAAAACCGCTCAATGCCCCGCCCCATCAGTTCTTCGACCATCCACGTGAGAATGGGGCAGAACAAAATGGGCCTCAGCATCAGCGGTGCTTGTTCTTTTGTCAGGGTCATATCGTCCGGCATAAAGAGAACTGCCAACTTCTGATCCATCGGAGCTCATCTCCTTTCAATTCTACTCTCTATTAACGACATTATAGCAAAGATGCCCGAAAAATCCACCGTTTCTCACAAAAAAAACAAAAATTTTTTGATTTGGTGGCTTTACTTTTGTATTTTCAAAATTTCGTTTCAAAAGACTGCATTTTAGGTTGAATTCGCAATATTTTTGCGGTACAATGATAAAACTTTCGCATGGAGGAGGTGCTGTCATGCTGAATATCGTGCTCGTCGAGCCGGAGATCCCGCAAAACTGCGGCAATATCGCGCGCACCTGCGCGGCGACGGGGGCGCATCTGCATCTCATCAAGCCCCTCGGGTTCGACATTTCCGACCGCGCCGTCAAGCGCGCGGGGCTGGACTACTGGTACCTTGTGGATATCAGCGTGTACGAAAATTTAGCCGACCTTTTTGCAAAGCATCCCGAGGCGGAACGCGACTGCTGGCTCGCCACGACCAAGGCTCCGCAGGACTACTGCCAGGCGGAATTCAAGGACGGCTGCTGGCTCTTTTTCGGAAAGGAGACCGCGGGCCTGCCGGAGCCTTTCCGCGTGGCGCACTATGAGCGCTGCATCCGCCTTCCGATGCGGAAGGAGGCGCGCAGCCTGAATCTATCAAACTCCGTGGCGATCCTGACGTATGAAGCGCTGCGGCAGACGGGCTTTCCCGGTCTCAAGCACGAGGGGGAAATGCTGGAAAAGGAGTAAATCCCAAATTCGTTTTAACTGCGTAACCAAATCGTATGTGTATATTATGAGGAGGAAACAACATGAATTATAACAAGAAGACTGTTCTCGATGTGGACGTGAGCGGCAAGAAGGTGCTGCTGCGCTGCGATTTCAACGTGCCCCAGGACAAGGAGACCGGCGAGATCACCTCGGATAAGCGCATCGTGGCCGCGCTGCCGACCATCCGGTATCTGCTCGACCACGGCGCGGCGGTCATCGCCTGCTCCCACCTCGGCAAGCCCGAGGCCAAGTTTGACAAGTGGGTGAAAAAGCAGACCGAAAAGGGCAAAGACCCCGCGACGCTGACCGAGGAGAAGTGGAAAAAGTCCCTCGACAAGCTGACGCTTGCGCCCGTCGCCAAGCGCCTGTCCGAGCTTTTGGGCAAGGATGTCATCTTCGCGCACGACGTCGTCGGTGAGGACGCCAAGGCCAAGGCCGCGGCGCTCAAGGGCGGCGAGATCATGCTGCTTGAAAACACCCGTTTTGAAGCGGGTGAGACCAAGAACGACCCCGAGCTTGCCAAGGCCCTTGCCTCGATGGCGGAGCTGTACGTCTCCGACGCGTTCGGCACGGTGCACCGCGCGCACGCGTCCACCGCGGGCGTGGCCGCCTATCTTCCCGCCGTGTCGGGCCTGCTCGTTGCCAAGGAGCTTGAGGTCATGGGCAAGGCGCTCGACGATCCCAAGCGCCCATTCGTCGCCGTGCTCGGCGGCGCAAAGGTCAGCGACAAGATCGCCGTCATCAACAACCTTTTAGACAAGGCCGACACCGTCATCATCGGCGGCGGCATGGCCTACACGTTCGCCAAGGCGCAGGGCGGCGAGATCGGCAAGTCCCTGCTCGAGGAAGACAAGTGCGCCTACGCGCTCGAGATGATCGAAAAGGCCAAGCAGAAGGGCGTCAAGCTCCTGCTGCCGGTCGATACCGTCGCGGCGACGGAGTTTGCCGCCGACGCAGAGCCCCACGTCGTCGACGCGATGCACATCCCCGCGGATATGATGGGCATGGACATCGGCCCCAAGACCGTCGAGCTCTTCTGCGCGGCGACCAAGGGCGCGGGCACGATCGTGTGGAACGGCCCCATGGGCGTTTTTGAGTTCCCAACCTTTGCGACCGGCACGAAGGCCATGGCCAAGGCGCTCGCCGAGAGCGGCGCGGTCACGATCATCGGCGGCGGCGACAGCGCGGCGGCAGCCGAGCAGCTCGGCTTTGCCGACAAGATCACGCACATCTCCACCGGCGGCGGCGCGTCGCTCGAGTTCCTGGAAGGCAAGGAATTACCGGGCGTTGCGTGCCTTTTAGACAAGTGAGAAAAATCTCTATTGATTTTCATATATTCGCATAGATCTTAGATTTAGACAGTAACAGGAGAAAAGACCCAATATGAATCGCAGATACCGTAAAACCATCATCGCAGGCAACTGGAAAATGAACAAGACCCCCAGCGAGACCAAGGCCTTTGCCGAACAGTTCAAGGCCATCCTTCCCAAAACCAAATGGTGCGACATCGTCGTGTGCGTGCCCACGGTCGACCTTTCTGCCGCCGTGCGCGCGTTCAAGGACAGCCGCATCGCCGTCGGCGCGGAGAACGTCTACTTTGAAAAGAGCGGCGCCTACACCGGCGAGATTTCCGCCGACATGCTCGCCGACCTCGGCGTGCGCTATGTCATCGTCGGCCACAGCGAGCGCCGCGCGCTCTTCGGCGAGACGGACGAGATCGTCAACAAAAAGGTCCTCGCCGCGCTCGAGGCGGGGCTGAACCCCATCATCTGCGTGGGCGAGAGCCTTGCCCAGCGCGAGATGGGCGTGACGATGGAGCTCATCGCGCTGCAGGTCAAGTCCGCCCTCGCGGGCGTGAGCGCCGAGCAGATGCGCCGCTGCGTCATCGCCTATGAGCCCATCTGGGCCATCGGCACCGGCAAGACCGCCACGGGCGAGCAGGCGGCCAAGGTCTGCACCTATATCCGCTCGCTCATCCGCGCGCAGTACGGCGCGCGCATCGCCCGCAGCGTGACCATTCAGTACGGCGGCTCGATGAAGGGCTCGAACGCCCACGAGCTGCTCTCGCACGAGGACATCGACGGCGGCCTGATCGGCGGCGCTTCGCTCGACCCCAAGGCACTGATGGAGATCGTCCACGCTGCCAACCAGGAGTAAGGAGGAAAATCGATGAATAAGACTCCCACCACGCTGATCATCATGGACGGCTTCGGCCTGTCCAACGATACCGTCGGCAACGCGGTGCGCGCGGCCAACACCCCCGTGCTCGACGGCCTTTTTGCCGAGTATGCCCACACGACGCTCCAGGCCTCCGGTCTTGACGTGGGCCTGCCCGCGGGCCAGATGGGCAACAGCGAGGTCGGCCACACCAACATCGGCGGCGGCCGCGTCGTGTTCCAGGACCTGCCGCGCATCACCCGCTCGATCGAGGACGGTACGTTCTTTGAAAATCCCGCCTACAACAAGGCGATGGACGACTGCATTGAAAAGGGCTCTGCGCTGCACCTTTACGGTCTGCACTCCACCGGCGGCGTGCACTCCACGCTCGACCACCTCTACGCGCTTTTAAAGATGGCGCACATCAAGGGCTTAAAGCGCGTGTATATCCACGCCTTCCTCGACGGGCGCGACACGCCCCCGACCTCCGGCCGCGACTTTGTCGCAAAGACCATGGAAAAGTGCCGTGAGCTCGGCGTCGGCAAGATCGCGACCGTCATGGGCCGCTATTACGCGATGGACCGCGACAAGCGCTGGGACCGCTTAGAGAACGCCTATGATGCGCTCGTCTACGGCGAGGGCGTGCAGGACAGCGACCCCATTCACGCCATCGAGGAGAGCTATAAAAACGGCGTGACGGACGAATTCGTCGAGCCCATCGTCTGCGACAAGGACGGCATGATCTCCGACAACGATTCGGTCATCTTCTTCAACTACCGCCCCGACCGCGCCCGCGAGATCACGCGCGCGTTCGTCGACCCCGCGTTCGACGGCTTCAAGCGCGAGTTCTTCCCGCTCACCTACGTTTGCAACACCGAGTATGACGCGACCATGCCGAACGTGCTCGTCGCCTTCCCGCGCATCAGCGTGAAAAACGGCCTTGGCGAGTACCTGAGCAAGATGGGCATGACCCAGCTGCGCATCGCCGAGACCGAGAAGTACGCACATGTCACGTTCTTCTTCAACGGCGGCGTCGAGGACCCGTATCCCGGCGAGGACCGCGTACTCGTCGCGTCCCCGAAGGTCGCGACCTACGACCTCCAGCCCGAGATGAGCGCCTACGAGGTCGCGAGCAAGTGCGTCGAGCGCATCGAATCCGGCAAGTACGACGTCATTATCCTGAACTTTGCCAACTGCGACATGGTCGGCCACACGGGCGTGTTCGACGCCGCCGTCAAGGCCGTCGAGACCGTTGACGAGTGCGTCGGTCAGGTCGTGGAGGCGACGCTCAAGATGGGCGGCATCGCGATGATCACCGCCGACCACGGCAACGCCGAGCAGATGCTGCAAGCCGACGGCAAGAGCCCGATGACCGCGCACACGACGAATGTGGTGCCCTTCATCCTCTGCGGCGCGGGCACGGAGCTGCGCCCCGGCCGCCTCGCCGACATCGCGCCGACGATCCTCGACGTGATGGGCCTTGAGCAGCCCGCGGAAATGGACGGCAAGACGCTGATCGTCCGCTAAAAAATCGAATCTGCCATGTTTAGAAAAAGCTCTGACGGTACACACTACCGTCAGAGCTTTTTTGCTCGCAATTTTCGCACGAGCCGCAAAGCGGCGGAAAGGATGAAACATGGCAGGATCGAACGGCCGCGCAAAGCGGCACTTCTTTGGCGGGACGGGCTTATACATAGCCCTGTTCCTCGGTGTGACGGCGCTGGCCGTCGCGGGCTATTGGACGCTGCTGCCGAAAAATACGACGGACAAGGACGCGGAGAACGTTTCCTCGCAGGTGGAACTGCCGCTTGAGGACGAAACGCCGCAGATGCCGGAGGCGGAGCTGCCGCAGGAGGCGGCAAAGCCGGCAGAGCCAGTGGAGGAGCCGCCCGAGGACCTCACCGTGATGGATGAGGCCACGGGCGTGGAGGACACCGTCCCCGCGATGGAGAGCGAGACGGACGCGCAGCCCGTCGCCCCGCGGCTCGTGGTCGCGCCGCTCGTGGGGGAGGAGGTCGCGGCGTTTTCGGTCGACGAGCTCACGTATAACGAGACGCTTGGCGACTGGCGCACGCACGACGGCATCGACATCGCCGCCGAGGTCGGCACGCAGGTGATCGCCGCGTGCAGCGGCGTTGTGACGGCGGTGCGCGACGACGACATGATGGGCACGCTCGTGACCATCGCGCACGACGACGGGTACGAGACGACGTACGCCAATCTCCGCAGCTCGCCGGGCGTCGGCGAGGGACAGTACGTCTCCGCGGGCGAGGTCATCGGCGCGGTGGGCAGCAGCTCGATCGCCGAGTTCTCGATGCCGGCGCATCTGCACTTTTCGGTCAGCAAAGATGGGGTACCCTGCGACCCGAAGGAATTTCTAAATTAAAAATAGAGGCCGCTCAGTCATGGCTGAGCGGCCTCTATTTTTAGGGAGATCACGGCCCGCTGCGCGCATAAATCGCCCGCCAACGGCGGGCGATTTCCACACTTGCGGGCTGAGAGGTGTTTTTTGTCACGCACATGTCGCGACAAAAAACGATTTCAATTTATTTCGCGCCGTGCGCGGCGCGAAAATCTGCAATGCGTTTGGCGTGATTTGAGAGATTTACTCCTTTTTCGCCTTGGGGACGGGAGAGAGTTCGTTGAGCAGGGTGAAGCCTAAGATCAGGGCGCCGCCGATGACTTGCATTGCGGTCATGCTCTCGCCGAGCAGGGTGACGGAGACGAGGACGGCGACGAGGGGGTCGATGTAGCTTAAAATCGCGGCCTCCTGTCCGGGCAGCTCCTTGAGCGATGAGAAGTACAGGCAGTACGTGACGCCCGTGTGGACAAGGCCGACGATGAGAAGGTTCACCCAGCCGACGGCGTTCAGCGAGCTGAGTGTGATGCCATTTGTCGAGAGCACGTAGGGGATGAGCACGACGATGGCGGACAAAAACTGCAAAAACGTGCGGTGGATGCCCTCGACCTGATGGATGGACTTGTTGAGCAGGATGACGGTCGCGTAAAACACCGCCGCGCCGAGGCCGAAGAGAATGCCCTTGAGGTCATCCGACCCGCGCGTGTCGCCAATGCCGGTGATGAGCACAAGGCCGAGTGTGGACATCACAAAGCAGAGAAATTTCTTTCCCGTGAGCTTTTCGTGGAAGAGGATGGGGCAGACGAGCGTGACGATGACGGGCGCGAAGTAATAGCTCAGTGTGGCGACGGAAACGCTCGTATAGCGGTAGGCCTCAAATAAAAGGATCCAGTTGACGCCCATCGCCGCACCGGAGAGAAGCAGCAGCGGCACCTCTTTTTTGATGCGCGCGAAGGGGATCTTCTGCCTGCTGACAAGTAAGTATACGCCGATCAGCAGCGCGGCCAGCACGGCGCGGTACAGCGCCAGCTCGCCGGACGAGACGGGAATATTGCGCACAAAAAGCCCCAGCGTGCCGAAGACGGTCATCGCTACGACAAGCAGGAGACGGGGGTCGGCCTTTTTCATAAAAATTCCTCGCGATCTGACAGAACATGCAAACGGTAGTTGCCGACTATCATAGCACGCGGACTTCCCGCCGTCAATCGGGAAAGTAAAAAGAGAGGGGCCGCCCAAAAGAAAACCTTTCGGACGGCCCGGAGGAGAGAGATGGGAGCGCTAACGCGTCAATACGCGGAGCAAAACAGTAAATTCGCCAAGCCCGAACACGGACAGAAGCACCACGCCGCGCAGCTGCGGCTTCTTGACGCGAATCGGTGTGATGTACAGCACACCAAGCAGGAACAGCCCCAGCGCGTAAACGACCGCGCAGTTCAGGGAAAAGCGCAGCGAGAGCAGGTAGAAAAGCGGCGCGAGCACGGCACTCGCCGTGACCGGCACGCCGAGGTAGTAGGCGCGGTGCTCGCTCGTGCGGTCCTGCCGCTCCTCCTCCGTCACGTTGAAATAGGCGAGGCGGATGAGCGCGCAGAGCGCGAAAAACGACATCGTCGCAAGGAACCAGAGTCTATCGCAGTCCATGCTCCAGCCGATGGCGGCGGGCAGCACGCCGAAGCACACGAGGTCGTTGAGCGAGTCGATCTGGATACCGAAGCGCTTTTCCTGTTCGGTGCGGTCCTTTTTCGTGCGGGCGATGCGCCCGTCGAAGGCATCGAGCAGCCCCGCGAGCATCAGGCACAGCATGGCGTCGAGAGGCTCGTTTTGCGCGGCGGAATAGAGGCCGCCAAGCCCCAGCAGCAGCGAGAGATAGGTTGCGATCACGGTGTAGTCGTAAACTCCGATCATAAAAAACCATCCGATCCTTTTGGATTGCAGCACCATTATACCAGACAGCGGCGGGGAAGTATCGCTAAAATGCTGACAAGGTTATTGGCTGTGGTGTGAACGCTCGATCACGCGCGCAAAGCGCGCTTCGTCGTAGATGACTGGCACGGGGTAGACGGGGTTTGCCTCCTGCGCGGCCCAGGTGGCCATGAGGGGAATGTCCTCTTTGCGGATGCAGTTGAAGTGGTCGGGGATGCCCATGCGGGCGTTCATTGCGCGGATTTCGGCGATGAACGCCTTGGCGCACACTTCCTCCGTGTCGCCCTTGAGGCCGACGAGTGCGGCAAGGCGCGCAAGGCGCGGACAGGCCGCTTTGCCGTAGTCTTCGAGCACGAGAGGGAGAAGCACCGCGTTTGCAAGGCCATGGGGTACGCCGTAGAGCCCGCCGAGCGTGTGCGCGATGGCGTGCACGTTACCGACGCTTGCGCGCGTGAACGCCGCGCCTGCGTCGAACGAGGCCTGCAGCATCGCCGCGCGGTCGGGGAGCGACGTGCCGTCGCGGTACGCGCGCTCCAAATGCGTGAAGATGGTCACGACGGCGTTTTCCGCGAGCAGGCGCGTTTGCTTCGTGTTGTAAAAGCGGCTCAGGTACGCCTCGACCGCGTGCGTCAGCGCGTCCATGCCGGTCTCCGCCGTGATGTGTGGAGGCAGCCCGACGGTCAGCGCGGGGTCTAAGATCGCGTAGCGTGGAATGAGGCAGAGGTCGGAGATCGCATACTTGTGGTGGTCACTGCCGGTGACAACGGCGGCGATGGTCGTCTCCGACCCCGTGCCCGCCGTCGTGGGCACGGCGATGAGCGGCGGAATGCGGCGGCGGACCTTTAAGAGTCCCACAAGCTGCGAAAGCGGCTTGTCCGGCCGCGCGAGGCACGCCGCGGCGGCCTTGGCTGCGTCCATCGGCGAGCCGCCGCCGATGACGAGAAAGCAGTCGCAGCTATCAATCTTGTACTGCGCGGTGATCTTTTCGACCGTCTCGACCGACGGATCCGGCTCGACCGAGGAGAAGATGGAGAGCAGGATGTCCTGCTCGTCAAGTTTTTCCTGCAAGGCGCGGAAGTGCTCGTCCGCGCACTGGCGGCGGCTCGCGATGACGAACGGGCGGCGCAGGCCGTTTTCGCGCAGAATGTCTGCGGCACGCAGTAAACTCCCCTCGCCTGAAAAGACCTCCGGCGTGCGCCAGGGGAGAAAGCGCGCGCCGACGGCAAAGCAGCACTGAAACGCGCGGCAGAAAAACGTGCTTAGCATGTGTCCGTCCTCATTTCTTTCAGGAATGCACTCAGTATACCACGGAAAAACGCGCAAAAAAAGGGCTGCGCGAATGCGCAGCCCTTCTATATGCTTTCTGAACGGCTTACTCCTCGTCGTCCTCGGTCTCGATGATGCCGTAGCCGCCGTTGTTGCGGCGATAAACGACGCAGATCGCATCGCCGAAATCGGTGTTGCGGAAGACGAAGAAGCTGTGGCCCAGCAGGTTCATCTGCAAAATGGCTTCCTCCACGCTCATGGGCTTGACGGTGAAGCGCTTGGTGCGCACGATGTCGAACGTGCCCTCCTCGTGGGCCTCGAACTCCTCGGGCAGCTCCGGCAGCACAGCCTCGGCGCGCAGGTTCTTGGCAAGGCGGGTCTTGTTCTTGCGGATCTTGCGCTCGATCTGGGCCGTGGCCTCGTCGATCGCACCGCGCATGTCGCCGTCCGGGTCCTCACATACCGCGCGGAACAGCGTGCCGTTGGCGCCGCGGAGCATGATCTCGGCGACACAGCGGTTCTTCTTCTCGACGGAGAAGGTGACAGAAGCCTCGGGCTCCTCCTTGAAAAACTTCTCGAGCTTGCCGACCTTTTTCTCGGCATAGGCCTTGACGGAATCGTTCAGGGAGACTTTTTTGCAGGTGTAGGTGAATTTCATAGTGTTGGCTCCTTTCGTTGGTGAGGAAGGAAAGAGAGGGCGAAGGGCTCTTCTGTTTCCTTTTCTATATCATAGCACAAATGAACGAAAATTTCAAATGAACGATATATGAATTGAACATTCTTGTACATATTGACAAAATATAAGGCACACGACGCGAATTGACAAAAGGCGGCAGAATGCGGCAAAAGCTCCCATTGACGTTTCGGCGGACGGGCGGTATCATAAGCATCGGAAGCTTTCCAATATCCCACCCATTTGAGCCGCGGGCCATCTTGGCCGGCGGCTCCTTTTTATTTCACGCAAGAAAAAAGCGCCCTCAACGGGCGCTTCAATAATGTTCTCTTTTTAGTTGCTGACGTCATAGAATGTCTTTTCTCCCGGCGTTACGTAGCCGAGCTGATCGCGGGCAAGCTCCTGCAAAAACTCAGGGTCGTCGGCCTTTTCGAGTGCCGAGGCGAGCGCGTCGTTCTCCTGCTTGGCAGCGTCAAGATCGCTCTGCAGCGCGGTGAGCTGGCTGCGCGCGTCGTCGATCTGGCTCCGCA
>ERZ1034719.1369-NODE-1369-length-11450-cov-7.155244_pt1 | contig 11450 bp, 9 predicted proteins | sample MGYA00520703_ERZ1034719 | MGnify/ENA primary metagenome ERZ1034719 (study PRJEB33766, sample SAMN09781716) | gut metagenome | biome: gut microbiome | host: Homo sapiens | place: Madagascar | study: EMG produced TPA metagenomics assembly of the PRJNA485056 data...
GTTTGAACCGTTGTTATTGTTCGAACCGTTGTTATTGTTTGAACCGTTGTTATTGTTATCTGATCCGTTATTGTTATCGGAATCGGCATCGGAGATTTGAGAGATACATTGATCGATGAGTTCGTCGGTTTGGTTCGTCCAAGATTTATCGCAATTGTATAGGAGTGCGCCCGTGGTGGGGAATCGGGTGATGGTGCCGTTTTCGGCGATTGTTTCGTAGTAATAAGGGGTACATTCTTTGAGATCTTTGACATCGGTCGTCGCCCAGATGCCGCGCGTCTTCGTTCCGCTCGTCAATGAGAGGCGTTTGCAAGATTTCCCGATTCCGAGTGCTGCTTTTTGCGCATTGGCATTATCTTCGTAATGCAATTTGAAATGGAGTATATTTTCTTTGTCGACATAATGCGAACCCGCAGAAATTGGTTCATTGATGGTGAATGAAGTGTGCCCGAAGTCTTGCACGGCGATCATGTTGACGTGTCCGATGCCGATGAGTATATGACCACCCAATATATTGACTCGGTGGCCGTTATTCATCGTAAATCCGCATTTTTGCGCTTCGTCGGCTCTGCTATCTTCATTGAATAGCGCGTCGAACATCGCATGCGGATCGACTTTATAGCTTGCAACGATATTTTCGCCCAGAGCCTTTGTGCCAAAAGCATCGATGCGCGCCGACATGCCCGTTCCCTTGTCGCCGCACTTTGCCACGCCGCCTTTACATGCGCATTTGGGCGTGCCGTCGCATTGGTCGGGGAACATTTTTGCGAAATTGTCGACGAGTTGACACGGCGAATGGTGTTGCATGCAACCGTAGTCGGGTGGCGTTATCGAAGAGGACATGGCGGCATGGAATTGGGCTGCTCTAAACAGATTGTCGCTCCAATATAGCGCTTTATACGACGGTTTATAGCAGTGTTTTCCTTCATGGCAGAATTCACCGCAAGCATCGATAGCGGCATAGACGTCGGTTCGCACTTCATTTGTCAAGAGGTGCATGGCGCGTCCTATATAGGGGATCGATTCGCCCTCGCCGTAGGCAAAAGCAGCCGTAGGTGCCAATAATCCCGCGATTGATAATGTAAACAAAAACTTTTTCATAGGTTGGTCTCCTCGATTGGGGAAGGTCAAACGCTCAGCACGCTGAGCGAAAACAGCCTATGAGAAATCATGGCAATGTCAAGAGCCGCACAGAAAAAAACTGTAGACGAAGCAATGTGAAGCGTTATCGAATGTATCGGCCATTTGGATGATTGCCGATAGCCCCACTCAATCGATGGAGTGAGGCGCGAGACGATAGGAGAGTATAGCGAAGCTCCAAGCCATGATATGATTATTTGCGCGTCATTTTTCGGTTTCGACGTGCGATATATCCCAAAGGGATGATCGACAAGAGCAACCAAAGCGAGTTGTTTGCGGGGCGATAGACGTTAGCGGCGCAATCGAAGTCGAGGTCTGAGTCGTCGTCGCCCACCGCTCCCGTGCTTCCACTCCCCGATGGATGGTTGTTATTATTGTTATTGTTGGAGCTGTTGTTATTATTATCGGAGTCGTAGTTATTATTATCGGAGCCGTTATTATTGGAGCCGGTGTTATTATTGTTATTATCGGATTCGTTGTTATTGTCGGAGCCGTAGTTATTATTATCGGAGCCGTTGTTATCGTCGATAGAGCCATTGGCAACGGCGTTTATACATCCTTGGTAGAGGTTATCGGTTTTGTTGGTCCAAGAATACTTGCAATTGTATAGGAGAGCGCCCGTCGTTGGGTATCGGGTGATGTTGCCCTCGGTGTCGATGGCTTCATAGAAATATGGCGTGCAAGGATCGATATTTTTGTCGCTCTTCATCGACCATATTCCGCGGTAATTGTTTCCCTTCGCCCACTTTAAGGCTATGCATTTGGAACCAAGTGTTAATGCAGTCGCTTGTACTTTGACTTTTGCATCGTAATGCATTTTGAAATAGAGCGTGCCTTCGTCGTCGGTATAGTGCGATCCCGACGAGATGGGGTGAATGGGAACTTGTTCATGCGTGCGTCCGAAGTCTTGAACTGCTATCATATTGGAGAGCCCAATGCCGACGAAGGATTGGTTATCGGCTAAGATATTGACTCTGTGCCCATTATTATGCGTGAAGCCGCACTGCGATTTGACATCGGCGGTGCTGTCTTCATTGAATAGCATATAAAACATTTCATAAGGATCGACTTTAGTATTTGCGACGATGTTCTCGGCGGCGGCTTGTGTACCGAACGGCGTGACGCGCGCACCCATGCTCGTGCCTTGTGTGCCGCATGTCGCTTTGCCCGTTTTGCAAGCACACGATGGGTGACCATCGCATTTATCGGGGAAAAGACTGGCAAAGTTATCGACGAGTTGGCATGGCGACGAGTGTTGAATGCAACCCCATTTGGGTGGTGTGAGCGTCGCTAGCATGGTGGCATGGAACGTTGCAGCTTTGTAGAGGTTATCATCCCAATAGAGTGCTTTATACGATCTTTCGTAGCAATGTTTACCTTCGTGACAATATTTACCACAGGCGTCGATAGCCGTATGCACGTCGGTGCGAACTTCGTTTGTGAGCAAATGTATCACGCGCGATTCATAGGGTATAGTGCTGCCTTCGCCGTAGGCAAAAGCGGAAGTTGGTGCAAGTAAACTGGCGATAAAAACCGAAAACAAGTATTTCTTCATGCGAGACTCCTACGGATAAAAGATCGACTGCTTACAACAGTGCTACGATAGCATAAGAAAAAAGATCCCGATTGTCGAGATTTGAGAAGGGGAAATGCGTCGATTGATATAGAAATCAATAGAATCAACGAACGATAGTAGCAAAAAGCGTCAGATCTATTGTGCCGTTTCGGATTGAGCGTCCTCGGGCGCGTCGGTTGGCGTTTTATCTGTCGGTGTTGTGGATTGGGGTGTAGATTTTCGGCTTTCTTTGAGGCTGAGGTCGCGTTTTCCGGGATTGAAATTCGAGAGGTCGACTTTCATATAAGCCAAGATGTCGAGAATTTGGAATGTGGTGAGGCGTGAGCGGAATCCTTTCATATCGATGAGTCCGTATCGAATGATATAGAAGTCGCTTTCGGCATCGGGTTGTGTGAGGCGTTTTTCGAGGATTTCGGGGGCTTTTGCGTTGCCGTGGCATGGCGAGCAGTATCGTTTGAACAAGAGTTCGCCGACGTAGGCATTGGGATTTGGGTCGCGTTCGCTATAGACGGTATCGCCGGTTGCCAAGGAACCGAGTTGTGCACTTTGCGCCATGGCTTGGCTGGAGCGAGCGACGCTACGCGAAATCGAGGTTGAGAGCGTCTTTGTGCGACGCTGACAACCGAAAGAAATGATAGATAATAACGTCACAAATAACAGAATGTATATGCGTTTTATATGTATATAATGATGAGACATTATTGGATATTTGCAGCTTGCTCGCGGATCGATTCGATCGTCGTTCGAATGTCGATAGTATGACTCGTCAATATGGTATCGCGACTTTTCGAAGCCATCGTCGTCGCTTCGCGATTGAGTTCTTGTAGATAGAAATCGATTTTTTTTCCGATACAAGTCACGGGGTCGGTTGGTGATTGGATGAGGATTCGCAGTGCCGAGAGATGAGTTGCAATGCGAGTTAATTCTTCGCTGACGTCGTATTTATCGGCGAGGATGGCGACTTCGAGAGCGAGTCTGTCGTCGTCGAGTTTTCTGCCGCTATCGCCGACGATAGATTGAATTCTGTCGTTGAGAACGTTTTTATAATCTTTCAATCTTTCAGGAGCTCTGACGAGAGCGGAGTGGCGGCTTGTATCGATTTCGTCGAGTGCATTGAGCAAATAAGTTTGGAGAGCTTTTCCCTCTGTTCGTCGAGCTTTAGTGAGCATTTCGAGGGCTTGTCGCGTCGTTTCCAAAACGCCTTCGAAGAAGGATTCCGTCATTTTTGCCGAATAATCGATATCCCAAACTTCGCGTTGTGCGAGGCAGAATTCCAAACATTTATTTCGGGACCAAGCGCCATTGAAAAGAGCGGCCAGAGTCGAGGCACGGGCTTCGAGCAGTGGCAGATTCAAATCGCCGCGCGATTTACTTTGTTCACCTATGATGACATTGACATCGACGCGTCCGCGCCCTACGAATTGACGAATCATCTTTTGAAATAACAATTCCAGCTGTCCGGGCATGTTTCCCATCGAGACGTGCATGTCGAGGCTTCGGTGATTGAGCGTTTTCACTTGTACTTCGACGTCGATGCCATTGATATTGGCTTTGGCCGTTCCATACCCCGTCATACTATATGCCATAAAAACCTCACTATGGATGATTGCTTATATCAATATAAGACAAAATGTTATAAATTTAGTGTTGAAAAGATATCGTCTTATTGATTTTGGGCTTGCTATGCGCGATTGCGCATACGCTCGCCAGGCTCGCTATTTCACTTGCCATGCCGCAACCGCGTTGTGGCGGTTGGTTGCCCTTTGGGCAACTTCCGTCATGGCATCGTTCAATACGCTCGCCTCCCGTTTGGGCTGTCGCTCGATCGAGCGATGAAAGACGAAAAATCCCCAAATGCCAGTGACAAATGGGGATTGAAATGATGGAGGGATGGCTTATGCCGATAGGGCAATGCCGAGCATCTTTCTGAGCTTGAGATAATCTTCGCTCAAGCCCCAGACGAGCAGAGAACCGATGCGATCTCGAGCCGATCGGCTACTGATTTTGCGTTTTGCGTCTTCTTCGTTGAGGAGCGATTCGATGATCGCGGGATCGTCGCAGAAGAGGAGACCGACGCGGTTGGCAAAGTCTTCGACCGATTCCATGAAGAGTCGAATATTGAGCTGTTCGCCTTTGCGTTGGAAGTCGAAGATGAGTTCGGTGAGCGTCGCGCGGTCGGTAGCCGTAATATTGCGATCGAGGAGACGGCTGACTTTTGCCATGTTTTTATCGAGCTCGATGTTGAGTTGCGGGCAAATCGTTTTGAATACCGTGAGGATGACTTTTTCGATGACTTGAACGCCGAGTGGGAGGAGATAGAAATCGGGGCGAATCAAGAGCAGGGCTTTAGCCGAGGTGAAGGCGATATCGCGAGCCGAACGATTCGAGAGGAAGTTCGAATTGACGAGGAATGATCTCGTCGAGAGGTATGCGTTATTGACGCCGCGCATGGCATCGCATTGGAAGACGTGTGGAACCTCGGCAAAACCGAGAGCGCTCGTTTCGGATTTGAGTATGTTGGCGAAGAGTGAATTATTGTCGAGATTGACTTCGGCATTTTTATTGATGCCATAAGTATCGAGGTCGTTAGAGAAGGCATCGCCGATGATGGGGGAGACGATGTGTAGGATTCGAGCCAAGTTTTTGTCGAGTGTATTGGGATAGATGAGCTTCCAGTGTTCGCCAGTTAGACGCGTGTCGATGGTAGGCATATCTTGTTCGGCGAATTGTGCAACGATGGCGCGACCTTCGTCGTCGCCCATGCCCAAGACGTTGAGGACGCGATAGATGCATAGCGAAGCATCGAATTGTTGCATGCGACGGTAGCATTTTGCCAAATCAGTGACGGCATCGAGTTTATCGGGTGCGAGGCGGAGAATTTCGCGGTTTTCGTGGACGGCATCGGCCAATTGATCGTCGTTCATGGCATAGAGTTTTGCCAAGATGACGTGGAAATTGACGTTGTCGGGGTACAATTCGCTGACGATCTTATAGGCTTGAGCCGCGCCGCGAATGTTGTTGAGTTGTTTGAGTCGGAGTTCGCCCAAGTTTTTGCACAAAACGGCCATGAGTTTGACGTTGAGTGGCGTGACATGGCGCTGGCGTTCGATCATGCGTTCGAAGTTTGCTTCGATGGCCATGAAATCTTTTTGCGCTTGGAGCATCGAAATGATGCCTTGGAAGACTTCGATTTGGGAAGGTCGAATATCGAGAACTTCGTTGAAGATATCGATAGCTTTTCGCGGATTATCCAATTTTTCTTTGAAGATCCAAGCTTGCTTGAGTAGGAATTTGCACTTGTCGTCTTCGTCATCGCTGTATTTGATGAGCGATTTGAGGGCGTGTAGGGCGCGATCCCAGTCTCCGGCGCGTTCGGCGATGACGAGAACGCGTCCGAGCGCGGCAGAGCTTTGCCGGCACTCGCTGAGAGCTTCTTCGTAGAGCAGGAGAGCTTTTTGTTCGTCTTTGAGTCGATTGAGATAATCGTCGCCGATGCTGACGAGCACGGCGGCGCGGCTTTCAGGAGCCGTCATCATATCGAGGAGTTTTTCGCGCGCCGCCTTGATGGCATCTTCGTCTCCGCTGGCTTCGGAGACTTGGATAATCGCGTTGATGAGGTCCATATCGCCGGGGCGGACGTCGAGAGCTTTTTCGTAGAATTCGCGGGCTTGGGAGAGCTCGCCTTTTTCGCGTCGTGCATCGCCCATAGCCTTGAAGATGCGCGTGACGAGTGCGGGCTTGAGCATTTCGCGGTGAAAGATCATCAACTCAAGCATTTTGTGTTCGTCTTGCGCGGTGACGTCTTTTTTAAGCTCGGCATCGACGAGTGTATTGAGTGTTTCGAAATCGCGAGCATCGTAGCCGTGGGCTTGTTCGTAGGCGATGAGGGATTCGGCGTGTTGCCCTTGTTCTTCGTAGATAGTGCCTAGTGTGCGGTAAATGAACAGATTTTCCGAAACGGAACGGCTACGATCGTCTTCCCGCAATAGCGGCAAGAGCATGTTTTGTAACTTCACCAAATCGCCTGCTTCTAGCGCTATTTTCGATAGTCGCTCGATTTCTGAGAAAGTTTTTTGTTCATTCACCATTGGTTCGCTCCATGATCTATTAGATTTGGCACCCCCGTACCGATTGGGCATGCTACGTATCGAATATGTGTTTTACGCATTGTGCGTCGATCCGTAAAGCACAAACTTCTTTTCGAAGCTCAAACCACGCGGATGACAACGGCATGCGGCGTAAATGGTACCAAAATTTGGCTTTTATGTCATGGATTATTCGATACCGTCAGGATTCGATTCTGCGAGGGTCGCCCAATTTGAATCGTTGATTCATCGATTCGTCAGTGGAGATTTTATCGAAGACGTCTTTGTCGTCGATTTTTTCGACCATGTCGAAATAATCGATGATGGCATCGCGGATTTGTCCAATCGTCGGGAGTTTATAGGCATGCTCTCTCATTTGGGAAGAGTAGGCGAGTCCGCGAGTGAAGTAGCCTAGAAAACACTTGATCTTTCCGATGACGCCGACGGGTGAAATTGGGGTCGTTTGGAGTTCGTCGATATAGCGACAGACGAAATCGCATCGCTGTTTGAGCGTTGGTTCGAAGATGGGTTTTTGTTCGGCTTCGTCGGCGATTTGTCGTAGTAGCCATGGGTTTCGGAGCAGTCCGCGTCCGACCATGATGCCATCGGCGCCCGAGAGTTCGAGGGCTCGGCGTGCGTCGTCGCGAGTTAGGATATCGCCGTTGACGAGTACGGGTATGGAGAGAGCCTCGGAGACGGGGCGCACCATTTCCCAATGGCTTTTGCCGCGATAGGCTTCTTCGCGCGTTCTCCCATGAACGACGACCATTTGTGCGCCTTCTTCTTGTGCCATGTGGGCGATTTCGACGACGTTGATCGAGTGTGAGTTCCATCCGAGGCGCATTTTTACGGTCATGGGTATCGAGATGGAACGTCGAACTTGCTGAAAGATTTCGCGGCACAGAGCGGGCTCTTTCATGAGGGCACTTCCAGCGTTTCCCGACACGACTTGTTTGGCGGGGCATCCCAAATTGAGGTCGACGATTTGAGCGCCGCGTTCTTCGCACATCTTTGCGGCAAGGGCAATGCGATCGGGTTGGCGTCCGTAGATTTGGACCGATGCTGGGCGTTCGTCTTGACCGAGTCGGACTTTATCCCAGACGCGATCGACGTCGCGAGCGAGTCCTTCGCAATTGACAAATTCGGTGACGGTGAGTCCGCAACCGCCACATTGTCGAATGAGTTTTCGGAATAGGGCATCGGTAATGCCTTCCATCGGAGCTAGGGCTGTCGCTGGCGAGATTTCGATGGGACCGATTTGTATTTTATTGCGCATGAAAGACCTGTATCAGAATATGATTCGTATATGTATGGGAATAGGGGAGTGGGCGTGGACTTTAGGCGTCGCGCCGCCATGGCGGCGTATAATCGCCAGTTTGCATCGATACAACTAAAAACAGCCGATGGCGCAATTTCGTCGTGGAAATTCGTCGATGTAAGCGATATGAGAGGCAACGTAGCGCATCTTTCTCGGTTGGAGGTGTTATCCATGGCTACGCGCGTTGCACTGATTGCTGTGATTATCGAAGATCTGGCCTCGATAGAGGCATTTAATGCCATCGTTCACGATCATCGCGAAATCGTGATAGGTCGCATGGGGATTCCGTATAAGGCTCGAAGCATCAATATCGTTAGCATCGCCGTCGATGGCACGACAGCCGCGATTAATGCATTGTCGGGAAAGCTCGGGCGCTTGCCTGGTGTAACCGTAAAAACGGCATACGCCACGTTGCCCGAAGTCCCTTAGTTTAATTTATGCTCTGACGGGAACGTCTTTCTGACCCAAAAGGAATGCATGATGTACGATCCAAAATCGCTAAAAGCAGAAGAATTTATCGATCATCGAGAAGTACTCGACACGTTGGCGTATGCCGAAAAGACGGCAGCCGATCACCAAGCAGTCGTCGAAATCCTCGAAAAAGCCCGCAAACACAAAGGACTCTCGCATCGCGAAGCATCGGTATTGCTCGCTTGTGACGATCCTGCGATAAACGAAGAGATCTACAAGCTCGCTCGAGAAATCAAGCAACAATACTATGGCAATCGCATCGTGATGTTTGCGCCGTTGTATTTGTCGAATTACTGCATCAATGGCTGCGTTTATTGCCCTTATCACCTCAAGAACAAACACATTGCTCGTAAAAAGCTCACGCAAGACGAAATCGTTCGAGAAGTGACGGCGCTCCAAGATATGGGGCACAAAAGGCTAGCTATCGAAACGGGCGAAGATCCCAAAAATAGTCCGATCGAATACGTCTTAGAGAGCATTAAGACGATTTACAGCATTAAGCACAAAAACGGTGCGATTCGCCGAGTCAACGTCAACATTGCAGCGACGACAGTCGAGAATTACCGAAAGCTCAAAGAAGCAGGGATTGGAACGTATATTTTGTTCCAAGAGACGTATCACAAGGAATCGTATGAAGAATTGCACCCGAGCGGTCCTAAGCACGACTACGTTTATCATACCGAAGCGATGGATCGTGCGATGGAAGGCGGAATCGACGACGTCGGATTGGGTGTGCTCTTTGGGCTTGAGCGTTATCGTTATGAGTTTGCCGCATTATTGATGCATGCCGAGCACTTGGAAGCGGTACACGGCGTTGGACCGCATACGATTAGCGTTCCGCGCATTAAGCATGCCGACGATATCGATCCGAATGCTTTCGACAATGGGATCGACGACGATACATTTTGCAAGATTATCGCTTGTATTCGCATAGCGGTGCCGTATACGGGGATGATCATTTCGACGCGCGAGAGCAAAGCCGTTAGAGAGCGGGCATTGGAGCTTGGAATATCGCAGATATCGGGAGCATCGCGCACGAGCGTTGGTGGATATGTCGAGCCAGAGCCCGAAGAAGAGTCGTCGGCTCAATTCGACGTTTCGGATCAGCGGTCATTGGACGAAGTCGTGTGCTGGTTGATGAAACGCGGCTTTGTGCCGAGTTTTTGCACGGCGTGTTATCGCGAAGGGCGGACGGGCGATCGATTTATGTCGCTATGTAAATCGATGCAAATCCTCAATTGTTGCCATCCGAATGCATTGATGACGCTCAAAGAGTATTTGATGGATTATGCATCGCCTGTGACACGGATCGTCGGCAACGATTTGATTCAAAAGGAATTGCCGAAGATTCCGAGCGATAAGGTTCGGCAGTTTGTCGAGAAAAACCTCGATAAAATTGAGCATGGCGAGCGAGATTTTCGCATTTGATTTGGCACGCAAGCGATAGATCCCCTTTGACCATTTATCGATGGTGGAGGGGAAACTCGTTTAGAATGCGTGCATTATCGACGATATGGCTTGAGCGCAAGCGCATCGGGGCACGATGCAAGCAATTGTGCCAGAGTTTTGCTAAAGATGGGGTGAATCCAGTCGGATTCGATATCGCAGGCGGGAACGAGGACGAAGTTTCGAAGATGCATTCTTGGGTGTGGCACGATGAGTTCTGGCGTGTCGATAATTGCATCGTCGTATAGCAATACGTCGATATCGAGCGTTCGCGGGGCACACGGAATGCTTCGAGCTCGCCCAAGCGCATTTTCGATATTTTGTATAGAAATCAATAATTGGCTTGGCGAAAGGTGTGTAAAGCCCGATAAAGCGGCATTGATGTAGTTAGGCACAGATGCAACGGTCGAGCCGGGCTTGTCGAAATGCGGTTCAGTTTCGTAGAGATGGCTGATTCGTAGCTGATCGATGCATTGGCAGAGCATGATTTTGGCTGTTTCGATGGCGTTTGAAACATCGCCCACGTTTCCGCCAATGCCCAATAATACTTTGTGCATCGTGCAATAAACCTCGTTCAAATGATATCGACCGATGACGGTAGAAAATCGAGCGCCATCGGTCGCATTTTATTGAGCGGTGAATTCGAAGTCCCGAATCACAGCCATGTGTTGGTTATAGATGGGTTTTCCGCCTTTGCAGTCATCGGCTTGGACGGGGGGAACGTCGCCTAACTCGCCGAGTTTATCGTAGACGCGCGAATCGAAGACGTGTCCGTTATTGTAGGAGTGGCGCCCGATTTTGGCGGGAATTTCTTTTTGTTGAAGTTCTTTGTCGACGAGAAGCACGTCGAGCGTTTTTCCGCGCGTTGCGTTTGTCGTCGTATCGCCGTCTTGGTCTTTAGGGCGAGATCCGTTATTTGAAAACGACGTATAGACGACTCTCTTGAGATCGGTTTTTCCGTTGAGGACAGTCGAGGAGTTGAAATCGCCGCCGACCATGACGTAATAGTCGAGATTTTTCTTTTTATCGTTGGCGATTTTGTTTTCGATTTCGCGCGTGAGCGGACCAATTTCCTTGGCATTGTCTTTTGTGAGCAAGTGAAGGCTGACGACGAGAAGTTCTTTCTTGCCGGGGAGGTCGAGAATTGCCCATTCCCAATCGCGGTTATTGGCTAGGTTGGATTTCCAGTATCCGGATTCGATGATGGGGTATCGCGAAATGATGCCGTTGGGGATCCAAGAGTCATTGATGTATCGCCCGCGACTATAAAAATAATCGGGTCCGAATGTGCTAGAGACCATGGAATTGATATCGTCGTCGTTATTGCGCCCATATCGGAATTCTTGGATCATGACGATGTCGGGTTTGACGGCTTTGAAGATGCGGATGCCGTGACCGGGATCGTAGGATTGAT
>ERZ1034719.1371-NODE-1371-length-11433-cov-4.591580_pt1 | contig 11433 bp, 4 predicted proteins | sample MGYA00520703_ERZ1034719 | MGnify/ENA primary metagenome ERZ1034719 (study PRJEB33766, sample SAMN09781716) | gut metagenome | biome: gut microbiome | host: Homo sapiens | place: Madagascar | study: EMG produced TPA metagenomics assembly of the PRJNA485056 data...
AACCTTTAAAATCAAAAAAGTAATATTTTCTTCAAAAAGCATGATATCTGCCTCCGTTTAGCCAGAAATCCACCCATTTTTTCTTGACAGCTTCGTACATACGGCGGGGAACCGGAACATGAAGGTTTCCGGTCAGCACCAGATCTGATTTTGTAACCTCTGTGACATGGGATAAGTTTACAACAAAAGAAGAGCCAACGAGAAGCATTCCCTTATGCGTCAACAGTTCATCAACGGCGTGCCGGAAGGAGCCGTTGAAGCTGGTGCTGTGTATCACGGTATTATCGGTCAGACAGTAATCAATATGCTTCTCCATGCGCTCCGCATATCGTATGTCAGCAACAGGAATCATGCGGATGCTGTCCACGGTCTTAACGGCAACTGCTTCCTGCATAATCTTCGAAAAAGAGACGTAAGCTTTGTCAAGACTTTTGAAAAACAAATCCCGGTTCACGGGCTTTAACAGGTAATCAAAGGCGTCTACCCGGTAGGAATCCAGTGCAAAATCGGGAGATGTGGTAAGGTAGAGAAGGATACCCGTATCATCACGCATTCTGAGGGCGGTTCCAAGTTCAATGCCGTTCATTTCCGGCATAATGCAATCCAGGATATAGAGGTCGAAACCACCGTATTCATCAACATGGTTTATAAGCTCTTTTCCGGAAGAAAAAGAAGACAGGGAAAGGGTGCGGTCAGAATTTATCTGTTTATACTGCGTGATAAGTTCTTTTATCTTCTCATGGCATGTTTCTTCATCATCACATAAGGCAATCTGCAAGACTTAAGCTCCCTTCCGGTCATTTTCCAGTTATTTCTTATAGTGTAGCAAAGAAGAAGGGAGGAGTCAACGAAACGGGGGCTGACCAAATCCGCCAAAAAAGATACCAAATCGGCAATGATGTACATAAGATAGAGCTGTTTGGGTATATTTTCTACAAGTAAAGCAAAAGAGAAAATGCACTATTTATATTATATTAAAGAGACTAAAGGTAAGGTGAGCATATGAAGAAGCAGATATCGAAAAGAGAAAGGTATGAAAAACTGAGTGCTGCCTGTGAACCCTTCAGAAGGGCAAAATCTGAAACAATCCGTGCCCTTGGGGGAATCGGGCGCAGATACAGGATACTGCGTTATCCGGTCTGGATCATTTTAGTGGCATACATTTTCATATATAACGTTATTTTATATGGCTGCATTCAGTTGAAGGTCAGAGAGAAAATCGCGAGGGGTGTGGCATTTGCCATGACGGCTGTCCTTGTGTTTACCAGTGTCGATTTCACAGTGTTTGCAGCAGCCTGGAATGGTGGCGGCAACACCCAAACGCAGGTGATTACCGCTTTTGCAAATCTGGACGAATCCGTTGCCAGACAGTCCCTGCCCGTTGGAGCCGAGGAAAGTGAAATCCTCTTTCCGGAAACCCTTACGGTAACGTTGAATACAAAGAGTGAGGAAGAGCAGACCGGGGATGCGGCTCAGGAGGAAGGAACAGAGCCGGAAGAAGGAACGGAACCGGGAGGAAGCACAGAACCGGAGGAAGGAACGGAACCGGGAGAAGAAACAGAACAGGAAGAAGGAACAGAGCCGGGAGGAAGCACAGAGCCGGAAGAAGGAATGGAACCGGGAGAAGAAACAGAACAGGAAGAAGGAACAGAGCCGGGAGGAAGCACAGAGCCGGAAGAAGGAACGGAACAGGGAGAAAGTACGGCATCGGAAGAAGCAGCGCAGGGAGAAGGTGCAGCCATGGAAGCTGCTTCCATACATCCTTCACAAAACCTGATCTCTGACTTCCTTGACTTTTTGCTGCCCCAGCCCATGATAGTCTATGCGGCGGAGATGGAAGGAGGGGAAGACCCTGTTGGTGAAGCGGAAAATCCAGCGGGTGAAACGGAAGCTTCCATTGCCGTGACATGGAAGATCAGTGGGACGGATATTTTCGATTCCTCCACAGTAGGGAATTGTTATGTTTATATGCCGGTTATCCCGGAGGGTTATACGGTGGAGGAGAGCACTACCTTACCACAAATTGTTGTAACAATAGAGGACAATGCGGGGGAAAAGCTCGCCAGACTGTTATCCTTGTTGGAAAAGCTGCCGGATCCGCTTACATATATTTCTTCCGGTGAGCCGGATGAGAGCATCATTGACCGTGGACAGCTTGATGAGGCGCGGGAGGCTCTGGATGAATGGCTTGCGGAGAGCGGAGCGGATGATGTGGAGAACAGCGGCGCGGTTTCCGGGGAGGACAGAGAACGTTTGTCAGAGCTGACCGGACGTCTGGAGGGGCTGGAGCATATACGCGACACCGAGACAGACTGTCTGGACACGGAGTGCCCTTACCACTACCCGGAGATCATACAGCAGAGAATGAGAGAAAATGAAACTCCACAGTTGCTGACGCTTGAAGATCTAGTGGAGGAGTATGGTGTGGAGATGCCTGCGAATGCTCCGATCGCGGTGCAGGCTTTCGCGGTGCAGGCTTTCGCTGTGCCGACTGCCGCTACGCATCCGAAGACACTGATGGTCACCGATGATAATGAGAATAACAGCCATACAGGAAAGCCGGATGACGATATTGATGTGAGTATGAGTTCCCGGAAAAGCGTGCACCCGATTGAACTTGCCTTTACGCTGGACGAGCTTCCGACCCAGAGCGCCTATCTTGCGGTTAAGGCTTATGATGTGGATGAAGATCTCGGTGAAATGGATTATGTGTATCTGAACGACGACATTTATCTGCCCATGGATCAGACAAATACTGTGAAGAATCGTAAAAGTTCGTATAACAGTGAGACGATCGGTAATCTTGCGGGTACGAACAACACATGGAACACCACAGTGCTGGAGATTCCCCTCGATAAGCTGAAAAAGGGAAAGAACGTCATATCCGTGACCGTTGCGCCGAGCTGGGTGGTGACGGTGGACTGGATGCAGCTTATACTGGACGGTGGAACGGCAGACTCCAATATTCAAGAATTTTCCCTGAAGCTTCAGGACGCCGTCACGGAAAATGGTCAGGTTACCGTAGAGTCCCTTGTGACGGTCAGGCAGAAAGGGAATACGAAGTATACCACAGAATATACCCTGACGCAGGTGGAGACAGGAAATGCGCTGGATGCATGCTTTGGGCAGGTGCAGGAGAAAGAGGAGATAGCGCTTGGGATGCCCTTAAACTCGCCAAGTGGTACATATAGGATTACGGGAATTCTTAAGGATCCGACTACGGAGGAGATCAAGGCAACCGACAGTGTCAGCTTTTATTTCCTGGAGAACGTGGGAATCGGCCCCAAGGTCAGCCATACCTTGTCCCCGGATGTCCTTACAAATAAGGATGTGACAATAACGGTGAGTGCTGAGGCCGTGCCGGAGATGGGGATTACTGATGTGGCTGTTCCGAAAACATCAATGGTTGTTTCCGAAAATAACAAATATTCCTTTACCATAAATTATAAGCTGAATGGCAGTGATAAATCGGCAGATTATAAGGTAAAGGTGGACAATATCGACAAGACGGCTCCCACGATTACCTATACACCGGTTACGGTGTTGGAGGACGAGGCACTGGAGACGGTGAAAAAGCTGTTTGCGGAGGCTGTTGTTGCTTCGGATAACCGCAAGCTTGCTGACGAACCCTTGTCCTACACGATACCGACGGATATCAGCAACCTCCCGGGGGAAAAGACCGTTACGGTGACGGCGACGGACGCTGTGGGAAATAAAAGCACCAAAAACTGTACCATTACGGTGACGGCAAAGCCTCTGGAACTGAAGCTCGGTGAGCTTACTGCGGTTTCGGGCAGCAAGGATCGGTATAGCTTAAAAGCAACTTTAACTCATACCGGAGCAGACACGATCAAGGAGACGGGCTTCGTATGGGGCATTGTGCCGGCTCCTACACTGGAGCTTAACAACGGAAGCGCAACGACCTCCAGCGCTGTCACAAAAAAGAACGGAAACTTGAGTGCAACCGCCACAGGGCTTGTCTCCGGCGTGGAATACTATGCGCGGGCGTACGCGAAGGTTACTGCATCTGACGGAAGTACGAAGGTCATATACAGCGAAGCGAAAGACTTCGGCTTCGGAATCCCGTCCTACGGCACGTTTTCCCTGCAGGGAATATCGACCAACAGCAAAACAACGACCTTTACGATTAAAAGAACCGGCGGAACGGACGGAGAGCAGACCGTCTATTATCGCACGGTAAACGGCTCCGCCATCGGCGGCACCCATTTTACCCATGTGCAGGGAAAGGTTATCTTCGCGGACGGGGAGACATCCAAGACCGTGACTGTGACGGAGAATGGTGTGACAAGTGCCTATAAGAACAATGAGGGCACAAGGTACTCCAATGCGGACAGAACCTACTCACTGGAAATTTACCGCGTGGAGGGCGGTGGGAAGATTGACGAGGCAATGCGTTCGAAGACGCGGACGATGACGAAGAACAAGAGTTATGTCATCGACAGGACAATTTATACCACGGAAAAATCAAAGATCCATGTGGCAGAAACAACTGGGACCAATGGGAAAAAAATTGCGGACACAGATGGCGGTCAAGGCGGGACAATAAAAAATGTGTGTTTCATAAACACCCGTGATGGAAATACAAACTATAGTACCAACAGTTCTCTTTCTGATTATTATACCCAAAATCAGTCGGCGTATTTGAAGGCCACCGCCAGCGGGTGGTACTATCGGTATTGGCTGAAGGCTTATGAAACAGTAACTGGCTATGAACATGCCTATATGGGAATTTTGCCATTGGATGATAAAAATTATACGATAGCAAATACAAAGGCTGCAGTTTCAGGAGTAGCGGGGCAGCTTTGGGCATGTAGTTTCGAACTGATAAAGAATAAGGATGAAACTCGTCTTTTCCCGAACGACCAAGCAGGTGGTAGCGAGGGAACAGCTAATCCAACAAATATCTCCGGCACGACCTTTACTTACAACGATAAAAAGTGGGTGAAACTGGGGGTGGATGAGACATGCTATGCTTACTTTGGCTCGACCGGCAAAGATAGCGACATCTGGTATGTGGACGGTCTGACCAGCTATGTCATGGTGCAGGATGAGCAGGAACCAAAGTTCCTCGGCGTTGCGCCCATGGCGGGCGGCACTTACCTTCCGGGAGACCCGATTACGGTGGCGCTTGTCTTTGACGAGATTGTGGACAAAACGAACAGCTCTATGAGCGGTCTTACCATCAAGACCAACGTAGGTACTTTGACATACGCGGGCGGCGCGGACACCAATGTGCTGTATTTTACAGGGACGGTATCGTCCTCTGTAAACTTAAGCGGCAGCAGTGCACTGCAGGTCAGGAGCATCAGCAGCACCGCTGGTATTAGGGATATGTGCGAGTTGGTTGGTACCAGTCAGTCAACAATTACGGGCAGTACCAATGTGATCGTGGACAACAGTAAGCCGACGGTTACGATTACGCCAAACACGAGCGGCACACTGCCCCGCCATAAGGCAACCATCACGGCGACAGATGCAAAGACCGTTCAGTATACATGGACGAAGAGTAAAGAACTGCCCGCTTATGGCTGGCAGAGTACCACAAGCGGCGCGCAGCTTACGGTGAGCCGAGACACGGCGGGAGCGACGGAAACGTGGTATCTGCATGTGCTCGCCACCGCAGCATCGGGAGCCTTCACGCATGAATATAAGGCGTTTACCTTTATGCAGCCCGCGATCACAGGGGTATCTGTAAGGGCGGGTTCCGCGGCTTCCGATGCGGTTGTGGCGGATGTATGGAGACCGGAAAAATATATTGTGATGCAGTATGCGGGCGCACAATCCGGCACAAAAATTACTTTTGACGGACCAACGAGCAGTTCAGGAACCGTCACAACAGCAAGCGGAACAACATATCTGAAAGTTACCCAAAACGGAACATACACTGTGACGCTGACAGATAGTTATGGAAATGTGATTTCCAAGACCATTGAGGTACAAAAAATAGATACCCAGAAGCCGACAGCTACAATCCGCAGCGGCAGCAGCACGGAGGTGGATGCCGTATATAATGAGCTGACTCTTGTCGTGCTCCCGGAGGATACCGGAGGCAGCGGCGTGGCAAAGGTGCAGTATGCGTGGACAAATAACACAACAGAACCTTCCTCATGGACGACGCTGACTGCGGGCTCGGACGGCAGCTATCAGGCAGCATATACCGCCACAGAGACTACAAAGACTGCAAAATATCTTCAGGTAAAGGTTACAGACGGCGCAGGAAATGTCTCCACAGTCGTCCAGTCGGGGCCTTATAATATGATGAAAAAGATAACCGGAAAGGGACTTCCCACGATTACCGTGACAGAGAAGAATTCGGCTTCATGGGGAAAGAGCGCAGAGCTTAACTGGACGGCTCAGAAAGGAACCGAAGCAAACGCCGGTAAGATTGCATCCGTATACACGCCGTACGGCCTACAGACGATAGATTCTGGCTCCGGCAATGCCACCGGAACCTGTACCGTGACGAAAAACGGTGTCTATGTATTCCTGGTGACGGACGAATATGGCAATTCTGTCAGTACAGAAGCACTTGTGAAAAAAATTGACAACGAGGCGCCGAAGCTGGAAAAACTGGATTGTTCCGTATCCGCAGACGGGAAAACAGGTACGATCGAGCTGACAGGTGCTACGGATGATTGTACGGCAATCTATAATGAAAAGGGAAACTGTACAAGTTATGGCGGCATCGGTATTCGGACAAGGGAGTTCCGGGGGGAGAACGAGACGAAATGGACGTCCTTCACCGGGGATAGCTTTATCGTGACGGAAAACGGAAGGTATGTAGTCAGACTCGAAGACAAATTAGGAAATATCAGCAAAGAGTACAGCGTGGCGATGACGCTTATTAAAGATACGCAGGCGCCATCTCTTACAGCGGCAGTGGAGAGCGGTGTCAGTGCGAATGCTGGCGGCTGGTACAATGCGGCGGCTCTGCGCATTACGCTGACCTATTCTGATGACGTTGGAACGGTGAAGCTGTACGGCAAAGTGGATAATGGCGAGTTTGCGGAAATCAGCGGTATTTCCACAGCACCCGGCACGACATTTACGAAGGCTTACGACTGTACAGAGGGTGTGCATACCTACACCTTTAAGGCGGAGGACGCAGCGGGCAATGCGACTGAATCCGTGCCTGTCACCGTGAAGTGGGACAAGACAAAGCCTGATATCGGTGAGATTACCTTCGAGCAGAAGGCAGCGAACTTTCTTGACTGGATCATTGGGAAGGAGAGCCTGATTCTGCATATTCCGGTGACGGAAAGTGGCAGCGGGGCAGAGGGGATTTCCTATACCATAACGCCTGCGTCCGGCACCGCACAGAATGCGACTGCAAAGATTGAGAATGGTCTGGCAAAGATCACCCTTTCCGCAGACTGGAAGGGCAGAATTACCGACATCAAATGTACGGATGCAGCGGGGAATGTCTCTGACACCAAGAGCATCACAGGCGCAGCAAACGGTTTCATTGTGGAGGATAACCCGCCGGTGATCACCTTCACGGCGGCGGATATGGCAGACCCAACGAATCCCAAACCGGGAGAGGCGCTGTCTGAGAATTACTATGAGGAAAATGCCGTTCCTACGGTCTATGTGGCTGTAACGGATGCGGACGACGGCGGTATTACCGCGGGAATTGCAAGCATTACCTATACCATAAACAGTGATGCAAAGCAGACGGTAAATGGCAGCTTTAACACTGCCCTGACAGAAAGCTATGGTTTTACCATATCGCTTGGAAGTAGGACGGGCATTGTAAATATTACCGTGAAGGCTTCCGATTATGCAGGAAATACCGCGGAAAAACGTGTGCTTGTCCGTATTAAAGAAAAGGAGGAGAAGCCTGCTCCTAAGACCGATTACCGGCAGGAGCAGCTAACCGGACTGACGCCGGGAGCAGCTTATGAGGTGGAAGGGGAACCCCTGGCTGCCGATGAGCGGGGCAGGATTGTTATCAGGGAAGACTGGTTTGGCAATACAATCCGGATTGCTAAAAAGGGAACGGAGAGTACGTCAGACAGCGACGAGGCAGAGCTTGCCATAGCGGGGCGTCCGGAAATCCCTTCTGTATCTGTGGAAAATGAGACAATAAAAGGGAAAAAGGACGGAGCGTTAAGCGGCATCAATGCAGCTATGGAATACAGCACTGACGGCGGTACAAGCTGGATGCCGTTTGATCCCGATAAGATAACGAACGGCCGTCTGTCAGGTCTTGCACCGGAGAAAAGGTTGATACGGGTGAAAGCGACAGATACTGCGCCCCATGGAAATCAGAAGGAGATAACGATTGCGGAAGGCAGAACGCTGACCGTTTCGTTTAATGCAAACGGTGGAAGTACCGTTGCTGAAGTTACCGGAAAGACATGGCAGGATGCGGTCAGCAGGCCGCAGGATCCTGTAAAGGAGGGCTATACTCTGGAGGGCTGGTATCGTGACAATGCTTTCATGACCATCTGGCATTTTGCAGGCGAAGAAAACGAGGATCGGCTGACGGAGGATGTGACCCTTTATGCAAAATGGAGGGATGCAGCAAAGCCGGATCTTAACGCAGTGCCGGCAGATCATAAGGACGCGGGAAAGTGGCACCGGGAACTGGCGATCGAGCTTACTTATTCGGACAACGAAGGAGTAACGGAGCTTTATGTCCGGAAGGACGGCGGCGCTTACACGAAGCTTTCCAGAACAGGCAGCACCACACAGGACGGTGGTAAAACATATCAGCTTCTTTTTAACGGATTGGAGGAAGGAGAGCATATCTATACCTTTAAGGCAGTGGATGCAGCGGGTAACGAAACCGTGACAAGCGCATTGACTGCAAAGCTTGACATGACGAAGCCGCAGCTTGATGATGCGTCCTTTAACGAAGGCTATCGAAACCTCTTTAATTGGCTTATCCGCAAGGACAGCCTTGAAATTACCATTCCCGTTAAGGAAGCAGGAAGCGGTATAGATAAGGTAGATTATACCCTGATACCTGAAACGGGAAATGCAGAAAACAGCGGAACAACAGGTCATGCAGCAGTGAAAAAAGCTTCCGGTGGAAATAGTGCCGATTATACGGCTGTAATCTATGTTATCCCCGATTTTAAGGGAAGGATCCGAATTACCGCCACGGACAAGGCGGGAAATGCTTCGGATACGAAGACCATCGGTACAGACGGCAGCGGCATCCAGGGTGTCATTGTTGAGGACAATGCACCGGAGATCACGTTTTCCGTAAACGGCGGCGAAGTACAGAAAGAATATAAGGAAGTGCCTACGGTGGATGTGACGGTTAAGGATGACAGAGGAAATGCTGTTTCTGCCGGTCTGGCTTCTGTGACTTACCGGATTGGGAATGGTGCGGAAAACATGCTGGAGGAAGATTTTGCGGTAAGTATGAAAACCGAAGCCGGATTTATCATACCGAAAGAGATGATTCCCGCCGGTGGAGGAGAGATCTTCGTGAAGGCCGCAGATAACGCCGGAAACCAATCGGAAAAGAAACTGATCATACGCATACATATCGGCGGTGGAACGGAAGAAAAACCGGCGGAGCCGACAGAACCGACAAAGCCTTCGGAAACACCGGAACCAGAACCAACGGAAATACCGGAGCAGCCAAAACCATCAGAGCAGCCAAAAACGTCAGAACAGCCAAAACCATCAGAGCTGCCCAAACCGTCAGAATCATCAAAGCCATCAGGCAGGGACGATTTATTCGGGCAGACTGTAAAAGAACCCTCCGGCATACCTGAAGGACAACAGCCGGAAAAGGAAGATGTACAGACAACACCGACGGTGGCAGACACAGGTGCAGCGTTGAAGCTGGGTGACGGCACAGTCATTGTAACGGTTGTCTGTGAGGAGCAAGGGTATACGGCAGAAGTGGCAGATACCATGGCGGCGGCAAATGCCGTGCTGACGCCGGAGCAGATGCAGAGCGTGGCTGACGGAGAAACCATAGAGATCCGGATAGACGTGAAGGACATTTCCGGTAACGTGTCGGAGCAGGATAAGAGGGCAATCGAAAACGGTATTGAAGAGTACCGGAAGAAGCTGCCCGGACTGACACTCGGAATGTATGTCGATATCTCCATATTCATTAAGGTAGGGGGAGGCGACTGGAACGCCGTTAACCAGACACATGAGCCGGTAGATGTGGTAATCGGCATCCCGGCGGAGCTGCAAAGCGATGACAGGATATTTTACATTATTCGCTCCCACGAAGGAGACTACACTCTTTTAACGGATATGGATGAGGAGCCGGATACCATAACCATCCGTACGGACAGGTTCTCCACCTATGCCATTGCTTACGAGCAGGCAAGCGGAACAGGAGAAAACAATAAGTGCGGATTATGCCATATCTGTCCGACTTTTCTTGGCCTCTGCTGCTTTGTGTGGCTGGCAGCGATTATGGCAGTATTTTTGATCATTTGTATAGTCATCCGGAGAAACAGGAAAGAGAAGGAAGAAAAATAAAACAGGATAAGGAAAACGGGTGGTAACGTAACAGTTACCATCCGTTTTTATGTGCAATGCCTTTTCATACAGGAAGGGGAGGTTATAGGACAATCCGCCCATGGAATAAGATAAAGCAAGCAGAAAATAGAGGACGGCAGATGTTAAATATAACCGAGGAAGAACTGGCTGCAATGGCTGCCGTGGATGTCCGGACGGTGGATATCAGCACGCTGACAGATATTCGGGACATAAAGATCGACACAAAGCTGCCGGTGGAAGAAAAACTGGCTTCCTTTGCAGGGCAGACCAATAATATCTATGTCCACCGTATCGGTGATTACGTGGTAAAGGCCAGGTTTCAGAAGGAAGGACCGGGCATAGATGACAAGATAGAGGAATATCTGAGACATCTCACTGAAATTCAGATCTGAAGTTTATAACGGAATGATCATAGACCGGGAGTGATAGCATGAGCAGACAACATTTTCTGGCAGCCATGTATCTTCGCCTTTCGAGGGATGATGGTGATGCCGGAGATGTGACAGCAAAGGATGGGAAACGGAAATCCTGGAGTAACAGCATCGGGAATCAGAGAGAACTGGTCAAAGCCTTTATTCATGAACAGCAGGATATCGAATTGTATGACAGTTATGTCGATGATGGTTTTTCAGGCAGTAATTTTGACAGACCGGAATTTAAAAGAATGATAAGCGATATTGAAGCCGGAAGGGTGAACTGTGTCATTGTAAAAGACCTTTCCCGCTTTGGACGTGATTATATTGAATCCGGGAAATATATACAAAAAATTTTCCCGGCTCTTTCCGTGCGTTTTATTGCGCTTACAGACCATTATGACAGCTTTCATGCAGATGCAGGGGAGAGCGGCATTGTTCTTCCGGTCAAAAATTTTATTAACGATTCCTATTGCAGAGATATTTCCACAAAAGTGAAAAGCCAGTTTGAAGTAAA
>ERZ1034719.1375-NODE-1375-length-11398-cov-4.381028_pt1 | contig 11398 bp, 9 predicted proteins | sample MGYA00520703_ERZ1034719 | MGnify/ENA primary metagenome ERZ1034719 (study PRJEB33766, sample SAMN09781716) | gut metagenome | biome: gut microbiome | host: Homo sapiens | place: Madagascar | study: EMG produced TPA metagenomics assembly of the PRJNA485056 data...
CTTATGTACAATTGCTTCGAGCACTTCATCTATGCCGATTCCGTTCTTGGCTGAAATAAGCGGTGCATCCTGTGCCTCAATACCGATCACATCTTCAATTTCATTCTTTACACGCTCCGGCTCTGCACTTGGCAGATCGATTTTATTAATGACCGGAAACACCTCAAGGTCATGATCCAGTGCCAGATAAACATTGGCAAGGGTCTGTGCCTCAATTCCCTGTGCCGCATCCACGACGAGAATGGCACCATCACATGCAGCAAGACTTCTGCTGACCTCGTAGTTGAAGTCCACATGTCCCGGAGTGTCAATCAGGTTGAAAATGTATTCCTCACCATCCTGCGCTTTATAAATCGTCCGGACAGACTGTGCCTTAATCGTAATTCCACGTTCTCTTTCCAGATCCATGTTGTCAAGTACCTGTGCCTGCATTTCACGGCTGGTCAAAAGCCCCGTCTTTTCTATGATACGGTCTGCAAGCGTAGACTTACCATGATCAATATGCGCTACAATGCAGAAATTCCGGATTTTGCTCTGATCAATATGTGACATAAATTCTAAACCTTTCCTGATTATACTGATAACTATTCAGAACCGCATTCGTAAAACCGCTGTTTCACAGCGTAGTTTACCTCATGTGGTTACTTCGCCATACACATATAAAATGATGTCGGGGTCAAAAGTCCCGGCTCTGAATAGTTATCATTTTACCTCTTTTTGAGCACCATGGCAAGAACATGTGCTAATGGATCGCAGGCATTCATGATTTCTTCGACCGTATTATTCTGTGCCCCCAATTCGATCAGCATGCTTTTCGGGCATAAATGCATATTATAACGGTAGGCTTTGAGATAAATCTTGCGTGTCAGTCCCGGATAATATTCATTGGCAAGCACCTGCGCCTGAAAGGAAAACGCCAGATTATCAAGAATATAGGGGTTTTCCAGATAGGAGATCTCTCCCTGCCTGCGCAAATAGCTCAACCCGTTAAAGAACATAAAACGGGCTGTCGGTCGTCCCTGCAAATCCATGACAAGTCTCCGGTCATTCGCCATTTCATCCCGGTGCAGGTCAATCACCACTTCGATACCCGGATTTTCCTTCAAAATCTGCTCTACCGCCGGAAGTGCCTTTTCATAGGCATTGTCCCGTTCCTGATCATAGACACCCGTATCATGCAGTACGCGGAAGCCATATCCTTCGAGAAGCTCTGTCAGACGGTCTCCCGCTCCTACAATCGTTGTCGATGGGTCACCCGGAACAGAATCCACGAAATCTTCACTTGCATGCGTATGATAAATCAGGATCTGTGGACCCTGCGTTTCGTCTTCATTGTTTAATATTAAATCTTCGTTTAATAATCGTTCTGCATTCAAATATTCTTCCTTCATACTGGTGGAGCCATCCACTGCAAAGAACTCAGAGCGCAAATCGTCCTGTGTCCATTGCTTCGTCCAATCATATGTATAAGCGGGCACCGCCGCCAGTTCAAATCCGGAAGAAGAGGCTCCCTGTGAGAAACTTTCGTTTTCTTCCTCCCCCTGACCGGGCTCTTCATTCTGTCCCGATTCGCTTTAAGTTAAATTGTTGTCAACGTCTTCCATTCCGTTCTCCCTAAGCATCTGCTTAAAATACTCCTCTTGTGGAATCTCTGTACTTTTATTCCCTGAACGATTCTGCTCCTTCAACATCCCTTCCTGAATCTCCGGCTGAATCTGTATCCCTGCCGGAGTTCCCTGTTCATCCGAATCAACTATTTGAATCCGCATTTCTTCCAGGGCTTCTGTCTGTGCATCCTGCACACCTTCTGCTTCCAAATCTGCCAGTTCAGACCGTTCTTTCAGTTCTGATCCCCCTGCATCCTCTGTCTCTGCTCCTTCTGTTTGCGTGATCTTCGCTCCTGCGGCACCAACTTCTGTTTTAGCTGCTTCCGTTTCTGTTTTCTCCGCACCTGTGGTATCCACTGCTGTTTTAGCTGCTTCCGTTTCTGATTCCACCGCTCCTGCTACGCCTGCGTCTGTTTTACATTCTTCTGTTTTAGCAGCTTGCGCTCCTGCGTCTTTTACTCCTACTGCCACCGCTTCCGAGTCTGCCGTCAAATATGCTCCATAATAGTAATAGGCAGATTCCATGGCAATGGCGCGTTCGGTCAAAGACAGCTGCGCGGCCCTGCTGTCCATCTGCCGCAGATATCCCGCCACCGGAAGATATGCCCATTCCACCTGACTAATCAATACCAGTGCTGCAAATTGTATGATGCCCTTCCGGGCCAGATGACTGTTCCATAATCTATACAAGCTTTCACACCCCACTAGGGTATTTTATGCTTGCTTTGTCTTAATCATTCAATTTCATGCGTTTTACAGCTCCAGTGCCAGGTGAATGGCATTGCAGATGATATGACTGATCTGCCGGATCTCGTAATCCACATCCTTTCCTGTGACATACATATTGTAAAGCTCATCCATAGCGCCTGTTATCTTTTCTTTCCGGTCAAGAAAATCCTGATCCTCCATACCACAGTCCTTAAAAACAGCGTCCTGTACGATGGTTGCAGCATCCACCACCGTGGGCACGCCGAGGGCAATGACCGGTACACCCAGGTTTTCCTCCTGAATGGCATTCCGGTAATTTCCGACTCCGGAACCGGGATTAATTCCGGCATTGGAAATCTGAATGGTACGGTTCAGTCTTTTGATTGAACGGGCAGCCAGTGCATCAATTACAAGTACGAGATCCGGATGGGTCTGTGCCACCACACCACTGATGATTTCCTGCGATTCCATCCCGGTCTTCGCCATGACGCCCGGAACCAGGCTGCTGGTAAGAGGAAGCTTACGGCCTTCATAAGCCGCATTTCCGAATTCCATCACCATATGCCTGGTAATGGTCAGGTTATCCACCACACGCGGTCCCAACGAATCTGCCGTTACCTCCCGGTTTCCAAGACCGACAATGAGAACATTCAGCTGTTCCTCTTTCTTCGGAAGCAGGGATTTAATCTGATCCGCCAGTTCCCTGGCAATCTCCTCATGGTAATCCTCGTCAGGATGTGCCATATTAGGAGCCTCCAATGTCACATAGGTTCCCATTGCCTTTCCCAGAAGGCGTGCCCCATTCTTACTCCCGATCGTTACCCGTGTAATCCTGATTTCACTTTCTTCCTTATATTCCTCCTCCACCTGCACTCCATGAAGATGTTCCTCCTTCTCCGAGACACTCTCCCGTGCTTCTAAAGCCAAATCCGTCCGGATCTGTACCTGCTCCATTTTCCTGCCCTCCGAAATTTTTTCATGATTATTTTGTTACAGTTCAGCCATGCAGAAAGGATTGTGCACGGCTGAACTGTAACAATATTTTTCCAAAATTATCATATTTTATTCGTTTTGTTATTGACATATTTGCAGGATACGGCTACAATAATATGCGTGTGTTTACATTAAGACGTCCGTGTCCGGCTTTAATGAAACATCTCAGTAACTTACGATTTTTAATAGGAGGTGTACATCGTGGCTAACATTAAATCTGCAAAGAAGAGAATTTTAGTTAATCAAACAAGAGCTGAAAGAAATAAGGCAATCAAGTCCGGAGTTAAGACAGCCGTTAAGAAGGTTGTTGTTGCTATTGAAGCAAATGACAAGGCTGCTGCACAGGAAGCTTTAGTTGCTGCTACTACAGTAATTGATAAGGCTGCCAGCAAGGGCGTTTACCATAAGAACACAGCTTCCAGAAAAGTATCCCGTTTAGCTCAGGCTGTTAACAAGATGGCTTAATTACCGGAAGACCTGATTTTTAACGAAAATATAAGACCTCAACTCATACCGTCATGTGAGTTGAGGTTTTTTGTTGCCATGCATAAAATAAAGAGTTCGCTTGCTTTATAGGAATTTCCTATAAAAATGATCCAGTAGATCATTTTTAGTTGATAAAAATAACGATTCAGTTTTGTCTGGTTCTGAATCGTTATTATAAAAAATAAGCAGGACGATAAGCCGGGTTATGTCGTTGAGTGATCATCTATCTAGGACTACTGTTACCAATAGCCTCAAGCGACCCACCTGAAGGCTGGTCGGGCAAACCTTAGCGCCTTCGTTTTGGTCTTGCTTCGAATGGGGTTTACATGTGCCCCGCCTGTTACCAGGCAGGCGGTAGTCTCTTACACTGCCTTTCCACCCTTACCTCCTGCGAGGCGGTATATTTCTGTTGCACTGGCCTTGGAGTCACCTCCACCGGACGTTATCCGGCATTCTGCCCTGTGAAGCCCGGACTTTCCTCACCCGTATAAATACGGCCGCGATCACCTGTCCTGCTTATATTTCAACTTAATGATGAGCCATGCGACCTCGATTTCCCGGCTTCGCCTCCCTGAAATCTCGGTCCGTCGCTATGCGCCGAATATCTGCCATTGACACACTTCTTTGGAAGCAAGCTTCCAGGAAAGTGTGTCAATGGCAGATGCATGGCTTATCAGTTATCAGACGTTAAAAAGACTTCCCCCGATAAACTCACGGCAGATGGAGTTATTGGGAACGTTTTCACTGTCAATGCCAAGGAAGTATTCGAGAAATTTTAGGAGTCGCTTTGCCTCGTAATATTCCGGCTCTCCCTTCTGAATGCTGAATAACAACGGCTCTGCATACTGTTTGAGTACGGCAAGCTCATAGATCAGCACAGAATTAAACATCACATCCGCACTTTCCTGAAAAGGGAAAATATATGCTTCCTCACCACGGCGTACGGAGGGCCACATCTCAATCGTCCGCTTCGCGCTGGCGCCTCTTGTTCTGGCATCCCTTACCATACGGCGGATCAGCCTTCCATCAGTCGTCGGTATTCTATTATGCTCGTCAATGTTAAGACTTGTCAAGGCACTAATATAAATTTTAAACTTACTGTCGTCAGGAAGTTCTGCTGTGGTCTTTGGATTCAATCCATGGATTCCTTCAATCACAAGCACATCCTCCGGTCCTAGCTGCTTGAAATTACCCTTATATTCGCGAAGTCCTGTCTTGAAATTAAAGGAAGGCAGCTCGACTCTTTCTCCCTTTAACAAGCGCTGCATATCCTCATTAAACTGTGCCACATCAATGGCTTCAAGACATTCAAAATTGTAATCTCCATTCTCATCTCTGGGGGTCTTATCCCGGTTTACGAAATAGTCATCCAGCCCGATCGGATGCGGCACCAGTCCGTAGGTACGGAGCTGTACCGATAAGCGATGGGAAAACGTGGTTTTACCTGATGAGGACGGACCTGCGATCAACACGAACTTTACATCCCCACGCCTTACGATTTCCTGTGCAATCTCACCGATTCTGCGTTCCTGCTGAGCCTCCTGCATGAGGATCATATCATTCACATCCCCACTGCAGATCGCATTATTTAAGTCTCCAACCGTTTCAATTTCAATGCTTTCTCCCCACTGGGTCGCGGTTTTCAGCTCATGGAACAGCTTTTCCCTCGGCTCAAAGAAATCAATCTTATCCGGCTCGGTTGCACCCGGAATCAACAGTAACAGACCTTCCTCATACTGCATGACATCGTAATATTTGAGATATCCGGTGCTTGGCAGCATATATCCGTAATAATAGTCATAATAACCGTCCAGGCAATAGATATTGACGGAAGATCCCCGGCGGTAACGGAACAGGTTCACCTTATCGAACATCTTGTACTTACGGAACAGCTCTACCGCATCATCAACCGGATAAGACCGCTTGGTGATCGGACGGTCAGCATCCACCAGCTCCTTCATCCTTTGCCGGATCTTCTCTACCATTTCCCGGGTCAGCTTTTCATCCATCCTGATATTGATGTAATAGCCCTGACCGATGGCAAATTCTACGTTTACCTTCGTAATTTCCTTATCCTCCAGCACATCATACACCGATTTAATCAGTGTCATAATGGCGGTACGGACATAGGTTTTATGCCCGATCACATCCTTTAAGGTTAAAAAGGACAACGTACAGTCCTTATGTACCGGCTTGATCAGTTCCCGGATCTTGCCGTTTTCAAGAACCAGCGCAATCATGTTATCATACTGCTGCTGGTATTCCGTTGCAATTACCTCGTATTTCAGTCCATCCGGGTATTCCTTCGTCACCCCGTCAATGGTAATATTTGCCATGCCAGCCTTCTCCTTCCATTTCCTGCAGCGCTTTCCGGATAAAAAATAATTCCTGTTCCAGTATATTCCGCCTTGCGCTGATTCGTTCCCCCTCATAAGCATTCAGCGAATTCAAAATTTCAATATTTTTACGCTCTTCCTTATGTAAATACTGTCTTAAAACAGGGTGCTTGCGTGCAAGCAGAAGCGGTCCGAACCGGTAAGCTATTTCCTCATCCTGTGTTCCCGGTATGGAGGACGCTTTTCGGCTCACCTCTCCTCCACTCTGCCGTTGAACCTTCATCATAGGATAGTATTTTCCATCCTCAAAAACCATATTTTCAGCCACAATTTCAAATCCGTGATCCGCAAGGAATTTTCGGAATTCGCAAATTTCAGATTGTGGTGCAAGGATCATCTCCCTGAAATCTTCTACCTTTTTATTTGAGAGGATCTCCTGCATGAGCGGACCTCCCATTCCGGCAATAATGAGACAGTCTGCCTCTCCTTCCCGGTACTGTGTCAAGCCATCCGACAGCCGTGTATGGATTCTATCCTGCAGTCCTGCTTCTTCAATGTGGCTCTGTGCCTGCTGCAGCGGTCCCTTCCCAATGTCCATGGCAAGCACCGAGGGTGCAATCCCCTCCTCTACAAGATAAATCGATATAAAGCCGTGATCACATCCAACATCACATACACGCATTCCGGGACTTACCATCTGCGCAATTGCCAGCATTCTCTCCGACAGACGGACACCTCCTGCTGTTTTCCCTGTCATTTTCTTCTCCATCCTTCACTAATCCGGACCATCCCTGTTCCGGATCCCATTTGCCAAGCCACCGCTATACAGCTTTACTTTTGTAAGACCCTGAATTGTTAGTTAATCCAGGTAGTCCTTCAGCTTACGGCTTCTGCTCGGATGACGAAGCTTACGGAGTGCTTTCGCCTCAATCTGACGGATACGCTCTCTGGTTACGTTAAATTCCTTACCGACTTCCTCAAGGGTTCGGGCACGTCCATCATCGAGACCAAAACGGAGGCGGAGTACCTTCTGCTCTCTTTCGGTCAGGGTTCCCAAAACCTCAACGAGCTGTTCCTTTAACAGGGTAAATGCTGCTGCATCGGCAGGAACCGGCACATTATCATCCTGGATAAAGTCACCCAGATGGGAATCTTCCTCTTCACCGATCGGGGTTTCCAAAGAAACCGGCTCCTGGGAAATCTTTAAGATCTCACGGACACGTTCTACCGGAAGGTTCATTTCCTCTGCGATTTCCTCCGGAAGAGGCTCTCTTCCAAGCTCCTGCAGCAACTGACGGCTGACACGGATCAGCTTGTTAATTGTCTCGACCATGTGTACCGGAATACGGATGGTTCTTGCCTGATCTGCAATTGCACGGGTAATCGCCTGACGGATCCACCAGGTTGCATAAGTAGAGAACTTATATCCCTTACGGTAATCAAATTTTTCAACGGCCTTAATCAACCCCAGGTTTCCCTCCTGAATCAGATCAAGGAATAACATTCCTCTTCCGACATAACGCTTTGCAATACTGACAACCAGACGCAGGTTTGCCTCAGCCAGACGCTTCTTGGCGTCCTCATCGCCCTCTTCCATACGCTGTGCCAGTTCAATTTCCTCTTCAGCACTTAAAAGAGGAACCTTTCCGATTTCCTTCAGATACATACGGACCGGATCTTCAATGCTGATTCCGTCCGGTACAGACAGGTCGATATTTTCCATATCCACTTCGTCTTCTTCGGACAGCATGATCTCTTCATCATCAATCACATCATCATCGTCATCATTCGTAATTCGAAGCACATCGATGCCGCTCTTTTCCAGATGCTCGATGACCTTTTCAATTTGTTCCTCATTCAATGCAAGTTCAGCCAGAAAATCCACAATTTCCTGATATTCCAAGACATTCTTTTTCTTCTTGGCCATAGCAAGAAGCTGCTTTAATTTTTCCTCAAACTTTGCCTGTACATTTTCATCCATTGGTGTTTCCATCCTTCCTTGTTACTAAATATTACCATTATTAGCTTTAATCCAGTGAAATATGCGTTTTCTCAAGTTCTTCCAGTGCTTTTTTGCCCTCGATGGCCTTTTTGAGTGCATTCACGTCGGCACCGAGCTGACTGGAAAAGTATTCATAACTGTTTCTCTTAAGTGCCACCAGAATATCGTGAAAGGCTTTTTCACGATCCTGCTTCGTTGTAATTTCCTGCAGCTTTGTATTAAATACGCCTGCAACCTCACGCTGCTCCTCCATGTCATTAAACAGACTGACGATCGCTGCCGGATTGATTTCTCCTTTATCAAGATCCTCAAACAATCTCTCTGCCACCTTCCGGTACAGCTCCTCCGTAAAGTCCTCAACAGAGATATACTGCTTAACCCTTGGGTATAACTGCGGTTCCTCCACAAGCCATGTCAGAAACAGCTTCTGCGGCTTCCTGCGGTTTTCATCCGGTGTGTTCTTCGGCTGAATGCCGGATTTGGGTCGTACCGCCGGCTGTACATTTCCTGTTTTCAGCGCGTAACTCATCACCAGCTTCCGCAGATTTTCATACCCGATGAGATACTTGTCCGCAACTGCCTGAATGTAGTTATCCCGTTCCACATCCTCCGAAAACTCGCAGAGCTTCTTTGCAATTTCACGGTGGAACTGCGTTTTCGATTCCGGATCCTTCAGGTTATAGTCTCTTTGCAGGATACGAAGCTCGAAGAAAAAGCTGTTCTCCGCCTCGTTAATCCGCTGCTGGAACTTTTCGGCTCCCTCGTGCTTAATGAATTCGTCCGGATCCTTATACGGTTCGAGATTTAAAACCTTACCGGTAAGCTCCACTTCCTTCAGAATTCCGATTGCCCGCAATGCCGCATTCACTCCAGCGCCATCACTGTCGTATGCGAGGATCACTTCCCTGGCATACCTTCTTAACATGTTCGCCTGTCCTGCGGTAAATGCGGTTCCAAGGGAGGCTACCGCCTGGGTAAAGCCCGCCTGATGCATGGAAATGACATCCATATAGCCCTCACAGAGAATAATATTATTCGTCCGTGCGGTTCTTGCAAAATTGAGTCCGTACAGATTACGGCTCTTATCAAAAATGGGTGTTTCGGGAGAGTTTAAGTACTTGGGCTTTCCATCTCCCATCACCCGTCCTCCGAAACCGATCACGCGGTGATTAATGTCCTGAATCGGAAACATCACACGATTCCAGAATTTATCATGCAGACCATATCGTTCATCGAAGCTTGCAAGTCCCGCTTCCTGAATGATCTGGTCATCATAACCTTTACTCTTTAGATACTTCACAAGATCGTTGCTCGTCACATTGGAAAATCCCAGACCCCAATGGCGGATTGTCTCATCGGAAAGCTCACGTTTTTTCAAATATTCCAGTCCGGCCTTGCCACGCTCACTGCGAAGCTGATAAAAGAAGTACGTTGCCGCAAGCTTATTAATCTCTAAAAGCCTGCTTCTCCGGTCTTCCTTCCGGCGCATCTCCTCGGTATATTCGACCTCCGGCAGATTCACGCCTGCCCGCTCTGCGAGCATTTTAACCGCCTCCGGGAAGGTAAAATTCTCATACTGCATCACGAAGCTGAATACATTCCCCCCTGCCCCGCAGCCAAAGCAGTAATACATCTGCTTGCCGGGCGATACGGAAAAGGACGGCGATTTTTCATTATGAAAGGGACACAGTCCGAAATAGCTGCTCCCCTTTTTTTGTATCTTTACATAGCCGGAAACGACATCCACGATATCGTTTTTCATCCGGACCTCTTCGACTAATTCATCTGGATAATACATCATCGCACCTTTGTAAAGTCACATTGTTACATCTTTCACAGCAAATGTGTCAGGCTATGCGGAATCTGATTCATCTGCCTACACATTCGGCCAGGATTTGGGAATATAGATTTCCTCATACTTGGCAATTGCAAAACGATCGGTCATCGAGCTGATATAATCACACACAATCCTTTCTTCCGGCTCGTCCTTATCAAGCAGCCTGATAAGATCCACGGGAAGCAGTTCCAAATGATGCCTGTAATAGCTGTAAAGTGTCTGGATCAGCATTTCTGCCTTGCCTTCCTGACTCTTCGCCTCAGGATTGTGATAAACTCTTTCAAACATAAATGCACGGAGCTTCCTCATGGCATCCGCCACCGGCTCCGACATCACAATAACGTCCTTACCATAGCTGTTACTCACAATATCATGAATAAAGTGATCCAGCCTCTCTCCTGTCGTATATCCAATGATATCCCCAATCTCCTTCGGAACATCACTTTCTTTCAGAATTCCTGCACGGATCGCGTCATCCATGTCATGATGAATATAGGCGATCTTATCTGACAGACGTACAATCTGCCCCTCTAAGGTAAACGGCATGCCCTTCGTCTGATGGTTTTTAATGCCATCCCGCACTTCCATGGTTAAATTCAGTCCCTGCCCGCCTTTTTCCAGAATGTCCACGAGGCGCACGCTCTGATCACTATGGATAAATCCATACGGACAGACCGCATTCAGTGCACGCTCCCCGGCATGTCCAAACGGGGTATGTCCAAGATCATGTCCCAAAGCGATGGCTTCCACCAGGTCTTCATTCATCCGGAGTGCCTTTGCAATCGTCCGCGCATTCTGGGATACCTCGAGGGTATGCGTCATACGGGTACGGTAGTGATCCCCTTCCGGTGTCAGAAATACCTGCGTCTTATCCTTCAATCTCCGGAAGGACTTCGAATGCAGGATCCGGTCACGGTCACGCTGATAGACCGGACGGATATCACACTGCTCCTCCTCCCGAAGCCTCCCTTTCGAATTGCGGCTGTGTGCCGCATAGGGACTTAAATATTCAATTTCCAGTTGTTCCAGATTTTCTCGTATGTTCAATGGTTACGTCCTTTATCTTCAAGCTGTAACTACTCCGAACCCATTCGTAAAACTACCAAAACTACCGTTTCACAAGTCTCTACTTCTAATATTCTGCCTCCGGCTCCGTTTTCCTTTTTCTTTCTTCAAGTTATTTTTCGCTGCGGCGGCTCTAGTTATTTCCCGGGGCGGCTCTGGTTATTTTCCCGGGGTGGCCTGTTTTTCCGGCGGCTCCGATTATTTTCCCGGGGCGGCCTGTTTTTCCTGCGGCTTTGGTTATTTCCCCGGGGTGGCCTGTTTTTCCTGCGGCTCTGGTTATTTTCCCGGGGCGGCTCTGGTTATTTTCCCGGGGTGGCTCCGGTTATTTTCCCGCCGCGGTAACTCTAATTATACTGTTTTGGAC
>ERZ1034719.1380-NODE-1380-length-11363-cov-5.410683_pt1 | contig 11363 bp, 8 predicted proteins | sample MGYA00520703_ERZ1034719 | MGnify/ENA primary metagenome ERZ1034719 (study PRJEB33766, sample SAMN09781716) | gut metagenome | biome: gut microbiome | host: Homo sapiens | place: Madagascar | study: EMG produced TPA metagenomics assembly of the PRJNA485056 data...
AATACATATTTAATTTATATATAAATATTCTTCCATCATTTTCCGCGATACCTGTGTGAGATATGTGAAATTGATACATAAATCCGCATAAAAATTTTATCAATTTTTTGTTCTTTTTGTCGCTTGAACTTTTTTTCTTTCGTGCTATGATGTTTGGCGTCGGGTGGAAACGTTTCCAACCGATGCATACCCATGCCATCATGGGACAAATTAAGGAGGAGAGTACAAATGATTAGCTTTTTCCTGTGTCTGGCACTGCTGATCGGCGGCTACTTCGTCTACGGCAAGGTCGTTGAGAACACCTTCGGCCCCGATGACCGTGAGACCCCTGCCGTCAAGATCAACGACGGTGTGGACTACATGGTCCTGCCGCAGTGGAAGCTCTTTATGATCCAGCTTCTGAACATTGCGGGCCTCGGCCCCATCTTCGGCGCTCTGAGCGGCGCTCTGTGGGGTCCCGTGGTCTTCCTGTGGATCACCTTCGGCACCATCTTTGCCGGTGCGGTCCACGACTATTTCTCCGGTATGATGAGTGAGCGCAACGAAGGCGCTTCCATCTCCGAGATCTCCGGCATCTACCTCGGCGGCGCGATGAAGAACGTCATGCGCGTGTTCAGCGTGGTGCTGCTTGTGATGGTCGGCACCGTGTTTGCGGTCGGCCCCGCCGGCCTCATCCAGCTGCTCTGCTCCAAGGGCGGCAGCGAAGGCATCCTCGCCAGCAAGATGTTCTGGCTGATCCTGATTCTGGTCTATTACTTCATTGCGACCTTCCTCTCCATCGATAAGATCATCGGCAAGATCTACCCCGTGTTTGGCATCTGCCTGATCGTTATGGCGCTCGGTGTTGCGCTCGGCATCTTCACCAAGGGCTACACCATCCCCGAAATTTGGAGCAACTTCGCAAACCTCCATCCGCAGGGCACGCCGATTTGGAGCTTCATGTTCATCACCGTCGCCTGCGGCGCGATCTCCGGCTTCCATGCCACGCAGAGCCCCTTGATGGCCCGCTGCATGAAGAGTGAGAAGCAGGGCCACTTCGTCTTCTACGGCGCGATGGTCTCCGAAGGCATCATCGCCCTGATCTGGGCGGCTGCCGGCTGCGCGCTCTACACCGGCGAGGAGCTTTTGGCTCTCGGCGGCGGCGGCTCCACCGCTGTGTACGACGTCTGCTCCAAGACCATGGGCGGCATCGGCATTGCCCTTGCCATGCTTGGCGTCATCGCCTGCCCCATCACCTCTGGCGACACCGCGTTCCGTTCCGCGCGTCTTGTTCTGGCCGACTGGTTTAAGATGGACCAGAAGAGCTGGAAGAATCGTCTGATCCTCTGCGTTCCCGTGCTCGGCGTCGGCGCTGTCCTCGGCATCGGCAACGCCCTCGGCAAGATTGACTATACCATTATTTGGCGTTACTTCAGCTGGACCAACCAGACGCTCGCCATGATCGTTCTGTGGGCCGCTTCCATGTACCTCTTCTATGAGAAGAAGAACTACTGGATTACCGCCGTTCCCGCTACCTTCATGAGCGCCGTGTCCATCACCTACTTCATGCTGGGCAATGAGTGCCTCGGCCAGTTCCTCAACACCAAGACTGCCGACGGCGCTACCGTGTACAACACGGCGGTCGCTTATCCCGTCGGCATCCTCGCTGCGGCGTTGTTCCTTGGCATCTTCCTGTACACCATCAAGAAGCGTCATACCCAGCCGCACTACGAGACCCTGCACAAGTAAACCCTATTCCGCAAAGCGGCGAGAGCGTCCCTCCCGCCGCTTTGCTCACTCTGGAGGAGCGATTATGAGCTTTGCACCTGTACGCCTTGGAAACACCGTCTTGGAAGCGGAGACCGCGGCCGCGGACCGAAAGTCCTGCCGCCGCTTCGGCCCCTGCGGTGTGGGAGAAAAGGCACTATATCTCAATGATCTTCTCATCGACCGGCACTTTTACGTTGCCTTCGGCTCCGTGCGGCGCGTTTTCAAGCGCGTGGCGATGAGCCAGGGCGGCTTCAGCGGCAAGGGTGCGTTTGGCTCCATCCCCTACCTCGTCGTGCAGTACGACGACGGACAGGAGAAGCAATGCACCTTCAAGCGTGAGGAGGACGTGGACGAGCTGCTTGCCTATCTGGGGCAGGTCCATCCCGAGATTCCGCGCCTGAGCGTCGGCGGCGAGCAGCGGCTTGCGAAAAAGGCGCAGCAGGAGGCATCCCGCTACCTCGAGGAGCTCACACCGCAGGCGCAGAGCGCACGCGAGGAGCTGGAGCGCGCGCGTAAATTTCTCTCCGGCTATCCCGAGCTGACCGCTCAGCTTGCCGCAGCCGCCAAGGCCAAGCGCATCAACGAGCATACGAATCCCGCCTACCGCTGGGTCGCGCTGGCGATCGTCCTCGCGGGCGCGGCGGCATTGGTGTACGGCATCATCTCGTGGCGCGGCGGCAGCGATTTCGGCGTCTACTTCGCGCTCTTCGGCTTTGCCGCCGTGTTTTTCTTCTCGGGGGCGCACGTTCTGCCCACGGCAAAGAATAACCGCAGGGCGGTCGAGCGTGCCTGGGACGAGGCGCAGGCCGCCATGGCGAATGTTCTGCCCGAGGACTTTCCCCTCCCCGCCCGCTACGCGCATCCGATCGTGCTCGACCGCATGATCCGCATTCTGCGCGAGGGCCGCGCGCAGAGCAAGGAGGAAGCGCTCGACGTGCTCAAAGCCGACCTCAGGGCGCTCACCGCCGACGTGCAGGTCGAGCAGGAGGAGCATGACGAGGTCGTGGTCATCAAGCCTCTGTTCCTTGTGAGCGACTATCAATAAGCCGAAAACAGTGAAGGACTCTGTACCGATTGCACAGAGTCCTTCCTTTTTTTGCCCGCGGAACTGTCAGCGTTCAAAATATTAAACTTTTTGTTTATTTTATGCTTGCAATCCTTTCCTCTTTGTGTATAATAGGCTTGGTTTTATAAAAATAAACCGAAAGTTTAGCAAATCGAACGCTTGGGAATCGGGAGGTCATTGTATGGACATTGGAAATAAGATCCGAGAGCTGCGAACGCGCAAGGGACTGACTCTGGAGGAGCTCGCCAGCCGAAGCGAGCTGACAAAGGGGTTCTTGTCCCAGTTAGAGCGCGACCTTACCTCCCCGTCCATCGACTCTCTGAGCGACATTTTGGAGGCGCTCGGCACGAATCTTGCCGAGTTCTTTCAAGAGGATAAAAACGACCAGTTCATCTTCCACGCCGACGATTTCTTCGTCGACGAGCGCGAGGACTGCACGGTCAACTGGATCGTTCCCAACACGCAGAAGAATCAGATGGAGCCGATCCTGCTTGAGCTGCCCGAGGGCGGCGAGAGCTTCACGGTCGAGCCGCATGACGGCGAGGAATTCGGCTATGTCGTCGATGGCAGCGTCGTGCTGGTCTGCGACGGCGAGGAGCATCCCCTGCGCCGCGGAGAGACCTTCTACCTCCACGGACGCAGCTTCCATCTGCTCAAAAATGTGCGCAAGACCACCGCGCACGTGCTGTGGGTCTCGACCCCTCCCCTGTTCTGACTTTTATCGATATAAGGAAAGGATATTGGAACCATGCCTGAACAGAAGAAACTGATCCAGTTCAAGAATATCGTCAAGAGCTTTGAGGACGGGCAGGTCGTCCTCAAGGGCGTCAGCCTGGACATTTACGAAAATGAGTTCGTCACGCTGCTCGGTCCCTCCGGCTGCGGCAAAACGACGCTGCTGCGCATCCTCGGCGGATTTTTACAGCCGACCGAGGGCAAGGTCCTCTTCGACGGCGAGGATATCGTGAACGTCCCGCCCTACAAGCGCGAGATCAACACCGTGTTCCAGAAATACGCGCTCTTCCCGCACATGAACGTCTACGACAACATCGCCTTCGGCCTGACCATCAAGAAGGAGCCGAAGGACGTTATCGCCCAGAAGGTCATGCGTATGCTGCGTCTGGTAAGCCTTGAGGACTACGCCGACCGCAACGTGACCGAGCTCTCCGGCGGTCAGCAGCAGCGCATCGCCATCGCCCGCGCACTCGTCAACGAGCCGAGCGTGCTGCTGCTCGACGAGCCGCTCGGCGCGCTCGACCTGAAGCTGCGCAAGGAGATGCAGCAGGAGCTCAAGTACATTCAGCAGGAGGTCGGCATCACCTTCATCTTCGTCACCCACGACCAGGAGGAAGCGCTGACCATGTCCGACAAGATCGTGGTCATGAACGCGGGCGAGATCCAGCAGATCGGTACGCCGACCGAGATCTACCGCTACCCCGTCAACGAGTTCGTCGCCAACTTCATCGGCGAGACGAACATCATTGACGGCGTGATGCAGGACGACGACCTTGTGGTCTTCGAGGATAAAAAGTTCCCCTGCCGTGCCCGCGGCTTCAACAAAAATGAAAAGGTGGACGTCGTCATCCGCCCCGAGCATCTTGACATTGTCCCTCGCTCCGAGGGTATGCTCAAGGGCGTGGTGAAGTCCCAGCTTTTCAAGGGGATGCACTACGATACCGTGGTCGAGACCCGCGTCGGCACGACCATCACGGTCAAGATGCAGGTCTCGCAGGACCGCCCCGTGCTCAATGCCGACGCCGGTGAGAAGATCAGCGCCAGCGCCTTCCTCATTGACGTCGAGGACGTCGGCGAGCTGGACGACGCCAAGGTCGTCGCCCTCGCCTCTGCTGAGGCGTGGGATGTGGAGACCGAGGAGCCCATCTCCATCAAGAACGTCGAATACGACATCAAGCCCGAGGTCGGCAGCTACTCTGTCACCTTCACCACCGCCGCCGGAACGTCCATCACGGTCAAGGCCGCGGTCATGGCGGAGAACCGCGTGGAGAGCAAGGTCTATCAGGAAGAGATCTACGCGATGAACTTCTTCAAGAAGGTCGAGGACATTCAGGAGAGCATCGCGCTCGACACCGATCTGGAAACGTGGGCGAGCGCGTCCGCGTGGTCCCTCGAGGACGGCGAGCAGGTCGAGATCACCGACGTCAAGTACGATTTCGACCCCGAGACCATCGAGCCGGGCGTCTATGATGTGACCTTCTCCACCGAGGGCTATGAGTACAAGGTCTCCACCACGCGCGCCTGCGAGGAGGGTGCGGAGGTCGGCCTCATCTTCCGCCCCGAGGACATTCACGTCATGAAGAAGGAGGGGCAGTGGTGAAGCAGTTCCGTTCCATGACGTACCCCTACGTCGCCTGGATCAGCGTGATGATCGTGCTGCCGATGCTGCTCATCGTGCTCTACGCCTTCACCGTTTCCGGCAATGAGGTGCTGACCTTTCAGTTCACCTTTGATAACTTCAAGCGCTTTGTCACCGACACCGTGTTCATGGAGGTGCTTGGCCGCTCGCTCTACATCGCCGTGCTCACGACGCTCATCTGCATCGCGCTCGGCTACCCCATCGCCTATGCCATCGCGCAGATGAACAGCCACTCGAACACTATCATGATCCTGCTCATCACGATGCCGACATGGGTCAATATGCTCGTGCGCACCTATGCGTGGATGGGCATTTTGCAGGACGAGGGTATCCTCAACACCATTCTCGGCTTTTTCGGCATTGGGCCGGTCTCGATGATCCACACGAGCTTCGCCGTCATTCTCGGCATGGTGTATAACTTTATTCCCTTTATGATCCTGCAGATCCACACCTCGCTCGCCAAGATGGACAAGAGCCTGCTGGAGGCCGCCAACGACCTCGGCGCCACGCCCGTGCAGGCGTTTCTGCGCGTGACGCTGCCGCTCTCCCTCCCCGGCGTCATTTCCGGCATCACGCTCGTGTTCCTGCCCGCCGTTTCCAGCTTCTTCATTCCGAAGCTCCTCGGCGGCGGTCAATTCGTGCTCGTCGGCAACATCATCGAATCGCAGTTCCTCACCTCCGGTGACTGGAACTTCGGCAGCGCCATTTCCCTCATCATGGCGATCATCATCATGCTTTCGATGTGGCTCACGCGCAAGGTCGACGTGCAGCCAGCCAGCCGCGGAAAGGAGTGACGGACGATGAAAAAGAAAACCTCTGCCGCCTCCAAGGTCATCCTTACGCTGACGCTGCTGTTCTTCTACCTCCCCATTCTCTATATCATCGTCTTTTCGTTCAACGATTCCCGCTCGCTCACGAAGTTCGGCGGCTTCTCTCTGCGCTGGTATGAAAAGATGTTCGCGGACTCCACGATGATGGAGGCCGTGCTCTATACGGTCGTCATCGCCATTCTTGCTACCGTCGTTTCCACCATCGTCGGCACCGTCACCGCCATCGGTCTGTCGAAGTCGAAAAGGGTCCTTCAGGCAATGGTCGAGCGCGTGAACGACCTGCCCGTGATGAATCCCGATATTGTCACCGGCATCAGCCTGCTGATGTTCTTCAGCGTGCTGGCGGTGAAGAAGGGCTTTTTGACGCTGCTGCTCGCGCACATCATGTTCTGCATCCCCTACGTCATGCTCTCCGTCACACCGAAGCTGCGCTCGCTCGACCCGAACCTCATCGACGCGGCGATGGACCTCGGCGCCACGCCGTTCCAGGCGCTCACCCGCGTCATCGTGCCGCAGATCCGCCCGGGCATCGTCTCCGGCGCGCTCATCGCGTTCACCATGAGCTTTGACGACTTCGTGATCTCCTACTTCACCACGGGCAACGGCGTGAATAACATTTCCATTCTGGTCTACACCATGTCCAAGCGCGTCAATCCCTCCATCAACGCACTCTCCACGCTCGTCATTGTCGCCATCACGCTGGTGCTCGGCATCGTCAACCTTGTCCCGATCCTGCACGAAAAGCGTGAAAAAGAAGGAAGTGAAAAGGGAAAATCCTTTGCACAAAGCCGCAAGCTGATGGCCGCTGTCGCCGGCGTGCTGGTGCTCGCCATTCTCGGCGGAACGGTCGGCGTCAGCCTTTCTCAGCAGCACAAGAACGCTGCCGCCGTCGAAAAGTACGGCAGCAACGTCCTCAAGCTCTATCTCCCCGGCGAGTACCTCGGTGAGAACGTCATCGGCGACTTTGAAAAGCAGTTCGGCGTGCGCGTCATCGTGGAGAATTTCGACTCCAATGAGATGATGTACACCAAGCTCATGGCGGGCGACAAGTACGACGTGGTCATTCCCTCGGACTACATGATCGAACGCCTGATGAAGGAGAATTATCTCCAGCCGCTCGATCACAGCCTGCTTCCAAACCTTGAGAATATGGACGACGCGGTGCGCGGCATGAGCTATGACCCCGATAACGAGTGGTCCGTTCCCTACTTCTGGGGCAGCGTCGGCATCGTCTACAACCACGAGAACGTCGATCCCGCCGTGGTGGAGGAACAGGGCTGGGAGGTGCTGCGCAACACCGACTACGCCGGTCACCTCTACATCTACGACTCCGAGCGTGACTCGTTCATGATGGCGTTCAAGGCGCTCGGCTACTCGATGAACACCTCCGACCCCGACGAGATCAACGCCGCCTACGAATGGCTGCTGCAAATGAACGACACCATGTCGCCCGTCTACGTCACCGACGAGGTCATCGACGGCATGATGAATGGCTACAAGGATCTCGCGGTCGTCTACTCCGGCGACGCCACCGTCATTCTCGACGAGAACGAGGACATGAGCTTCTATATGCCGGAGCAGGGCACGAACATCTGGTGCGACGCGATGGTCGTTCCCGCGAACGCGGAAAATCCCCTGCTCGCCCACGAGTTCATCAACTATATGCTCACCTATGAGGCCGCATTTGACAATACGGAGACGGTGGGGTATACTTCTCCCAACGCAGAGGTCTTTGAGGAGATGACCTCCTCCGAGGACCTTTACGCAGAGAATGCCGCCTACCTTCCCCGCTCCGGCTACGAGAAGGACGAGATGTTCCACGACAACCAGACGCTCATGCGTGAGCTGAGCAAGCTCTGGATCAAGGTCAAGGCAGCCAAGTAAAAACATCGCACGAAAGAAAGGAATCAAACCCATGCAGATCGGAGACACTTACGAATACAAAAATGTCGTCACCAAGGAGATCACCGCCGGCGCGCTCGGCTCGGGCGGACTGGACATCTTCGCCACGCCCTTCCTCATTTGCTGGATGGAGGCCGCAGCCTACTACTACATGAAGGAGCAGCTTCCCGAGGGCAAGAGCAGCGTCGGCACGACGGTCAATGTCCGCCACGTTTCCCCCTCCCCCATCGGCGCGGAGATCACCGCCAAGGCCGAGCTGATCGCCATTTCCGAGAACGGCAAGATGTATACCTTCAAGGTCGAGGCATACGATAACAAGGGCCTCATCGGCGAGGGCACGCACGAGCGCGCCATCATCGACTGCGAGCGCTTCATGAAGAAGTGTCGGGCCAAGCTGGAAGACTGAACAGGCAAGGAGGAAGCCCATGCACTATTACGGAGCCGTTTACCGTCCGCCGAGCGAGGCGTACAGCCTGATCGTGCAATGCACACTTGGGTGCAGCCACAACAAATGTGCGTTCTGCAATATGTACAAGGATAAGAAGTTCTCCATCCGTCCGGTGGAGGAGGTCCTGCGTGACCTCGCCGAGGCGCGCAGCTATGAGCGGCGCATCGAGCGCATCTTTCTCGCCGACGGCGACGCGCTGATCCTGCCGATGGACTATCTGCTGCAGGTGCTGGACTTCATCCGCGAATACTTCCCCGAGTGTACGCGCGTCGCCGCCTATGCCACCACCAAGGCCATCGAGCGCAAAACGGACGAGGAGCTGCGCAAGCTGCGTGAGCACGGGCTGGCGCTCGTCTACATCGGTTTGGAAAGCGGCAATGAGGAGCTGCTCTTGAAATTCAACAAGGGCGTCACCGCGGCGGAGACCGTGAAAAATGCGCTGCGCTGCAAGGCGGCGGGCATCGCCATCTCCGTCACCGCCATCAACGGCATGGCTGGTCTCAACGGCGACTGGCAGGCTCATGCCATCGACACGGCGAAGGCCGTGAGCGCGATGAAGCCGGAATTTATCGCTTTCCTGACGCTGCGCGTCTACTCCGGCACTCCCCTGCACGATTGGATCGAGGCGGGCGAGTTTCAGATGATGGGGCCCGCCGATCTGATGCGCGAGACGCGGCTCTTCCTGGAACACATCGACTCCGAGGGCAGCGTGTTCCGCTCGAACCATGCCTCAAACTACCTTCCCCTCGGCGGCACGCTCAACCGCGACCGCGAGGCGCTGATCCAAACCATCGACGCCGCGCTGGACGGCAAGGTGCGCCTGCGCCGCGCCGTAGAGCTGGGGCTGTAACACATCTTTTGCATTGCTGCATGAAAAAACGCAGGGCCTGCCAAGTGCAGGTCCTGCGTTTTTTATCCGAACAGTGTGAGCTGGCTGGTGTCCGCCATGCCGGCAAACGCGCCGAGGGCGCGCAGCTGCTCGATGTGCGTCTTGGAAAGCTTGCTGCAGCACATGGAGAATTCCTCGACCGAGATGAACTCCTTGCCCCTGCGCTTTTCCACCGTGTCCAGCGCCGCGGCCTCGCCGAGTCCGTGGACGGAGATGAACGGCGGCAGGAGGCCGCCTTCGGTGACGGTAAACTTTGTCGCGTCGGAGCGGTAGATGTCGATGGTGTCAAAGTGGAAGCCGCGGCGGTAGAACTCGTAGCAGACCTCGAGCGTGGTCATCAGGTCCTGCTCGACCGCCGACGCGTCCTTGTTGTTCTCGATCTCACGGATCTTCCGCTTGACCGCGTCCAGTCCTGCGCAGCAGTATTCCGCGTCGAACGCCTTCGCACGCACGGTGAAGAAGGTCGCGTAGAACGCCAGCGGCTCATGCACCTTGAACCACGCGATGCGGAACGCCATCATAACATATGCGACCGCGTGCGCCTTCGGAAACAGATAGCCGATCTTGGCGAGCGACTCGATGTACCATTCCGGCACATCGTGCTCCTGCATCGCCTCTACCCAGCCGTCCTGAAAGCCGCCCCTTTTGACCTTGCCCTTCCGCACGGCCTCCATGATCTTGAAGCTCATCTTCGGGTCAAGCCCCATGGAAATGAGGTAGAGCATGATGTCGTCGCGGCAGCCGACCGTCTCCAGAACGCTTGCTGTGCCGCTGACGATCAGCTCGCGCGCGTTGCCGAGCCACACGTCCGTGCCGTGCGAGAAGCCGGAAAGACGCACAAGGGTATTGAAGTCCTTCGGCTGCGTGTCAATGAGCATCTGGCGCGTGAAGCGCGTGTTGAACTCGGGAATGGCGACCGCGCCGGTCGGGCCGAGCAGGTCGTCGTTCTCAAAGCCCAGCACCTTCGACGAGGTGAAAATGCTCATCGTATCCGGATCGTCCAGCGGGATCGTGCGCGCGTTCACGCCGGTGAGATCCTCGAGCATACGGATCATCGTCGGGTCATCGTGGCCGAGCATATCGAGCTTGAGGAGGTTATCCTCCATGCAGTGGTATTCAAAATGCGTGGTGATGGTGTCGCTGTCCTCCGCGTCGGCAGGGTGCTGCACGGGGCAGAAATCCTCGATTTCCAAATCGTCCGGCACGACGACCAAGCCGCCGGGGTGCTGACCCGTCGTGCGGCGCACGCCGACGCAGCCTGCCGTCAGGCGGTCGATCTCCGCCGCGCCCGACTGGATGCCGTTTTCCTCCAGATATTTCTTGACAAAGCCGAAGGCGGTCTTTTCCGCCAGCGTGCCGATGGTGCCCGCGCGGAACACCTGCGTTTCGCCGAACATTTCGATGGCGTGGCGGTGCGCCCGCGCCTGATACTCACCCGAGAAGTTCAGGTCAATATCCGGCACCTTGCCGCCGCCGAAGCCGAGGAAGGTCTCAAACGGAATGTCAAAGCCGTCCTTGACGTACTTCGTGCCGCATTCTGGGCAGTTCTTATCCGGCATATCCGCGCCGCAGCCGTAGCTGCCGTCGGTGATGAACTCGCTGTGCCTGCACTTCGGGCAGCGGTAGTGCGGCGGGAGCGAGTTGACCTCGGTGATGCCCGACATATAGGCGACGAGCGACGAGCCGACCGACCCTCGCGAGCCGACCAGATAGCCGCACTCCAGCGAGCGCTGGACGAGCTTCTGCGCCGACATATACACCACGTCGTACTTGCCGAGGATGCCGCCCAGCTCAATGTCCAAGCGGTCCTTGATGAGCTTCGGCGGCTCGTCGCCGTAAAGCTCGTGCACCTTGTCCCAGACGAGGCGGTTCAGATCCTCTCGGGAATTTTCCAGGCGCGGCGGAAAGAGCTTGCCCTTGGGCAGCAGCTCGATGTTCTCGATCTGATCCGCGATGGCGCGCGTGTTGGTCACGACCACCTCGTAGGCCTTTTCCTTGCCGAGATACTCAAACTCACGGAGCATCTCGTCCGTCGTGCGGAAGTAGATGGGCAGCGGCGCGTTCGCGTCGGGGAATTTCTTGGAGGCCAGCAGGATATGGCGGTA
>ERZ1034719.1382-NODE-1382-length-11355-cov-3.234071_pt1 | contig 11355 bp, 5 predicted proteins | sample MGYA00520703_ERZ1034719 | MGnify/ENA primary metagenome ERZ1034719 (study PRJEB33766, sample SAMN09781716) | gut metagenome | biome: gut microbiome | host: Homo sapiens | place: Madagascar | study: EMG produced TPA metagenomics assembly of the PRJNA485056 data...
TCTGGAGGACATCAGGCTGCCGTATGACAGGACCTCCCTGCGTTTTACCTTCACGAATCTCAATTATGCCAATCCGCGGCACAGCCGCTACCGTTACAGGCTTGCCGGTTTTGAAGATGAGTGGCAGATGTCGGCCTCGTCTCCGCTCGGGGAGGCAGGGTACACGTTCCTGGAACCGGGGAAATATGTCTTCGAGGTGGAGGCTTCCAACAATGGCGTAGACTGGAGCCGGAGCGTTTCTGTCCCTGTCCTGGTAAGGCCACCGTTCTGGCGCTCCACTGCGGCGATGTTTGTCTATGCCGCCCTGCTGATGGCCGGCATCTGGATTGCCGTGACGTTGTTCTACCGTCGGGCTCGTCATAAGATGGCGTTGCAGAGGGCAGAGGAGCAGCGCTTGCAGGAGGATGAACTCAACCAGATGAAGTTCAGGTTCTTCACCAACATCTCCCACGAGCTCAGGACACCTCTGTCCTTGATAATCCTCCCGCTTGAGAGTCTTATGAAGGACAAGAAGGGGAGTGACGAATACACCAGGCTGGACACGATGCACCGCAACGCCAAGGCGCTTCTGGATATGGTGAATCACCTGCTTGATTTCCGTAAGCTTGAGATGGGCGGCGAGAAGCTCCAGCTGCGCAACGGCAGCATCTCGGAGTTTGTCGCCGGGGTGATGGAGACCTTCCGTGACGGTGCCGAGAAGAAGCGCATACGTCTGAGCCTGGTCGATGATGCGGACAATTGCCTTGTGGCCTTCGACAGCACCATGATGCAGAAAGTGATCAACAATCTTCTGTCCAACGCCCTGAAGTTCACCCCTGAGGGCGGTTCCATCGAACTGTGTCTCTCCAGGATGGACGACGGCTCGGTGCGCATTGATGTCAGGGACAGCGGCATAGGGATACCGTCTTCAGATCTGCCTCATGTTTTTGACCGTTTCTACCGCAGTCCCAATGCCGGTTCTTCGACCGGGTCAGGTATAGGTCTCAATCTTGTCAAGCAATATGTGGAGATGCACAACGGCACTGTGTCCGTCACTTCCGAGGTCGGTAAGGGGTCGGTGTTTTCTGTCGTTCTCCCGCAGTCGCTCCTTGATGTCACTTCTGAGGCTGACGATGCCGGGGATGATCCCGCCGCCATTCAGGCAGACGGCAGGAAGTGCATCATGGTGGTTGATGACAATGCGGATTTCAGGCATTATCTCCGCGATGAGCTTTCGCGCAGCTACAAGGTGTGCTTGGCTTCAGACGGGGAGGACTGTCTGGATAAGCTCCGTTCTGTGACTCCGGACATTATAGTATGTGATGTCATGATGCCAAAGATGGACGGGTTCGAGTTGACTAAGCGCATCAAGAACGATGTCGAGACCTCGCACATCCCTGTCGTGCTTATCACGGCCAGGATGTCCGAGGATATCCGCATCAAGGGCTATGACTGCGGTTCGGACGCATATCTCTCGAAACCTTTCCGGATGGAGATGCTTGAGGCGCGCATAAGCAATCTGCTCGAGGAGCGCGAGAAGCGCATGCGCTCGTTTTCCGCCGGGGCGGACGTGTCGCCCATGCATGTGACGGTCACGACGGTGGACCAGAAACTGATGGCGCTGATAATGGAGAAGATAGAGGAGAATATGGACAATCCGGACTATTCAGTGGAGGATCTGGCCTCGGATGTGTGCATGCACAGGATGAGCCTTTATCGCAAGATACAGTCTCTTTATGGGATGAATCCTTCTGTGTTCATGCGTACCATGCGGCTCAAGAGGGCGGCCCAGTTGTTGTCCGCGGACGCGGGGCTGAGTGTCGTCGAAGTCTCCGAGGCGGTGGGTTTCGGCACGCAGAAATACTTCGCGAAGTATTTCAAGGAAATGTTCGGCGTCTCCCCGTCGCAGTACAAGAAGCGTTGACGCGGGGGGCTGGTGATGTGGTCGGTGTGTGGCTTCTGGTGCTGGTGCTGCGGTTGCTGCGGTTGATGTGTGGTGTTGCCGTGGCTGCTGGCTTGATTGGCGCGCGGTTTCTGGTGTTGGTGATGTGGTTGGTGTGTGGCTTTTGTTGCTGGTGATGTGGTTGCTGCGGTTGATACTGGTTGGTGTGTAGTGTTGCCGGGGCTGCTGGCTTGATTGGCGCGCGGTTTTTGGCGTTGGTGATGTGGTTGGTGTGTGGCTTCTGGCGTTGGTGATGCGGTTGGCTCCGAGCTTGCCTTAGAATAGTTGACTCGCCGTGCGCACCAGGCCCGGCCGCCCAAGTGCTGAAAACCGGCGCGGTGAGTGAAAACGCCCCTGGTGCGCACCGCGATGTTCCACGCGTCGGCGGATGTTCCACGGATGGGCGCGCAGACGAGGATTGTAATCAGCAACTTTGAATCCCCGAATTTTCACAAAGCTGATTCCACGCTGTCACAGTGCCGGGCCCGGCGCTGCGGAAATGGCTGCCGGGTCCCGGGCTGAGGAAGTGGCTGCTGGGCCCCGGGTTGCGGAAGTGACTGCTGGACCCGGGGCTGTGTGGAGAGATTGGTACGGCAGACCCTGCCTTTGCCGTACCAAACCCATTTGCGAACTCAATCCGTACGGCAGATAGCCGTTTCCCGTACGGAGCCCCGGCTGGCGGTCGCGGTGGAGTTCCGGGAGGGGAAGCATTGACCGGCGGGTGTGGACAAGAGCATAAGGCGACTATCAGTCATTCGACTTTTTAGTCGCCTTCTTTTGCATCCTGCATGGCGGCTGTGCTCCCGAGTTACGAAATGACCCTTTGTTTGTTCGAAAATATGAATGTCCGTCAGTGAAAATACGGCCAATTTTGCACCACACGATTAATGACACGATGGACTGTTTATCCACAGACAAGGCGAAACGCTCTGAACTTATAGCTGACATCTACAAGAGAATGTACGATGTCGTCAGGCGCTATATACTCCGGCGTATCGGTGATGAGCATCAGGCCGACGCGGAGGATCTCGCGCAGGACACCTTCGTGCGCCTGCTTGTCAGCGGGGCGGAGCTTGATGCGGAGCAGGCGCCGTGTCTGGTCTATACGGTCGCCCGCAACCAGGTCATCGATTTCCTTAGGCATCATGCTCATATCCGCAAGGCGCAGGAGTATTTCGCTCTGCACGGGCAGAGGCACGCCTCCGTCACTGAGGAGCAGGTCGTCGCCGATGAACTGGAACGTATCGAGGCCGACTGCATAAAGAAGATGCCGGCGAAGATGGCGGAGGTGTTTGTCTTGTATGTGCACCGCGGGTGGTCAGTGCCGGACATATCCGACAGCCTGGACATCAGCCGCAGGACTGTGGAGAACCACATCTTCCGTGCGAGGTGCGATGTGCGCCGGACAGTTAAAACGCAATACAGTTAGAATGAATATGAAAAGGATTCTGATTTTGGTTAATATTATTGGTTGGTTCGCCGTCGCGCAGGGGTGCTCATCCCCTGTGCAGCCGGCGATTGATTACTGTGCGAAGCAGGCCGCCCGGACATTGGAAGTTGTTTCATCTCCAGATATGATTCCGAATTCGGTGGATGCCGGGTCATCCACCTGGAAGTTCACGCGTCCGGGCGGATGGACCTGCGGGTTCTGGCCCGGGGAGCTGTGGTATCTCTATGAAGGAACCGGCGACACCCTGTTCAGGGACAACGCATTGAAGGTTACAGATGCAATCGTTCCAGTCGCGTACCGCACTCCGCACAGTCACGATGTGGGCTTCATGGTGATGCCGAGCATAGGCAGCGCCTACCGCTTCACGGGGGAGAAGAAGTATCTCGACGCGCTCGTGAGCGCAGCCGACTCGCTTGTCACGCTGTACAACCCCAAGGTCGGATCAATCCTTTCGTGGCCCAACATGGCCAAGAAGATGGGTTGGAGGCACAACACCATCATCGACAATATGCTCAACCTTGAGCTCCTCTTCTGGGTGGCGCAGAACTGCGACCGTCCCGACCTTTATGAGATAGCGTTCCGGCATGCCGAGACCACGATGAAATACCAGTTCCGCGATGACTGGTCAACATATCATGTGACCGTTTTCGACCCTGATACGGGAGAGTTCATCGCCGGGCACACTCACCAGGGTTGGAAAGATGAGACCATGTGGGCACGCGGCCAGGCCTGGGCGGTGTACGGGTTCACGATGGCCTACCGTTTCACCAGGGACGAGCGTTTTCTGGAGACGGCGGTGCATGCTGTCGACGCCTATCTGTCGCGGCTCCCGGAGGACGGGATTCCATATTGGGATTTCGATGCCGGCGAACAGCTCGAGAATCAGCCGAAGGACTGCTCCGCGGCGGCGATTGTCGCATCTGCCCTTCTTGAACTCCAGAGCTATCTTCCTGAAAATCAAGCGAAGCGCTACCTCAAGGAGGCGAGGCGCACCATAAAGACCCTTTCTGCGGCACCGTACAGAGCAGGAGACCAGTGCTCGGCCTTCCTGCTGCATGCCACGGGCCACCTGCCTAACGGCTACGAGATCGACGCATCGATCAGCTATGCCGATTATTACTATATTGAAGCCCTGATAAGGCTCAAGACCATATTATAATCAACACTTCAAAGACCAAAGAGTATGAAGATTTTAATCAAGAAAACTCTGATCGCGATGCTTTCCGTGGCACTGATGCTGCCATCGGTGGAGGCTCTCGCGCAGAGTCAGCTCTCGGGAAAGGTCATCGACGCGGGAGGCAATCCCGTGGCCGGTGCGGCCGTGATAGTCGAAGGGACATCCAACGGAGTCTCAACCGACCTTGACGGCAGTTTCACCATCCGCGCAGCCGAGGGCACTCCTATTATTGTAAGCATCCTGGGCTATCAGGACGCGCGGGCCAAACTCAAAGACGGCATGACCGTCAAACTCATGGAAGACTCCACCCTTCTCGAAGAGACCGTGGTCGTGGGGTATGGCACGACCAAGAAAGCGACTCTGACAGGGGCGATTGCCGCCATAAAGTCAGATGATATCGTGAGCACCAAGAATGAAAACATGGCGAACATGCTTGCCGGCAAGGTCAGCGGACTCCGTGTAATGCAACGGACCAGCGAGCCGGGGGCTCTTGACGCATCCTTCGACATCCGAGGAATGGGTAAACCGCTTATCGTAATAGACGGTATCCCGAGCACATCTGCTGATTTCTCGAGACTTGATGGGAATGAGGTGGATAATGTCACGATTCTGAAAGACGCCTCTGCTGCCGTCTATGGAGTGCGTGCGGCCAACGGTGTGATACTTGTGACGACAAAGAAGGGATCATCCGGCAAGGCGACATTCTCTTATGACGGTTCTGTGAGTATGCAGACCCCGACATATGAGCCGGACCTGATGGACGCCGCCGAATACATGACCATCTACAATGAGATGATGCGCAATGAGACCGCGTTCATAGGAGGCCAGAACACTTGGCCTGCCGCTGACATCGAGGCCTATCGCAGCGGCGAGAAGAAGAGCTACGACTGGTACGGAATAGCGATGAACCGCTATGCGCCTATGCAGCAGCACAATCTCAGCGCTCGCGGAGGAAGCGACAAGGTCCAGTACTACTTCAACGTGGGATATCTCGACCAGAAAGGTCTGGCCTCGAGCGGCATACAGACATATGACCGCTGGAATGTCCGCTCAAACCTCAGTGCCGAGCTTGTGGACGGCTTGAAAGCCGAAGTCAATATCGCAGCGATGAAAGACAGGCGCAACGGCCCGGCCCGGGACAACAACCAGAACATCTACAAGTCCATGTGGAGGCAGCTTCCGATGAACAATCCATATGTCAATGATGATCCGTCAAAGCCTTTTAACGGCTTCGACAGTGTTCATCCGGCCGTGGAACTTGATCAGGATCTCAGGGGCTATACGCTTCGTAATTACGGTAAGGTTACGGCTACAGGTTCGCTTACCTACTCAGTCCCTTTTGTGAATGGTCTGTCTCTAAAGGCATTGTACAGTTATGAGCATAAGTTTACAGAAAGAAGGAACTTCAACAAGGCCTATACGCTTTATAATTCTGACGGGTCCGGAGTCAACTCCGCTTCTCCAAACATAAGCAAGCTTACCAGAAGCTACACTCCGCTTAACAATTACCTCGGGCAGATTTCTGTAAACTACGAAAACACTTTCGGTAATCACTCTGTGAAGGGACTGCTACTTTACGAAAGTTCAAAAACCGAATCCGATAATTTTTGGGTGGCGAGGGAATTCTCGCTTGACGTGCTTGATGAACTGTTCGCGGGAAACGCCTCTAACATCACAGGCAACAGCGATTCCGGAAGCATTTATACCAATGTCAACAAGGGCCTTGTAGGGCGGGCCAATTATTCGTATCAGGATAAGTACCTTGCGGAATTCAGTTTCCGTTACGATGCTTCATCCAAGTTTATGCGTGGTCATCAATGGGGCTTCTTCCCGTCTGTTTCAGTTGGCTGGCGTGTGTCTGAGGAAAGCTTCATCAAGGAAAACCCTATTGGGGATGTTTTGACGAATCTTAAGTTGAGGACCAACTGGGGCCGTATGGGTGACGACTCGGCATCATCTTATCAATGGATGACCGGATACAGGTACCCGAGCTCGACCTCAACGGTATGGGACAGGAAATATGTGACTGGCGCAGGCACTACGGGCGTGGCCAATGAAAACCTTACCTGGTATACATCAGACATGGTGGATCTCGGTGTGGATCTCGGACTTTGGCAAGAGATGTTCAGAATGACATTCGACTGGTTCAGGCGCGACCGTAACGGTCTCCTTGCCACAAGGGCCGTGTCTGTTCCTGGCGTTTTCGGGGCTTCTTTCGCACAGGAGAATCTCAACTCGGATATGGTTCAGGGATTTGAACTTTCCCTTTCTCACCGCAACCATATCGGTGATTTCAGTTATGGTGTAAACGGTAATCTCTCATACACGCGCTCCATGACCAAGAGGGTTGAACGGGCTGATGCCATTGATTCTTATGACAATTGGCGCAATAATGCCAATTACAGGTTGTCCAATATACAGTGGGGTTACGGCTACCTTGGGCAGTTCACATCTTATGACCAGATTTATGAATATGCCCATTATGCGAATGGGAGCAATTTCTACGGTAACCAGAACATAGTTCCAGGCGACCTTAAGATAGAGGACTGGAACGGAGACGGAGTCATAGACTCAAATGATACGTATCCTATAGGCATAGGTACGACCGTGCCACTTTGGAATTATGGAATGTCTGTTGATATGCGTTATAAGGGATTCGATCTGAACATGCTCTTCCAGGGAGCGTTCGGGCACACTTTCCAACTGTATGAAAAATTCCTTCAGGCTCTTCCTTGGAGCGGACAGTCCAACGGACTCGCCCAGTTCATGGACCGCTGGCATACGGAAAGCGACACGGCCAATCCGTTCGATCCGAATACCGTCTGGGTGGAAGGCAAGTGGCCGACGAACCGTATAACGAATACCATCAATTATTCATATAATTCGGATTTCAATCTCAAGAAGGTCGCATACATGCGTCTGAAGAGTGTGGAACTCGGCTACACGCTCCCGTCAAGTCTCCTGAGAAAAGCCAAGATTGAGAAAGTCAGGGTTTATGTGAACGCTTACAATCTCTTCACTCTTTCCAATACTGACGGGATAGATCCGGAGCGTCCTACAAACAATTACGGCTATGTCTATCCGCTTTCGAAGACATATGCCCTCGGCGTTAACCTTACATTCTAGAACACTGATATGAGAAAGATATTATTATCAATTTCAGGCATTGCGGCCATCTGTCTCAGCGCATGTAACAGCCTGGACATCGAGCCGAGAAATCTGGTCACTGAACCGGCCGTATTCTCGTCGGCTGCAGGCGTTGAGGCCTACTTGATCGACTGCTATAACCATAACTATGTAGAGGATTTTACTCATGATGGAGTTCGTTATGGCTGGTGTACAATCGCCACTTCCGGCGCGTATTGCGGCGAGACCGTTGACCAGGAGTGGTGGTCTGACGGGAAATACACGAATCCTGGTTCCGGGGTATTCTCCTTCTGGAACTATAATCATGTGCGCGAGTGCAACTATTTTCTGCAGGTTATTGACAAGTACGCACAGCAGTACGGTTATGCCGAGGATCTCGTGAAACAATGGAAGGGCGAAATCCATTTCATCCGCGCCAACCATTATTTCAATATGGCGAAAAGGCATGGTGGCTTGCCTCTCGTGAAAGAGGTCATTCCCCAGGACATGCCTGTGGAGCAGATGCGGATCCCGCGCAGCACAGAGTATGAGACCTATAAGTTCATCTGTGAGGATTTTGCTGAAGCCGCATCCCTTCTCAAGGAGAAGACTGGATATACCAAGGCTCGCGCAAGCAAGGCGGCGGCTTTAGGCATGCTCTCCAGGGCCGCGCTTTATGCTGGCACAATAGCGAAGTACAATGGTCTGTACTCTCCGTGGTCCGAAATGGGCGGCCTTCAGGGCATAGATGCAAGCAAGGCGGAGGAGTTCCTTAAAATGTCGTATGATGCGGCCAGTGAGGTCGAGAAGATGGTCCCGACGCTTTATTCTCTGGAAAGCGATTATTACCAGATGTTCACCACGACAACCGGTTACAACAACTCCGAGTACATAATGATAAAGGAGTGGAAGCATGTCTCAAGCGAGGACTGCAACTCGTTTGTCACCAACTCTGCCCCGCGTTCTACCGAGACATACACGGGATATGATATCCCAGGCTTCAACTGCCCTACCTTTGATTTCGTTTCTCTCTATGAAGATGTCAACGGCGGTCCCGGGAGTCGCGGATTTGAAAGCAGGATGTATGTGAACGGCAAAGATGAATCCGACGGCCTTGTCGAGTATTCTGACCCTGCAGATTTCTTCAAGGGCAAGGATCCGCGCATGGCCCAGACCTGCATTCTTCCGTTCTCCAAGTTCTATGGTGATGACATTGTGATCCGTAAGGGCCTGCGCAAGAGCGACGGTACTTTCCTGACGGCTTGCGATGAGGCTACCCTCAACGAGGCCATGAGTGATGGTTACAAAGTCAACGCTTTCCCAGGATATGATGAGAAGTTTACCGTCAGTCGCGTCTATGATCCTGCTACCGGGCAGAAGATGGACAAGTTCAACCAATGGGGAGCAGGTGTCGCAAGTGTGGACGGAGTGCATCCGTTTGCAACCCCGTCAGGCTTCTACACTCGCAAGTTCCAAGATGAGAATGTGGCTCATTCGAGTCTTACCCAACGCAACAACGAGACGCCTTTCCCTGTCATAAGGCTCGCGGAAATCTATCTCAACAAAGCTGAGGCCGCAGTTGAACTTGGCGGGTCTTATCGTGCGGCCGGACTTGCCGCCATAAATGAGATTCGTCACAGGGCCGGAATCCGCAATCTTGAAGACTCGGAGTTCACCGTCGAGAATGTGCGTCTGGAGCGACAGATTGAACTTGGAATTGAACAGCATACTTATTGGGACAGGAAACGTTGGAGGCAGATGCATACTTATTGGGACAACAGGGTGATGCGTGCCCTGTGGCCATTCCTTGACTACAACAAGAATGTCTATGTTTTCAGGGAAGGTACCGCCCGTGAACATTTGTTCAACGGCAACTATCAGGTCAAGTGGTATTACGAGAATATCCCTTCCTCCGAGATTTCCAAGAATCCGGCCCTGTTGCCTAATTATGGATACTAGAATTTGAAAATGATGAAAAAGACAATACTGCTCTTATCTTTTGCGTGTGCGCTTATAGCATGCAGCAAGATTGACAACTATGACGCCCCGAATGCGACGCTTCGCGGAGAAGTCATCGACTCCTATACAGGCCAGCCTCTTCTGTCAGAGCAGCCTCAAGGATTCTATATCAGATACAAGGAGTTGTCCGACAAGTATCCGGACGCCATCTACAGGTCTTTCTGGGGTAAGGCGGACGGGAGCTTCAACAACACAAAACTCTTCGCGACCACCTATGAGGTGTTCCCATATGACGGAGCCTTCTATCAGCCGGAGGCGCAGAAAGTGACTCTTGAATCCAACGGCACCGTTGAAGTGAAATTCAGTGTGACCCCATATCTTGCCGTGACTGAGAGCAAGGTGGAGTTCGATCAGTCTGCCAAGGTGTTGCACGCTTCTTTTGTTTTGCGGCGGCCTGAGCAGAGCGCGGCCAAGCCCGCCAAAGCTTTTGTGGCTTTGACATGGAATCCGAATGTGAGCTACTATTGCCACGGCGATTCCGGAATAAGCGGGAATCTCGTCATGCGGTCGGTTTCGGAGACAGACTTGGGCGGCAGGATTTCGTTCGATGTCGATTGTTCGAAGCTTTCCACCGGTCACACCTGGTATGTGCGCCTGGGCTGTATTTCCAACAAGAACAACAACAGGGCCAACTACTCTGAGGTGTTCAGTTTCAAATATTGATTTTTGACTTGGAGGCGGCGGTTGTCTTGACTGCCGCCTCCTGTCATAAACAGCAAAATGAAAAAGATATTGTGTTTAGCCGGCGCCATCGCTATGTCAGCTATGCTTCTGGCACAGGAAAGCGTTGATATTTGGGAAAAAACGCGCAGACCGGACTTGCTCGAACTGTTCCGATCTGAAATGTATGGGTGCTCGCCTCAAGCCTGGCCGGATCTCAAGTATGAGGTGCTGGAAGAAGACGGCCTTGCCCTCGGAGGAAAGGCGACACGCAGGCAGGTCCGCCTGCTTTGGGAAGGTCGCAAAGACGGCCAGTATACTGATGTTCTCATCTATTGGCCGAACTTCATCAGGGGTAAAGTGCCGATGCTGCTCGGGCTCAATTTTGAGGGCAACCAGACCGTAATAGATGATCCGGACATCATTATTTCCAACTATTTCTTCAAATGTACAGGAGTGATAAATCACAGGGCGACAGAGGCTTCGCGGGGAAGCAATGCTGATGACTGGCCTGTGGAGAAGATTCTAGAGCGCGGATATGGGATTGCGACCGCCTACCGTGAAGAGATAGCTTCAGACAAGGAACCTTATTTCTCGACCGGTGTCCACCTCGTGTATCCGGAGCTCCAGGAGCGTGATGATAACTTCTCGACGGTTTCGGCATGGGCGTGGGCCCTCTCAAGAATCGCTGATTATCTTGTCGCAGACTCCAGAACGGATACAGACAGGCTCGCGGTTTTCGGATTTTCACGCCTTGGCAAGACCGCCCTCTGGGCGGCGGCGCAGGACGAACGTTTCACGGCTGTCATAAGCCAGATGTCAGGCGCTGGCGGGGCGAAGCTTTTTCGACGTTTCATCGGGGAGGATATCCACAGGTTGTGCTCTGTGTTTCCTCATTGGTATTGCCGTAATTTCAGAAAGTATATGGACAAGGATGGCGCCCTTCCTTTTGACCAGCATCAGATGATGTCTCTTATTGCTCCGAGGGCGCTATATGTTTCC
>ERZ1034719.1383-NODE-1383-length-11345-cov-3.768556_pt1 | contig 11345 bp, 8 predicted proteins | sample MGYA00520703_ERZ1034719 | MGnify/ENA primary metagenome ERZ1034719 (study PRJEB33766, sample SAMN09781716) | gut metagenome | biome: gut microbiome | host: Homo sapiens | place: Madagascar | study: EMG produced TPA metagenomics assembly of the PRJNA485056 data...
ATTATAAACTATATCTCTATTATATTATAGGGGGGTGGGTCAGGCAATTTCTTCCAGAAACATGGACAAAAAAAGAAGGAACAGCATCACGCCATTCCCTCCATCTTCCAACTTCTGTATCACCGATTCACGGTTTCCTTCGTGCCTGAATCGTCAGCACACCGCCTTTTTGTTTGGCGGTCAGACTGTCCCGAATCCAACTCACAACTTCATATTCTCCCGGATTCCCTTCCAGCGTCAGAATATCGCCCGTCTTGATTTCATCCGTCCAGTGATTGCCTTGCAGTTTGACCTCTATCATGTCCGCAAAGTATGCGCCCGCCTGATTCTTCGCGTCTGCCATCGTGCCGCTGAATGTCAGCACGGCAGGGAAGTTATCAATCAGCTGGTGGAGGCGGTCGCCCGTGTCCTCCACCGCAAAGCCGAATTTGTCCGTCTGCGGGTTGACTTTGCGGCTTACCTTCACGAAATGCAAACACGGGGTTGCATGTGTCATGAAGCAGTTCGGGGCTTCCTGCACGTCATCCGCCAACAAATAGAACCGCCCTTCAACGTACAGAAGATTCCCCCGGTAGATTTCATCTTTGAGTGACGTTCGCAGCACCGGCTTCATTCCTGCGTTCTTTGCATACAGCACACAGCGGGTTTCGGCGCTGTAACCGTGAACAGCGTCCTATCCGTTCCCGTAGTCGGGGATGATACTGCAATCGTGATTCTGTCCCGGTATGTTCGCCTGAATCATGCGGTCAAAATTCGTTTACCGTTTCTCTCGGAAACGTAAATGAGTGAAAAGCAAAATCATAGACATCATTTAATAGGTACGACCGCAAGCGTCATCCCCAGCGGTGCCAGCACCTTCAAAATTGTGCTGAGCTGCGGATTGGCATCACCGCGCTCCATACGGGCAATCTGCGGCTGCTGGACGTGGCTCATTTCTGAAAGCTGACGCTGACTGATTCCTTGCTCCTGCCGCGCCTGAACAAGTGCTGTGATAATGGCGACGCGCAAATCAGTCTCTGCAATTTCATCCGGCGTGAAATGCTCCTGATCAAAATCGTCATTCCAAATGGGAAATCCGCTTTTCGTTTGGTTCATGTATGACCTCCTGAATAATATGATGATAACATATATGCTATCACTTGTCAATCAGGTATATTCTTTGCAAAAGAAAAACGGCGCACAGAGCGTGAAATCTCCCCTGCGTATCGTCCACATCACTTATTTTCCTCCACTACTACCGTCTGTAACGACGCCTTCTCCCGCCACGTCTCTTCCTTCACCAGCGTCGCGAACCAGATGCAATCCCCAACCATGCGGTTCTTGTGGCTCGATGGCGAGTTAATCTTCTGATTATTCAGCGCAATCGTGCTCGATGAGCCGCCGTCGAGGTTATATGCGTTGTTCAGCCCAAACTGCACGCACAGGTTCGCCATCTGCACAAGGTCGAAGCCGACGGATTTCGGGGCGGTGCTTTCCGGCCCCTCGTTCGTCAGTATCAGGTATTCCAGCTTGCCGATCTGCCCGATGACCATCCGCTGGGCTTTCTTCGCTTTGCCGTTGTCGATGGTTACGTTATCGAGGCTCGTGAGCGGAACGCCGTCCACCACCAGCGCGGGGCCGAAGCAGAAGGCGTGCAGCACCGTGCCGCCGCCGGCAATGTACTCGTCCCACTTGGCCTGTGTTGTGCAGGTGATGAGGTGGAAGTCGCCATTTTCGTCCACAATCAGCTCGTCGCGGCCCTTATGCGGGCGCATCCGCAGCGTCTGACCGTTGCGGACGACGATGCCCTGCTCATGGTAGAGACAGTAGTCGCCGTCGATGCCCATGACGGCGTTGAAGCGCTTCGTCATGTCGTTGACGTGGCGCGCCTGCTTCGACGGGTACTTGTTCGCGAAGCCCGTGCGGAACTGGCTCACGTCGGTCAGCTTCACGCGCGCGGACATGACGGTCGTTGTGCCTTCGCCGGGGGCATCGACTTGCTGCAAATCCTGCGTCCAGTAGGTGACGTTAATCTGGATGTCGATGGAATCATCGTGGTAGCCGCCGTTATTGGGCAGGTAGCAATCCGGGTTCGGCAGGTTGGGGGAAACCTTGATATCCCACGGAATTGGCTCGAAATCGGGCGCGTCCTCCGCCAAAGCGGGAACAATCAGCAGCGCACAGAGCAAAAGCGAAATCAGGCGTTTCATTGGGAAATATACCTCCTGCGGTGTTCTACTTATCAGACGAATCAAAAGGGGAAAACGTTGTAATGCGCGAAAATTTAATTTTTTTGTAACAATTCTGCGGATGCGCACCATTTCGCCCAAAAGTTGAAATTCCCTCTTGCATCAGCGCGCAAAATGGCGTATAATAAGCCTGTCAAATGACCCCGCTTGACGGGAAAAAAAGCAGCTTTTGTCCTTCCAGAGAGCCGCCGGATGGTGCGAGGCGGCAGGGCGCGGGTGCTTCTTCCACTCCCGAATGGGGGCAGACGAGGAGTCTGCCGGGTTCGCCCGATACCGCGAGCATGAGTGGTCTGACGTGCGTCAGGCAAACTGGGTGGCAACGCGAGCTTCTCGTCCCGGAATTTTACGGGATGGGAAGCCTTTTTGGTTTCCGCCAAGCAAAATAAGGAGGATTTTTTCCGATGCTGGACATCAATCTGCTCCGTACCAACCCCGAATTGGTGAAGGAGAACATCCGCAAGAAGTTTCAGGACGAAAAGCTCGTCATGGTCGACGAAGTCGTCGAGATGGACAAGGAGTACCGCGCCGCGATTCAGCAGGCGGACACCCTGCGCAACCAGATTAAGGTTGCGTCCAAGCAGATTGGCATGCTGATGGGCAAGGGTCAGAAGGAAGAGGCCGAAAAGGCGAAGGAACAGGTCGCCGTTTACAAGGCAGATCTGGAGGGTCTGGCGGCGAAGGAAGACGAACTGCAGGCGGAAATCCGCAAGCGGATGCTCGTCATCCCGAACATCATTGACCCGTCTGTGCCGATCGGCAAGGATGACAGCCAGAACGTGGAAATCGAGCGCTTCGGCGAGCCCGTCGTGCCGGATTTCGAGATTCCGTATCATGTGGATATCATGGAGCGCCTGCACGGCATCGACCTTGACAGCGCCCGCAAAACCTCCGGCAACGGCTTCTATTACCTCATGGGCGATATTGCCCGCCTGCACTCCGCGATTCTGTCCTATGGCCGTGACTTCATGATCGACCGCGGCTTCACCTACTGCATTCCGCCGTACATGATTCATGGCGACGTGGTGACGGGCGTGATGAGCTTCGCCGAGATGGAGAACATGATGTACAAGATCGAGGGTGAAGACCTCTATCTGATTGGTACGTCCGAGCACTCCATGATCGGCAAGTTCATTGACACGATTCTGGACGAAAGCCAGCTGCCGCAGACGCTGACCAGCTATTCCCCCTGCTTCCGCAAGGAAGTTGGCGCGCATGGCATTGAGGAGCGCGGCGTGTACCGCATCCACCAGTTCGAGAAGCAGGAGATGATCGTCGTCTGCAAGCCGGAGGACAGCCCGATGTGGTTCAACCGCCTGTGGCAGAACACCGTCGATTTCTTCCGCTCGATGGATATCCCGGTTCGCACGCTGGAATGCTGCTCTGGCGACCTTGCTGACCTGAAGGTGAAGTCGCTGGACGTGGAAGCGTGGTCTCCGCGCCAGAAGAAGTACTTTGAGGTCGGCAGCTGCTCGAATCTGGGTGATGCGCAGGCGCGCCTCCTGAAGATTCGCGTCAAGGGCGACGACGGCCGCAAATACTTCGCACATACGCTGAACAACACCTGTGTTGCGCCGCCGCGTATGCTGATTGCCTTCCTCGAAAACAACCTGCAGGCCGACGGCCGCGTCCGCATCCCGGAAGCGCTGCGGATGTACATGGGCGGGAAGGAATATATCGGCTGATTGGGCTGAAGGGAAAATTGCAAAGGGACGGGTGCAGGGGGTGCAATGCTCCCTGCCCCCGTTTTTTCTTTTCACCGCGCCCTTCTTTTCCGCCGCCCGCCCGCATACCATCCATCAGCCGAATCAACGGGCAAGGAGGCGGACAAACATGAAACTTCCCAAACTTCCGAAACTTCCATCCCTCAAATCCCTTCATCTCCCCAGCCGCATCACCATGGAACGGCTGCTCATTGTCTCCGCGGCGGCGCTTGTGGTCGTCCTCGCCGTCCGCGGCGGGCAGCAGACCCAAACCGCCATGCAGCAGACCGACTTTACCCCCGATGTCAGCACCCAAACCATCGCGGACGCATCGCCGGATGTCGAAATGACCTCTACCGTCTGCTGGTATGAGGACGGAGAGGGGTATCTCGTGCCGGTCACACGGCAGATTCCGCTGCAGGACGGCGTGGCGAAGGCGACGCTGAGCCTGATGGTGAAGTCGTCCGAGAATGACCTCGCGGCGGCGCGGATGGGGCTGCGGAACGTCATTCCAGAGGGCGTTACGTTCGATTTGGACATTTCCGGCGGCAAGGCGCGCGTCGACTTGAGCAAGGAAGCGCTAAGCTGCCAGAACGCGGAGGAAGAGCTGCTGATGGTGCAGGGGACGGCGGCGGCGCTGTGCGGGTTCGACAGCGTACAGGAAGTGACCTTCCTCTTTGACGGTCAGAAGCGCTCGCAGCTGACGCACGGGACGGACGTATCCGGCGTGTTCAAGGCGGACGGCGTGAATTTGGAAAGCGTGGAAACGACGGCGAACCTGACAAATGCGTCGCGGGTGCAGCTGTATTTCCCGTCGGCGGACGGGCGGCTGATGGTGCCGGTTACGCGGACGGTATTTTCCCCCGCTGACCTGACCACGGCAATGCTGGAACTGGCGAAAGGCCCGGAGAAGGACAGCGGGCTGGAAATTCCGCTGCCGAAGGACTGCGGTCTGCGGTCGGTGACGCTGAAAAACGGTGTCGCGACAATTGACTTCACAAAAGAATTTGCGTCCCTTGCGACGGCGGAAGACGCAAGCGCGGCGACAAGTCAGGCACTCCGGGCGATTGTGTTCACGGCGAGCCAATTTCCGGGCGTGAAGAAGGTCGAGGTGCTGGTGGAAGGAAAGCCGTTTGAGGCGCAGCCGTCCGCGGTGACGACGTTCGTGAATCAGGCGGACGAAGTGATGGCGCAGTATCCGGGGCTGATTACGGTGGACTGAAAAAGGCGGGTGCGCGGAGCTTCAAACTCCACGCACCCGCTTTGCGTATATCAATAATTACTTCTTGTTTCCCCCGAACAGACCCGTGATTCCGCCCAGAATCCCGCGCGTCACCTGCCGCGTCACTTCGCGGGTCGCGGTGTTAATCGCCGTATTCTGCACGCGCCCCAGCACCGAGTCGTTCTTCCGGGCGCGTGCGGCACGTTCTTCGCGCAGTTCATCCGCGTGCTTCCGGCGTTCTTCCGCCTGGCGATCCTTTTCGGCTTTTTCAGTCGCTTTGCGCTGCTTCTCCGCCTCGCGCTCCTGCGCCTTCGTCGTTGTCGGCGCTGCTGCGGTCTGCGCCTGAGCCGGGACGTAATTGCCCGTCGCGGGGTCAAGCTGCATCGGCATCATCTTCTGCACATACTGCCCGCTTGCCGGGTCGTAGACCATCACCAGCATGTTCTGTACCTGCGGCTGCTGCACAGTCAGCACCGGGACAGGCTGCGCCTGACCTGTCGGCTGCTGCTCCTGCTGATTCTGCCACGCCGGACGTGCAGGCTCATCCGCCGCCATCCACGCGGGACGCGGCGTGCTGCTCTGTGCGGCAGGCTGCTGAACAGGCTGTGCCTGAACCATCGGCTGCGCCTGAGCCATCGGCTGCGCCTGAGCCATCGGCTGCGCCTGAGCCATCGGCTGCGCCTGAGCCATCGGCTGTGCCTGAGCCATCGGCTGGGCAGCCTCGCGCTGCACATAATGCCCTGTCTGCGGGTCGAACACAAGGAACGCATCGGGGCGGCTGACCGACGGCGCAGCGGTCGAAATCTGCGGCGCGACGGCTTCCGGCGCGGGCATCTGCTCCTTCTGGAACGCGCTTGCCAGCATTTCGTAGGCGGAAACGCGGTCAACCGGCGTGTCGTAAACGCCGCGGAAGGGGCTGGATTCGATGCACGCCTGCCGCACATCGCCGTCAATGGCGTTCATGGCGCTCTGCGGGGGAAGGATGGTCGCGCGCTCGACGACGCTCGGCGCACCGTCCGCATCGAGGAAGGAGACCAGCGCTTCGCCTGTTTTGAGCGTGGTGATGGCTTCCGCCGTATCGAACGCGGGATTCGCGCGGAAGGTCATCGCGGCGGTGCGGACGGCCTTCTGGTCAAGCGGCGTGTAGGCGCGCAGGGCGTGCTGGACGCGGTTGCCGAGCTGCCCAAGAATGCTCATGGGAATGTCGCAGGGGTTCTGGGTGACGAAATACACGCCGACACCCTTGGAGCGAATCAGCCGGACGACCTGCTCCAGCGTTTCCAGCAGCGCCTTGGGGCAGTCGTCAAAGAGCAGGTGCGCCTCGTCGAAGAAGAACACCATGCGCGGCTTGTCCAAATCGCCGCATTCGGGCAGCAGCTCGTACAGCTCCGACAGCATCCACAGCAGGAAGGTCGAGTACAGCCGGGGCTTGCGGTAGAGCACATCCGCCGCGAGGATGTTGATAACGCCGCGCCCGCTTTCATCAAGCTGCATCCAGTCGGCAATGTTCAGCGAGGGTTCGCCGAAGAACGCATTGCCGCCCTCGTCCTCCAGCATGGCGACGGCGCGCTGAATCGCACCGACAGACGCCATGGACACGTTGCCGTAATCGAGCGTGTACTCCTTGGCGTGCTCACCGACGTAGGCAAGCATGGCCTTCAAGTCCTTGAGGTCGAGCAGGAGCATGTTCTCGTCGTCCGCGACGCGGAAGAGGATGCTCAGTACGCCCGCCTGCGTGTCGTTGAGGTTCATCAGCCGCGCGAGCAGCGTCGGCCCCATTTCGCTCACGGTTGTGCGGACGGGATGCCCCTCTTTGCCGAATACATCCCAGAAAACGGTCGGGAATGCGCGGTACTCGAACGTCGGCACGCCGCACTGCGTCAGGCGATTGGCGATATTGTCGCTGTGTGTGCCGGGCTGCACCATCCCGGCGAGGTCACCCTTGATGTCCGCGAGGAACACGGGCACGCCCATGTCCGAGAATCCCTCTGCCAGCACCTTGAGGGAGACGGTTTTGCCCGTGCCGGTCGCCCCGGCGATGAGACCGTGGCGGTTTGCCATCTGCGGCAGCAGGCAGACGGGGTGTTCACCCGTTCCAAGCCAGATTTTGCCTTCGTAGAGCATGTGTGTGAATCTCCTTTTACCTTATTATATGGTGATTCTAAAGCAGGGGAGACGTTACTCCTTCTTTTCCATCTCCGCTGTGCGTTCCGAAATAATATACCGCGGACGCTGCTTGACTTCCAAGTAGATTTTGCCGATATATTCCCCGATGACACCCAGAAACAGGCACTGCATCCCGCCAACGAAGCATACCAGACAAGCCAGTGAAGCCCAGCCAGCCACCGAATGCCCGGCAATCGCGGCAATTACCGCCCAGATAATGCCGATGAATGACAGAATCGTGATGAACAGCCCGGCGAAGAACACCATGCGAATCGGTTTGACCGATAGGCTTGTGATGCCGTCGAACGCCAGCGCCAGCATCTTCTTCAGCGGATAGTGGCTTTCGCCCGCAATGCGCTCGTGGCGCTCGTAAGAGACGCTGGTGGACTTGAACCCGACCAGCGGAACCATTCCGCGCAGATACAGGTTTACTTCGCGGAATTTCGCCAATTCCTGCAGGGCGCGGCTGGAAATCAGACGGTAATCCGCGTGATTAAACACAACCTCCGCGCCCATTGCGCTGAGGAGTTTGTAGAAGCCTTCCGCCGTGAAGCGCTTGAAGAACGTGTCGGTGTCACGCTTGGAGCGCACGCCGTAGACGATTTCGCAGCCGTCCAAGTACGCATCCACCATCGCATCCATGGCGTTGATGTCGTCCTGCCCGTCGCAGTCGATGCTGATGGTGATGTCGCAGCGGTCTTTCGCTTCCATCAGCCCTGCCCAGACCGCCCTTTGGTGCCCTCGGTTGCGGCTCTGCGCAATGCCTTGGAAGCAGGGGTCTTTCGCGGACAGCGCCGTGATAATCTCCCACGTCTTGTCTTTGCTGCCGTCGTTGACGAACAGAATGCGGCTCTCGTCGCTGATTTTCCCCGCGTCTGCGAGCTGACGCACCTTATCGCGGAACATGCCGCTGGTAATCGGCAGTACGCTTTCTTCGTTGTAGCAGGGAATCACAATATACAATACAGGCTTGTGTGCCACGCAGAAACACCTCCAGAATGGTTGATTATGTCTTATTATAGCACATTTTCTCCTGTTTGAATAGGTTCTTTTGACAACAGTTTCGGCGAAGATAATGTTTACAAAATATTCACAGATACTTCCGACATTCGTTACAAAGCCGTGCTATGATACGGAAAGTACCTCAAGAGGGGTGCGGCTATCAAAGGAAGTGTGCTTATGAATCAGGCGGCAATTGGTCAGTATATCGCAGGCAAACGCACCGCGCAAGGCATGACGCAGGAGCAGCTGGCGCAGAAAATTGGCGTATCGCAGAAATCCTTGATGCGCTGGGAAACGGGCAAACGTCTGCCCGATGCTGATGCGGTGGAAGCGCTCTGCGCGGCGCTGGGTATCACCCTGCCGGAACTGCTCAACGGCAAGGATTCGCCGCAGAAAGAAGAAATGCAGCTGACGCACGACGCGCAGATGCTTGACCTGCTGCGCCGGATGCAGCGGACGGTCTACGAGCAGCATATTCTCTACGGCGTTTTGCTGATTCTGCTGGGCATCGCGAGCAACGCCTTGTCTGCGCTGGTCGGCGGCAGCCATGTCAAGGAATTCTTTTCGGGTGTGCTGATGGGGATGTCCGTTGCGGAAATGCTGGCGGGGGTCGTCATCGTCGCCATCCATGTGATTCACGGAAAATGCGAAGAGTAATTAGAGAATGAAAGAATTGAGAAGTCATTGCGCATTCCTCATTGCTCATTGAAAAAGCGGTCGCGCGACCGCTTTTTTCGTTTTGGGAAATCGCAGAAACATGCCTTTTTTCCTTGACCCCTTCGGCATTCCGATGTATAATGAACAATGGTATATTAGCGCATTTCGCGAGAAAGGGGTGAGTGTCCTGTACGCACAGGTAATTGTGGACATTGTGCATGAGAATGTCGCGCACACGTTTACCTACCGCATTCCGGACGGCATGACGCTCACCGCCGGACAGCGCGTGGAAGTTCCGTTCGGGCGGATGCGCAAGGAGGGGGTCGTCCTCTCCCTGACGCAGGAGACGGATGTGCCGCCGGAAAAGCTCCGCGACATTCTCCGCCCGCTGGAGGACTACGCCGCTATCTGCCCCGCGCTGCTGACGCTCGCCCAGCAGATGGCGGACGACGTGCATTGTCCGCTGGCGGAAACGCTGCGGCTGATGCTGCCCGCCCAAATGCGCGGCGGACGCATTCAGGTGAAAACGCAGACGGTCGCGCAGGCCGCGAAGCCGCGCGAAATGCTGGAAGCGGCGGCGCAGGCGGAGAAACGCTCGCCGAAGCGGCGTCTGCTGCTGACGGTCTTATCCGACGAGCGGACGCACCCGGTGGAGGAATTGAAGCTGCTTGTCCGCGAGCCGCTGCAAGCGCTGCGCCAGATAGAAGCAGCGGGGCTAATTGCCCTGCGGGAAGAAGAGGTGCTGCGCCGACCGGGCGGCAATACGCCGGATACCGCCGTCCCTGACCCGCCCCTCACGCCGGGGCAGGAGGAAGCGCTGTCTGTCATGCTGCCGGATTTGCGCAGTGGACAGGGGAGATACCTGCTCCACGGCGTGACGGGCAGCGGCAAAACCGAGGTGTTCATCCGCCTTGTCCGCCAGACGCTCGTGCAGGGGAAATCCGCCATGATTCTCGTGCCGGAAATCGCCCTCACACCGCAGATGGTCATGTGGTTTCGGGCGCGGTTCGGGGCGGTTGCGGCGGTGCTGCATTCGCGGCTCAGCGCGGGCGAACGCTTTGATGAGTGGCGGCGCATCCGGCGCGGCGACGCACGGGTCGTCATCGGCGCACGGTCAGCGGTGTTCGCGCCGTGCGGGAATTTGGGGCTGATTGTCGTGGATGAGGAGCACGAATCGACGTATATCTCCGACCGTCATCCGCGATATGATGCACGCGAAGTTGCCATCCGCCGATGCGGAAATGAGCACGCGACGCTTCTGCTTGCCTCCGCTACGCCCAGCATTCTGTCCTTCGCCAGGGCACGGCGCGGGGATTATGTGCTGCTTGAAATGCCCTGCCGTGTCGGCAACCGCCCGATGCCGCAGGTCACGCTGGTGGACATGCGCAAGGAGATGGAGAGCGGCAACCGAAGCGTATTTTCCGGGCAATTGGTCGCGGCGCTCAAGAACTGCGTCACGCGCGGCGAACAGGCCATGCTGCTGATGAATCGGCGCGGGTACAACAGCTTTGTCAGCTGCCGAAGCTGCGGTTATGTCGTCAAATGCCCGAACTGTGATGTCGCCATGACCTACCACGTCGCGGGCAGCGGGCAGACCGAGGCGGAACTCCACTGCCACTACTGCGGATACGCCGCGTTGCCGCCGAACACCTGCCCGAAATGCGGCAGCAAGTACATCCGTTATTTCGGCGCGGGGACGCAGAAAATCGAGGAAGAATTGAAGAAGCTCTTCCCGCGGGAAAACGTCATCCGCATGGATATTGACACGACCTCCGGCAAGGATGGTCACGCAAAGCTGCTTGATGAGTTCCGCTCCGGGCGCGCAAAGCTGCTTGTCGGCACGCAGATGATTGCTAAAGGGCTGGATTTCCCGAAGGTGACGCTGGTGGGCGTGATTGCGGCGGATATGACGCTGAATCTGCCCGACTACCGCGCGCGGGAGCGGACATTCCAGCTGCTGACGCAGGTCGCCGGGCGCGCCGGACGCGGCACACTGCCAGGGCAGGTCATCATCCAGACGTACAAGCCGGAGGATGAGGTGATTCAGACCGCTGCCGCGCAGGACTACCGCGCGTTCTTCGAGCTGGAGTTCGATCGCCGGCGGACGGGGCTGTATCCGCCGTTCACGATTCTGGCGCGGCTGCTGGTGGAGAGCAATTCGCCGCAGAAGGCGCGGGAGGTCGCGACGGCGCTTCATGCGCGGTGCGAGGAGCTGCTTAACGCGCATCCGCTGTGGAAGAAGCGGGCGCTGATGGTGCGGCTTGACCAGCCGAGCATCACGGTTTTGCGCGGAAAAACGCGTTGGCATGTGCTGATGAAGCTGCTGGTGCATCCGGAGACGGAGCAGTTCGCCGCGGCATTGAGCGAGCT
>ERZ1034719.1385-NODE-1385-length-11340-cov-7.370315_pt1 | contig 11340 bp, 7 predicted proteins | sample MGYA00520703_ERZ1034719 | MGnify/ENA primary metagenome ERZ1034719 (study PRJEB33766, sample SAMN09781716) | gut metagenome | biome: gut microbiome | host: Homo sapiens | place: Madagascar | study: EMG produced TPA metagenomics assembly of the PRJNA485056 data...
AAGCCTCCCCCTACGTCTGGCACGCGCACCGCCGCCGCCCGTCGGCGCGGTACCAGCCTACCCCCTCTACGTACCCCCAAACGATTCGATATTCAAAGCCCCCGCTCAACGCCCCCTTGCGCAGGGGGCAATCTACACACGGCATCAACTGGAGCTAATCATGACAGAACTTCCCGTTATCCTCATCGCCGATGACGACCCCGATCTACGAAGACTCGTCAGAATGTATCTCGAATCGTCGGAATATACCCTTATCGAAGCAAATTCGGGCACCGATGCTCTCGAAAAAATACTCATCGAATGCCCCGACCTCGTCATCCTCGACGTCATGATGCCGGGCATGACCGGGTGGGAAATCTTGCGCTACATGCGCACAAAATCCGGTTACGCCGACATCGCCGTGCTCATGCTCACCGGCATCGGTGCCGCGCTCAACGAAATGAGCTCCCCCATGTATGGCGCCGACGATTACCTCGATAAGCCTTTCCAAGAAGCCGAACTGCTCACGAAAGTCAGACGACTACTCTCGAGTCAACGCGACAACAAAAAAGGATAACCATGTCTGTCGAAGATTTCGAAGCTCGAATCGAATACGTCTTTGAAAACAAGTCTTTGATCATGGCGGCATTGACGCATCGTTCCTATGCTTTTGAACACGCCAATGCCATGCAAAACAATCAGCGCCTCGAATTCCTCGGCGATGCCATCCTCGATTTCATCATCGCCGACGATTTGTGCCTACGCTATCCAAAAGAACGCGAAGGCGAGCTCTCGCGGTTACGTAGTCGCCTCGTCTGCGAAGGGGCACTCGCCATCTTGGCGCGAAAACTCGGCTTCGATAAAGAAATTCGAATGGGAAAAGGCGAAGTTTCGTCGTCGGGCATGATGCGAGATGGAACATTGGCCGACGCCTACGAAGCCGTCATTGGTGCCATTTATCGAGATGGCGGCATAGAGCCCGCACGCCGATTTATCCTCACGCATCACAAAGAATTCCTCGACGATCCCGATGGCCAATGGCTCGCCAGCGACGACAAAACGCGACTACAACTCCTCGCTCAGGCCAATCACAAAGCCGTCGTCTACGAGACGATCCGACAAGATGGCCCTAGCCATGCCCCGATGTTCGAAGTCGCCGTCTCGATCGATTCCAAACGCATTGCCTCTGGCGCCGGACGTTCGAAAAAAGAAGCTCAACAAGCCGCCGCCGCCGCCGCACTCAAACGGCTCGATCCCAATACGGGCGATGTCTGCATCTAGTATCGCAAAAACGACGATTCAATTCGCTTCTGTATCCCATCCACGACTACATTGCTTCGCTGCATCATATTTAATTGTGCAGGGATTGATTTGTATAAAATTCAAAACAACGCGATATATCCCTTATATTCCATCGATTGCGTCGGTCATTGCCAAATAATCCGAGCCAGCGGCGGTGGAATTTAGGCGCGTTTTTGTTGACGATAGTCGCTAAATATCATAAAATTAAGCAGTTTTTGGTGTGAAGTCGGCACTATAGCCGGCGCGCATCATCGCCGATAACTCGGCGATGCCTATGTCGTTTGATGCACAGCGAACAAATGGTGAGTGCCCGCGCGTGGCGCTCGATGCGAAGATAAATGCGTGGTGGAGTTGACGTATCTTGCAAGCCGTCTGTCCTAAATGTCGATGCCAGTTACCTCAGATAGGTTACCGTTGTGAAAACGACGGATGGTATGGCGTCGACATTTCCGAGCTCGATTATCCCGATACGGTCGTTGGTCGACCGCTAGCCGGCGCGTTCTATGCTCTGCGCCGCATCGGTCAGGGCGGCATGGGGACCGTCTACGAAGGGCGACAAATCCAGTTCAATCGCGTCGTCGCCATCAAAGTTCTATCGACGGCGCACCTCAGCGACGAACAAGTCTTCGCCCGATTCGAACGCGAAGCCCGAAGTATCGCTCGCGTCAATCATCCAAACGTCGTCAAACTCATCGATTCCGGCTTCGAAGCCGGCAACTCGATCGCCTATATCGTCATGGAATACGTCAAAGGCATCGAGCTGTCGAATATCCCTGCCAGCGAAATTTCGGGGCAATTCATTGCACATATCGCCTACCAGGTGCTCAATGCCCTAGCCGAAGCCCATGCGATGAACGTCATCCATCGCGATCTCAAGCCCGATAACATCATGATTACGAACGAGAACGGCGACCCGCATTTCGTCAAAGTCCTCGATTTCGGGCTCGCCGCCCTCACCGATCGCGCCAAAATCACCATGTCAGGGCAAGCCCTGGGCACGCCTTGGTATATGTCGCCCGAACAAGCCACTGCCTCGGCCGTCTCATTTTCTTCCGATATCTACTCCCTCGGTTGCATCTTATACGAGCTCGCCACGTCGAAACCGCCTTTCCCCGGCAATCGACCGTTCAACGTCATGATGCAACACGTCAACGCACAAGTCCCACCCATGATCACGCGCCCCGAGGCCGAAATCAGCGCTGGCATGGTCGGATTCATCTTGCGCTGCCTCGAAAAACAACCCCAAAATCGATACCAAACGGCCGACGAAGCCCTCAGTGCTCTCTATATGTTGCCCGAATGGATGGTCGATGGGCAATCGACGCCAAGCCAGTCGCTACTCCAAAGCATGCGACAACTCTCGCAACTCTCCGATATCCGTTCCGATATCTCGAGTAGCATCACGGGCATTCTCCGATCGGGCGAAATGCGATCCGTCGGGAGCCGGCCTTCGGGCGCGATTTCTTCTAATTCGGGCGAAATCATCGTTCGATCCGACGAAATATCGGTCCGCTCGGGCGAAGTCGTTTCACGCTCGGGCGAAATATCGGTCCGATCGGGCGAAATCATTTCTCGCCCCGGCGATCCTGCCGTCCGATCGGGGCGATCGTTCTCCCTCAATATCCAAGGATTAACCGAAAGCGGTTCTCACCCCCGTCAATCCCGACAATTTCACTCCGAATCGATCGTCCAATCCCTCATCTCTTCGTCGCCCGAAAACCCCAGAGTCAACTCCCAAGAGCTTGCCTACATATCCGACCCCGACGGACGCCTCGCTTCGATGGAATCTTTCGTCGGAGAAAAGTTTAAGCTCATCGTCGCCATCGCCGTCGTCATCATCGCCGCCCTCATCGTCGCGATTATATACCTCGCCACGCGCGGTGCGTAGTGCAACTATCCTTTATTTTTCATCCCAAAGCGGGTAGAGTGCCCCCCGCTTTGCTCGCGCCCTGTTTTGTGCAGTCGCGCAAGCCTTGGCGCCGATCTACCTGCTGTTATCTGATTCTTTACGCAACGAGGAACAATGTCTAAGAAACAGGCTCAATTCAAAAAAGTCGATACTTGGATCGATATCGTCAAAAACGAACACGAAGTGCTCGATTTCTGGAAATCCGCCGACATATTTAACAAATTGCGATCCCGCAATAAGGGCGGCAAAAAGTGGTCGTTTCTCGACGGTCCCATGACCGCCAACAATCCCATGGGCGTTCACCACGCTTGGGGGCGGACGCTCAAAGACGCCTTCCAACGATACCACGCCATGAACGGCGAAGAACTGCGATACCAAAACGGGTTCGACTGCCAAGGTCTATGGGTCGAAGTCGAAGTCGAAAAAGAACACGGATTCACATCGAAACAACAAATCCGCGAATACGGCATCGATAAATTCGTACAAGATTGTAAAGATCGCGTCAATAAATGCGCCAAACGCATCACCGATCAATCGATCCGACTTGGTTATTGGATGGATTGGGATAATTCCTATTTCACCATGTCGGAAGAAAACAATTATACGATTTGGTCGTTCCTCAAAAAATGTTTTGAAAAAGGTTTGATCTATCGCGGACACGATGTCATGCCTTGGTCGGGGCGTAGCGGTTCGGCTTATTCACAAATGGAAGTCATCGAAGGCCGTAAATATATCGCTTCGCTCTCGCTCTTTGTCAAATATCCACTCATCGACCCAGGACACGAAGGCGAAAACCTCGTCGTTTGGACCACCACGCCATGGACTCTGAGCTCCAATATCGCCGCCGCCGTTAATACAGAACTCGATTATATTAAAATTCGTTCTAATCAAGATGGCGAAATATATATATTCGCCGCCGATAACTTGAAATTTCAACGCCTCGAAAAACAATATAAAGAAAATTGGATCGAAGGCGTTCCAAAACTCAAAACGCTCGATCAAATCTTCAAAGAACGCGGCGGATACGAAGTCGTGGGCACGGTCAAAGGTGCCGACCTCGTCGGCCTACGCTATCGCGGCCCATTCGACGACCTCGAAGCACAATCGATCCCTGGTGGCTACCCATTCACCGACGAAAAAATCGCCATGAGCGCCATCGATGCGCACAAAGTCATCGACGGCGGCCGCGACGACCGCGGCGCCGCCACCGTCACCATCGGCGAAGGTACGGGCATCGTCCACATCGCCCCGGGCTGCGGCGACGTCGACCACGTCCTCGGCGTCAAACTCGGGCTGCCACAACTCGCTCCGCTCGACGAAGCCGCTTGCTTCCTCCCAAAATTCGGTTTCCTCACGGGCATGAATGCGACGAAAGACGAAACGCGACAAGCCGTCGTCGCAGAGCTCAAGAAAAAGAACATCCTCATCGCACAAGAACTCTATCCACACGTCTACCCACACTGCTGGCGCACCGGCGAAGAACTCGTCTTCCGCATGGTCGACGAGTGGTATATCAATATGAATTGGCGCGATAAGATTATCGCAATCGCCAAAGATATCGAATGGATCCCCGCCTTCGGCAAAGATCGCGAAGTCGAATGGCTCACCAATATGCGCGATTGGATGATCTCCAAAAAACGATTCTGGGGCTTGGCTCTCCCGATATGGGTCTGCGACGAATGCAAAAAGTTCGACGTCATCGGCGGACGCGATGAACTCAAAGCGCGCGCCATCGAAGGATGGGACGAATTCGAAGGACATACGCCCCATAAACCTTGGATCGACAAAGTCGTCCTCAAATGCCCACACTGCGGCGCAAAAATGCACCGAATCGAAGACGTCGGAAACCCTTGGCTCGACGCCGGCATCGTCCCCTATAGCACCGTCAAATACAACGAAGACCGCGACTATTGGAAACAATGGATGCCCGCCGACCTCGTCCTCGAATGCTTCCCAGGCCAGTTCCGCAACTGGTTCTATAGCTTGCTCGCCATGAGCACGATGATGGAAGACATGAAGCCGTTCAAAACGCTCCTAGGCCATGCCCTCGTGCGCGACGAAAACGGCCAACAAATGCATAAATCGACGGGCAATGCCATATGGTTCGACGATGCCGCAGAACAAGCAGGCGCCGACACCATGCGATGGCTCTACGCTCGACAAGACCCAGAAATCAACCTCAATTTCGGCTACGGCCCATTGCGCGAAGTCCGCGGCGGCTTCATCAACACGCTCTGGAACACCTACGCCTTCTTCGCCAACTACGCACGCCTCGAAAACTGGGTCTACCCCGACGCCCCAACCCCCTTCGACGATCGCACGCTCTTCGACCAATGGATCCTCACCGAGCTCCAACTCCTCATCAAAAAATGCCGACACGGATTCGAACACACCGACATCCGATCCGCCGCACTCGCCATCGAAGCATTCGTCGAAAACCTCTCCAATTGGTACGTCCGACACAACCGAAAGCGATTCTGGAAAATCGAAGAAAACGACGAAATCAAAGCACGTGCCGCATTCGAAACGCTCTTTGAATGCCTCCTCACCGTCGCAAAACTCGTCGCCCCCATCCTCCCATTCCTCGCCGAATCGATGTATCAAAACCTCGCCAATGGCGCCCTCGAAAACCCACAAGAATCCGTCCACCTCGAAATGTACCCCACCGCCGACGAATCCAAAATCGACATGGAACTACGCGACGAAATGGCAGCCGTCGAGGCATTCACAAAACTCGCACTCAGCGCGCGCGAAGCACAAAAACTCAAAATTCGCCAGCCTCTCTCGAAGATGATCTTGGGCCCCGCCGACGACATCGGACTCAAAGCCGCTCGCCGCTTCCAAAACATCCTCAAAGAAGATCTCAACGTCAAAACCGTCGAAATCCTCGCCCCCGGCACGCCCAGCCCGCTCGATTACGAAATCAAGCTCAACTTCCGCGCCGCCGGACCAAAATTCGGCAAACAAATCAAAGAAGTCTCGGCCGCCCTCACCGCAAATCACGACCTCGTCATCGCCAAAGCACGCGCCGGCCTCCCCGTCGAACTCACCATCTCGACCGGCACCGTCGCGGTAGCCCCCGACGAGCTCATCATGCAAGCACTCCCCAACCCCGACCTCGCCATCGCCGAAGAAGCAGGCTACTGGACCGCTTTCGACACGCACATCACCGAAGACCTACGCATCGAAGCATTCATGCGCGACGCCATGCGAAAATTCCAACTCACGCGAAAAGAAATCGGCCTCGAAATCGAAGATCGCATCCGCATGACATATCAAACAAATTCCCCCACACTACTCAAAATGTTTGAAACATGGGGCGATCACATGAAACAAGGTCTGCTCTGCCTCGAACTCATACAAAGCACAACGCCATTGAAAAACGCATTCGCCATCGAAGGCGAAGATATGACTTTTGATATTGTGAAAGTATGACAATGGGGGCTGGCTATCGGCGTTGCCGATACGCCCGCCCATCGCCCTATTGGCTAAAGCCAATACGGGCTCTTGCTACGCTATTGCCCCCCAACGGGGGGCAATACGCTCCGCTGCCGCCCTATTTCGCCCATTGGGCTCAATACGGGCGAGCGGATTTTTGACTTTACATAACCGCCACACATCCAATGATAAAGTCGTTGGGGATACCACGTCGAGTTTGTTAGGTGATCTCGTTTGTGTAGAAATACAGGAAGGTTTGGAATGGGTAAAGACATAGATTGTTCTAAAATGATTGGGTATGAATTTGAACAATTCAATGCAATAGAAAAGTGGAAATTAGAGGAGCCAAGTGTATTGACGAAGGCATTTGGTACTGTAGCAAAACCGGTCACATGGCTGGTGCAAAAAATAATACCTCAAGGAGCCATTGAAAGTGTATTAAAGGGTCTGAATGCATTAGCATCGAAATTCTCAGATAGAGAAGATATAATTCGTGATGGTGGTATCGAAAGAATACGCGATCTTCGTGATAGACGTAGAAAATCTTTGGAAGAGTGCGACAGACTTGCCGACAACGTTCACAATTGGGCAGTAGGAGCGGCCTCTGTTGAAGGAGGTGTTACTGGTGCTGTTGGAATCGTAGGTATAGCAATAGATACGCCAGCAATACTCACCATGGGGCTTAGAGTTATTTACAAAATTGGTTTGTGTTATGGCTATGAATTTAATGATGAAGCTGATAAACAATTTGTTTTAGGAATACTGTCTGTAGCAAGTGCAAATACAATGACAGAAAAGAACACATCTCTTGTTCTTTTGAAACAAATGAGTGTGTTAGTTGCCAAAACGGCATGGAAGAATATGGCAGAAAAAGGTGTCATCGGTAGTGCCGTTATTACAATTAGAAATCTAGCAAAACAAATCGGAATCAACATCACTAAAAGAAAAGCAATGCAGGCGATACCTGTTGTTGGCGCCGGTGTTGGTGCTGCTATGAACGCAAAATATATAAACGATATTGCATGGGCTGCACGTAGAACGTTTCAAGAACGTTGGTTGCGTGATAATGATTTGCTCAATGATGTTGATTGTGGCGAAGACGAGAATAGCGAAAACACTGAAAACACAGAATACGCTGAGAGCTAATCCCCCAAGGGTATAATCCCCATTATTTAACCCGCTAAAGAGAATCTAGCGGGTTTTAATTCGTTTGATGATTACTCCGTGGAATTCTTTATCAGTGTACTACATGCAAGTACAAATCAACGACACGAGTGCCATGCCGCTTTCGCATATCACCACCGCCCGCAACGCGGGCGTCAATTCCCCCTCGCCACACACAGACGCCCGCGCCGCGGGCGTCTTTTCCCCCTCGCCATTTATGGAGAGGGGTGGCCGACAGGCCAAGGGTGAGGTCAAGGGGGGCCGACAGGCCGGGGGTGAGGTTAGAAGCTAGGATATGATGTCACATTTCCGCGTCTCATCATCAAAAATGAAATCCGACGTGAACGACCGTTTGCACAGCGTGAAAGCCAGCCCCCGACTCACCGCTTTTTAAAGAAATCGCCAAAGAATAATCTAACGCAATCCCCAACGATATGAGTTGAGTAACTCGAAAATCAAAATCAAATCCAGCCATTAAACCAAGTGTATGAAAATTGGGTGGGTTATCGCGATCCTCACTCGTATCCTCAATGTAGTGATACATATAACCAACGCCAAGTCGCTGGGAAAACTCAAAAAGGCTCGATTCATAATATATAAATTGATGCGTCCAATACGTCACCGATCGATATACACTTCGAGTGTTATCACACCCTATCGACACGCGTTGTTCAACGCCCATACGGTAAAATGAAGCAAGGCGATAGTCAAACGCCAATTGAAAATCGACGAAACCCCATCCGTATGGCAAAATATAACTACCAACACCTACTAAAAACCGAGCCAAATCATCTCTATCTTGATTCTCAATGACATCTTGTGACGATTGTCGCGCCATATCGCCGTCGCTATTTTGAATCTCCTCCGAATATGCGCAGATGGGGAAAAGAGTAAAAACGACGATGGCAAAAAAGCTTATAATTCTATATATATGTGTATGTTTCATTATGCTAGTCTCCTAATAAAATGATTAAAAGATGAACTATTATCACCGACCGGATATTCCCGTACCTCACCCACCAAAAACGCCAAAACAGGCCAAATACCACCCCCAAAAACGACCTTTAACTTCAGCTGTTCTCTCATTTTTCGCTCCTACAGCGCAACATACACCACGGCATCGATGCCGATATGCGAACTGCATTTCGACATACACTTCGCCTGCACTCTAGTGAAGTACCACCACAAAAGCAAGAATAGATGATACACTTGCAAACTAGCAACGCACGACTTCGAAGAGATGATGCGCAGTAATATTGTAAACATAGGTCGAATCACGAGATCGCCAGCGCAATTAAATCTTTGGCTGTGTCGTACCGCGCGGGCGCTTTCCCTTCTTCTTGAGATAATAATCGACAGCCTTCTGGTGTTCGGCATACGTCTTCGAAAAGTAATGCTTTTTCGATCCATCTTGCCGAGCGACGAAATAGAACAAGCTAAAGGCATCGGGGCCTTCGTATGGCTTGAGCACTGCTCGCAACGACGCCTGCGACGGCGTATCGATAGGGCCTGGCGGCAAACCCGCAACGACATACGTCGAATACGCATTGTCGGGATCTTTGCAACGATTGGGCGTCGGCTTTTCGCCCAATTCCTTGGGCGGATACACACACGTCGGGTCGGACTGCAACTTCATCTTTTTGCGCAAGCGATTGAAAAAAACTCGCGCCACTACCGGTCTCTCCCCGTCTATCATCGCCTCCTTCTCGACGATACTCGCTAAGGTCACGATCGCGTGATCGCTCATTTGCCGTTCGCCCGCGTTTTCATAAGCACCGCGGTTCTCTTCGACGATGCTCTGCCATTGCGATCGCCAACGCTCGTGCATTTGGCGTATCACCTCTTGCGGTTGAACACCGGGCTCAAACGTATAAGCGCCTGCCGCCAAATACCCCTCAAGCGACGGTGCAGGAATCCCGAGTTCGGCGGCAAACGCTTCATCGGTCGACAATCCGATAAACAGCGTTTCATCGGCAATTCGGTTTTCTTGCATTCGATGCGCGATGTCGTAGATGTTCATGCCCGGCAAGATTTGAACCGTCAATCGAGCATATTTCCCTACGCGCGCCAAAAGATCGGGCAATTCCGTGGGCTTTATTCCCTCGGTGAGCACGATCGTCCCTGGCTGAATGCGCTCCGCCAATCCGCTATTCTTGAGCACATAGAGCATCATCCATCGATTCTCGACGATCCCAGCTCCGGCTAGAATATCGACGACGCCTTTGGCGTGCGTTCCTGCTGGGATTTGCACGACGCGCTCCGATGAACCGAGCGACAAAGGCGTTTCGATAAATTGGCGATATTCGATATAAGTCCACGCACCGATACCCGCAACGATCGACAATAAAATGGCAAAGATGGCGAGTATTCGGCGCATTTCGGACTATTTACAGTGATTGGCATCTAAGAGCCAACGATTCTTGTCGGCGTTGAAATTGTCTTCGACGACATTTTTAAACGTATCGCCATAATTCCAAACACCAGCCTTAGCCGCAATAGCTTCTTTTTCGGCTGCGCAATACGCACTGGTGCGCTGCGAAGTAAAGTCCGTATAGGCCATGGCATAACCCGCACGTACCGTTTCTTTGGCCAGATCGACGTCTTGACCATCTTTCTTGAGCGTGACATACGCCAAATAGCGATATCCCGTCGCATCCGTCAAACACGTCGCATCGGTGGCACTACGCGTTTCGCAATTGATGGTGATTTCGCCTTTGTTTTCATCCGAATAAATGAGATTCTTGACGAATTCACCTGCATCGTAACCACCTTTTTCGTTTTTATTTTTGTCGCTAAAGTTGGTCGATTGAGCGAAATCACATGTCGGAGCCGTATATTTAACACCTTCTACACTGGTGTTAGAATCCGCCTTCAGGCACTCAGGAGAATCGATGCCGTGCATGCGCACGGTGAGGACACTGCCGTTTGAAAGAGCACATTTGTGATCGCCGTCGTCGATGACGTTAATCTTAAGCGTATCGCCATCGGTGACGAGAAGAACTTGAGCGCGTACGCCGTTCTTCATCTTGCACACAGTGTCGGATTCGATTTTGCACTTCTTACTACAACCGTCGCCGTTTGCCGTATTGCCATCGTCGCATTCTTCACTCGGATCGAGCGTACCATTGCCGCAGTTATTAATCCCAGCTTCGGTCTTAAAAACGCATTTGCCTTCCGCTGTAACAATGCACGTTTTTGGGGGTCTCTCTTTTTGGGTAGTATCGACATACGCAAATGCGGGATCGCACACTTCCCCCGCCTCGTGCTTGCCATCATCGCAACGCGTCTCTGGGCTTGGATTCGGCGTTACAGTGACGACATAACTGGGTTGATCGGGCGTCGTCGTGTCTTCGACACACGTTCCCTGTTCGATCTTCTTGCAATCTGTCGAGCACTTAGCGGCGCCACCGGCTTTCCACGTCTTTTTGGCGTCGAATCTGTCGCACGTCAACGACACTGTCGCTTTCGTATCGCACACTTCGCCCTTATCGGCGTCGACTGTGCCATTGCCGCAATCCGATGCGGGCTCGGGCGTCGTCGTGTCTTCG
>ERZ1034719.1386-NODE-1386-length-11335-cov-5.513121_pt1 | contig 11335 bp, 7 predicted proteins | sample MGYA00520703_ERZ1034719 | MGnify/ENA primary metagenome ERZ1034719 (study PRJEB33766, sample SAMN09781716) | gut metagenome | biome: gut microbiome | host: Homo sapiens | place: Madagascar | study: EMG produced TPA metagenomics assembly of the PRJNA485056 data...
ATTTTCAAAGGGGGCTATTCTTGCCGCAAGAATAGCCCCCAGTCTGTCGAAAAAGAAAAGCTGTCCGTCGGACAGCTTTTCTTTTTTATCGGGTAGAGGTTATTCCGCTTCCTGCATGGCCTTTGCGGCGGCGACGGCCTTCTCCTGCGCGTCGGCAGAGCACTGCTCATAGCGCACGAAGTGCATGGTGAAGGAGCCGCGGGACTGGGTCATGGAGCGCAGGTCGATGGCGTAGCTCATGAGCTCGGCCTCGGGGCACTCGGCCTCGATGATCTGCTCACCGTCGCCGGTCGGGGTCATGCCCATGACGCGGCCGCGGCGCTTGTTGAGGTCGCCGAGGATATCGCCCATGTACTGATCGGGCACGGTGACCTTCAGCTCGCAGACGGGCTCGAGCAGAACGGGGGACGCCTCGGGCATCGCGGCCTTGTAGGCAAGGTTCGCGGCGGTCTTGAACGCGATTTCGGAGGAGTCGACCGGGTGATAGGAGCCATCGTAGAGCACGCACTTGAGGTTGACGACCGGATAGCCGGCGAGCGGGCCGTGGAGCACGGCTTCGCGCAGACCCTTTTCCACGGCGGGGAAGAAGTTCTTGGGCACGCTGCCGCCGAACACTTCCTCGGCGAAGACCATCTCTTCGCTCTCCTCGTTGGGCTCGAAGCGGACCCAGACATCACCGAACTGGCCGCTGCCGCCGGTCTGCTTCTTATGACGGCCCTGCTTCTGCACGGTCTTGCGGATCTTTTCACGGTAGGGCACGCGCGGGGTGTCGAGCTCGGCGTCCACGCCGAAGCGGGTCTTGAGCTTGCTCACGAGCACGTCGATCTGAATGTCGCCCGCGCCGGAGACGACCATCTGATGGGTCTCGGCGTTGTTGACGACGGTAAAGGTCGGGTCTTCCTCGTTCAGACGGTTGAGGCCGGTGCCGAGCTTTTCCTCCTGGCCGCGGGTCTTGGGCGCGATGGCGCGGGAGTAGCAGGGCTCGGCGTAGGGCATACCCGCCAGCTTGACGATGCTCTTCGGGTCGCAGAGGGTGTCGCCGGTCTTGACGCGGTCCATCTTGGCGATGGCGCCGATGTCGCCGCAGCAGATCTCCTTGACCTCCTCGTTCTTCTTGCCCTTGAGGGTGTAGAGACGGCCGAGCTTTTCGGTGTTGCCGGTGGTGGTGTCGTAGAGGGACATATCGCCGGTGATCTTGCCGCGGACGACCTTGACCAGAGAGAACTTGCCGTACTGGTCGGAAACGGTCTTGAAGACGATGGCGGCGGTGGCACCGTTTTCATCGTGAGCGACCTCAACGGCGTTGCCGTCGTCGTCCTGCGCGGCCTCGGCGGGCATATCGGTGGCGACGGGAACGAGATCGAGCACGGTCTGCATCAGCATATCGACGCCGAGACCGGAGATGGCGCTGCCGCAGAGCACGGGAGCGACGCTGCCGTCGCGCACGCCGAGCTTGAGGCCCTTGGCGATCTCCTCGGCGGAGAGCTCCATGGTCTCGAAGAATTTTTCCATCAGCTCCTCGTCGGCGCCGGCGGCGGCTTCCATCAGCTCGGCACGCAGGGTCTCGACCTCGTCGGCGATGTCGGCGGGAATGGCGCACTCGGCAGCCTTGCCGCCCTTGACCTCATAGGCCTTGTTGTGCAGCAGGTCGACGATGCCGGTGACCTTCTTGCTGCCGTCGATGATGGGGGCGACGATGGGCGCAACAGCGGTGCCGAACTTGCCCTTGAGGGCGTCGAAGCAGGCGTTGTAGTCGCTGTTCTCCTCGTCGGTGCGGTTGATGAAGATCATGCGGGGCTTATTGCCGAGCATCTTCCAGGCGCGCTCCGCGCCGACGCTCAGGCCGTCCTTCGCGCCGCAGACCAGCACGGCGCACTCGGCCGCGCGGATACCGGAGAGAACTTCGCCGGCGAAGTCAAAGTTGCCCGGGGTGTCGAGCACGTTGATCTTCACGTTCTTGTACTTCACGGGGGCGACGGCGAGGGAGATGGAGATGTTTCTCTTGATCTCTTCCGCGTCGTAGTCGCAGGTGGTGTTGCCGTCGGTGACCTTGCCGAAGCGGTCGGTGCCGCCGGTCATGAACAGCATGCTCTCAGCGAGGGTGGTCTTGCCGCTTCCGCCGTGGCCGAGCAGCACGATGTTGCGAATGTCTTTTGCACTCATAGGGGTTCATGTCTCCTTCCAGATCGTAATTCCCTTGCGGGAAGTCACTTCAACAGCTCAATTATATAATATTCTTTCCGTCAATACAACTATTGTAATTTTAGAAGTTTGATAGCCATTTTTGCTAAAAATGCTCAATAACGGTCCGCCCAGAAGCCTTCGATGAGCGCCGCGAGCGCCCAGAGGAGCAGATAGAGCAGCATCGAGACCGGTGTGAGCGCGCTGTACGCGCCGACAAAGGTGAGGTAAAACGCCAGCAGCGCGGACACGGCGCTGCTCCCGAGCGAGAGCACGGCGGCCACGCGCACGGCGTGGACCAGACGCTTGCTGCCGACGGCGATCTCGGCGTAGGGCATCAGCCCCTCGCGGTAGAGCAGCGCATAGGGATGCTCGCCGTCTTTCTCCGAGAGCGCAAGGCGCGTGGAGACGGTGGGATAGACCGCGCGGGCGTCGGTGCCGAACTTGCGCTTCAAAAGCGCGGGCGTGATGCTGCCGTCGCGCACGGCGAGCACCGGCGTGATGCGGCTGCGCTTGAGCGCGTGGAGCGCCCAGTCCACATTCTCCGCCGCCGTGTACTTGACGGCAAAAACGGCGATGAGCGTGCCGTCCACGGCGAGGAACGCGCCGGTCTTGAGGCTCAGGCCGCCGGGCATCGTGACGTGCATCTTGCGGCAGAAGGCGGCGGTGCCGAAGAGCACCGTTTCGCCGTGGATAAGACCGGAGACGCCGCCCTCCTCATAAAAGCTCAGATCGTCGAGCGGCTCGAGTCTTCCGCCCTCGCCCTCCAAAAGCGTGTCGAACAGGCGGCTCAGGCCGCTTTGCGAGGCATGGGCCATCGTGGCGGCGTAGGAGATGACCTTGCCGCTCTCCTCGCCGTAGATCTTCAGCCCGTTCAGGCTGACCGTTCCCGGCGGAAAGAGGTCGGTATCGGTGAGGATGACGCAGTTGCTGCGGCGCAGGCGGTCCGCGCCGACATAGCCCGCCAGCGCGCTGCCGGACTTGACGAAGCGCTTCGTCAGCCGACGCAGCGGCAGAGAATAGCACAGCGGAAAGGCAAGCATATTGATCGCCGTGAGCAGCACGCCCCAGTTCCAGAGGAACAGCAGCCGCTCCCCGCGCCGCAGCGTGGAGAGCACGGCAAATACGAGCGAGGCGGCAAGCAGTACGGGCAGCAGCACGCTCTGCCAGTGCGAGGCGGCGTCCTCCCGCTGCGCGCAGCGCGAAAAGCCCTGTGCGCTGCCGCGGCGCTTGGCGGCTCCGCCCGCGGTGACGGTGACGAGATAGTCCGGCTCGCCGACCGCGGCAACGCGGAAGGTATCGTACATCGCGCCGAAGAGCAGCGCGCGCCCAAGCAGGGCACAGCTCATGCCGAGCATGGCGACGGCGTGGAACGGGACCGCGAGCGCGGCGCGCGCAGGCAGGAAAAAGTCGAGCGCCGTGTCCGCCAGCGTGACGGCGCAGGCGAGCGAGGAGAGCAGCTCATAGGTGACCGTCCTCGCGCGGAGCTGCTCGAAGGCATAAACGAACACGTCGCGTCCGAGGACGCAGACAAGAAGCTCGGCAATGAAGAACGGCAGGCAGCTGAGCAGCCTTTCCTCGGCGAACAGCGCAGGCATGACGCCGAAATGGTCGAGCAGCAGCGCGAGCCACGAGAGCGCGGTGACGAGCAGCGCGGCCCGTGCGCTGCGCAGACCCATGCGCGCGTCGTCGCGGTAGTCGGCGGCCAGCTCGCCCGCGTCCGGCTCGGGGGTGTCGTCCCGCTCACCGAAATCCTCGGTGAAGAAGTCCTCGGGCTCGTCGGGCTCCTCCTGCGGCGGCTCCTCCCCGGACTCGTCGGAATAAAGCTGCTCGGTGTCGCGCAGCCTTCTGCGCGAGAAAAGTCCGCGGCGCTTCGGCGGCAGAAGCTCGATCGGCTCCTCCGCCTCCTCGTCGAGCACGGACTGCACAGTGCTCTCAAGCACCTCCTGCAGACTCACGGTGTCCTGCGCGGGCTCCGCAGCCGACGGCTCCTCCGGCGGCGCGGACGGCTGCGGCTCCGGCGGCTCCGCGGCGGGCGCGGCGGTTTTTCCGATCCGCACGGCGGGCCGCGGCTCGGGCAGCCCGACATCCTCCGGCTCTGCGGCGGCTTCGGTGCCGTCCTCCCGGGAACCGAACTCCGCCAGAATGCTCTCGAGCGTCAGGTCCGCGTCGTCCGACGCGCTGCGGGCCGCGCCGCGCAGCAAAAGCTCGGACTCGGCGAGCGTTTGTTCAAATTCTTGATCCTTTTTGTGATCCATGGAAGACCTCGTGAATGGCGGCGCGCGTCAGCCAAGGCGCTGACGCACGGCCTCGTAGAGCAGAATGGCGGCGGCGGCGGAAGCGTTGAGCGAGGAGATGCGGCCCTTCATCGGGATGCTGACGAGGAAGTCGCAGCCCTCGCGCACAAGCCGACCCATGCCGTCGCCCTCGCTGCCGATGACGATGGCGGCAGGACCCTTGAGGTCGGCCTCGTACAGGCTCGTGGCCCCCTCGGCGGCGGTGCCGAAGATCCACACGCCCTGCTGCTGCAGCTCCTTCAAAAGCGCCGGAATGTTCGGCACGCGCGCGACGGGCAGATAGCTCACCGCGCCCGCGCTCGTCTTGCCGACGATGCTCGTCAAGCCCGCGCTGCGGCGCTTGGGGATGATGACGCCGTGCGCGCCCGCGCACTCCGCCGTGCGGATGATGGCGCCGAGGTTGTGCGGGTCGCTGATCTCGTCGCACACCACAAGCAGAGGGGCCTCCCCACGTTCACGGGCGGCGGAGAGGATGTCCTCCACGCTCGCGTACTCGCGCACGGCGGCGAGGGCGATGACGCCCTGGTGCGCCTTTGTCGCGCTCATGTAGTCGAGCTTGCGGCGGTCAGCCTCGACCACCACCACGCCCGCCGCGCGGGCGGTGGAGGCGATGTGCCCGAGCGTTTTGTCCGTCTCGCCGCGGGCGATGAAGATCTTATCAATGGGCGTGCCGGCGCGCAGCGCCTCGGTCACGGCGTTGCGTCCCTCGATGAGGCCGTCCGCCTCGGCGTCGCGCTCGCGCATGGGGACCCTTTCCTCCGATTTCCGCTCATGCGGGAAGCGCTTTCCAACGTGCTCGTCCGCGCCGCGCGGCCCGCGCTTTTCTTCGTATTCCTTCGACATAAACCGATCCTCCCGGTCAAAATTCGTATACATAATACACTATAACACAACACGCGGATAAGATAAAGAGGGAAGCGGACAAAAATTCACCGAAAATTCATACCGCGGCGCTTGTGAAACGAGGAGGGGTATGCTAAAATACCATATAATTAACTTGGCAAGCTGTCGCCTGTGCCCGCGCAGGGCCGCAGGCGGAAAGGAACGCAGATACATGGATCAGAACGACAAGAACAAAAGCAACAAGAACAACGACCGCCGCAGGGGCGTGCTGTCGCTGCTCATCTGGGCGCTGGTGCTGACCATCGGCTTCAACTATCTCCTCTCGGCGATGGACACGAGGAAGCTGGCGGAGAGCACCTGCGAGATCCGCTACGACGAATTTCTCGACCTTGTCCGCGACGGCAAGGTCAAGGAGGTCGAGATCGCAGACCGCACGCTCAACATCACGCCTGTGGACGGCTTCACCTACACCGACGCGGACGGCAAGACCTACTCAGGAGATTACCAGCTCTTCACCACGCAGATCAACGACCCCGAGCTGCGGTCGTTCCTGGATGAAAACGGCGTAGAGTTCGGCAAGCCCTACAAGGCGGAGACCTCGTATCTCGAGATCATCATGCTCAACTACGTCCTGCCCACGGCGCTGATGGTCGGCGCGTTTATCCTGATGATGCGCTTCATCAGCAAAAAGACCGGGGGCGGCGGCTTCGGCGGCCTCGGCAGCGTCGGCAAGTCCAACGCGAAGGTCTACATGGAAAAATCCACCGGCGTCACCTTTGCTGACGTCGCCGGTCAGGACGAGGCGAAAGAATCCCTCGTCGAGATCATCGACTTCCTGCACAATCCCCAGAAGTATACCGACATCGGCGCGAAGCTGCCGCGCGGCGCGCTGCTCGTCGGCCCTCCGGGCACGGGCAAAACGCTGCTCGCCAAGGCGGTCGCGGGTGAAGCGAACGTGCCTTTCTTCTCCATCTCCGGCTCCGGCTTTGTGGAGATGTTCGTGGGCGTCGGCGCGAGCCGCGTGCGCGACCTCTTTGCCGAGGCCTCGAAGGTAGCGCCCTGCATCATCTTCATCGACGAGATCGACGCCATCGGCAAGACGCGCGACACGCGCTTCGGCGGCAACGACGAGCGTGAGCAGACGCTCAACCAGCTGCTCGCCGAGATGGACGGCTTCGACCCCGGCAAGGGCATCATCGTTCTCGCCGCCACCAACCGCCCCGAGGTGCTCGATCAGGCGCTGCTGCGCCCGGGCCGCTTCGACCGCCGCATCACCGTCGACCGCCCGAACCTCGCGGGCCGCATTGCCACGCTCGAGGTCCACACCCGCAACATCAAGCTCGGCGAGGACGTCGACCTCAAGAAGGTCGCGCTCGCGACCGCCGGCTGCGTCGGCGCGGACCTTGCCAACATCGTCAACGAGGCGGCGCTGCGCGCCGTGCGCAAGGGCCGCAAGCTCGTCACGCAGGAGGATATGCTCGCCGCGTTCGAGTTCGTCATCGCGGGCAGCGAGAAGAAGAACAGCGTGCTCACCGAGTTTGAAAAGAAGCTCGTCGCCTACCACGAGGTCGGCCACGCGATGGTCGCCTACAGGCAGAAGAACGCCGAGCCCGTGCAGAAGATCACCATTGTGCCCCATACCGAGGGGAGCCTCGGCTATACGCTCCTCATGCCCGAGGAGGACAAGACGAATCTGCGCACCCGCGACGAGCTGATGGCGAAGATCGCCGTCTCCATGGGCGGCCGTGCCGCCGAGGAGGTCATCATGCACACGATGACCAACGGCGCCTCTCAGGACATTCAGGAGGCCACGAACATCGCGCGCAACATGGTCGCCATGTACGGCATGAGCGACGAGTTCGGCATGATGGCGCTCGGCTCCGTGCGCAGCCAGTATCTCGACGGCGGCTACGGTCTCGACTGCGCGCAGGAGACCGCCGCCGTGATGGATAAGGCCGTCAAGGAAATTCTGGAGAAGTGCTACGCCGACGCGGTGAAGGTCATCGAGGAGAATATCGACGATATGCACAAGGTCGTCGCCTATCTTTTGGAGAAGGAGACGATCACCGGCGGCGAGATGGTCGCCATCCTCGAGGGCCGCGATCCCGCGACGGTGGAGGACGCCTACGCCTCCACGCGCAGGAGCGACAGCGACTTCCGCCCCTCCGTGCCGAGCATCATCGAAGCGCCCGCGCGTCACATTTCCATGACGAGCGAGAAGATCGAGATGCCGCCGCTGGACGGCGAAGCACCGGACGAGTCCGCCGCATCCGACGCGGAGAACGGCAAGAACGCGGAAACGCCCGCGGAGGAGACCCCTGCGCAGGACGCTCCCGCCGGTGACGGCGCGGAAACGCCCGACCACGAATAAACCGAAAGCGCCGCCCGCAGGCGGCGCTTTTCCGTAAGGAGGAGTCCTATGAGACAACAGACGAGGGAGCTGGCGCTCGCGAGCGTGCTCGGTGCGCTGGCGGTGCTGTTCCTGTTCCTCGGCGGCGTGCTGCCGCTGGCGCTCTACGCCTGTTCCCTGCTCGCGTCCGCCTGCCTGCTGCCCGTGCGCGAGGAATGCCGCGCGAGCTATCAATGGTGCTGCTTTTTCGCCGCCGCCATTTTGGGACTGCTGCTGGGGCCGGACAAGGAATCCGCGCTGCTCTTCTGCTTTCTGGGCTATTACCCGCTCGTGCAGCCGAGTCTCGACGCGATCGGCAGCCGCGCGCTGCGCTTTCTCACGAAGCTCGGGCTGTACGTCCTCGCCGTCGGCGCGATGTACGCGCTGCTCGTCTTTGTGTTCCGGCTCGACGCGGTGACGGCGGAGCTGGCGGCAACCGCCCCGTGGCTCATCGCGGCGACCTTTGCGCTCGGCGCGGTGCTGCTCTTTCTCTATGACGAGCTGCTGCGCCGCTTCGTGCGGCTGTATCGAAGGAGGAAGAGAGGATAACAAGGAAGTCGGCAGGAGCCATACGGTTCCTGCCGACTTTTTATGTTCTTATGCATCCTCCTTCGGCTGTAGCTTCGCGCTGAGATAGGCTGCGAGCGCGCCGAGCGCGGCGGCAAGCAGGCACAAAAGCGCGTCGCGCGCGCCGTCGTAATGCAGCGGGATGATAACGACCGTCGAGGCCAGCACGATGCCGAACACGGCGTGGTAGAAAAGCGGGTAGTGCGTCTGGAAGCACCAATTCACCACGCGCGCAAGCGTCAGCACGATGAGCGCCATGCCGAGCAGCCACGGCAGGATCACCGCCATGTCGAGCCTTGCGAAGCCCTCCGCCATCGGCGTGAACAACCCGACCGCCATCAGGATGGAGGAGGATGTCATGCCCGGTACGATCAGGCTCAGGCCCCAGAGCAGGCCGCAGAAGAGAAAGCCGAGGAAGCCCGGGCGCATCGTGTAGAACGCGCCGTACTGCGCGTAGAGCAAAACGGCGGAGAGGGCAAGAAAGCTGGCCGCGCAGGAAAGGTACGCGCCGCGTCCGCGCCCCTGCGCGCCCGCCTCGGCCCACAGGCTCGGGAGCGTGCCGAGGATGAGGCCGATGAACAGGCAGGTCGCGAGCTTTTCCGAGCGGTCGAACAGCACAAGGATCAGCCCGCCGCCGCACAGGAAGCCGAGGATCGCGCCGGTGCCGACCGGCAGCAGGAGGGAAAGATGGCGGCGCAGCCCGTTGAGCGGGTGGGCGAGCACCTCCATCACCGGCCGGTAGATGCCGAAGATGACCGACAGCACGCCGCCGGAAATGCCCGGCAGGATGCCACCCGCGCCGATGATGAAGCCCTGCACCAGCCGCAGCAGGACCGTCTTGAGGGAGAAGCCCATTTTTAATAGCCTCTCTTCCGGTCGACCAGATGCGCGAGCGGACGGCCCGCGGCATAGTTTTCCAGATCGTCGCAGAACATCTGCACGCTCTTGTCGCAGGTGTAGCCGAGCGTCATGTTGCCTGCGACGTGCGGCGTGAGCAGCAGATTTTTCGCGCGGCGCAGCGGATGGTCGGCGGGCAGCGGCTCAGGCACGACCACGTCGAGCGCCGCACCGGTGAGCTGCCCGGCGTTGAGCGCGTCGCAGAGCGCCTCCTGGTCGATGGCGGTGCCGCGGCCGACGTTCACGACGAAGGCGCTGTCGGGCAGCAACGCGATGCGCTCGCGCGAGAGGATGCCCACGGTCTCCGCCGTGGAGGGCAGCGCCATGACAAGGATATCCGTTTCGGGCAAGACGCTGTCCAACTCCGCGATGGCATGGATGGAGGTGAACGCCGGGTCGGAGGATCTGACCGTGCGGCGCACGCCGGTGATGCACGCGGGATGGAAGGCCTGCGCGCGGCGGGCAAACTCCGTGCCGATGTCGCCCGTGCCGAGCACGGTGATCCGCGCGCCATGCAGCGAGCGGATACCGCCGGGGAGCGTTTCCCAGCCGCCCGCGCGGATGATCTCGGTATACTCCATCTGGCGGCGCAGCAGCATCAGGCAGACCATGATGAGATGCTCGGAGATGGTGGTGCCGTAGGCGCCGGAGGAGTTGGTGAGCCGACAGTCGGGATTCTGGTACAGGCTCTCGTCGCAGAAGCGGTCCACACCCGCCCAGCAGCAGCAATACCACTTGAGGCTTTTCGCGCTGCGGACGACCTTCTGCGAGCAGTGCCCGTAGAGGATCTCACAGTCGTCCACCCTGCCGACCGCTTCAGCGGACGAGGGAAAATACTCGATCTCATAGCCGTATTTGGCTGCTGCCGCGTTGAGCTGACGCTCGTATTTGTCGTTGAGAAAGTCGATGATGACGCCGATCTTTTTAGCCATGCTGAGTGATCTCCTTTATAATTTGTTCCGCGCAGCGCATCCCATCCGCCGCGGCGGAGAGAATGCCGCCGGCGTAGCCGGCGCCCTCGCCGCAGGGATAGAGCCCGCGCAGAGCGGTTTGATAGGTATCGTCGCGCACGATGCGCACGGGGGAGCTGGAGCGCGTCTCGACCGCGGTGAGCACCGCGTCGGGCGCGGCAAAGCCGTGCAGCTTTTTCTCCAGCAGCGGCAGCGCCTCCTCCAGCGCCGCGCAGACGAACGGCGGCAGACACTCGTGCAGATCGCACCAGCGCACGGCGGGGCGGTAGGTCGGTGTGACCCTCCCCGGCCCGATCGACGGACGGTGCGCGAGGAAATCGCCGACCGTCTGTGCGGGAGCGGCATAGCCCCCGCCGCCGAGGGCGTAGGCGGTCTCCTCCAGCTGACGCTGAAAGGCGACGCCCGCGAGCACGTCCGTGCCGCCGAAGTCCTCCGGCGTAACGGAGACGAGCAGCCCGCCGTTGATGTTTTCACCGTCGCGCGCCAGCTCGCTCATGCCGTTCGTGACCACGCGGCCCGCTTCGCTTGCCGCGGCGACGACCTGTCCGCCGGGGCAGACGCAGAACGAGAACACGCCGCGTCCAGCCGCCGTGTGGGCTGAGAGCTTATACGAGGTCGGCGGCAGCGAGGGGTGGCCCGCGTACTGCTTATACTGCTGCGCGTCCATATCGCTCTGGCGGTGCTCGATGCGCACGCCCACGGCAAAGGGCTTCGGCTCCATCGGGATGCCCGCATCACGCAGCATGGCGAAGGTGTCGCGCGCGCTGTGGCCGACCGCGAGCACCGCGTGCTCCGCGGGGAGCGTATACGTTCCGTCGGGAGACGTGACCCGCAGCGCGGCGAGCCGTCCGTCCCTCCGCTCCAGTCCGGTGACCTGATGGTTGAAGCGCACCTCCGCGCCGAGGGAAAGCAGCTCCTGCCGCAGATTCTGCAAAACGGTGTAGAGCCGGTCGGTGCCGATGTGCGGCTTGGCGTCGATGAGGATGTCCTCGCTCGCACCGAACGCGGCGAACTCCTCTAAAATATAGCGGTGGCGGACGTCCTTCGTGCCGGTGTTGAGCTTGCCGTCGGAAAACGTGCCCGCGCCGCCCTCGCCGAACTGGACGTTGCACTCGGTGTCCAGCGCACCGCCGGAGCGGAACGCCTCCACCGCGGCCTTGCGCGGGTCGACCGGCTCGGCTGGCGGGGCT
>ERZ1034719.1387-NODE-1387-length-11330-cov-4.513259_pt1 | contig 11330 bp, 15 predicted proteins | sample MGYA00520703_ERZ1034719 | MGnify/ENA primary metagenome ERZ1034719 (study PRJEB33766, sample SAMN09781716) | gut metagenome | biome: gut microbiome | host: Homo sapiens | place: Madagascar | study: EMG produced TPA metagenomics assembly of the PRJNA485056 data...
CGCGCAGAGACGGGTCCTTTTGACGGCTTATCTTAATGAGATTAGGCTTAGCCGGCGGTTTTGATTTGTTTAATGCGGCGCAGAAGTTGAGCCGCGCACGGCTTCCTCTCCACGCGCTCACAAAAGCGTACACAGCCACGCCGCCGCGGCACAGGCGAGGAGATAGATCACAAAGTGTAGGATGTGCGTCCGCTTGTTATACCCGAACATGTGGGGGCCCACCACACCTTTCAGCTCCGGATAGAAGTGGGGGAAGAAGTTGGAGCGGCACAGCAGCACCCAGTCAAAGAAAAGAATGTCATAGATTTCCATGGCATAGAGCATCACCAGAAACCGCACAAAAAAGTTCAAAAAGCCAAAGTCATTCCGAACGCCGTCCCACACGCTGAGAGCCGCCGCACCGAGGAAAAGGAGAATGGCGAGTACCACTATCGCCCAACCCACGACGTGTGCACCCCGGAACCGCTCCTTACGGTCGGGGATGGCGGCCAGATTTTCCTGCGGCGCGGAGGAGAAAAACCGCTTGTCCTGAATAAAGCCTACTCCGCCGTACAGGACGAGAAAATAGGCCAGAAAGATCATAAGCGTCGTGATGATGGTGATTTTCATTTGTCATTCGCTCCCTTTGTATCCGTTACCGTTTCTCTGCGGCGGGGTATCGGATAAGGTCGTACATTTTGCCGTACCGGCCCATGTCCCGCACGCCGGCCAGCTCCATGCCCAGATGGACGTATTTGCCGCACTTGGACTGGGCATCGGTTTCCAGGATCACCGGCACGTGAAGGCGGTCTCCCTCGGCAAAGGCGATATCCATGACCTTCCGCATATAGCCCTGCCCCTGATACTGCTCCCGCACGCAGACAAGCCCTACGAAAATATGGGGCTTTTTTTCTTTATCCATGCGGCTCTGGAGGGACGCTCCGCCCCGCTTCATGGCCGCAGCGAAGCCCATGAGCCGCTTCAGGCTGGAATTGCGCAGCATGCCCCGCGCAATGGGCCACATGGAGGAAAAGCCCAGCTTTTCCTCCGGCAGCTTGTAGGCGATGTAGCCCTCGCCGCGCTGGCTTGTGGTGTGGAGAAAGCCGCCCCGCAGCATCCCCCGCACATAGGCGCAGATGTAATCCTCCACCCCGTCCTTGCCGGAAAAGGCGGCGGTCATTCCCGTTTCCTGTCCGTAGTCGTAGTAGCCAAAGGCGTGTCCGTAGTCGTAGTAGCCAAAGGCGTGTCCGATATCGTGGATCGCTGTTTCTTCCAGTGTCGTGACTTTCATGGCGTATTCCTTCCCGGTTGCTTTTCCCATTCGCAGAAGCGCTCCAGCTCTGATACCAGCAGCGCCGGATGATTGATGATGTCGCCGTGCCCGAAGCCGGGGAAGCAGCGAACCGTCAACTGGGGATATACGGCCCGCAGCTTTTGGAGGGCTTTTTTCATGTGGCCCTCCTTTTCGCCGTACCAGCAGGCCACCTGCGCGTCCGGCTGCACCGGCTGCGGCAGACGATAGAGATACAGCCCCACCGCCCACGTGGCGCGAATGGATTCCAGCGAGATATGCTCCGGTATCCGGCGCAGCATGGTGTTCATGCCTTCTTCCGTCTGGCCCATGAACCGCAGCGCCCACGCGGGCATGGACTTTTCACAGGCGGTCCGGTACTGCTTCTGCGGCATGACCTTCAGGATCAGCCCATTCAAGATGCCGAAATCCAGATATTCCGGCCCGCTGAGGATCATGCGGTCGATTTGAAGCTGCGGGGACGCTTTCAGCAGGATGGCCGGGCCGCAGCCAAGGGACTCGGCAAACAGGGCGTTCAGCTGTCCGCCGCAGTTTTCGCGGATGTAGCTCTCCAACTTGCGGGCCTGATCCTGCGCCGTGGTGTAGGTGGTCTCGCCTGTCCCGTCAAAGCCGTCGAAGCTGACGGCGTATACGCAGTACGCCTTTTCCAATAGCGGGATCACGTCCTCAAACTGCCGCCAGCACATGAGGTTCCCGTGCAGCAGCATGATCTTCTTGCCCGCTTGATTACCAAATTGCCTGATCTCCATGTTGATACCCCTTTCGCCTATTCCGCCTTGCGGCAGGCAAACCACGCGATGCTTTTCAGATTGCCCATGTCCACGTCCGCGTACATGCCCTCCAGCCGTGCTTTCAGGCTGGAGACCGTCTCATAGGGCGGCGTGAAGAACCCCGCCTTTTCATAAGCGTGCCGGATGAAACAGTCTGTCCGCTTATGTTCTCCCTGTACATAGAAGCAGCCGCAGAACGTCCCGCCGGGCTTCAGCACCCGGAAAACCTCCCGATACGCGGCCTCCTTGTCCGGAAAGGCGTGAAAGCCGTTCAGCGACAGGACAACGTCAAACGTGCCGTTCGCATAGGGGAGCGCCCCCACGTCGCCCTGCTGAAAGGTCACATGCTTCAGATGCAGACGGTCTGCCTTTTCCCACGCCTGCCCCATCATATCCGCTGAGTAATCCAGACAGGAAATGTCCGCCTCCGGCAGCGTCCGGTAAACCGGCATGGTCAGAATGCCCGTTCCCACCGGCACCTCCAGCAGCCTGCCGGCAAAATGCTCCGGAATACCGGACAGCGCCTTTTCCAGATAGGCGTCGCACTCCGCCTTGTTCATATCCCACACCAGACGGCACACGGCTTTCCCGCTCAGCGTGGTGCAGGTGATCATGCCGTCATAAAAGCTGCTGCTGCCCGTCAGGCGATAAGCGCCGCGAATGGCTTCTTTCCGTTCCATTGTGATTCCTCCTACAGCGCCGGTTAGGTCGCGCTAACCGTGCGCCTTACGGAACAGCCGCGTTTCCGCGGCTGTTCCGGTTATGATATTTCTTCGACCGTATCGTAGCAAAGGCTGCTTCCTGTGTCAAGAGGTTGAAGGGGGTATCCCGCCATTAATTACATTTTTCCCAGTTTTTCCAACCGGGCTATGATCGAACCGGAGGTTCGTTTGAAATGTGCGCATAGCTCCTGCTTTTTCATGCCCTCATCGAATAAACGGCATAGTTCGCTGTCCAATTCCTCTGTCCATGGCTTTCCGTTGTTCTCCGGCAGAGGATTTCGCCGCCTGCGGGACAGTTCCTTTATGGCGCAGTGCAGAGCACGGACGATCTCACCCTTATTGCAGACATGGTCATCCGGCAACACCTCGCCGGTCAAAGGGTCGATGCCATCTGCCAAAACCTCCAGCAGCTCTTTTGCCCGTTGAATATTCATGGTAAGCCCTCCTTAACTCATTCTTTATCTTGCATTCTACTCCGCATTCCACTCCAAGCGGTATTCCAGCACATGGCTTAACAGCTTGCGCGGCGCAACGCCAAACTTCTGCGCAACCGCGGATAACTGCGCGGTGATATACTGTAGATTCGCTTCCTCGTATTTTCCCAACTCTTCGGCGCCATGGAGCAAATACTCGGTTATGCCATTCGGCGTCGCGCCAAGCTTCTCAAAAAGGTGTTGACTGGCGGTGTTGCTGGGCTCAATCCGTACACGGTAGCTTGTTACGCCAAGCCGCCGCTTCAGCGCGTTGAGCATTGTGCAGGTAGTGGAATAGCCGATCCCGCGATTTGTCCACTGCGGAAACAGTTCGATCATGATTTCCCACGGCTCCTGCGTAGTGTCCTTGATCCCGCAGTAGCCGATATACGCGCCGTCCTGTTCCGCCACCAATAAAAGCGTTTTATCACTGATGTGATTGTTCCACACTTTGTCTCGGGATGTCTCTTCTTCCAGCATCGATTTCGCAACGAAGTAGTGCTGCTCCAGTGCAAGATAGTGCTCCCGGTCTGTCTCCTTAACTCTGCGCAGAATAAGACCCTCTGCCACGGTGATCTCGCCCTGCTGCCAGAAAGTGTCCGTCACATCCGATACGCTGTCCTTATCGCAGGAGTCTTCCGGTTTCTCCATTTTTGCGCTGAGAAGTTGAGCGATTTCCTTCTTTTGTTCCTCGAATGATTTTCCATCGTCGGCCTCCAGAATGGCCAGCACTTTGTCCAGCGCTTCGTTAATGCTTCCTTTGATTAAGCGATCTAAAATCGTTTGTTCGTCCATATGCGAGTTCCTCCCATACCATCGATTAACAAGGGCAAACAGGCCTGACAGCGGGTAGTTCTTACTCCTTGTCCCCGGTGATGAAGTAGTCGCAATACGCGCCGCCGGAGGCGATCGTCTGCTGACGGTGCAATACGCCGTGCTGAAGCGTAATCATCACCTCGTCCAGCTCACAGAACAGGGGCATCAGCTCGTTATACGCCATGGGATTGTCGTCGCCGATGTCGCCCGCTTTTTCCACCAGCTCCCGATAGACCGCCTTGCTCTTTTTCATGACCTCGGCGGCATACGCGCTGCCGTATTTCTCGGCCAGAACCTTCTTCATGGAGCCTTTGAACATCCAAAAATAGAAACCGTTATATTTCATGACCGTCCTCCTGTCAAATCTGCTCCAGATCCTGATAGGGCGCAAGCGCCGGGCTCTTGTCGCCCACATACCAATAGTCGCAGCAGTCGCCGCCCAGCGCTTCCGTCTGTGTGCGGATGAGCCGTGCGTGCATGACCTCGGCAAGATAGTGGTCGGTTTTGCAGAGGTAGGGCAGCAGCTCGCCGTAGCCGTGCTCCTTGGCGTGCTTGGCGATGGGGCAGCCCACGAGGTGGAAGCAGAAGCCCTCGGTGCGGTGGTCGGGGTTCAGCTGGATTTTCCAGCTGTCCAGCCATTCGCCCTTTGCCTGATGCGCCGCCTGCATGCGAATGAAGTTCCGGTACATTTTTTCAAACAGCTTGTACGGCCACTGGTGCCTGTTGCCGTCTATGAGCTTTCCGAGGAATTTCATCCGGTCTACGGCCCGGCGCTTGATGGCCAGCAGCGTTTCGCCGTCCATCCGGTGGCCGCTGGCCTCGTAGAAGGCGAGGATCGTGAACCAGTCCAGCATGTTCTTCGCCATCATGTTTTTGCCCAGATCGGGCATATCCTTGAGAAAGACGAGATAGTATTCCTCTGCTTTTTGGAGGATCGACGCGGCTTCATCCGGGTAGGTCTCCCGGCAGTACTGCTCGCAGGCTTTGCGTATTGGGATGTGCGATAAGCTCTTTTCATAGATGAAGCTCCTTTACCGCTTTTCCAGCACGATGATCTTGTTGGAGATGCTCCGCACGAACGGGAGCTTATCCAACAGCCTGTAAACGGGGACAAATTCCGCCATGCCTTCGGTGAGGCTGTGTTCCGCCACAAAGCGGAAGTCCGGCAGAAGTCCGGCCAGCACGCTGCCGCTTTGGATGCCCCAGGTGAACTTCGCGTGACTGCCCTCAATGGACTTCTCCTTAAAGCGCTTGGCCACTGTGGGGTTCATGACCTCCACCAGCACGGTCGCCTGCTCAAACCGACGGGAGATTTGGGAAAAGATCTGCTGCACATCCGTCTCGGTCAGGTACATGGTCAGACCCTCGATGATGACCAGCGCCGGTGCGCCGCACTCGGCGATCTGGCCGCCCCAGTCGTCCATCGCGGACATGGCGATTTGGGAAACAGCGCCGGTCTCCGGAAGCAGCCGTTCACGGACGGCCATCGTCTCGGACAGGTCGAGGTTGTACCAGTGGGCATAGCCCGTCATGCGGTAGCACCGCGTGTCAAGCCCGCAGGCGATGTTCACCACCACCGCGCCGGGATTGCCCGCAAGCCACGCGGAGGTCAGCCGATCCAGCACGATGGTTCGGGCGATCACGCCGCTGCGCATGGCGGTATCCTTTTCCGCAAGGGAGAAGTCGTAATCGAGCTTTTGAATCAGCTCCTCCGCCTTTTTATCCTGAACAGCGCCACGGGCCGCGCTTTCTCTGGCGCGGGCATAGACGGTTTGCAGCATGGTTTCTGGCACGCCGGAAAGCTTCATTTTCTCTGCCATGGCAGGTTATCCCTCCTCTTTTTTACCGCGGTTAGAGAGCGCTAACCGCAACCCTTTCAAAAAGCCGCCGCCGGCGGCTTTTTGTGTCGATCGATTTGCCTTTATGATAGCATCGATTTTCCGTAAATACAATATGCTTTCCGCGCTGGCGGAGAAAAAATTTCAAAGTCCGCCGAGGTTATTCCGGTGTGCGGCGGTTTTCCGCATCCAAATAGCGGATCGCCTGTAGATACAGCTCGTATTTTCCGGCCCGCATGCCGTTTAACCGCCGGGGATCCGAGTTGTGCCGGAGATCGGCCAGCTTGACCTTTCGGGCGATGGGGTCTTTCGCCAGCGCCTTGACGTAATCCATGTAGAGCACGCCGCTCTCGTGGGTCAGCAGACGGAGCGCATGGATAACGGAGTCCGGAAAGCCTGCCCGTACCAGATCATCAAAGGAGTACCGGTCGCCGTGATCCTCGATCACGTCGTGCAGCAGCGCCGCGCAGGTGGATTCCTCATCGTCCATCTGGGTGGCCAGATAGAAGGGGTGCAGCACATAAGGATAGCCGCCCTTGTCCACATCCTCCTTGTGGGCGTCGTACATGATGGCACAGGCCTTTTTCACAAGGTCGGAATAATACATCGGAAGATGCCCCTTTCCTTTTTGCGTGTAAACTATTGTAGCAGAAAGAGGGGCAATATGCAAGGCTCTATAGGAAACAGGGGAGGGGGAGAAAGGATGCTGTTTACAGGAGCGCGGCGGCATATTATAATGAGAGCGATGAATACACGCCGGCTGACGGCTTCTTCTTGCGCCTGCATGAGCTTCCGGTGCGGTATGCGCAGGTCGGCGTTTTGAAACGCTGCCATCAGTTGACGGGGACAGGCACGGTTTTGACGGGCCGAAGTGCCCCACAGGAGGAACTATGATTCGTGATATTTGCAGAGATGAAACTTTTCTGGCCCAGCGGGCGGAGCGTGCCGGGCTGGAGGATCTTGAGACGGCGCGGGATCTGCTGGACACGCTGGCCGCCCACAAGGAGGGCTGCGTGGGTATGGCCGCCAACATGATCGGCGTCAATAAGCGCATCATCGCGTTTGATAACGAGGGGGAATATATGGTCATGCTCAATCCCGTCATCGTGAAGCAGTCCGGGCCCTACGAAACGGAGGAGGGCTGTCTGTCCCTGACCGGACGGCGGAAAACGAAGCGGTTCCAGACCATCAAGGTGCAGTGGCAGAATGAAAAGCTCCAGACCCGGCTCAAGACCTTTACCGGCTGGACGGCGGAGATCATCCAGCACGAGATCGACCACTGCGACGGCATCCTCATCTGAAAGGGAGCGTTTTATGCGGAAAATTTTGATCATCGACGACGATGTGACCATCGGCGATCTGGAGCAGGAGGTGTTGGAGCGGGAGGGCTACGCTGTGCAGCGGGCCTATTCCGGGACGGAAGCGCTGCTTCTGCTGAAGGACAGCCGCCCCGACCTTGTGCTGCTTGACCTGATGCTGCCGGGACTGCCCGGCGAGGAGGTGCTGCCGCAATTGAAGGGCATCCCCGTGATCGTGGTCAGCGCCAAGGCGTCTGTGGAGGATAAGGTCGACCTCTTGCTGGGCGGCGCGGCGGACTATCTGACCAAGCCCTTTGACACGAAGGAGCTGCTGGCCCGTGTGGCCGTGCGGCTGCGGGAAAACGCCCGCTCTCCGCTGGCGGCGGTCTATACCTACGGCGAGCTGACGCTGGACACGGCCTCCCATGCGGTTCGCGCCGCCGGACGGCCTGTCCAGCTGACCCGCACGGAATACGCCATTCTGAAGCTGCTGATGCAGAATCCCGGTCAGGTGCTGGCAAAATCCGTCCTGTTGGATCGTATCAGTGCGGACACGCCGGATTGTACGGAAAGCTCGCTGAAAACCCATGTCAGCAATCTGCGGGGCAAGCTGCGGGCCGTGTCGGGCCGGGACTATGTGGAGGCGGTCTGGGGGATCGGCTTCCGGCTGGCGGCGGAATCTTGACCATTTCTTGACCATTTCTTGACCGTTTCCTTGACCGCTTTCTTGACCTTTGGCGGATACCATACCGGTATCAAGCAAAGGGAGGTACTTAATTAATGGAATATGTGTTGGAAACCAGCGCCCTGACCAAGCGTTACCGGGGTTTTACCGCGCTGGACAGCCTTACCATGCGTGTCCCGAAGGGGGCGATCTATGGCTTTGTGGGGCGGAACGGCGCAGGCAAGACCACGCTGATCCGCCTGATCTGCGGCTTGCAGGAGCCTACAGGCGGCAGCTTCACGCTTTACGGTGTCCGGAACACGGACGCGAGGATCTGCCGCAGCCGCCGCAGAATGGGTGCCGTGGTGGAAACGCCCTCCGTCTACACGGACATGACGGCGGAGGAAAACCTCCGCCAGCAGTATCTTGTGCTGGGAATGCCCTCCACTGAGGGCATTCCGGAGCTGCTGCGGCTGGTGGGGCTGGAGGACACCGGAAAAAAGAAGGTGAGGCATTTTTCGCTGGGTATGCGCCAGCGGCTGGGGATCGCCGTGGCGCTGGCGGGAAATCCGGATCTTCTGGTGCTGGACGAGCCGGTCAACGGCCTTGACCCCCAGGGCATCATCGAAATACGGGAGCTGATCCTGAAGCTCAACCGGGAGCACGGTATCACGGTGCTGATCTCCAGCCACATTCTGGACGAGCTTTCCCGCCTTGCCACCCATTACGGCTTCATTGACGGCGGATGCATGATAAAGGAGATCAGCGCCCAGGAGCTGGAGAGTCGCTGCCGCAAATGCATCCGGGCGTCGGTCAGCAGCACAGGCGCATTGGCGCGGGTGCTGGATGCCATGGGAGCCGCCTACAGCATCGTGGACGATTCTCAGGCGGATATCTACGGCGAGGTGCAGATCACCGCGCTGGTGGAAGCGCTGGGCCGCGAAGGCTGCACGGTCTACAACGTAAAGGAGCGGGACGAAAGTCTGGAAAGCTTCTATATGGAGCTGGTGGGAGGTGAGCGCCATGTGTAAGCTGCTTCGGGCCCACTTCTACCGCCTGCGCCGCAGCCGTGCGCTGTGGCTGTGTATGGCGGCGGCCTTTGCTCTCTCGGCGTTATTCCAGCTGCGGATCGGCGCCGATAATGAGAGTATGAATACGCTGGATGTTATCTTTTTGCAGGTGTTCCCGTTCCTGCCGATCCTGCATGCGGCCTTTATCAGCCTGTTTCTGGGGGTGGAGTATCAGGACGGGACGCTGCGCAATAAGCTGATCGCCGGCCATTCCCGCGGGACGGTCTATGCCGCCTATCTGCTCGTCAGCATAGCGGGCTGCTTCGCCATTCTGCTGGCATGGATGGCCAGCGCTGTGATCGGCGTGGTCAAATTCGGCTGGTTTGCCGCACCGGCAGAGGTTCTGCTGTTGAATGCCGTGACGATCCTTCTGCTGACGGCGGCGCTGGCCGCCCTCCTGACGCTGCTGTGCCTGCTGATCCCCAACCGCGCCGTGTCCGCTGTGGCTGCGATTTTGCTGATGTTCGGCCTGATCGTGGTGGGCAGCGTCTTCTATAACGCGCTGTGCGAGCCGGAGATGGCCTCTGCCGCCGTCATGACGGCCAACGGCTTTGAGGTAGGGGAGCCGGAGCCCAACCCCAATTATGTCTCCGGTGCGCTGCGGACGGTGTATCAGTTTATCGTGGACGCACTGCCCACCGGGCAGGCGATCCTGCTGGCCAATCAGGAGCTGGCGCATCCGGCGGTTTCCCTGTGCGCCTCTGTGGGCATCGTGCTGCTGTCCGGTGCTGTGGGTATGGCCATTTTCAAACGCAAGGATTTGAAGTAAGGAGCATGGTATGGAGATCTGGTGGATGGTACTGACTGGCCTGTTGGCGCTCTGCACGCTGGTTCTGCTGCTGCGCCTGACGGCGCTGCGCCGCTCCCTCCGGGAGGTGGCAGAGGAGCTGGAGGAAAAGCTGCAAACCGACACCAACACCCTGATCTCCCTCTCCACCGGCGACCGGGCGGCTATGGCCATGGCCGCCCGGATCAACCGGCAGCTCCGCATGCTCCGGAAGGAGCGCCTGCGGCTGCAAAACGGCGACAATGCGCTGAAGGCGGCGGTGACCAACGTTTCCCACGACCTGCGCACACCGCTGACGGCCATCTGCGGGTATCTGGATCTGCTGGAGCAGGAGCCCCACTCTCCGCGGGGCAAGCGGTATCTGGCGGTCATCCGGGAGCGGACGGACGCCATGCGCACGATGACGGAGGAGCTGTTCCGCTACTCCGTCGTCACCGCCGCCACAGACGAGCTGAACCGGGAACCGGTCTGCCTGAACCACGTTCTGGAGCAGAGTCTGGCAGGTTTTTACAGCGCGCTGTCCGCCCGCGGTATCACGCCGGAGATCCAGCTGGCGGAGACGGCTGTTGTGCGGGAGCTGGACGCCGCCGCGCTGCGGCGGATCTTTGACAACATTCTCAGCAACGCCGCCAAGTATTCCGATGGAGACCTGGTCGTCAGGCTGATGCCGGATGGCGCCGTGACCTTTACGAACAGCGCCCGGAGCCTGAACCGGGTACAGGCGGAGCGCCTTTTTGACCGCTTCTTCACCGTGGAGACGGCCAGCGGCTCCACCGGTCTGGGTCTGTCCATCGCCAGACTGCTGACGGAGAAGATGGGCGGCAGCATCGACGCGGCGTACAGCGGCGGACGGCTGACCATCCGCGTGGCGTTTCCCCAATGACACTCTGCATAAGAAAAACCCCACGGAGGTGACTCCGTGGGGCTTTCTTATGCTTCTTCACTTTGCGGATTGGGAATATTTACGCCGATGCCGTTGATCTCCACGCCGTCGTCGGCGGGGATCAGGATGTACCTTCGCCCGTCGATGAACCGGGCCTCGATCATATAGCTGTACTCCGGGGCCACGGTGATCTTCACCTCCGGCGTGGTGATCTGGAATTTGCCGCTTTCAATGATGTTCTTCGGGTTCAGCGCCGCGTCCTCGCCGTACTGTTTGCGGCACTCCTGCTGGAAAGCCTCCACCTTCTCGGCGGGCACGCCGCTGTTGGTCAGCACGTCGCCCACCTCACGGACGGACAGGGTGAGCGGCTGGGGATCCTTGCTCTCCTTGTGCTCCTCGATGCGGCCCCGCAGCTGCTCGTGAACGGACTGCACCACGTCGTAACGGCAGTCCTTTTGCAGCGTGTCGCCCAGCGTGGTGCTGAATATGTTCTTCTGCTCCTCGGCGGACATGGGCGGCTGGTCGATACGGAACACCGCGTCAATGACCTCCTGATGGATCTGGGCGGTATTTTTGCTGTAAAAGAGGGCGTTATAAATGTTGGCCGACCGGTCGTCAAAGGCCGGAAACAGGAAGCCAAGCTCCGGCGACAGGGCGATGTGTCCGGTGGAGGCGCTGTGGAAGCCGCTGTCCTCGTTGCTGTATTTCAGCTCCAGCG
>ERZ1034719.1390-NODE-1390-length-11296-cov-7.142069_pt1 | contig 11296 bp, 8 predicted proteins | sample MGYA00520703_ERZ1034719 | MGnify/ENA primary metagenome ERZ1034719 (study PRJEB33766, sample SAMN09781716) | gut metagenome | biome: gut microbiome | host: Homo sapiens | place: Madagascar | study: EMG produced TPA metagenomics assembly of the PRJNA485056 data...
CGACATCGCGCGACGCATTTACGACATCGCGCGACGCATTTACGACATCGCGCGACGCATTTACGACATCGCGCGATGCATCTGCGACGCTTTTGCTACGTCGTGCTACGCTCTGCGGTGACGACGCCAGGCGTCTTTTGGAGGTTGCGCAGCAAGAGGTTGAGCTGTTTGATGTCGATGACTTGGACTTCGAACGTCAATATACACTGCATCGATTCGTTGAGCGTTCGACAGTGCGATTGCGAAATGTTGATCTTCATTTCGCTCATCACTTTGATGACGTCTTGCAATATGCCGATGCGGTCGGTGGCCACGATTTGAATGTTGACCGATCGCGTCGCCGTCGCTCCATCGGCAATATGCGGATCCCAGTGGCATTCGACGTGGCGTTCGGGCTCGAGATTGCGTATGCGCGAACAATTCATGTGGTGAATCGCAAGCCCCCTGCCGCGCGTGATAAACCCGACGATCGGCTCGCCAGGAACGGGCGAACAACACTTTGCAAAGTGAACGGCCAAGTTGTCGATCCCATCGACGCAAACTTTCGTCTGCGAACGCTTGTTCAACTTGTCGATGACCCGCTCCTCGCTTACCAAAGCCGGCATCTGCGTCGGTGGCGTCGAATCGTCGTCGTTATCGCTCGTATTCAAATACGGTTGGACGCGCTCGAAAAACGTCTCCGGCGATATCTTTTCGCTACCAAGTGCGACGTAGAGCGCCTCGAGATTCTGGCACTTAAACGACGAAAGAATCTTCGGCAATTCGCTCGATTTCTCGAACTGGCTTAGCGAAATGCGAATTTTTTTGAGTGCTTTTTCGACGAGTTGCGAACCGATCAACTTGTGCGTGTTGCGCTCTTCTTGGCTCAAGAACTTGTTGATCTTGCTCTTAGCTCGGTTCGTCGCCACCATTTGCAACCAGTCGCTCTTTGGCTTCTGGTTCTGTCGAGTGATGATGTCGATGACGTCGCCATTTTTGAGCTCATATCGAAGCGATACGATATTGCCGTTGACAATCGCCCCCGAACAATGGTCGCCGACTTCGCTGTGAACCGCATACGCAAAATCGATCGGGCAAGACCCCTGCGGCAACGACTTGATCTCGCCATTGGGCGTAAACACATAGACGCTCTCATTAAATAAATCGAGCTTCACCGTATTGAGAAACTGGTTCGAATCGACGTTTGCCGAATTCTCTTGAATTTCGACGAGCTGGCGCAACCACGCGTAATTCTGCGCATCTTTGCTCGGCGTAATGTTGCCTTCTTTGTATTTCCAGTGCGCCGCGATACCTTCCTCGGCAACTTGGTCCATCTCATACGTCCGAATCTGAACCTCGAATTGTTCGCCATCGGGCCCAATCACCGACGTATGCAACGAGCTATATTGGTTCGCCTTCGGCCGCGAAATGTAATCCTTAAACCGCCCCTCGATCAGCGTCCACATGCTATGGACGATGCCCAACACGTGATAGCACTCGGCTTTCGTGTTCACGATGACCCGGAACGCGATGATATCGTGCAACTTTTCATACATCCCGTTGCTACGCTTCAGCTTGCGGTATATCGAATAAATGTGCTTAATTCGCCCTTTGAGCTTGAACCCCGTAATCCCTTCGGCAATCAGCGCTTCATTCAGAATATTCTTCACGCGCTCGATGTAATCGTGTTTATCGTGCACGAGCGCATCGAGCTTCGACGACAGCTCGTTGTATTCCTCGGGGTGCAAATACCGCAAACAAATGTCTTCGAGTTCGGCTTTCATCCACTCGATGCCAAGCCGATTCGCAATCGGAACGTAAATGTCGAGCGTCTCTTGCGCAATCGTCGCCTGCTTGTCGGGGCGCATGTGCTGCAACGTGCGCATGTTGTGCACGCGATCGGCGAGCTTGATGAGGATGCACCGCAAGTCGCTATTCATCGCAAACAGCATCTTGCAAAAGTTCGCCGCCTGCCGCTCCTCCTTCGACGTAAACGAATACTTGTCGAGCTTCGTCAGCGCATCGACCAAATCCGCAATCTCGGTGCCAAACGCCTCGACGATGTCGTGTCGCGTCGTGTCGGTATCTTCGACCACGTCGTGCAAAAGCGCCGCACAAATACTCGCTTCGTCGAGCTTGAGCTGCGAGACCAACTTCGCCACGCCCAACGGGTGAATAATATACGGTTCACCCGATTTGCGCCTCTGCAAAAGGTGTTTGTCGTAGGCATATTCAAACGTCCGGCGAATCAACGCCACATCGGCCTCGGGGTGATAACTGACGAGCTTTCCGATTAAGCTGTCGTACATTTTTTCGATTTCGACGCGCTCGCCACGCACCTTCTCGGGCGACTGTCCATCGGCTTCGAGACGCGCAACTTGATCGGGGGTTAGGTCGGAATTATTCATGAAAAGCCTTTAATATCAATAGTTTAGCTCGTTTTCTTTTGCGTTCCGCTTTGTCGCCCTATTGCCTGCGGCAATACGGGCTTATTATCGCCCTATGTCGCTATCGCTCCATACGGGCTTTTTTCCGCCCTATGTCGCTATCGCTCCATACGGGCTTATTATCGCCCTATGTCGCTATCGCTCCATACGGGCTCATGGCTACGGCTATGTGCTCGGGCTTATCGCCCTTGCGCGCATACGCCTGCGTCGGCGCGCTATGTTCTCACTTCGTTGCGAGCATACGCGCGCCAAGTTTGCGCGGGCTTGTCGCCCGCGCGAATCACTTGCACACCGTGCATCATAGCTTGCAGGCTAGATATCGAGATCGCCCGAAAGGTTCGACATGGCTTGCAGACGCGCCAAGCGATCTTGCCCTTCTTTGATGATTTCGGAATTGTCGAGCACGATAAATCCGAGCAAATCGCCTTCTTTGGCGCCGTTTGGGAGCGCAGCGGCGGGGAACTCGATGATCTGCGTGTCGACATCGAGGTAGGCAATTCCATCCGATATGCGATCGATAACTATGCGCATATTTCTTTCTCCTGGTGGGGTGAGCGAGGACGCGGGATCGCTCACAAATTGAACTCAATCGATCCATTCGAGCAATAAGCGCTTGCTACGAAGTGAATCCCTACACAACCGCTTAAAATCCGCCTCATTTTATCACGTTCAACGCCCTTGATCTAGTCATGACTCGCTAAATTGCCCCGATTCAATCTCCCCGTCGGGCTTCTTTGCGATTGATATTTCTTCATTCCGATAGTGGGCGAGGGCGAGTAGCCACAGGCAACGCCGGGGGTAACGAGAAATCCCAGTGATAAACGATGCCAAATGCCTATTCATAAATCTATGTTTATGACGTTATTGACGAAAGAACATTTTTATATGATGTTAAATCGGAAACCCCTACGGGGTTCATTTTTTGAGGTGCATCTGGATTCCCCCGGTAGCCGCCTGCGGTGCCAACCGGGGGCTACTCGCCGGAACCCCTACGGGGTTCATTTTTTGAGGTGCATCTGGATTCCCCCGGTAGCCGCCTGCGGCGTCAATCAGAGGCTACACGCCGACGCAGTTTCCCCCTCGCCATTTATGGAGAGGGGGCTAGGGGGTGAGGTCGGTACAAACCCGCCCGTAGGGCGGAGTTGTACTAGATTTCCAACACGGGAAGATCTTTTTTGGGGGTTGCAGCCGGTGCGGCGGGTGCGACTTTTGCCGCGGGAGCAGCTTTAGCTTGCTGTGGTGCGGGGGCTACTTTTGCCGCTTTGGGGGCTACAGCCGGTGCAACGGGCGCGGCGACTGGGGCGGGAGTTGCGCCGCCGAGCGGGCACAAGTCTTTTTCGAGCTTGGCATACGTCTTTTCGCCGATACCACTCACTTCCATGAGCTCGGTATTGGCTTTGAATGCGCCTTTTTGCGAACGTAAATCAATGATCTTTTGCACAGTACTATCGCCGACGCGGGGGAGTTTCGTCAGTTCGGTGGCGTCGGCGGTATTGATATTGACGCAGCTACCTTCGGCGAGTACGGGTTTTGTCGACGATTTAGAAGATTTGGAAGATTTGGACGGGGTACGTGTCAGGGCAATGACTTCGTTGAGCGTTTTAATGCGGTCGAGGGCGTCGGCGCGAGCGTCTTGATCGACGTCGGGCGAGACGACGAAGCGTTTATAGGATTCGATAGCGGCATCGAAGTTGGCTTGGTTTTCGTAGACGCGCCCCATGTTATAGAGCAGGGCGGGGTTGGCATCTTCGGCGTAAGCTTGTTCGAATTTGGCAAGTGCGAGCTCGTAGTTGCCATCGGCATAGGCTTTTGTCGCTTCGCGAGCGTATTTCTTTGCCGTTTTGGGATCGGCAAATGCCGTCGCCGATAGGGCAAGACAGGCGAAGAGTACGAGGCATAACGACAATAATTTGTTCATGCGTTTTGCGATAGTCGATTTCATATTTTGCTCTCCTTAATCATCTGTCTGTGACAAATCTCATCTAAGGGTCGTAAAAAGTATACGGTAACGTATGGGAATTATTCAACCGTACAAACCGATAAAAGTTTTTCAACCGTCTTTTTGCCAATGCCTTTGACGCGATCTAAATCGTCACACGATTGGAAGGGGCCGTTTGCGTTTCGGTCGGCGATGGCGGCTTTGGCTTTGTTTTGATTCATGCCGGGCATAGAGGCAAGAGCGGCTTCGCTGGCTGTATTGATGTTAATTGCACCAGCTGGGGCAGGCGCCGAATTTTGTGCAACTTGTGCACCGAGAATTGGTGGATTCTGCATTGGCGCTTTTGCGACGGGCGCATGCACCGAATCGCCGCCATCGACGGTGCAGACCGACAAGAGTTTTTCGACCGTCTTTTTTCCAATGCCTTTGACGCGATCTAAATCGTCGCACGATTGGAAAGGTCCGTTTGCGTTTCGGTCGGCGATGGCGGCTTTGGCTTTGTTTTGATTCATGCCGGGCATAGAGGCAAGAGCGGCTTCGCTGGCTGTATTGATGTTAATTGCACCAGCTGGGGCAGGCGCCGAATTTTGTGCAACTTGTGCACCGAGAATTGGTGGATTCTGCATTGGCGCTTTTGCGACGGGCGCATGCACCGAATCGCCGCCATCGACGGTGCAGACCGACAAGAGTTTTTCGACCGTCTTTTTTCCAATGCCTTTGACGCGATCTAAATCGTCGCACGATTGGAAAGGTCCGTTTGCGTTTCTGTCGGCGATGGCGGCTTTAGCTTTTTTTTGATCCATGCCGGGCATAGCAGCGAGAGCGGCTTCGCTGGCTGTGTTGATATTGACGACGTTGCCGGCTTTGGGGGCTGGGAGCGCGGCAGGTGCGACGGGGGCATTGCCCGTGTTGACCGTCGTGGGCGCAGCCATTTGTTGGAATTCAAATCCCGTGTTTTGTGGTGCAACGATAGTCGAAGGTTTTTCGACGATTCCCGTGCTACTACCGCCCGAAACGGTGATATGCGGGATGATCTTATCGATGCGTTTCTTGTCTTTGGGCACGGCATTGTAGACGTCTTCGACAGTTCGATAGGGGCCGTTAGCAGAACGGTAGTCGATAATGGCTTGAGCCGTCTTGTTGCCGATGCCAAGCAATTCTTTGAGGGCATTCATATCGGCTTCGTTGACGTTGAGTTTGACGAGTTTGTAGGGTTCGTGTTCGGTGACGACGCGAACGCTTTTGCCATCCGATATGACTGTGACTTCGCCCATGAGATCGGTGCGATAGACTTGCATACCGCGTGCGGCGAAGTCTTCGAGAACAGAGGGCCCGGGGTGGCCGTGTTTGTTGCCCAAACCCGCACTGATCAAGGCAATTTGGGGCTGGAGCGAATTCATGAGCAGTGGCGTCGAGCTATGGGGGCTACCGTGATGTGAAACTTTGAGGACTTGGCAAGGCCCAATAGCTTGGGCGACTTTTGCCTCGGTTTCGGCTTCGGCATCGCCCATGAAGGCGAAGCAGACGTTTTGGTGCGTGAGCTTGAGAACGACCGAATTGGAATTGATATCGCTACGCGTGCCTTGGAGCCCGACGTCGTCGGGCCACATGACTTCGAAATGCGCCTCGGGACCAAAATTGAGCCGTTGACCTTGGCGAGCCGTCATATATCGCGCTTCGCCGCGCGCGACTTTGCCCTCGATCGATTCCATGAGTTTTGTATAGGTTGCCGTCGTATGCGGGAACCCGTTGTCCATGTAAACTTTGAAATTGATGCCGTCGACGACGTTTTTCATCCCGCCGATGTGGTCGGAATGCGGATGCGTGGCAACGATGAGGTCGAGGTTGGCTATGCCTTTCGATTTCAATATATTGCGCACTTGTGTTGCCGTTTCGCCGGCATCGATGAGCACGCGTTTACCTGCCGTTTGTACGAGGAACGCATCGGCTTGCCCGACGTTGAGCATCGTCACGCTCAACTCCTCGCCAAAGCAATATCCCGATAGGCTCATCAAAAATAAAAGACCTGTCACGATAATTGACAGCAACCTACAACTCTGCATCTGACTCCCTCCCATTCGATATACGGGGTCGCACGAGCATCGTCCATTTGCCCGTGCAATGTGTATGCTCTATACATGATTATCTTTCGCGACAATGAAAGAATTTTGAAATAAAAGACAATGGAATGAAATATCGTCGTCGCAATACGCCAAATCGATAGAGCTCCACCGCATATTCTCGCAATACGCGAACCAAAGCGCGACGCGTGCGCATTTGGCACGCGAGCCATTATATAATGAATTGCAAAGAGTGTGCCCAAAATGATCTATATTTGCAATTGCGAATCGGAGGCATGGATATCGTTTTGGGCGAAGGGGTGGGAGCGATCATTTTCATTTATCGGGAACGACGATATCGCGAATCACGGCCATGTGCTGCATTTCTTTTGCGGCACTGTCTTGTGCGGTGGCTGGTGGCACGAGACTGAGCTCGCAAATTCCATTGTAATACGACTTTGCATAGACGCGCGTATCGAAGACGTGGCCATAGGGGTACGCATCGGCGCCCGTATGTGCGCCGATTTCGGTCGGTATGGCAAATGTGTCGAATTCTTTGTCGAAGAGTAGCCAGTCGAGCCGCGAGGCGCGTTTGGCATTTGTATTGGAATTGCCATTTTGATCGACAGGGGCTTTCGTCGTACTGAGCTCAAAGATGCTCCGGAATGTTTCGGATTTCGTCGTCAATTCCGTGTAATTGTTGCCCTTTGCATTAAAATCGCCGCCGATGGCGACGTAGTAATTGCCTTCTTTTTGTTTGGCGATAATTTTTTCGGCGAGGGGTTCGTATTCGTAGCGATTGTTCGAGGTGTGGAGATGGACGCTGACGACGAGTAGATCGCGATCGCCGGGAATGTCGACGACGGCGTATGTCCAATACCTGTCTTTGTAGGCATCGGTATCTTTCCCCTTATCCGATTTTCGGTATTTGGGTTTCCACTCGCCTGTATCGATGATTCGGTATCGCGAGGCGATGGCATTGGGCTTGCTGGAAGTCTCTGATACCGACTTATCATAAGAGCCGACGAAATAGTGGAACTCGGGCCCGAAGATTTCGGCAAAGAAGGCTTCGGGTTTTTGCTTCGATAGCTTGAACTCTTGGATCATGGCGATATCGGGTTTGACCGCTTTGAAGATATTGCGCCCGGCATCGGGATCGTAGCCTTTGGCATCGGATGTGATATTGGCTGCCATAAACCGAATATGCGTGCCTTCGATGGGCTTGGGATCGGGTTTTGTTTCGTCGATGTCGCGATTGATTATCGTCCAAGAGAAAACGGTACCCGACGAGAACGATGTATCGTCGGTTGCCGCAGTTGCCGTCACGGTATAAGTGATATCGCCATCGACGATGCCATCGGGTTGCCCTGTTATCGAAAAATACTGGGGCGTGGCGTAGTTTTGCCCATCGAAAGTGAGCGTTTGCGGCTCAACGGTGCCCTCGGTCGTGTCGCTGCTCACCAAAGTGACGACGACGGGGCTCTCGGGCGCTTTGTCGAGCGCTAAGCTACCGCGCAAAGTCGTTCCCGATTCCGATGTGATGAGCGTCGCCGGCGCAACGACGATATATGTGCCGGCTTCCGGTTGTTCTGGTTGTTCTGGTTGTTCTGGTTGTTCTGGTTGTTCTGGTTGTTCCGGTTGTTCTGGTTGTTCTGGTTGTTCTGGTTGTTCTGGTTGTTCGGGCGCGTCATCTTCTTCGTCGCATCCAAAAGTGGGGAGCATCATGCCCAATGCGCATAAAATGCACATCCATTTTCGTTTCATCTCAGTCCTCTCTGACATTTTATCGTATTCGGAATAAAATTTGAGAATATGTGTGTATGCCGAATTTTATTCAGCCCGAAAGCGTGCTTGTTCGTGCTTATTCGTATTGGAGCTCGATATCGCGCACGACGGCTTGGTGCTGCATGTTTGTGCGCTCCCCCTTGTTATTGGTGCACCAGTCGTCTGCATAGCAGAGCTCGGAGTCTTCGGCCAGCACGGGAGGAATGAGTGAGAGTTCGTCGTGCTGTGCATAGATGCGCGAATCGACGATGTGACCATATTTATAGGTTCGGTTGCCTACGACGATGGGAATTTCGAATTCGTTGAGGTCTTTATCGAACAAGACCCAATCGTATGGATCGTCGCGTTCGCCGCTCGTGCAGGAGTTGCCATTTTGGTCGACGGGGAATTCGCCGCCATCGCAAACTTTGTCGAGCTCTGGGACTGCTGTTTTGTCGTCTTTTGCATTGGGGTTGTCTTTTCCGACGTAGAGCATGCGCCCAAATTGCGAGCGGACGCCTCCGCGCGATTTCGTATTAAAATCGCCTCCGATGACGACGTAATAATTCCCCTCTTTTTGTTTCGCTTCGATTTTTTGTTTGAGCGGTGCCAACTCCGAACCATTATTTTTGCTGTGCAGGTGTAGGCTAACAGCTAAGAGCTTGCGTTTGCCGGGGATGTCGATGACAGCCCAGTCCCAATTGCGTGCGCTTTTAACGTTTGATTGCCAAGATCCGCTCGACAGAATGGGGTATTTCGAGATGATGGCATTGGGGATGCTGTGCGAAGTCGTCGAGAAATGGCGATTATCGCCGCAAATTTCTTTGACGAGGGCGTGCTCGCCTTGTTCGTAGTTGAATTCTTGCATCAAGATGATGTCGGGGTTGAATGCTTTGATGATGTGAATGCCACGTTGATCGTCATAAGTTTGATTTTTGCCCGAAGTGATGTTTGCCGCCATAAATCGAATGACGACCGATTTATCGTCTTGGAATTTGCATCGATTTGCGGCGCAGCCGTATTCACAATTTTGGGGCGTGTATAGCCCCGTTGTCGTATCGCAAACGTTGAGCGTCATAGCGTCTTTGCACGACGACTGGGCGCACTTTGCCTGTGGTGCATCGTTGCACTTGTCATTGCTACAGCCATAATCACAAGTTTGTTTTACGGCTTCGCCAGCCTTGCCATTGGGGCATGTCGAAAGCGTTTTGTCGTCGATGCACCCGACGATGCAAGAATTTCCGCCGATTCCGCTATCGACGACAGTGCCCGAAATGGCGACGGGATCTAAGTTTGCGTAATTGGCATCGTCGGATTTGGCATGGAAGACGACCGAAACGGTTTGGTCGCCGTCGGCGACGTTGTCTTCGAGTCCAGAGATCTCAAAACTGACCTTTTTGTCTTTCCAATCTGCCGCAGCAATCGTCGCATCGGCTGGTGTAATGGCGATTTCGGTGTCATCGCTAGCTTTCGCTTCGATTTTGACATCGTTTGTAGGCTCGGTTGTGAGCCCGACTTGAATCGTCAGTTTCCCCGAGCCTTCGTTCAACTTGAATTCGCTATTCTGGCACGCCGAGCACTCGACGGAGAGTGCGGGTTTTTCGCCCTTGCTCGGCGTGACGACGACATCGTTCACCGAATTGTCGTCTTCGTCGCAGCCCAAAATTGCCAAAAAATACATCAAACCCAAAGCATTACGCAGTCTCATGTCCACACCTTGAATGAGTAAAACCCCCATATCGATCGAAATTGTCAATATGGGATGTGTTACTTATTCATTTTGTGTTTTAAATTAAAGGGTTTTTATCAATTTATTTTATCGCTACGACATTTATTGTCACGCTAGATAAGATCGAGCTGATTATGCTAATCGTCGTTCGATGATATCCAATCGTCGTTGAACAAATCCCAGTTCTAGTCGCTCCCTCGCGTCGCTCTATGAGCCATCAGATGGAGAGAAATCGTCCAAAGCCCTATGGGCTATTGGGGAATGTGCAGGCTATTCGCACCCAGCCTTATGGGCTTTAAATGTGATAGTCTTGGGGGCATTTTAGAAATTAAAGCAAGCGCGCACGGAGATTTTTTCGTCGTCGGTGAGTTGTAGATAAGCCATCGTATCTTCGAGAGAACTGCCCATCTTCGCCATCATTCGTTTGATGGTACGCGCCAGACCTTGAACGATTCCTAGCTCGCGTCCCTGTTTGATGCCGCGCTGAAAACCTTCATTTTCTATGTCGAGAGCCCAGCTTTTCATGTGTGCCTCCTTTGTTAAGACATCTGGGGGGAATCCGTAATCTGTGTGTAGCATGAGAGACGATTGCTCAAGGCGAGTAGCCCCGCCCCATTGCCGCGGGAATAGGCAACGCCGGAGGAATAAAAAAAAACGCCATTCCAAATCAACCCCGTTAGGGGTTGCGGCGAGTAGCCCCCGGCAACGCCGGGGGTAGTAAGAATACCCCAATCCATATAAAACCCCGTTAGGGGTTTCCGAGATGATAAACGAAGGCAAATGCGTATTCATTTTCTGTGCAGGATCAATTTATATTCGTGAAGTTTTTGACGAAGAAGACTTCCTTTTAGGATGTTAAATCGGAAACCCCTACGGGGTTCATTTGGGTTGTGCATTCCTTTTCCCCCAGTAGCCGCCTACGGCGTCAACTGGGGGCTACTCGCCAGAACCCCTACGGGGTTCATTCATGGTGCCGTGACTCATTCAACGGGGATCTGCAAGCTGCATAAATCCATCCTCGATGTGCTAGTGGACTCACCGTGAGTCAAAGCTTTTTACCAAAGTCAAGAGAATTTTTAAATGCGGTAGCCTTGGGTGCAAATCCAAATGGAGTAGACTTTTTTGATGGCGTTATAGTCGTCGTTTTTGAAGACCGTTCCCTTTTGTGATGTGATGAGTCGTGCCGCATAGTAGATGCCGCGCCGCGTGAGAATGTTCTTCATTTCGGCGTCGTAGGCATTGCGCAATTGCTGAATTGTCGGGTGTTCTTGGGCGTTCATCGTTGTCTCCTTGCGAATAACGTTGTGGTTTAATGCTCTGTGCATCATCGTAGGTAGAAGCGAATAGATGCCAATGTGTTTATATTATATATATATAG
>ERZ1034719.1391-NODE-1391-length-11296-cov-3.337425_pt1 | contig 11296 bp, 7 predicted proteins | sample MGYA00520703_ERZ1034719 | MGnify/ENA primary metagenome ERZ1034719 (study PRJEB33766, sample SAMN09781716) | gut metagenome | biome: gut microbiome | host: Homo sapiens | place: Madagascar | study: EMG produced TPA metagenomics assembly of the PRJNA485056 data...
ACTAAATACGACTTAAAATTATTTAAATTGGCAAAATTGTATTGAAAACATTCAATACTTATGGTAAAATTGAGAAGTAGCAGACGAAAATTGGTGGAATAATTTTGTCTAAAAAATTGAATGGCTTAAAAACGCATACATGAAAGCAAACCGTTCACTGTAAACACACATTTTTCAGAGGGGGTACCCCCTCTATCTTTTGCCTTCGGCAAAAGATAATGGTTCTATCGGGGAAAAGAATTGAGTGAAGGAAGCGTAAAAATGGAAGTTATAACCACTGATGCAATGCGGACAGTTGCAGATGCAGCCGGATGGGATGCCGGATTGCAATATGATGTATATCAGAAAGAAGAAAAAACATCTGCGGGGAAAGGATACCTTTTTATAAAACGAACGTTTGACATAGCAGCTTCTATCGCAGCGGGCATAGTGCTGCTTTTGCCGATGCTGCTTATAGCGGTGCTGGTGCGTATTGATTCGCACGGACCGGCACTGTTTCGCCAGGAACGCCTTGGCAAAGGCGGCAAGCCGTTCACGATAATCAAATTCCGCACGATGTACGAAAACGCGGAGGCGAACGGTCCGCAGTGGGCGGTGACGAACGATGTACGCTGCACGAAGTTCGGGCGCTTTTTGCGCCACACGCATCTCGACGAGCTTCCGCAGATATGGAACATAATCAAGGGCGACATGAGCATAGTCGGGCCGCGTCCGGAAAGAGCGTACTTTTACAACAAATTCGAGCTTTTCGTGCCGGGCTTCTGCAACAGGCTGGAGGCTCGTCCGGGGCTGACCGGGCTTGCCCAAATAAACGGCGGCTACGAGCTTGGTCCGGAGGAAAAAATTATTTACGACATGGAATACATACATAACCGCTCCGTAAAAATGGATGTTTACTGCATACTAAAGACGGTGGGGGTTGTCTTTACCAGTAACGGAGCAAGATGATGTCCATGATTAAAATTCCGAAAAACCCGAAAAAGGATATAGTATTTCTGTGTCAGTTTTTTTATCCTGAATATAATTCTTCCGCGACGCTTCCTTTTGACACCGCAAAGTATTTAGTTGAAAGCGGATATTCGGTGGGAGCGCTGTGTGGTTATCCGAAAGAATATAGTATCGACGGTAAAGCTCCTGTAAGGGAAAAGAAAGATGGGATCTCGATTCGACGGCTTTGCTATATACAAGGAAGCCGACGCAACAAGTTTGGTAGACTTCTTAATTATTTTTCTTTCACACTTTCGGCTTTGTTTCATGTGTTTGAGATTAGGGATTACAGAGCTGTGATTGTTTATTCAAACCCACCTGTGCTTCCTATTGCTGCGATTTTGGCAAATAAACTATTCGAAACAAAAATTATCTTTGTGTCATACGATGTTTACCCGGAGGTGGCTTACGCGTCTAAAAGCCTTCGGGAAGACAGCATTATTGCAAAGGTAATGCAGCAAATCAATAAAAGTCTATTCAAACGGGCTGAATCGGTTGTTACGCTGACTGACGAGATGCGAGAATACCTTTTGCAAAATCGCTCTAAACTTTCAACAGACCGTGTTACTACTATTCCGAATTGGGCGCACGAAGCAAAAGCAGTCAGTAAATCTGCGGTACGCGCAGAACTTGGATATACGGATGAAGACTTTGTTGTTTCATATTTCGGAAACATCGGCATTTGCCAAGATGAAACGGCACTGCTTCAGGCAATGGAACTATTGGCAGACCACAAGAATATTAAATTCTTAATTGCGGGACACGGAAACAAGATGCAATTAGTTCGGCAGTCGGCTGAACACTTTTCAAATGTCAGTGTTTTCGATTTTCTTACCGGCACGGCATTTGAAAAGGCTATCGCAGCCAGTTCATGTGGTATAGTCAGTCTTGAACGAGGGCTTATCGGTATGTGTGCACCAAGCAAATATTACAGCTACCTTCAAGGTGGGCTGCCTGTTTTGGTAGTGGCAGAGCCGAATTCGTACTTGGTAAAAGAAATCTCGTGTTGTGAAACCGGATTCTTTTCAGATGTGGGAGATGGTGCAAAACTTGTTCAAAATATTTTAGCCCTGTATCAAAATCCAGGGCTAAGAGAAAAAATCTCAAGAAACGCATCAGAATTATATTCAAAAAAATATGCAAAAGATCTTGAATTAAATAAATATGCTGCCTTGCTCAATAAAGTATTGGGTACAGCGGATTAAGGAATCGCTTTTCATGAGGTATTTATTTATCAATTCTGTATACGGATTAGGAAGCACAGGCAAAATTGTTGCGGACAAGTGCAAAGAACTGAAAAATGAGGGAAACGTATGTGCAGCCGCATATGGAAGAAAATGCGCGGATAATGGCGCGGCACAACTAATTAAAATCGGTACGAAAGCAGATTACTTATTTCATGCAGTAATGACACGCTTGTTCGATTTGAATGGCTATTGTTCAAGAATTGCGACATATAAGTTAATTTCGCAGATTGAACATTTTAAGCCTGCTGTTATTTGGCTCCACAATTTGCACGGTTATTACTTGAATATTGGGATATTGTTCAAATGGTTAAAAGAACACCCTGATATTAAGGTTTTTTGGACGCTTCATGATTGCTGGGCGTTTACAGGTCATTGTGCACATTTTAGCGCTGTGGGATGTGATCATTGGCTGTTTGGCTGCGGAAGTTGTCCGCAGCTGAGGGAGTACCCTAAAACATATGGAGTGGATTGCTCAAAGAAAAATTATAGTTATAAACATAATTGCTTTTCCGGAATTGCGGATTTAACTATTATTGTTCCGTCTGAATGGTTGGCACAGCTCGTAAAGTGCAGTTTTCTGAAGGAATATAGGATTAAAATAGTGCATAATCAGATTGATACAAATATATTTAAGCCGACCCCGAGTAATTTTAGAGAGAGGTATGGACTAACCGATAAAATTATAATTTTGGGTGTATCTAATGTTTGGAATAAGGACAAGGGAATGTTCGACTTTTGTAGGCTTCGAGAAAGATTGGACGACAGATTCGCAATTGTTTTAGTTGGTGTGAACGAGAAGCAAAAAAAAGAGCTCTTACCGCAAATCATAGCATTGCCGCGCACCGAAAATGCAAGGGAGTTAGCAGAAATTTATAGCGCAGCTGATATATTTGTAAATCCAACTCACCAAGACAACTATCCGACGGTCAACTTGGAAGCCCGAGCCTGCGGAACACCGGTTATTACATATGATGTTGGCGGAAGTCCGGAGAGCGCGGGAGGAAAATACATTGTAAAAGAAAATGATATTGATGGGCTGGCGGAACAGATTTATAGACTGACAGAAGAAAAAACGACGGAGAAATAGCATGATTATTTTAGGACCGTTATTTCCGGAGGAACGGGAACAGGAAATTATATCTGCGTCAAGGCGTGGAGTTTCCAATGCGGCAAATAATTTTCAATGGAATATGATTAAGGGCATTCAGACAAATACAAACGAGCGATTGGTTGTTATAAATGCTTTGCCGGTTGGAACTTGGCCAAAGAATTATAGGATTTTTTATATGAAAGATAAAAACTGGTTCTATGGAAGCATAGTCGGTCACGAGATTGGTTGCTGGAATATTCCGATAATGAAACAGCTTATACGAATGGAAAAGACTTTGGTGTGGCTGAAAAAGTATCCCGATGAAAAGGAAATAATTATTTTTACGGCATATCTTCCGTTTTTCTGGGCTGTCAGCAGATTGCACTCCGAGTATAAAGTGACAGCGGTTATTACAGATATACCGGAATTTTATGATATGCATCAAGTTTCGGCGTTCAGAAAACTTTTGCGGAATATCTACTACAAAATAGTTTATCACTTTATGAAAAGGACAGATCGCTTCATCCTCTTGACAGAACAAATGGCAGAGCATCTTCATGTTGGCAGCAGACCGTACATTGTAATGGAAGGAATGTGTGGAGAAACCGTCAAGGAATCGGCAGCGGCGAAAAATCAGCCGTTTTCATTGCTGTACACAGGGCGGCTAAATAGACGCTATGGTTTAGAATTGCTTTTGGAAGCAATGAAAGAATTAGATGACAAGGATATTGAATTATGGCTGTGCGGTTCCGGCGAAATGGAAAAAGAAATTGAGGTTTGCGCAAATCAGGATTCTCGAATCAAGTTCTTTGGCTTTTTACCGCACGAAGAAACTGTTAAGCTGCAGCAGCAAGCAACCGTGTTAGTTAATCCGAGAACAAATCAGGGCGAATACACGAAATATAGTTTTCCCTCCAAGACGATGGAGTATATGGTGTCCGGCCGTCCTGTAATGATGTTTCGCCTTGATGGGATTCCTAAGGAATACGATTATTTTTTGACTTATATTCCGAAAGAGAATGCCGAGTCAATTGCGGCTACAATAAAATCCCTTAAAGAAATGAGTCCATCGGAACTTGACGCCATTGGCAAAAGGGAACAAGAATTTGTGCTGAAAAACAAGAATCGAAATGTACAAATGCGCCGGGTCTTAGATTTTATAAATGAGGGGCGGCACAACATATGACATTTGTATCTATGTTTATGTTGACGTTCGGCGCTATCAACTGGGGATATATTTATCCGGCGGTATTTCTGTTTGTTGCTTTGTTTAGGCAGCGTTTACTTGGTAAAGAAATTTGCTTTAACTTTTTGTATTCACCAAGCTTTTGGCTTTTGCTGCTCGCCGGTATTTCGTATGCGCTAATTGGTATGCGGACGATCGTAGGGGTGTACCACCACTGTATTTTGCCAGTTATTGCATTTGCGATTGGCTGGATTATAGCAGAAGGAAGCTCCGATAAGCAGATTCAGGATGGAATTTTGGCGCTTACTGTGGGATTTGGTGTTTATGCAACGCTAAATATGCTTGTAAATGCAGGTAACAGCCGATATAGGCTGATTGACTTTTGGACAGGCAAATATCGCGCGGCAACAGGTTCCGGCGCTTTGAACACAATGACTATTTCGGTTATGCCGTACATATTAAAGTTTGAGAAACGGGTAGCGGTAAAATTTCTGTTTTTTGCTTTGTTTTTAGCCACAATTCAGTATATGTTTATGCTTGGAACGAGAACACAGTTTGCAATTCTTTTGTTAATTGCAATTTTTGCCGTATTGCAATTTGCATACAGAAAACAGAGAATAACGGGCATTTTGAAATGTATCGTAATTGTGGCAGTAATCATACTGATAGCGTTCTTATTTCACCATTTTGACATTCTATCCATAAGAAGCTTTATTTTAAGCACAAATCTTGCGGCGCGTTATGAGCATCGAGCTTCACTGGAAAACGCAGATTCCTTTCGCGTAAAAAGCTTTTGGGTAGGATTGCGCGAACTGTTTCAGTATCCGTTTGGAGGACGGAGAGGGCGGGTATACCGCCATAATATGTGGTTGGATGTAGGACGTGTTTCCGGAATAATTCCTTTTAGTTTGTTATTAGCCTATTCGATAAAAAACATTGCGAATGCTATATCGATATGGAATAATAAAAATATTTTATTATCGCTGAGATACCTTTTGCTTTTTCTGTATATTGGAGCATATGTAAATTGCTTTGTTGAACCTGTTTGGGAGGGTACATTAAATTTTTTTCTTGCTCTATGTGTAGTAGATGGAATGGTCAGTGCGATGATAAGGAGGACAGACAATGAACCCTATACAGGAGAAAGTATTTCAATTGCTTAAGCTCTTTATAGAAATATGTAATAAACTACAGCTCAAATATTTCTTGGTGTGCGGAAGCGCTTTGGGTGCAGTTAAATATAAGGGTTTTATTCCGTGGGATGATGATGTTGATGTTGCACTGTTTCGCGAGGATTATGAATTTTTCTGCAAGGAAGCGCCTAAATTGCTTCCGAAACAGTTCTTTCTACAAAATTATCACTCCGATCCCGCTTTTCCGGCAATATATAGCAAGCTAAGGGACTCCACCACGACCTGTATAGAAGAAAGCGTTGAAAATCTTCATATAAATCATGGAATCAGTCTTGATATATTTCCTCTGGATGGATATCCGATAAATAAAAACGAGCAAAGGCGATTGGAAATAAGAAAAAAGTGGCTGGCAAGAAAGCTTTCGATACCTTGTATCCGGCCGGAGCCGTGGAAAGAAGCAATTGTAAAACCACTGCGGTTTTTGGGGTTTGGCAGACATACAGAGCAAACGGCTGAAACCTACACAGAGCTTGTGTCTGCGTGGCCGGTGCAATCCTCAAATGTTATTGCAAATCACGGGAACTGGCAAGGATGTTTGGAGTATCACAAAAAAGATGTGTATGGCAATGGCAGCTACGGTACGTTTGAGGGACTTACTGTTCGCTTGCCTGAGGACTGCGACGCATATTTAAGACAAAAATATGGCTGTTATTTGCAGGAGTTGCCCGCTGATAAGCGAAAAAGTCACCACATATATTTGGTGTTGGACACGGAGCGGTCATATACGGATTATTGTAACCCTAGGGCGTGTGACCTTAAAAATAAAAAAGGAGGCAAAGAATGAAAAGAAAAATGACAACTAAGGCGGTAAGCTGTCTGCTATGTATCGTACTTTTGTGCGGTATGTTTGCCGGATGTAGCAACAACAATACGCAACAAGAACAGAGTAGAAATATTTCGATATTGCAAGTTCCGGAAGACATTGTAATACATACGGATTATGGTGATTTGCATTATCCGGATCGTTGGCAGGAATATGTTACCATTCACCAGGAGCAGAACGGCAACACGATTGCGGTTACCTTCGAAACCAAGAGCGGAGAAGAAACATATGAATTGTTCAAGATTTTAATTGGTGATGACAGCAGTGAGGTTGTCGGCAGCCTGACGGATGACACAGGAACCCAACGAAATGTTTATCTGCATGTAGAGGAACTGCCTGCCGATTCTGGCTTGGAAGAGACAGAGCAGACCCGCTTCTACGCAATGCAGGAGGACTTAAATTATCTCATCGATAATTTAAAATAAATACAAGGAGAAATTGACATGGCAAAAGGAACGATTAAGAGGTATCTATCGGTTTTTCTCGCTGTTATCATGCTCGCAACGCTGTTTCCGGTCGGTGTTTTTGCGGCAGACGACACCGTTTTAATCGAAGATGCCGTCACTAACTACGGAGAGCCTGTCGCTTTTGAAGCGGAGGAGCTTCCCATCGACTCGGATGAGCAGCAATTCGAAACGCAGTCTGAATTGGATCCGGCGGAATCCGCCCCTGCGGTTACTGCCGTTTCAGACTACGAGACCTTCCTTTCCTGCTTTAAGGTTTTAGAAGGCTATGCCCAGACCTATGCGGAAGAAAATGCTGGTGAGGATGCCAATGCGCTGATCATCAACTATATCCGTACAGGCGTGGAGCGGTACACCTCCGGTACTTGGGAAATGGTCTGCGGCAAGGAGAATACTGCCTTCACCACCTACGTTTCCGAGCAGGATACCGCGAACAACACTTCGGCTTCTGCGCTGAAGAAATTGGGCAACTTCACATTGCCCAATGGCAATAAAGTTGACCTTGGCCATGTGTTTGGCGCAATGGATGTGGCCAATTACGCCAAGGTGCAGGGCATGACGGATGCTGTTGTTCAGGCTCGTGCCGACATGGGCAGTTGGGCCGGTGACATTACGGATCTGATGTACTGCGCAGAAAATGTTGACATCTCTGACAAAGTTGATACCTCAGAAACCGATGTCGAAATTTTGTCTGCCAACATCCGTGCAAAATATCTTGGCGTAGATTTTGGCACGCTCAATGACGTTGACCACTCCTTCACAGATACCGACCTCTACGGTGACTTGGACACATTCTATATAACTACTGAGATGAACAGAGGCGGTGCATCGCTGAGTACGATAATCGAAAATTATTTCACTGCGGGTCTTACCGAAGCCGCTCGCGCTTCCTACTTCCTTACCAACCGTCTTGGCGGCGTGGTTACAAAGAACGGTATTCGCAGTAAAGTTCTGAGTATCTATGCAGGCAATACCCTTATAGGTGCGCTGGAAAGCTCTTACTCACTGTCTGACCTTCCGAATTGTGAGACTCTGCGTAAAGCCTGCTGCTACGCTTTTGCGGACTATCTGTTTGATTTGGCCGGCGACCCCAACGGCACGGATCCCGTTGACCCTGATCCAAATCCTGATCCGAATCCCGAACCCGAACCCGAAAACCCCTATTATTCTGTATTCTCCTCGAATACCACAACCGTTGCTCCCGGCGTAACTCAAACTATCAACTATGCGCTTACTTCGGACGACAAACAGATTGTTTACTACATTGCCACCGTTGACATTTCTCGCGATGATGTCAATGTTAAGACAAATTATCATGCCAATGATCCTTCTCAAGGTTGGGCAATGTCACGCGTATCCGATCAGATGGCAGCAGCTCAGAAGCGCCATTCCGATCCCTCCGATACTGAAAACTATGTCGAGCACTACAATGTTGTTGTCGGAGTTAACGCGGACTTCTACAACATGACCAATGGTGCTCCCTCCGGCGCATTGGTTATGGAGGGCGTAGAATATCACGGTGGCGGTTCTGAAAGCTTCTTTGCCATTCTTAAAGACGGAACGGCAGTGATCGGCAGTGCCAACGAATACCGCGCTTATAAAGATCAAATCCAAGAAGCTGTCGGTGGAAACCCGCTCCTTATCAAGGACGGCGTATCTGTTGCTCAGAAGTCCGAAGCTTATTATAAAAATCGTCATTCCCGCACTTGCGTGGGTATCACCGCTGAAGGCAAAGTCGTATTGATGGTGCTTGACGGTCGTCAGGAACCCTTCTCCGCAGGCGGCAGCATGGAAGAGCTGGCGCAAATCATGCTTGATGCCGGCTGCGTAACCGCCATTAACCTTGACGGCGGCGGTTCCACCACCTTCGTTGCAAAACAGGAAGGCAGCGACGCTATTTCCGTTGTAAACCGTCCCTCCGACGGCTACGAACGTTCCGTCAGTTCCTCTCTTATGGTTGTTTCCACTGCTCCCGCATCCACGAAGTTCGACCATGCCCTGATTACCTCGCCCTATGATTATTTGACCAAGGACGCCTCTGTTCGTTTGGTCGCTTCCGGCGTCAGTGTCAGCGGAAGTGCCGCAGAACTTCCAGCAAACCTTGCTTGGAAGTCCATGGATGAATCTGTCGGCACGATTTCTGACGACGGTATTTTCACCGCGGTGACCGAAGGCAGCGTTGAAATTCTGCTCATGTCCGGAGATGCCGTTGTCGGCAGCAAAACGCTCACCGTAGTCGAACCGGACGGTCTGAAATTCTCCAAAACGAGCATCAACGCCATTTACGGAGATCCCATTCGTCTTCCCTTGATTGCCACCTATAACGAAAACCCCGTAGCCGTATACCCCAATGATATTACTTTCGAAATGAGCAATTCCGCAGCAGGCAACATCGAAGCTTCCAACAATGGCTTCGCATTTACCGGCAGCGAGGATTCCGGTCTTCGCAACGTAACCATTACCGCAATGATTACGCGCGACTACTCAATCAGTGCTTCTCTTAAAATTGCAATGTACAGCGAAAATCAGGCTATTTTCGACTTCGACAATGCAACAAGCGGCGGCAGAACCTTTGCGTGGACAAGAGCAGTTTCCAACGCGGAATATATCCCCGGCAGCGACGATGCCGCGGATCGTTACCATGTAATTGACCCCAATCTGCCGATGGATGTCACCTATGTCTTCGGTTTGGATATGATGACGATAAAAGTTCCCGAAAAACTTGAGCCTCTGCTTAAAATGGTTGCCGGTGGCGATATTTCCGGCATTACCGCATGGGATTTGCTTCTCCAACTTGCGGAACGCGTTAGCAGCAAGACCGAAGTAACGATAAAATTCCAATTTGACCCGAATGTTAATGTAGATCTTGACGGACTTACGGTGTCGAACGACTACTTCTCTCTTACCTCGGCGGAAATTAATGAAAACAATCTTCTTACCATCAAGTGCAATTTCATCAAACAGAGCCAGGCAATTTCTCCCGATACGGCTAACCCCATTTGCATTCTCAGCGGCGTGAAGCTCACCGTTAAGGACAGCGCATCTTGGAGCGCAGACAAGACTTTGGCCATTACTAACTCCGGTTCCGTGGGCTATGACATTTATCTCGGCGCAAATGCGCTCTATAACATGGCCAGCCAAACCTCTTTCCAAGAGCAATACGGCATTTACCCCTATGAGGAACCGGAAAACACCATTCATCCCAAGGGCGGTCACTTCTACTGTGAATCTTATCAGGAATTCACCGACCGTTTCGTTCTTGACAATGGCTCCTGGTCCGGTTGGAAAACCGTAAACGGTATTTCTTATTACTTCGCCGAAAACAATGCTTTGAAAGGCATTCACAAAGTTCCCGGTCTTAACGATGAAAGCAACGAGTATTTCTATCGCTTCAACAAAACGACTGGCGCCTGCGAGGGCAAAGTCACCGGCCTTATTGAGCTTGACGGCGCCACCTACTACGCCATCAACGGTATCGCCAGATCCGGTTGGTGGAACCTCACGGATGCAGATGGCAACAACAGCTATTACTACTTTGACACCGAAACATTTAAAGGTCTGAACGGTGAAAACAGCAGCTTTTTCCCCAAAGTAACATACCAATTTGAAGATGGCAAGCTCGTAAAGGGCGCTTGGCTTGCTACTGACCACGGCAAATGTTATTATTACGGCCCCGGCGTTGTTCAGGGCAAATGGTACACCATAGAAGGCAATCTTTACTTCTTCAATCAGGATGGCTATCGTTACGAAGGTCTTCGGTATGTAAAGCTGCGCGACAACCACGATGATCCGATTTATTGGTACAATTTCGGCGAAGACGGTGTCTGCCACGGAGTATATCAGCATACAGGTTTGTTCTACCTCAACGGAAACACTTACTATACTATCAACGGAAGAGTTTGCAACGGTCTGTATTTGGCGGAAGACGGCTACTATTACTACTTCGGAAGCGTAGATTATACCGCAGTAAAGAATACTCGTCACTGGGTTTCTTACCCGAATGATACTGGTATCGCTCCGGCGTTTTACAGCTTTGATGAAAATGGCCGCATGATAATTGATACTCCCGATCCTACAAAAGATGGCATTGTGAACGAAGACGGTGAACTTTACTATTATGTAAACGGAGTAAAATACTACGCAGGACTTATCCAGATAGACGGAGATTACTACTATGTGAACAGCTACTGCAAGGTAATCACCAATCAGCGCTACTGGGTGTCCAAGACCAACGATTTGCTCCCCGCTGCATTCTACAACTTTGATGCGGAAGGCAAAATGACCGATGCGCCCATTCCGACACCTG
>ERZ1034719.1394-NODE-1394-length-11287-cov-4.453170_pt1 | contig 11287 bp, 5 predicted proteins | sample MGYA00520703_ERZ1034719 | MGnify/ENA primary metagenome ERZ1034719 (study PRJEB33766, sample SAMN09781716) | gut metagenome | biome: gut microbiome | host: Homo sapiens | place: Madagascar | study: EMG produced TPA metagenomics assembly of the PRJNA485056 data...
GTGTCCCGCAGAGAGAAGGTGACGCCCTCCATTACGGCGCGGCACAGCGCCCCCAGATCGCTCTGATAGCTGAGTCCGAAGAATACGCCGCGGGCGTTGGGGTCTACATAAGGGGTGCCTTCGCCGCCCAGATAGGGCAGAAAGACCAGACCGCCGCAGCCGGGCTGCTGCTCGGCGGCCAGACCGGTCATGTAGTCGTAGATGCTTTCGCCGCGTGCCGCCAGCGCTTCCTTCTGCGGGGCGAAAAACGTGTCCCGCATCCATTTGAAGGAGCCGCCTGCGCCCAGCGTGCAGCCCAGAAAGCTGTACTGGCCGGGAACGGCGTGGCACTGGCTGTACATTCCGTGGGGCTCCGGGTCGATAAAGGGCGCGGCGCTGCATCCGAATACCACGCCGGAAGTGCCGATGGTGCTGCAGATGGTGCCGGGCCGGGTCACACCCATGCCCACGCCGCCTGCCTCCTGATCGCCTGCCCCGGCGGCCACGGGGATACCGGGCCGAAGGCCCCAACGCTCCGCCACGTCAGGCAGCAGGTATCCCGCCACGTCCTGACTTTCCAGCAGCCGCTCCGGCACCAGCTCACGGGACAGGCCCGCCGTCCGGAACAGCCGGTCGGACCATTGCCGGGAGGGCAGGTCAAGCAGCCATGTGCAGGAGGCGTCTGACACCTCGCTGGCGATCTCGCCGGTCATTTTCCAGCGCAGGTAGTCCTTGGGAAACAGCACCTTGCGGATGCTGTCAAAGACCTCCGGCTGATGCCTGCGCAGCCACAGCAGCTTGGCCGCCCAGAAGCTGGGCAGGCAGTAGTTGGCGGCATAGCGCATGGTCTCCTCCGGTGTGAGCCGGGCGTTCAGCTCCTCCGCCTCGCCGCAGGAGCGCTGATCCATCCAGATCATGCAGGTGTCCGCCACGGTGTTGTCACGCCGCAGCAGTACACTGCCCTGCATCTGGCCGGACAGGCCGATGCCGGCGATGCGCCGCCCCACACCGGAGACGGCTACCGCCTGACGGACAGCCCCGTCACAGGCGGCCCACCAGTCGGCGGGACGCTGCTCCGCCCAGCTGGGCCGGGGCGTTGTCACGTCGCATTCCTGATAGCCACTGCCGCAGATCACGCCGGCGGTATCCATAACGATGGCCTTGACGCCGCTGGTACCGGCGTCGATGCCCAGTAAATACTCTTGCATGTGTTATCCTCCGATGGAAACGATGAACCCCCGCTGCCGCAGCAGTGCCGCCAGCGCGTCGATATGCTCCTGCGGCACGGTGGCGTCCGGCATGGTGTAGGGCTGCTGGATCACGGCATATTTGCTCTCGCCCAGCCGGTGGAAGGGGAGAAGGTCGATCTCGCGGATGCCATGGGCCGCCGCCAGCTCCGCCGTGCGGGTGATGTTCTCCGCGCTGTCATTGACGTTGTGGATCAGGGGCACGCGGACGATCACCTCCGCGCCGCTGTCGGCCAGACGGCACAGGTTGTCCAGGATCTGCCGGTTGGACACGCCAATGTACGAACGGTGCACCGCGTCGTCCATGGATTTTACGTCATAGAGCACGCGGTCGCACTGGTCGGCCACCGCCTTCAGGTGCTCGTAGGGGGCGAAGCCGGCGGTTTCGATGGCGGTGTGGATGCATTGCTCCCGCAGGGCTGCCAGCGCCGCGGCGGCAAACTGCCATTGCAGCAGCACCTCGCCGCCGGAGAGTGTCACGCCGCCGCCGGAATTGTGGTAGTACACCTCGTCCCGGAGAAGCTTCTGCACCAGCTCCTTTACCGTCATCTCCTGCGCCGCCAGCGTCAGCGCGCCGGTGCAGCAGTTCTCCACGCAGGCCAGACACATGCGGCAGTCGGGACTGTGCAGGTCGCGGCAGCCGATGTGCCGGGGACAGACCTCTACGCAGCGGCCGCAGCCGATGCACTTGTTCCGCCAGTAGAGCCGTGGGTTGGCGAGAGGCTGGGTCTCCGGATTGGAGCACCAGCGGCAGCGCAGGGGACAGCCCTGAAAGAACACCGCCGTGCGGATGCCGCCGCCGTCATGGACGCTGTATTTCTGGATGTTGTTGACTAGGCCGGTCATGCCGGTATCCTCCTTTGCAGCGCCGCCCCGGCGACGGCAGTGCCGCCGGGATGGGTCATACGTTGTGTTCCGTGCGGCGGATGATATCGTTTTGCAGATCCTTGTCGATGGACACGAAGTAGGCGGAGTAGCCCGCCACGCGCACCATCAGGTCGCGGTAGTTCTCTGGCGTGTGCTGGGCCTCCAGCAGCGTGGCCTTGTCCACTACGTTGATCTGCATCTGGAAGCCCTTCTTGTCAAAGTAGCCCTTCAGCAGCGCCAGGAAGTTCTGGATGCCCTGCTCCGAGGTGAAGGAGGCGGGGTTGAACTTGATGTTCAGCAGCTGGCCGCCGATCATCAGCTCGTTGGGCAGCTGCGCCACGGAGTTGGCCAGCGCAGTGGGGCCCTCGATGTCGCTGCCGCCAAAGGCGGAGATGCCCTCGGACAGCGGCGTGCCGGCCTTGCGGCCGTCAGGCGTGGCGCCCACATATTCGCCCATGGGAACGTTGGCCGCCACGGTGGCGGTGGACGGTACGAACCGGCCGCCAATGGGGCCCCGGCCATACAGGGTGTTGTGGAAGGACATTTTGTTCTTCGCCCAGAAGCCCACGAAATCGGAGCCGATCTCGTTGGACACGTCGTCGTCGTTGCCGAACTTGGGCGCGCGGGTCAGCAGCAGCTGACGGATCTCCTCGCCGGTGGGGCTGGTGGTGCTGTCCTCAAAGTTGGTGGCCAGCGCGTGCTCCAGCTGTACAGGAGTCAGCAGCTTGTCGGTAAACACCAGCTGCTTCAGGGCGCACAGACAGTTGATGGCGCAGGAGGTGCCGCACATCTGGCCGCCGGTAAAGGCGTATACGCCGCCGCCCTGCTTCAGCTCCTTGCCCCGGCCGATGCAGTCCTGCACGTAGGAGGACAGCAGGGGGGTCTGGAGGTATTGCTCGTATACCTTGTCGATGCAGTTGTCCTGGATCACGTGGTGCTTCAGATAGTGGAGCTCCTGTGCCTTGAACTCGTTGTAGAACTCCTCCCAGCTGCTCATTTCGCTCAGGCGCTTGCAGGGCAGGGGAGTGAGTCCCGTGCGGGGGTCGGTGCCGCCGTTGATGGTGCATTCCAGCACCTTCACGGGGTTGGGGAAGGCGGCGCCGTAGCGGCCGCTGCACTTGCCGGGGATGGAGGGCTCTACGCAGCCCACGATGCCGTAGCCCCGGGCGTCATCCAGCGAATAGCCCACCGCCATCATGGCGGGGATGATGGCCTCGTCATTGTAGAAGGCGGGATAGCCGATGCCGGTGCCTACGCACTTGGCGCACTCCTGCATGAAGCGGTGAGAGGTGCCGTTGAACACACGGACGGCCAGCAGAGGCTGGATCAGCCGGGACTTCTTGGTGGCGGCCACGCAGATGTAGGACAGGTCGTTGACGCCGTCGCGCCCGGCGTCGTCCTGGCCGGCGATGGTCAGGTTGGGGTATGTCATGTAGCCCACAAAGGGCTTGGTGTCGTAGATATCACGGAGCTTGGACTGCTCGTTCAGCTTGATATACAGGGCGCAGACCAGCTCCATGGCGTTCTCCTGCGTCAGCGTGCCGGCCTCCAGCCCCTGCTTGTAGTAGGGGTACAGCAGCTGATCCAGACGGCCCACGCAGACGCCGTGGCCGTTGGACTCCAGCTGAATGGCCGAGATCACCGTGGTGATGGCCTGTAATCCCTCGTGGAAGGTGCGGGCAGGCTGGGCGGGCACGCAGCGGTTGATCTCCGCCAGCTGGAGCAGGTGCTTCTTCACGGCGGGGTCGGTGGTCGCGGCGGCCCGCTCCTCCGCCATGCGGCTGAGCCGCTGGGCATAGGCCACCACGGCCTTGTTGACGATCAGGGCGCTTTGGTAGAAGATGTAGCGGTCATAGTCGTTGGGATCGGCCAGATCCAGCGCGGCCATGTGCTCCTCGATCTGCCGGATCACGCCGTTGACACCGATGCGCAGCAGCTTTTCCCAGTCGGGGATGATGTGGCCGTCGCCGCCGCGGGTGATCCACGTGCCGTCGTAGCCGCCCACGCCTTTTTCGTTGGCCATCATGGTCTCGGCGGGGAGCTGGCTGTACACCAGCGCCTCCTCGCAGCGATCCTTCCAGTAGGGCAGGATGTCCTCCAGCAGCTCGCGGCGCACCTCCGGCTCCACGATATAGGGGTCGTAGGGGCGGGTGGAGAAGTCTACCGGATTGCCGGTGAGCTCGTTTTCAATAAACTGTACGCCAAACTCCGGGAACACGGAGGAGCCGCGGCGCTTTTCCGCGATGGCGCCCAGCAGCATATCGTCGTCGCATAGGAAGATGCCGATATGGTTCAGGATATTCTCCAGCGCCAGCGCACGGCGCAGGGCGTGGGGCTTGCTCTCGGTCTGGCGGTAGGTCTCGGTCAGCAGGCGGGCCCGCTCCACGCACAGGGGCGGCACGATGCTGTGATATTGCTCGATCAGGCGCGTAATGCGGTCGGACAGCTTGACGCTGTCGTCGCAGAGGTGAATGGCCTCAGGGGTTACTTGGTGGTTCATAGACGGACCTTCCTTCTTTATCACTTGTTATTGTTGTCGCGCAGGCTCACCAGGGCGCTGAGGGCAACGGAGAGGATGATGATGGCGCCCTTGGCCACCGTCTGCTGGGCGGTGGACAGGCCGAAGAACATCAGGCCGTTGTTGATGGTGCCGATCAGCAGGGAGCCGATGATGGCGCCGACGATGGAGCCGTTGCCGCCGGCCATGCTGGTGCCGCCCAGAATGACGGACGCGATGGCATCCAGCTCAAGGCCGTCGCCGAAGGTGTAGCGGCCGGAGCTCATACGTCCGGCGTACAGCATGCCGCCCAGTGCGGCTATCAGACTGCTGTAGACGAAGACGTAGACCACGATCTTCTTGACGTTGATGCCGGAATAGCGGGCAGAGGTGGCGTTGCCGCCCACCGCCAGCACCTTCTTGCCGTAGGGGGTGCGGTTCAGGACGATGTAGCCCACCGCGCCGGTGATCAGCACCCACAGCAGAAGCAGGGGGAGCTTGCCGATGCTGCCGCCGCCGAAGATGAAGGTGAACGTGGCGTTGCCGATGGGAATGGCGGTGGTGTTGGTGATCCACATGGAGGTGCCCACCAGAACCATCTGCATGCCCAGCGTTACCAGAAAGCTGGGCAGGTTCAGCGCCACGATCAGCAGGCCGTTGATCAGGCCCACCACCAGACCTACAGCCAACGCCGCCAGAATGGCCAGCGGGATGTTGTCGGTGCTTTGCAGAACCAGCGCCGCCATCAGGCCAGACAGGCCGATGGTGGAGCCGACGGACAGGTCGATCTCGCCGATGGCGATCACGAACGTCATGGTGACGGCGATCATGGAGACCACGGCGGTCTGGCGGATGATGTTCAGAATGTTGTTGAGAGAGAAGAACGATCCGCCGATGAAGATGGCGAACAGGGAAAGAACCACAAGGAAAATGATGTAGACCATGCATTTGCTGATGTTGATGTTCTTTTTCAGCTTCAGCAGGGTGTCAGCACTCGTTTTGGATTGCATACTGGAGAACCTCCTCTGTAATTTCACTGCGATTATATGTCGCGGTCACTTTTCCGTCATAAAAAACGATGAATCTGTCGCACGCGGAGATCAGCTCCAGAATATCCGAGGAGATGAAGAGCGCGGCGCGGTTTTCGCCGACGAAGTCGCGCACCTTGTCGATTATCTCGCGCTTGGAGCCCACGTCCACACCGGCGGTAGGCTCGTCCAGCAGCAGGACGCTGGGCGCGCTGTTGAGCCATTTGCCCACCACGATCTTCTGCTGGTTGCCGCCGGACAGGTTGAAGGCGGGGGTTTTCCGGCTATGGGTCTTGATGGCCATGTCCGAAATGGAGCGCTCGGCAATGTCGGCAACCTTTTTGTTCTCCAACAGCAGACCCCGCTTGAGCTTGTCGAAGATGGGGACGATCAGGTTTTCCTCTACCGAGTGCATCAGCACCAGACCCTCGCGGCGGCGATCCTCCGGGATCAGGGCAAGGCCGCTGTCGATGGCGTGGCGCACGCCTTTGATCTCGTAGGGCTGGCCGTTGATGGTGACCTGACCGGAGGCGTCCTTGTTCAGACCGAACAGCGATTCCACCACCTCGGTGCGGCCGGAGCCCATCAGGCCCGCAAGGCCCAGCACCTCGCCCTCCCGCAGCTCAAAGCTGACGTCCTTCAGGCGGCTGCCGCAGTTCAGGTGCTCCACCGTCATCAGCGGGCGGCCGGTGCACTTGGAGGCCAGCTCCTCGTCCGCCGTGGTCAGCGCGGCGGTCTTGCGGCCGATCATGTCCTCGATCAGCCCGGTCAGGGAGTAGTCCCGTGTGGGCTTGGTGGTCACGATGGAGCCGTTGCGCAGAACGGTGATGGTGTCGCAGATCTTAAAGATCTCCGCCATGCGGTGGGAGATGTAGATCATGGAAACGCCCCGCTGCTTCAGACTGTTGATGAGGGTGAACAGATGGGCGGTCTCCTTTTCGGAAAGGGACGCCGTGGGCTCGTCCAGGATCAGGACTTTGGCGTTGACGGAAAGCGCCTTGGCGATCTCGATCATCTGGCAGACGCCAACATCCAGATCTTCGACACGGCTGTGGACGTCCACATCTATATCAAGGCTTTGGAGCAGCTTGTGAGCCTTGCGCTCCATGCTTTTTTTGTCTAAGAATGGGCCTTCCAGTATTTCGCGGTTCAGGAAAATGTTTTCTGCCACGGTCAGCGTGGGGATCAGGCTCAGCTCCTGGAAGATCAGGCTGATGCCGTGAGACACAGCGTCGGAATAGCTGTTCATCTTCACCTTGCTGCCGTCAATGTAAATGTCACCGGAGTCACAGGTGTATACGCCGGTAAGGATCTTCATCATGGTGGATTTTCCGGCTCCGTTCTGCCCCACCAGAGCGTGAACGGAGCCCTTCTGCAAATCGAAATCAACGCCGTTCAGAACGGATACGCCGCCGAAGGATTTATGCACGTTTTTCAAACTGATGATCGGGTTTTGCTGCATATTTACCATCTCACTTTATACTCAGAATCACGGTTCGGCAGTAGTACCGAAACCCCGAAAGGATCGAGGGGGATCCTTTCGGGCGTCTCGGAACATACTATGCGGCACTCATATGCCGGGAGAGAGTGGCATATGTAGGAGTGTTTGTCGAATTACTCGGCCACCAGCTCAGTCAGCCATTCGGGAGCCTGATCCAGACCGTAGCTGGCGCAGTAGCCTTCCAGCAGGTTGTGGGCGTCAACAGGCAGCGCCACGGGGCAGACGAAGGTGGAGGGCAGCTCCTTGCCCAGCAGGGCGTAGGCGGCGCAGTAGGCCTCGCAGGTGCCCTGATCCCAGGAGCGGGAGGTGGCGGAGCAGGTGATCATACCGCCGGTGGCGATGGAGCGGGCAGAGGTGTCGCCCAGGTCGATGGTGACGATCTGCAGATCCTCACGGCCGGCAGCCTTGGCGGAAGCCATCACGTACTCGGCGGGAGCTTCCCAGGAAACGTACACACCGGCCAGATCGGGATACTGAGCCAGCAGGGAGTCGGCGTTGGAGCCGGTGTTGGCCTCCTTGGTGAAGGGGCTCTCAGCCAGAGTGATCTCGGGGAAGTTGGCGATACCATCGCGGAAGCCCTGGTCACGCTGGTTGCACACCAGATGGAAGCCATCATAGGTCAGAGCGCCCACAACACCCTTGTAGCCGATCTTCTCGGCCAGCATGGTGGCGGCATAGTAGCCGTTGGCGTAACCGTCGGAGGAGACCAGAGCCACGCAGTTCTCACCGGGGGTGAAGTCGGTAGCGATGCTCTCCATGAACACGATCTTGGTGCCGGCGTCAGCCATCTTCTTCAGCACGGGGGAGCAGACGTCGGGGTTGTAGGGCATGACCAGCAGAGCGTCGGGGTTCATGGCTGCGATGGTCTCCAGCTGATCGTACTGGGTGTTGTCGTTCATCTGGGCTTCGGTAACGGTCAGCACTTCAATGCCCAGCTCCTCGAAGGTAGCCTTGGCAGCTTCGCACTTGACCACGTTGCACTGGTCGCCCAGCTGGTGATAGGCGATGGCGACCTTGAAGTTGCCGTCCTTCAGCTGCTGCAGCTCTTCATCGGTGAAGCTGAAGTCCGCCAGGCTGGCGGGATCCTCGCCGTTGATGCCCTTGGTCATGGGCTTGGTGGGGTTGTAGTCGGTCTTGACGTAATTGCTGGTGTCGACGGGGGTGTTGTCCGCATCCTGGTTGTCGTCGGCTGCCGGCTGACTGCCGCAGGCGACCAGAGACAGCGCCATCAGCAGGGCCAAAGTCAGTGCCAAAAACTTCTTCATGTTCGATCTCCTTATTTGTTATGATTTTTTGAGGTTTACACGCGGTGAACGTTTCTTATACCTATTCATAAATACCGGAAAATGAAGGACTTGAAAAAATGTTTAACACGTGGTAAACTTCATATTAAAAGCATACGCCTGCGTGATAAAAATGTCAAGTAATTTTGCGTGCAAAATAAAAAATCGACAAAACGCACGGATTACACGGATAAAATATGACACTTTGCACAAATAAAATGGTAATTTCTTGAAAAAAGCACGATTATCCCGAAAAAGCGCGTGTTATTTCAGCCTCCTATACGGACGAATTTTGTCGAAATTTAACACGTATTAATTTGTCGAATTTTGCGATAAGCAAAATCACCGGGCGCCTGCTGGCGTCCGGTGACGAAAAGTGTGTCGTATTCTGTTATCCCTCAAAGTAATCCATGTTGCTGGACACGATCACGTCCAGACGGGAATTGTAGTCCTTGTTGACCAGCGGCACGCCGTAGCAAAGGTGGTAAAACATCATTTTTACCGCGTCGTATGCCTGATTCGGCAGGGATTGGCCGATGATAACGTCAATGGCGGAGGAGCGGATAAAGGGCTTTACGGCGTCGTAGTAGTCGAAGCCGATCAGCTTAATGTCCTGATCTCGCCGCATCCGCACCAGACGCCGGGCAATGGCCTCGGATTTATAGGAGATATCATAGATGCCGCTGATATCCGGATGCTTTTCCATCAGCTCCTGACAGATCAGCTCGGCGCTTTTCTCGTCGGAAATGGTGTCCCACAGGCCGAGAATACGGTAGCTGCTGCGGCCCTTGAGATAGTCCACAAAGCCGTCGTACCGCTGCTTGACCCACAGGTCGTCCTCCAGAAAGTTACTGGTGGTGATGGCGATGTTGCCGCCCTGCGGCAGCATCTTGGACATCATCTCCGCCGCCAGACGGCCGCTCTGGGGATAGTCGATGCCCACGAACACCCGGTCTTTTTTCTCCACGTAGCGGCTGAGATAGATGATATCGCAGTGAAGCTCCCGCAGCTTTTTGATCTCCGGCTCCAGCACCTTGGGGTCGCAGGGCACGATGATGAAGGCCCGGATGCCGCTTTGCAGCATCCGCTCGATATCCGTGATCTGCTGCTGCGGCTCCAGAATGTAGGAGATGGCGGACACGATCTGTAAGCCGTTGTCCTCCAGCTCCGCCAGCGCCTTGCGGATGCCGTCCTGCATCAGCTTGGAGAAGAAGGTGGAGCCATAGTGGGCCATGCCGATATAGCCGATGCGGTAGGTCTTGTGATAGGCCAGATCCCGGGCGTTGAAGTTGGGAACGTAGTTGTATTCCAGCAGGGCCTTTTCCACCAGCGCGCGGGTGCTCTCCGACACGCGGCCCTTGCCGTTGATGACCTTGTAAATGGTGGTGCGGGAGATGTTGATGAGCTGGGACAGTTGCTCCAGCGTGATCTTTTTGTTATAATTGTCCCGCTTTTCCACCGCCAGACAGTAGCAGCCGCAGGCGCTGTCCAGCCACAGCAGCGGCTGCGCCGAAAAGCTGATGATCCGCGTCAATATCTGCTCCACATATTGCTCTACGGTGATGGCGTGCTGGATGACGGCGGTATCTCCGGCGGGGAACAGGTCGTCCCGGATCTGCTCCGGCGTCATTCCGGTGGCTGCGGGATTCCGGAACAGCAGCTGCCGCAGCAGCAGTGCGTTTACCACCTGCGTCACCAGTGCGTTTTCCTGCGCCGGCAGCGCCAGCGCGGCGATGCGCTGCTCCAGCTCTGAGGCGCGTACCGCCGCCGCGTGAAGCGCCGGATCAGCGCTGTCGGCTGCCATGGGCAGTACACAGCTGCGCCAGAGATCCTCGTAGGTCAGGATGGAGGGCCTGTTCTGCGCCAATTCGTGCTCCAGACGGCTTTCCACCAGAGATGACAACGTTTCCAGCAACGGTAGCTCCCGCAGAACCGGATAGTCATTCAGCAGTGTGATCAGACCGGGGTGGAAAGGATACGCCGCCACATAGTCGGCCAGATGCAGCCGAAGCTCCGGAAACTGCATGGCAAACTGCTGCAGATAGGCGGCGATCTCCTGCTGCTGGGTTTTGCTCTTTCGGATGCAGCAGTGCTGCAAGACCTCCATCACCACCGCGCTGTCAAGGGTGATGCGGGCGGTGTTGGCGCTGTCCTGCTGCAAGGTCTTCCGGGCACGGCAGCCGTTGTCCTCGTCAAACAGACGGGCGTCGACTCCGGCGATGATCCGCAGGGGACTCTTTTCCGTAATGTTGCACAGCGCCGTATAGAACAGCAGATCGTCCTGAATGTCGTCCTCACTGCGGCTTTCAAAGAATTCGGCCAGGCCGTCCAGCACCAGCAGACGGCAGGCACCGGGGTGAGCCGAAGCAAAGGCGTCCATTCTGGTGGACAGCTGGCGCTGATACAGGCTTCTGGTGCGCTTGATATCCGGCCCCACCTGAAACGCCGTGGTGCAGTCCAGCGCCTGTCCGATAATGTCGCATAGAGACTCTCCGGCGGCGGACAGATCGGCGGTTACGACGTGGTACTCCGCCGCCTTTCCCGCCAACGCGGCGGCCAGCCGTTTGGGCGGCTTTGTGTCCTCCTTCGGCAGCGTCAGCAGTCCCAGCAAATAGCCGATCGTGCAGGTCTTGCCGGTGCCGGAACAGCCCTGTATGTACAATACCCCTCCGGAGGGAGAGCAGAACTGCTCCAGTGCTGTACACATCTGCTCCTGCACGGCAGCCCCCAGATAATAGCTGCCGTATGCTTCTGAAATCTGCTCCTTGCCGCAGGGCAGCTCCGCCGCCGCCCCGACAGGTTTATATCGTATGACTCCCCTCAGCTTCACACTGTTTGCCCTCTCTCTTATTTTTCCCGCATATCCGTTGCTTCTGCTTGCTATA
>ERZ1034719.1395-NODE-1395-length-11281-cov-5.760021_pt1 | contig 11281 bp, 9 predicted proteins | sample MGYA00520703_ERZ1034719 | MGnify/ENA primary metagenome ERZ1034719 (study PRJEB33766, sample SAMN09781716) | gut metagenome | biome: gut microbiome | host: Homo sapiens | place: Madagascar | study: EMG produced TPA metagenomics assembly of the PRJNA485056 data...
GCGCGATCATGTCAACAAGAACTGGAGGTGTTTATTGAACTTACAAAACAACAAAATGAAAAACTTTACGCCGCTGCCTAACGAAATTTTCTCTCTGCATCTGACAACCGGTGAGCTGGCAGTCTACGCTCTGCTGCTGCGTTTGGAAAATCGTGAGACACATGAATGCTGGCCCAGCTACGAGACGATTGGAAAATCCATCGGCAAAAGCAAAAGTTCCGTCAAGCGTTATGTGGCCGGACTGGTAGAAAAGGGGCTCATCACCGTAGAGCCGACGTCGGTCATCATGCAGAACGGGCTGAAGAAAAATGGCAACCTGCGTTACCACATTCGCCCTATCTGTGAAGCAATAGAGTGGTACACCCAGCATCAGATGTACCTTGCAGAAACTGCCGCCGAGCGTCAGCTGGCACAGCAGCAACTGGCGGGGCAGGCTGAATAACCACCGTGTTCGTCCCTGTGAGCCGTTGTGTGGCCTCCTTCGGGTTGGGGCAGCGTCCCTGCCCCGGAGAGGGTTTTCGAGCCGCTTTCGGGCGGATTTTCGGGGGTTTCCTCGGCTCTGCGGAGGACGAAGGAAAAAGCAGGATAAAAGGCTGGCGTCGTTACCGCCGCTCCGCCCGGACACATCTGCCCGCAGTGCGGACAGTTTACGGAGGTTTTCGGCGGAGTCGAAAATGGCGCCTGTTGGGCAAGGTTTTAGAAGAACTGGCGTCTTAGTTCCCACAATGATAGGTTTGACGGGACTTTCGGCGTGCCTTACGACAATTTGGAGGAAATATGAACAAAGATGAAAATAGATTGAATTTCCGGATGAAACCGGAAACGGCGCAAAAATTAGAGCATTGGTACAAGGCTGACCATTGCCGCAGCAGGAATGAGTTCGTGGAGAAAGCCGTGAACTTTTATGCGAACGCACTGGCGGCGGAGAACAGTACCACACTGCCGCTGGCAATACAGACCGCCATCGACGGGCGGTTGAAGCTGCTGGAGGATCGCATGGCGTCCATCCTCTACAAGCAAACCGTGGAGATGGACATGGCGATTTCCATCCTTCTGCAAAGCGTCAATGTGGACGAATCGGTGCTGCGTCAGGAACGAGCCAAGAGCATCGCAGCGGTCAAGCACACCAATGGCCGTCTGCGAATGGAGCAAAAGCTCCGTGAGTTGGAGAATGAAGAATGGCAAGGCTGATCGTCAAAAGTCCTTACATCAAGTGCGGTGTCGGTCAAAATGTCAGCGGGTATCTGCAATATATTGCGACCCGTGAACGTGTGGAGATCGTACCGGACGACCGTCCGCCTACGCGCAAGCAGGAGCAACTCATCCAAAAGCTGGTGAAGGATTTCCCTGACACGAAAGAATTGCTGGAGTACGACGACTACAAAAACACACCCACAAAGGCAAACGCTTCATCCTTCATCACGCTGGCACTGGAGCAAAACTGGAGCCGTGTGCAGTCCACCGAGGGCTACGCCAAGTACATTGCCACCCGTCCCAGAGCGGAGCGCCTGGGCAGCCACGGTCTGTTCGGTGACGTGGATCATGTGTCGCTGGATGCGGCCATGAACGAACTGAACCACTACACAGGCAACGTGTGGACGCACATCATCTCTCTGAAACGTGAGGACGCTGCACGGCTTGGATACGACAACGCAGCGGCATGGCGCACACTGCTGCGCACGCATAGAAATGACATCGCCGCCGCCATGAATATCAAGCCGGAGGACTTTCGTTGGTACGCCGCCTTCCATGACGAGGGCAATCACCCCCACGTTCACATGATGGCGTGGTCGGCGAAGCCGGGTCAGGCGTACTTGAATAGGGACGGCATCCGACAGATCAAGTCCACGCTGAGCAACCAGATATTCCAACAGGAGCTGCTGCATCTCTACGAAGATAAAAGCGCTTCCCGTGATGAATTGGTGCGGCAGACGCGGCAGGCCATGCTGGAGCTGGCGCAGCGCATGCGGGACGGTCTCTGCATCTGTCCGACTGCCGAGCAAAAGCTCTGGGAGCTGTCACAGGAGTTGGGTGACGTGCAGGGAAAGAAGGTCTATGGCTACCTGCCGAAGCCGCTGAAGCAACTTGTGGATGAGACGGTGGATGCCATGACGAAGCTGCCCACAGTCAACGAGTTTTATCAGAAATGGTGGGAGCTTCAATGCCAGCTTAATGATTATTACTCCGAGCAGCAGCGGCAACGCCCGCCGCTGTCACAGCAAAAGGAGTTCCGTCAGATCAAGAACGCAGTCATTCGGGAGGCAGAGCATATCCGCCAAGGCCAGATGTCCTTCGAGGACGCAGGTTTGGCGCAGGAAGATGATCAGATAGATGACCGCAATATGTCCTACGACTGCTGGGAGCTGCGGAAAATTATTACCGACGAAAGCATGCCGCTGGAGGAACAGGACAACGCCGCTGCGGAACTGGAGCAAATTGCGAACTCAGGCGACCCTCACGCACAATACCTCATGGGTCTACTGTACCGCGACGGTGGTCTGCTGGTACCTGATACAGAACAGGCAAAACGCTGGCTGGAGTTGTCCGCACAGGAGTTACCAGACGCCCAATACGCCTTGGGAAAGCTGTACCTCACCGATGATCCTGATATCCATGATCCCGCGAAAGGTCTCCACTGGCTGCAACAGGCGGCAAACAGTGGTCACGAGTATGCCGCCTACCGTTTAGGCAAAGAGTATCTGACCGGAGAGAATGTCTCCAAGGACGCCGCAAAAGCAACAGTATACTTACGTCGGGCAGCGGAGCAGGCCAATCCCTATGCGCAGTATCTGCTGGAGAAGCTCTGCCTCATGGGTGAGGGTGTTCCGAAGGATAAGGAATCCGCACAATACTGGTTTTCCGTGGCGGAGAAGAACGGCCACGCCTACGCCGGATATTTCCTCGACCGCATGGAGCGGCAGGAGGATTTGCCGCCACCCAATATTCTGCTGTCCGCCACACGGCTGCTGCACCATATGGGCAACAGCTTCCGGAACAACGCGCCGCGTCCCGCAGCGCCCACAGGCATTCAGATCGACCACAAGCGCCTGCAGCGTCTGCGGGAAAAGAAGATGGCCTTGGGGCACAAGTGGAACGACCACGAGGATGAACAGAACCACGGCATGGGCGGTATGGACTTGTAAGCGGCGCAAATATCATGCCAACACTATGCAAGGAGGCCTGAATGAACGAGTGTACCTATAAGAATTTTGACGAGCTGCCCCTGATGCTGAATGTCGTACAGGTAGCGGCGGTGCTGGGCATCTCCCGCGCCGGAGCGTATGAGTTAGTCCACAGCGAGGGATTTCCTGCGCTGAAAATAGGAAATCGCATCGTGGTGCCAAAGGACAAACTGCGGGAGTGGATCGACGCCAACACGGCTCAAAAATGACCACGCTGTAATCAAAGTAACCGAGGTATACAAAAACAACCACTTCAAAATGGTTGATGCTCAAACATTAGAAACAACAGGAGCGAAACGGATGATATTATCCGCTCTGCTCCTGTTATTCTTCTTTCGGGCTAGGCTACATAGTGGTGCAAAAATGGCCACGCTGTAATCAAAGAACAAATCTACCAAGACGGTTCGAGTTGTTCCCTCAGCTATGTGTCAAAAAGGCACGCAGATCGTCACCCAGCGTTTTGGCGGATGCAGCGCCAAAATAGGGCATGTGGCCGGATTCGTAGTACCGCACCGTGATCTGCTCTTTGGGGAAGTTGAAGTGGCTCAGCAAATAACGCAGGTAGCCGATGGGCGTCAGCGCATCGTAGTAGCCGGCACAGTAGAGGATACGCAGATCATGGTTGGAAGCCATCAGAGCCTCCTGCATGTTGGCTACCGGTTGCGGCGTCCTGAAATCCCACTGTCGGAGAATGGGCGAGGTAACAACGTAGTCCTCTTCTGTTTCAACCCCCAGCAGCGGACACAACAGGCCACGATAGCAGCGCAGCAGTTTGACGGCTACTACCGTGCTCAGCGGATCGTCGCCGCCATAGGGACCGAAAGGATCGCCCTGCGGGCCGGCCTTTACCGCAATGCGGCCATCATACAGCGAAATGCGATAGCCGGACCGCACATGGGTGGCATAGCCCCGCAGCACCAGATGGTTGGCGAGGATCCATGCCTTATCAAAACCTGTAAGGAGGCTCAGTTCTGCGGCAATATTCTCCTGCTCCTGCGGAGTCAGACGGTCGCCCATAAACAGCGCCCGGGCGTATACATCGCAGGAATACCGATAGGCCTCCTCCACAAAATCCTCCAGCTTGCCGGGCAGTTGATTCTGATACCAGTTGTTGGCCGCCAGCGTGGGCAGATCCAACACCTCCATAGGTACGGGAAAGCGGGCCTGCCCGTAGTCAGAGGCGGTTCCCATCATGACGATACCAGCAGGACGCAGTCCGTAGGATGCACTGCTCCGGTCATCCAGCAAGGCCTTTGCCAGCAGTACGTTTCGGATAGTAGCGTAGCTCTCACCGACCAGATAGATGGGGGACGCATAACGGTCATATCGTGCCAGCCAGCGGCGGATCACGGCGGCAAACGCATCGGCATCAGCCATGCTGCCATAGTAGTTGGCCGCACGGTCCTCTGCCAGCAGGCGGGAGAATCCTGTGCTTACCGCATCCATAATGACAATATCACAGACGTCCAACGGACTGTCAGGATTGTCCTCCAATGCCAGATGGTTGTCGTCCAACAATGTGTCAATGTCGCCCATTTGCATCCGCTTGGGGGCCAACATGGCCATATGCACATAAATGCTGCATCCGCCCGGCCCACCGTTATAGGCAAACAGCACAGGGCGTTCTGCGGGATTCTCTGCATCGGTGCGCAGATATGTGTGCGTCACCATGGAAGCCTCCTGTACACCGTCTCCGGCAGTAAAGATGAAGTTTTCCACCACCGCGTCATACTGTACAGCGGTGCCGCGGATAGCAGCGCTATGGTGCGTGACGATTCTCTTTTCTTCCATACAGCGCCCCTTTTACACTTCCAGAATCGCTTCGATCTCCACCGTAGCGTCCATGGGCAAAACAGGGACAGCTACCGCCGTGCGGGCATGCCGTCCACACTCGCCCAACACGTCAAAAAGGAGCTGAGACGCCGCATTGACTACCAGATGCTGCTGGGTGAAATCCGTGGTACTGCTGACAAACGCCTGCACCTTTACCACGTTTTTGATCTTGTCCAGATCGCCCAGATAGGCTTTAACTGCCGCCAGTAGATTGATGATACACAACCGCGCGGCTTCCTGTGCCTCCTCCAGCGTGCGCTCGCCGCCGGCCTTGCCGCTGTAACGCAGCTCTCCGTTTTCAAACGGCACCTGGCCGGACACAAAAAGCGCGTTTTCCAACTGCCGCACCGGAATATACAGGGCCTTGGGAGGAGACATTTCCGGCAGGTTGATGCCCAATTCTTCGATTTTCTTTTCTGCGTACATAAGATGTACCATCCTTTCCTATGTTCCGAACTTGATAAAGTGTTTATTTTGTGATAGAATTATTACACATTATAAAAGTGTTGAGGCGATTATGGAAAAAGAAAAAGTATACGATTCTCTCTGCCGCATGGCGGATGGCATCGCGGCCACCTTCGGCAGCCGCTGCGAGACGTTGATACAGGATATGTCCCGGAAGGACCATCCCGTGCTGGCCATTTATAACGGTCAGGTCACAGGGCGCACCGTCGGCTCCACAGAGGACGTCTACGGCAACGAAACGCGGGCAGACGAACAGTCCTCCTTTGTCTCCGATGTGTATGATGACATGATCAATCAGATCGTCGTCACCCGTTCGGGGAAGTATCTGAAATCCACCACGTTCAATTTCACCGGTGAAGGATACCACTATGCGCTGGGCATCAACTTCGATGCCACGGAGATGAAGGCCATGTTGCCGCTGTTGGACGAATTGGTCAGCGCTAACACGGATCTACTGTCCTCTATTCAAAGCCACAACACCAAGGCGCTGACGCAAATGTTCAACGAATGCGTGGTAGAGATCGGGAAAGCGCCGTCTGCTATGAGCAGGATGGAGCGGATACAGCTGCTGCGCCGGCTCAACGAACAGAACGCGCTGGAATACTACAAGGCCATCACGTTCATCGCGGAAAAGCTGGGCGTCACGCGCAACACGGTCTATAATTACTTAAAAGAAATATGAGTCCCCTTTGTCAAAAAGCTGTATGCTCCGGCATACAGCTTTTTGACATTTATAAGGGAGGCAATCACTCGGCTTTGGCGGCCAGCTCCTGCTCCGTCTTTTCCCACTCGGGATAAGGCGTGCGCATCTCGGCCACCAGATCTACACCCTTCTTTTTCAGATACAGAACGCGGATGCCGCAATAGCCGTAGAATACCACCAGCAACGCCAGCATAATGAGATTGTTCGTCAGTGTCAGCTCGGAGATCAGGGACACATTGGCGATCAGCGTCAGGATGATGGCCAGAATGGTGATGATGTCCATGGCTGTCTTGTTCAGCTTAAAGAAGTTGGTTTTGAACGTATTGGGATAACGCCGGGAGATGATAAAGGGAGGTACCAGACGGCCCAGCACGATCAGCGTAGAGATCGGCGTAAACGCCGTCATCAGCGTAAACACATCCAGGCCCAGCAAGCATACCAGAATAGCGCCGCCGCCCACGATCCACAGGGAGACGATAGGAACGTCGTATTTATTGCGCTTGCTCATGAACTGCGGGAATATCTTCTCCTCTGCGCTGACACTGAGAATGTGGGCGCAGGACAACAGCACAGAATTGACGGTGGACAGGCAGGCAAAGCAGGCGCCGCCGATGACGAAGAACGTCAGCATGGCAGGGCTCATGAAGTTGGCTGCGGCATCAGACAGTGCGGTAAGCTCTGCAGCGGGATAGGTGCCCAGCGTCACAATGGCAATAAGGATGCACAGAATGGCCACGATGATCGTGGAGATGGTAAAGGCCAGAGGGATCGTGCGCCGGGGCTTTTCGATCTCGCTGGTGAAGTTCATCAGGATCTCGCCGCCCTGCATGCAGGCGCCCATGACAGCCGCCGCGGCAAACAGTTTCTTCAGCGTAGTCTGAGGCGCAACGATCTGCTCAAAGGTAACATACTCCGTGCTCATGGCGGGGAAGCCCTTGACAATGTACAGCACCAGCGTGCTCAGCAGGATGATAACGATGGCATTCTGCATCCACTCCGTTGCTTTGGAGCCAAAGGATGAGACCACCGTAAAGATAAAGATGGATGCGATGGCCAGCCACTTGATGGGCACATTCGCAAAAATCTCCAGACTGCTGGCATACAGCGCGAACACGGTGGCCAGCAGGGACACAGTGGTAATATTCAGCAGGCCGTTCATGGTCTGTAGGAAGCCGTTGATTGGTCCAATGAGCTTGGCCGCATGCATGTAGTTTGCAGAAGGCGCGGGCAGCACGTTGCCTGCGGCCACGTTGGGTACGAACATCACGAACTGACGGATCAACGCGATGACCAAGGCCCAGATCAGACCGGTACCGCACAGGGCGATGCCGGTGGGAAAGGAGCCAAACAGGCCGGAACCGATGATGCAGCCAATGGCCATCAATACAGCACCGAAGAGGCCAATCTTTTTCGTTTTTTCTTTCATGTCGTTTCTCCCTTTTTATCTTACTTTTTTGCCCTTGGCCCACACAGCCGCAGGCTTATAATACATGGCGGAAATATCCTCATCCGGATGCCCGTCCACAAGGATCAGATCGGCGCAGAGCCCCTCGCGGATACTGCCGGTCTCCTTCTCCAGCCCCACGATCTCCGCGTTATACACCGTAGCCTGCATCAGAATATCCAGGTCGGACATGCCGCAAAGCTCCTTACGATAGCGGAACTCGACCCCCTGCTCGTACTGATCCATGCCCACGCTGCTGTCCGTGCCGAAGCCCATCTTCTTGACGCCTGCCTCATAGACCTTTCGGATCTGGCCAACGCTCAGATGCAGCATGGACTTCAGCTTCTCAATCAGATACTCATAAGGCGTGCCGCGAGTCGCTTCTTCATTCTGATAGAAAGCCGCATAGGTAGGAACGAGGTAGCAGTTTTCACTGTCCAACAGCATGCCGATCCCCTCATCGTCGATGAAAGAAGCATGCTCAATGGTACGCACGCCTGCGCGGATGCAGCTTTTGATGGAGCCGCTGCTGTGGGCGTGAGCCGCGACATAGGTACCTTTCAGTGAAGCGATCTCCACGCAGGCACGGATCTCATCCTCTATCATAATGGGCTGCGTCGGGATACCGGTCTTTTGCAGCGCCGAGCCGGAAGCCATGATCTTAATGAATTCGCCGGTCTCCGCCAGCTCACGTCGGGCAGCGGCACGGAACTCCTCGGCGCCGCTGGCTTCCCGATACAGAGGATACCAGTTGTCTACGATCTGAGTTTCCGGAGGTTCCAGAATGAGACCGCAGGAGATCACCCGCGGGCCTTCGATCAGGCCCTGCTCGACAGCATCGCGGATGTGATTGTTGACCCGGAGGCATCCGCCGGCATCACGGATCGTGGTGAAACCGTAATCCAGATAACGGCGAACGATACCGGCTGTGTTCACGAACAGGCCCATGGGATCCTCCACATCGCGGGGACGGAACCCGACCAGTCCGTTCATGTGCGTGTGAATGTCCATCAGTCCGGGCAGCAGAGTCTTTCCTCCGCAGTCAAAAACTTCCTCGCCTACAACAGGCTCTGCGCTTCCTGTGCCGATGCCGGTAATGCGATCTTTATCGATCCGAACCCAGCAGCTTTCACCGGATACGCCTCCGGATAACGCACCTACCAGTCGGCAATTTTGCAGCAGCATAGATGCCATCTCTCCTTTCTAACGCTTTTCTTCTGCGGCCTGCAGCCGCTTTTTTACACCGTCAGCCAGTCGCCGCATAGCGTTTTGGAACTGCTCATGCGTAGTAGCAAAGTTCAGCCGGGCAAAAGTATTCCCTCCGGGATTGAACTCTGTTCCGGGATCCGGGGAGATCATGCATTCATCCTCCAGAAACCGCAGCAGTTCATCGCCGCCGAGTCCCAATGCGCCGAAATCGAACCATGCCACAAAGCTTCCTTCCACGGGGAACATTCTGACCTGCGGCACATGCTTGGGAAGGAAATCTTCCGCAAAGCGCACGTTTTCGTACATATACGCAGATGCGGCACGAAGCCAATCAAGACCCTCCTGGCAATATGCACCTTTGATGGCCGCATGGGCAAAGGGATCGATGCTGCCGAAATGGTCATAATATTTCTGATACGTAAACCGCTCCCGCAGCGCAGGGTCAGGTATAATAGCTGTGGCGTAGTTGACCCCGGTAAAATTAAAGGACTTACCCAGAGAGGTCAGTGTAATGCTGTGGGACGCAGCTTCCGGAATAGAGCTGTACGGCACGACGGTGTTGCCGTTGAATGTGTACTCCGCGAAGATCTCGTCACTGACCACCAGCACATCGTACTTCGCAGCCAATTCCGCTACCCGACGGAGATCTGCCTCCGGCCAGACCCGGCCAATGGGGTTGTGGGGATTGCAGAGGACCAGCAGCTTGTTGTTGGGATCCCGCATCTTTTCTTTCAGATCGGCGAAGTCCATCTCGTACTGTCCGTCCACGACGCGCAGGCAGTTGTGGGCCGTTCTGCGGTTCATGCGGTTGGCTGCCTGCTCATAGCGGTAGTACACCGGGGACTGGACAATAATGCCCTCGCCTTCTTTCGCGACCATGCGAATGGCCGTGGCCACGGAAAAAATGGTGCCGAAGGTGGGAACGATCCAGTCATCCTCGATCTCCCAGTTCCGCACCGTGCGCATCCACCACTTGATGGCCTCGCGGTACGACTGGGTAGACACGGTAAACGCATACAGGCCGTTGTCTGTGAACTTTCGGACCTCCCGGATCACGCTGGGGGCTGTTTTGAAGTCCATCTCCGCTGCAGAAAAAGAGACGATTCCTGCCTCCTGTATCGGTGCAGGCGTCAGGACTTCTTTCAAGTTACCGATACCATGGTGTTCTGCCATTGTCTCAAAATCAAAGGACAAGCAACCACCGCCTTTCACTGTTTGTATTATTTATATTACAAACAGTTCAAAATGTCAATCCAAATTTTTGCAATTTGCGTATTTGCAATACATTTTGTCACATCAGATAACAAATATCAAATTCTTTTGGGAAAAAAGCTGATATCATGAAAAAGCAGTGAGCAGAAGTACGCCTCTTGCTCACTGTTTTAACGCAAACGTATATGTCTGTCACACATCCTCCTGCATCCGCTCAATAAACTTGACCTGCGCCAGCTTGCCAGCCGCACAGGCTTCCTTTTTCTTTCTGACCTACTCGCTCCACGCGCAAAATTGTTCTTTTGTACAGCATCTCTGCAAACGTCGTGTCCTGTCATATACCAACTCCTGCGGTTGAACCTTGCAGCCCTTTTCGCGGCTCAAAAATGACCACGCTGTAATCAAAGAGAAGGCCGAAAACGAATTGATAACTTTCTCTTAACTCTGCCCGTCTTCAATAGCTATTAAGGTCAGCTTGTGGTATGTGTATTGGCTACCAAGAAAAGGAGTTGATACCATGTCGAAGAAACGTGCAAATGGTGAGGGCAGCATCCGCAAGCGGAAAGACGGCCGCTGGGAGGGCCGCTACACCGCAGGCTGCGATCCCACCACCGGCAAGCCCATCCACAAGAGCGTCCTCGCCAAAACCCAATCCGAAGCCAAAGAAAAACTCAAGCAGGCCATTGCGGAGGCTGAAAAGCTGGACATGAGCCGCGCAAAATCCTACACGCTGGGCGCATGGATCAAGCTGTGGTACGAGGTCTACGCCGAGCCGCGCCTGCGGGAGAAAACCAAGGACTACTACCTCAACTACATTGACAACCACATCGTTCCGGAGCTGGGTGACACGCCGCTGGAAAAGCTGACCACCATCCAGATCCAGAAGTTCTACAACGACCTGCAAAAATCCGGCCGCATCCAACGATATACCCACATCAAGCTGAAGGACAAGGGCCTCAGCACCCGTGTGGTACGGGGCATCCACACGCTGCTGAACAACTGTCTGGAGCAGGCGGTAGCGGAGCGGCTGATCCTCGCCAACCCCGCCAAGGGCTGCCGCCTGCCGAAGCTGGAGAAGCGGGAGATGAAAATACTGCCGGAGGATAAGATCGGCCCGTACCTGGCCGAAGCAGAACGGCGCGGACTGTTGGCGGCATTCTATCTGGAGCTGACCACCGGCCTGCGCCGGGGCGAGCTCCTCGCCCTGCTGTGGACGGACTTGGACGTGGAGAA
>ERZ1034719.1398-NODE-1398-length-11267-cov-6.389404_pt1 | contig 11267 bp, 7 predicted proteins | sample MGYA00520703_ERZ1034719 | MGnify/ENA primary metagenome ERZ1034719 (study PRJEB33766, sample SAMN09781716) | gut metagenome | biome: gut microbiome | host: Homo sapiens | place: Madagascar | study: EMG produced TPA metagenomics assembly of the PRJNA485056 data...
CGTTTTCATCCACGATGGGCAGCGCGTTGAGCTTGTGCTCCCAGATGATGTCGTTAGCCTCCTTGAGCGTGGTCGACGCAGGAGCGGTGACGAGCTTTTCACGCGGAGTCATGAACTCGCGCACCTTCAAATCAGTGCTCATGCGGCTCACGCGGTAGTCGCGGCTCGTCACGATGCCGAGGAGCTTGCCGTTGGGCGTTGCGTCCTCGGTGATGGCGACGGTCGAGAAGCCGTTTTTCTCCTTGAGGGCCAGCACGTCGGCCAGCGTGTGCTCGCTTGTCAGGTTCGAGGCTGACGGCACAAAGCCCGCCTTATTGCTTTTCACGCGGCGCACCATCTCGGCCTCGCTCTCGATGGACTGGGAGCCGAAGATGAACGAAAGGCCGCCCTCTTTGGCCAGCGCGATGGCCAGCGTGTCGTTCGACACCGACTGCATGATGGCCGAGACCATCGGGATATTCAGGCTGATGGGGCACTCCTCCTGCCCCTTGCGGTAGCGCACGAGGGGCGTTTTGAGCGAGACGTTGTCAGGAATGCAGTCCTCGGACGTGTAACCGGGGACGAGCAGATATTCGCTGAACGTGTGAGACGGTTCGGGATAATAATAAGCCATTGGGTCTGCTCCTCTCTTCTTAAATTACTTGAAATAGCGCACGGCAGAGGTGAACAGCTCCATCTCATACTGCCCGGGGACATTGCGGTAAAGCTCCTTGCCGATGCGCTCGGTGTGCCCCATCTTGCCGAATACACGGCCATCGGGCGAGGTGATGCCCTCGATGGCACAGATCGAGCCGTTGGGGTTGAATGCTGCATCCATTGTAGCATACCCGTCAAGGTCTACGTACTGCGTGGCGATCTGGCCGTTTTCGGCGAGCTTCTTCACAAGCTCTTCGGATGCGAGGAAGCGGCCCTCGCCGTGGGAAATGGGCACGGTGTAAATGTCGCCGACCTTCGTACCCGCAAGCCAGGGGGACTTGTTGGAGCACACGCGCGTGCGGACCAGACGGGACTGGTGGCGGCCGATGACGTTATAGGTCAGCGTCGGGAAATCAGCGTCGGTGTCCATGATCTTGCCATAGGGAACGAGGCCGAGCTTGATGAGCGCCTGGAAGCCGTTGCACACGCCGAGCATCAGACCGTCGCGCTTTTCGAGGAGGTCCGTGACCTGCTCCTTGACCGCGGCGTTGCGGAAGAACGCCGTGATGAGCTTGGCACTGCCGTCGGGCTCGTCGCCGCCGGAGAAGCCGCCGGGGATGACGATGATCTGGCTATCCTTGACGGCCTTGGCAAAGCGCTCGACGCTGTCAGCAACGTCGGCGCTCGTTAAGTTGCGGATGATGAACTGCTCGGCGTCCGCGCCTGCTTCGAGCAGGGCGCGCTGGGTGTCGTACTCGCAGTTTGTGCCGGGGAAGACGGGGATCAGCGCCTTCGGACGCGCGGTCTTGACGGCGGGCGCGGCGCGCTTTTCCGTTTCATAGGTAAAGCACTCGACCGTGCCGGCGTCCTGCGTCTTCGTCGGGTAGACCGATTCGAGCACGGAATCGTTCAGGGCCAGCAGCTCAGAAATGCTCGCCTCGTCATTGCCGATGGTGATCGTCTTCTCCGCCGTCGTGATGCCGATGCAGACGGCGTCGGGAATTTCCTCGGTGAGCTCGGCGACGATCGCGCCGGGCATGGGCCGGTACCAGTCGAGAGCGGTCGAAGCCGCGGCAAAGCCGACCTCGTTGCCGAGCGACATCTTCATCACCGCCTCGGCAAGGCCGTTTTCAACGGCCCATGCGCTTACGGCCTTGCCCGCGCGGGCGAGCGCGGTGAAGCGCTCCCACGCGGCGGTCTTCTGCTCCGCCGTGCCGCCGTAGAAGAGATAAACGCCGTGACCGGCGGACTTGAAGTCAGTCGTCACAAGCTCGCCCGCGCACACCGGTGCAATGGCGAACGAGATGAGCGTCGGCGGGACGTCGTGGTCTAAGAACGTGCCGGACATCGAGTCCTTACCGCCGATGGCGGCGGCGCCGAGCTCAAGCTGCGCGTCCAGCGCACCGAGGAGCGCGGCAAAAGGCTTGCCCCAGCGCACGGGCTCATTGCGGAGCTTTTCAAAAAATTCCTGTAAGGTGAGATATGCCTTGTGATAGTCTGCGCCCGCGGCGACGATCTTAGCAACCGAGGTGTAGACCGCGCTGTGCGCGCCCGTGTAAGGATCGGCGCTCAGTGCGTCGGGGTCGCAGCCCCAGGCCATCACGCTGCCCTGCTCGGTCTTGCTGCCCGGCAGCACCGGCAGCAGCGCCGCCATCGCCTGCGAGGGGGTGCGCTGCGTCTTGCCGCCAAAGGGCATGAGCAGCGAGAACGCACCGACGGTGGAGTCGAAGCGCTCGGTGAGGCCGCGGCGGGACGCGCTCTTGAGGCTGCCCGCCATATCGCGCAGCGTGCACGGCGCGCAAGCGGATTCCGCCTGCTTCTTTCCCGCTTCCACGCGAATGCTTGCGTGCTTGACTGCGCCGTTCGTGTCGAGGAAGGCGCGCGAAAGGTCGGCGACCGTCTGGCCGCGCCAGTGCATGACCATGCGGGGGCTCTCAGTCACGACGGCCACGCGGTAGGCCTCCAGGTTTTCGGCCTGCGCGGCGGCGATGAACTTCGCCTCATCCTCCGGCGCGACGACGACGGCCATGCGCTCCTGCGATTCGGAGATCGCAAGCTCGGTACCGTCGAGGCCCTCATACTTCTTGCGCACGGCGTCGAGCTCGATCTCGAGGCCGTCGGCCAGCTCGCCGATGGCGACAGACACACCGCCCGCGCCGAAGTCGTTGCAGCGCTTGATGAGGCGGGTGACCTCGCCGTTTCGGAACAAGCGCTGGATCTTGCGCTCTTCGGGCGCGTTGCCCTTCTGGACCTCGCTCGCCATGGTGGTGAGGGACTTCATATCGTGGCTCTTCGACGAACCGGTCGCGCCGCCGATGCCGTCACGGCCCGTGCGGCCGCCGAGCAAGATAACGACGTCGCCCGGGGCGGGACGCTCGCGCACAACGTTCTTGGCGGGCGCCGCGGCGACGACCGCGCCGCACTCAAGGCGTTTAGCAATGTAGCCCTCGTGGTAGAGCTCGGCGACATGGCCCGTGGCAAGGCCGATCTGGTTGCCGTAGGACGAATATCCCGCCGCCGCGGTCTGCGCCAGCTTGCGCTGGGGGAGCTTTCCGGGAAGCGTCTCCGCGAGCGTCTTTCGCGGGTCGCCGCCGCCGGTGACGCGCATCGCCTGATGGACATAAGCGCGGCCGGAGAGCGGGTCGCGGATGCAGCCTCCGATGCAGGTGGCCGCGCCGCCGAAGGGTTCAATTTCGGTGGGGTGGTTGTGGGTCTCGTTTTTGAACATCAGCAGCCAGTCCTGCTCCTCGCCGTTCACCTTGGCGGGAACGTGGATAGAGCAGGCGTTGATCTCCTCGCTCTCGTCGAGCTCGGGGAGAAGGCCGCGTTTCTTGAGCGTCTTGGTGCCGATGGTCGCGATGTCCATGAGCGTCTGGGGGCGCTTGGCGGCCTTCTCGAGGCCGTAGACCTCCTCGCGCGCGGCGAGGTAGCGGTCATACGCATCCTTGACGGCGGGATCCTCGATCGTGATCTCGTCAAGATGCGTAGAGAACGTCGTGTGGCGGCAGTGATCGGACCAGTAGGTGTCGACGACGCGCACCTCGGTCACGGTGGGGTCGCGGTGCTCTTCGTCGCGGAAATAGGCCTGCAAGGTCTTGAGGTCGTCTAAGTCCATCGCAAGGCCCATGGACGAAAGAAGCGCCGAGAGCGCCGATTCATCCATCCCGGTAAAGCCGTCGACCGATGCGACGGGCTTGGGCTCGGAGAGGTTCTCTTCGAGCGTTTCGGGCTTTGCAAGCGAGGCCTCGCGGCTCTCGACAGGGTTGATGACGTGGTGCTTGACGGCCTCGACGTCCTTTTCAGAGAGCGTGCCGTAGAGCGCGTAGACCTTCGCCGTGCGGATGCGCGGGCGCTCGCCCTGGCTGAGGAGCTGGATGCACTGCGCCGCGCTGTCCGCGCGCTGGTCAAACTGGCCGGGCAGCGGCTCGACGGCAAACACGGCGGCAGCGCCGCTCGCGTCGATCTCCCCGCTCGTCAGGTCGAGCTGCGGCTCGGAAAAAACGGTATTTGTGGCATAGGCAAACAGAGTCTCGTCGATGCCCTCGACGTCGTAGCGGTTCCAAATGCGCACATTTTCAAGACTCTTGAGGTCCAGAAACGAGCGGCAGTCGAAAAGAAGGCTCGCGCACTCGGGCGCAAGGCCGGGCTTTTTTTCAACACAGACGCGATAGACCATTTACTCTCTCTCCTTTTGCGCGGCGAGGGCTCGGCGGCCAATGTCGCTGCGGCAGTATTTGTTGGCAAAATCGACCTCGGACGATAAGCGGTAGGCCTCCTTCACGGCCTCCTCGAGCGTGGGAGCGACGGCGGTAACGCCGAGCACGCGGCCGCCCGCGGTCAGGAGCCTGTCTCCGTCTTTCTTCGCGCCCGCGACGTAGGTGTGCGCGGCGGCCTCTTCGCTCATCGTGATGGGGAAGCCGCTCTCGTACTTCTTGGGGTACCCGTTCGAGGCGAGGACGACGCAGCAGGCGGAATCGGTCGAAAATTCGACGGACACATCCTTGAGCGTGCCGTTCGTCGTTGCCTGCATGACCGTGAGCAGGTCGGACTTGAGAAGCGGCAGCACGACCTGCGTCTCGGGATCGCCGAAGCGGCAGTTGTACTCCACGACCTTCGGGCCGTCCTTTGTGAGCATCAGGCCGAAGTACAGGCAGCCCTTGAAGGGGCGGCCCTCGGCCTTCATCGCGCGGATGGTGGGCAGGAAGATCGTCTCCATGCACTCGTCCGCGATCTTCTCCGTATAGTAGGGGTTCGGCGCGATCGTGCCCATACCGCCGGTGTTCGGGCCCTTGTCGCCGTCGAGCGCGCACTTGTGGTCCATGGAGGACACCATGGGAACAACGGTTTCGCCGTCGGTAAAGCTCAGAACGGAGACCTCGGGCCCCTCCATGAACTCCTCGATGACGACGCGCGCGCCGCTCTGACCGAAGGCCTTGTCCTCGATCATGGAGCGAACGGCGGCTTTCGCCTCCTCCACCGTCTGTGCGACGATGACGCCCTTGCCGAGCGCCAGACCGTCGGCCTTGACGACGATGGGCGCGCCCTGCGCCTCAATATAGGCGCAGGCGGCCTCCACCTCGGTGAAGAGCTCGTACTTCGCCGTGGGGATGCCGTACTTTTTCATCAGATCCTTGGAAAAGGCCTTGCTCGCCTCGATGACGGCGGCCTTTTTGTCGGGGCCGAAGCACGGAACGCCCGCCTCGGTCAGCGCGTCCACCGCGCCGAGGGCCAGTGGATCGTCCGGCGCGACGACGGCGTAGTCGATCCCGTGCGCCTTAGCAAACTCGACCTGCGCGGGGATGTCCTTTGCGCCGATCTCCGGCACGCAGACCGCGTCGGCGGCGATGCCGCCGTTACCGGGCAGGCAGTAAATTTCCTCAACTGCGGGATTTTCTTTTAACTTCTTGATAATGGCGTGTTCGCGGCCTCCGCCGCCGATGACCATGAGTTTCATTCGTTTCGTTCCTCCTTTTAGTGATGGAACAATCTCTGTCCGGTAAAGGCCATGGTGATGCCGTATTTATTCGCGGTCTCGATGACGTTGTCGTCGCGGATCGAGCCGCCGGGTTCCGCGATGTAGGTGACGCCGCTCTTTCTCGCGCGCTCAACATTGTCGCCGAACGGGAAGAACGCGTCGGAGCCGACGGTCACGCCGCTCTGGCGGGCGACCCAGTCCTTGCGCTCCTGCGCCGTCAGCGGCTCGGGGCGCTCCTTGAAGACACGCTGCCATGCACCGTCGACCAAAACGTCGTCACACTCGTCGGAAATATAAACATCGATGGCGTTGTCGCGGTCAGGGCGGCGGATACCGTCCACAAACGGCAGCGCAAGCACCTTCGGGTGGCGGCGGAGATACCAGTTGTCCGCCTTGCTGCCGGCAAGGCGCGTACAGTGGATGCGGCTCTGCTGGCCCGCGCCGACGCCGATGGTCTGGCCGTCCTTGGCGTAGCAGACGGAGTTCGACTGCGTGTATTTGAGCGTAATGAGCGAAACGATCATGTCGCGCTTCGCGTCATCGGGAAGATTCTTATTTTCGGTGACGATATTCACAAGCAGCGACTCGTCGATCTTGCAGTTGTTGCGGCCCTGCTCGAACGTGACGCCGAAGACGTCCTTCTGCTCCTGCGGGGCGGGAATATAGGCGGGGTCCATCTGCACGATGTTGTACTTGCCGCCCTTTTTCGTCTTTAGGATGGCAAGCGCCTCCTCGCTGAACGAGGGGGCGATGATGCCGTCGGAGACCTCGCCTTTCAGATATTCCGCCGTCGCGGCGTCGCACTCGTCGGAGAGCGCCGCCCAGTCACCATAGGAGCAGAGGCGGTCCGCGCCGCGGGCGCGGATGTAGGCGCAGGCGATGGGCGAAAGGGCCTCGTCAGGCTCAACAAAGTAAATCTGCTTGTCCACCTCGTCGAGCGGCAGGCCGAGCGCCGCTCCCGCGGGAGAGACGTGCTTGAAGCTCGCCGCGGCGGGCAGGCCCGTGGCCTCCTTCAGCTCGCGCACGAGCTGGAAGGAGTTGAAGGCATCGAGCAGATTGATGTAGCCTGGCTTGCCGTTCAGCACGGTGAACGGCAGGTCGCCGCCGTCTTTCATAAAGACGCGCGCAGGCTTCTGGTTGGGGTTGCAGCCATATTTGAGTTCGAGCTCGTTCATATCGTTCTCCTCAATCGCCTAAATTCTTGTTGAACAGCTTGACTTCGCCGTTCACGTTCGCGTAAAGGGACACCCTGTTGTCCTCGTTGAGCGCGTCCCAGACCTCTTCGGGGCTGGGGACGCTCACCTCCATCGGCTCGCCCGCAAATGTCGGCAGCGGCGTGCCGTCGCCCTGATAGGTGCTGATGAAGTAGGCCTTGTCCGCGTCGCAGCCCTCGTAGCAGAAGAACTCGCGCAGGCACCGGCCGTTGTTATGCTTGAGGATGGACATCTCGAACGAGCCGTCCTCATGCACGATGGCGGAAATACGCGGCGTCCAGTTCGGCTCGTCGGGCTCGTACTCGCGCGTCATCAGGCCGCGGCGGAAGTCGCCGTGCTCGCAGATCGTGTCGGTCTGGTCGCCGTTCGTCACAACGAGGTCGCTGCCCATCGTGCGGACGGGGTGATAGATGATGAGGCTCGGGTCGGCGAGCTTGGCGGGGTCAAAGGCCTCGGTGCGGATGCCGTCGTCGGTCTTGACAAAGACGCGGTTGCGGCTGTTCTCGCTGCGGCCCATGATGAAATAATAGACGCGGTCCTTGCCGACTAAAATGCCGCGGCCGGGATAAGACGTATTTTTCAGAAAGTGCAGAAAGTCGACCATTTCAGTTCTCCTCTTCTGTGATGGCGCGGCAGACAAGCTCCGTCGCGCGCGGCAGGAGCTTCCATTCGGCCTGCTCCATCACGCGGCGCTGTAAGGTCTCGGGCGTGTCGCCCTCTTCGATCTCGACCGCTTTTTGCAGGATGATCTCGCCGCCGTCGGGAATTTCGTTGACAAAGTGCACCGTCGCGCCCGTGACCTTCACGCCGCGCGCGAGCGCAGCCTCGTGCACCTTTAAGCCGTACATGCCCCTGCCGCAGAACGACGGGATCAGCGACGGATGGATATTCAGAATGCGGCGCGGCCACTTTTTCGTGAAGTTCTCGCTCAGGATGCTCAAAAAGCCCGCGAGGACGATAACGTCGATCTTGTACTGCTCGAGCAGAAGCTCGATCGCCGCCTCAAAGTCGTGCTGGATGAGGCTCGACGGCACGGTGTGTGCGGGGACGTTCGCCTTTTCCGCGCGTTCGAGCGCGTAGGCGCATGCCTGAGAGGAAATGACGAGCGCGATCTCGCCGTGTGGAATTTTGCCGTCTCTCTGCGCGTCGAGCAAGGCTTGTAAATTCGTGCCGCCACCCGAGACGAACACCGCGATGCGCGCGCTTTTCAGCATAGTGCGACCTTCTCTTCCCCGCTCACGACCTCGCCGATCACGTAGGCGTCCTGGCCGTTTTCCTTGAGGGCGGCAAGCGCCTTGTCGGCGTCATCTTTGGCGACGATCATCGTCATGCCGACGCCCATGTTGTAGGTGTTGAACATGTCGTGCTCTGGGATGCTGCCCATGCGCTGGAGCATTGAGAAGATCGGCGGCGTGCGGAGAGAGGACTTGTCGATCTTCGCGCACAGGCCGTCCGGGATGCAGCGGGGGATATTTTCGTAGAAGCCGCCGCCTGTGATGTGGCTGACGCCGTGGACGTCGGCCACGTCCATCGCGGCGAGAACGGGCTTCACGTAGATCTTCGTCGGGCGCAGCAGCTCTTCGCCCAGCGTGCAGCCGAGCTCGTCGACATATGCGCTGAGGTCCGCGTGCTCAACGTTGAAGACCTTGCGCACGAGGGAATAGCCGTTGGAGTGGATACCGCTTGAGGTGAGCGCGATCACAACGTCGCCCGGACGCATGCGGTCGTGGTCGATGATCTTCGCGCGGTCGACAATGCCGACGGCGAAGCCCGCAAGGTCGTAGTCGTCGGCAGACATGGTGCCGGGGTGTTCGGCGGTCTCGCCGCCGATGAGCGCGCAGCCGGACTGCACGCAGCCCTCGGCCACGCCGGAAACAAGCGTCGCGACCTTCTCCGGCTCGTTCTTGCCGATGGCGATGTAGTCGAGGAAGAAGATGGGCTTTGCACCGCAGCAGATGATGTCGTTGACGCACATGGCAACGCAGTCGATGCCGACGGAGTCGTGCTTGTTCATCAGCTGCGCGATGCGCTGCTTCGTGCCCACGCCTTCCGTGCCCGAGACGAGCACGGGCTCGCTCATACCGGTAAGATCAGGCGCAAACAGGCCGCCAAAGCCGCCAATATCGGACACAACGCCCGGGATCATGGTGCGCTGGACGTGCTTTTTCATCAGCTTGACGCCCTCGTAGCCGGCCTCGATATTCACGCCGGCGTCACGGTAGCTCTCGGAAAAACTACGCATTCTTTTTCTTCTCCCCTTCACTGATTTTGCACTCAAAGCGGTCCTTGCCGCCGTCTTTCGGGATAGAGGTGGGATAGCCGCCGCCGAAGCAGGCCGTGCAGAAGCCGTTTTCGGTGTTGTCGGCGAGCTTGACGACGTCCTCGATGCTTAAGTAGCCGAGCGAGTTGACGCCGATGATCTTCGCGATCTCATCGACCGTGTGGTGCGTGGCGATGAGGTTGTTCTTGTCGTCGATGTCCGTGCCGTAGTAGCACTCGGAGACAAACGGCGGCGCGCTGACGCGCATGTGGATCTCCTTCGCGCCCGCCTTCCACAATAGGTCGATCGTGCGGCGGCAGGTCGTACCGCGGACGATGGAGTCGTCGATCAGCACGACGCGCTTGCCCTCGACCACGGAGCGGATGGGGTTGAGCTTGATGTTGACCTCGTTTTCGCGCATCGTCTGCGTGGGCGAGATGAACGTGCGGCCGATGTACTTATTTTTGATAAAGCCGATGCCGTAGGGGATGCCGCTCTGGCGCGCGTAACCGAGGGCTGCATCAAGGCCGGAATCCGGCACGCCGATGACGACATCCGCCTGCACGGGATGCTCGAGCGCGAGGAACGCGCCTGCGCGCTGGCGTGCGACGTGGACGCTGCTGCCGTCGATGACGGAGTCAGGGCGGGCGAAGTAGATGAACTCGAAGACGCAAAGCTTCTTCGGCGCTTTGCCGCAGTGGCTCGTGTCGGAGCGAACGCCGGCCGTGTCGACGACAACGATCTCGCCGGGGCGGATGTCGCGCTCGAACTCGGCGCCGATGGCGTCGAGCGCGCAGGATTCAGACGCGAAGACAACAGAGCCGTCCTTCAGATGCCCCATGCAGAGGGGACGGAAGCCGTGGGGGTCGCGCGCGGCAATGAGCTTTGTCGGCGAGGAGAGGACGAGGGAATACGCGCCCTCGATGCGGTCCATCGCAGCGGAGACAGCCTCTTCGATGGAGCCGCGGTTGAGTCTCTCCTGCACGATGATATAGGCGATGACCTCGCTGTCGGTCGTGGTCTGGAAGATGGAGCCGCGGCTTTCAAGCTCCTGCCTCAGCTCGCGGGAGTTCGTCAGGTTGCCGTTGTGCGCGAGCGCCATACGGCCCTTGAAGTGGTTCACTAAAATGGGCTGGACGTTGCGCTTGTTGTCGCTGCCGGTCGTGCCGTAGCGCACATGGCCGACGGCGATGGTACCCTTGCCGAGCGATTTGAGCTGCTCGGGCGGGAAGACCTCGCTCACAAGACCAGTGTCGCGCAGCGAGCGGAACAGGCCGTCGTCGTTGACGACGATACCCGCGCTCTCCTGTCCGCGGTGCTGGAGGGAGTAGAGCGCGTAGTAGGCATAGGACGCGACGTCCGCCTCCTGAGGCGTAAAGATGCCGAACACGCCGCATTCTTCGTGAATGTGGCGCGCCGGGATGATGTTGTGATTCTCTGTCATATTTGATCTTACTGTGCGTCGTGAGCCATCAGGCGCTTCATGACTTCGGCGTAGGCGTCTTCCACGCCGCCGAGGTCGCGGCGGAAGCGGTCCTTGTCGAGCTTTTCGTTCGTCTTGCTGTCCCACAGGCGGCAGGTGTCGGGGCTGATCTCGTCGGCGAGAACGATCTGGCCGTCGACGGTCTTGCCGAACTCGAGCTTAAAGTCGACGAGCGTGACGCCGCACTCGCTCCAAAATGCCTTGAGCGTGTCGTTGACGGCGAAGGCATACTTCTTGATGAGCTCGATCTCCTCCCAGGTCGCGAGCTTGAGGGCAACGGCGTGATAGGCGTTCATCAGGGGGTCATGCAGATCGTCGTTCTTGTAGGAGAACTCGATCGTGGGCTCGGAGAAGACGATACCCTCCTCCACGCCGTAGCGGGAGGCAAAATGACCGGCGGAGATGTTGCGGATGATGACCTCCAACGGGACGATGGAGACCTTCTTGACGAGCGTGTCGCGCTCGCTGAGCTCTTCAACAAAGTGGGTCGGGATGCCGGCCTTTTCCATCTTGGCCATCAGACGGTTGGTCATCTGGTTGTTGATGACGCCCTTGCCGACGATGGTACCCTTCTTTGCGCCGTCAAAGGCGGTGGCGTCGTCCTTGTAGGAAACGATAACGAGGTTGGGATCTTCGGTGGCGTAAACCTTCTTGGCCTTGCCTTCGTAGAGCTGTTCTTTCTTTTCCATGATGACTGTT
>ERZ1034719.1399-NODE-1399-length-11250-cov-7.240197_pt1 | contig 11250 bp, 9 predicted proteins | sample MGYA00520703_ERZ1034719 | MGnify/ENA primary metagenome ERZ1034719 (study PRJEB33766, sample SAMN09781716) | gut metagenome | biome: gut microbiome | host: Homo sapiens | place: Madagascar | study: EMG produced TPA metagenomics assembly of the PRJNA485056 data...
AACCCCGGACACCCTGCTTAAAAGGCAGGTGCTCTGCCAACTGAGCTAACGAAGCATATTCTATTCCAAACCACCGAAGCGGTAAAAATCTGGCAGGGATGGCTGGACTCGAACCAGCGAATGAGGGAGTCAAAGTCCCTTGCCTTACCGCTTGGCTACACCCCTATAAGGGAAAAGAAAGGGGATCGGGACTCTATTCCCGATCCCGCTCTTTTTGTGGGGTGGGTAAAGGGACTCGAACCCTCGACACCCGGAACCACAATCCGGTGCTCTAACCAACTGAGCTACACCCACCACATATTCTGTATCCGTGCGATATTTGCTGCTTTGCTGAGGGGCGCCTTGTAAATGGTACGCCAGGAGGGATTCGAACCCCCGGCCTACTGCTTAGAAGGCAGTTGCTCTATCCAACTGAGCTACTGGCGCGAATTGAATGGAGCAGGTGACGGGAATCGAACCCGCATCCCCAGCTTGGAAGGCTGGTGCCCTAGCCATTGTGCTACACCTGCATGCGCCCTCCGCAAAAATCGTCAGCTCTGTTATAATAGCATCAGTGTCCCGTTTTGTCAACGTTTTTTCAGAATTTTTCTGCGCTTTTTTATGTTATCTGAGTAGAGCGCGCAAAAGCCTTGCACCGTCAGCACTTTCCGGCCGCGCGAACGCGCCGCACAGCCGCTCAGGATGCCACTGCACGGCAAAGACGGGGAGCGTCCTGTGGCCGACGGCCTCGACCGTGCCGTCCCCCGCGCAGGCGAAGACCTGAAGCCCCGTCCCCAGCCGCCAGACGGCCTGATGGTGTGCACTGTTGACCGTGCAGCGCGTGCCGTACAGCTCGCGTAGAAGGCCCGGCGCGGTGTTGATGGCATGCAGCCGGTCAACGCCGTCAATTTGACTGTGGCCCTTGATGTGCTGACGCAGCGTGCCGCCAAAATAGACGTTGAGGACTTGCAGTCCGCGGCAGATGCCGATGACAGGCTTTCCCGCGCACAGGAAGTTGTCAATCAGCGTGAGCTCACGCGCGTCGCGTGCTTCGTCGAGATCTTCCGAGCCGTTCAGCGCTCGACCGTAAAAGCGCGGGTGCATGTCGCCCCCGCCGGGCAGCAGCAAAACGTCCGCGTTCTCCGGCGTTTCGGCGAGCGGCGCACCGACCAGCGCGAGCGCATTTTCGTAATTTTTCAGGCGTACCGATAAATAGACAGTCTTCATACGCACAGAATATGCCCCGAATGCGAAAAAAGACCTTGCAAGACGCAAAAAGTTATGGCATAATAGTTTGGCTGATAACAATGAACTGAATATGCAGCGGTATCGAAGTGGTCATAACGGGGCTGACTCGAAATCAGTTTGAGGGAAACCTCACGAGGGTTCGAATCCCTCCCGCTGCGCCAAGGAAAAACCTCTTTTGTCTGTTACGGCAAAAGAGGTTTTTCGTAAAGAGAGGGACTGAAAATGCTGATTGACAGTTCGATCGCACAGGCATATATCGAGAGCAGCTGCGTCGACGCTTTTCGTGCTTCATGGCTCTTTGAACACACCTCGGTTTCGTCAGATCTTGGCAGGAATGCATTTACTCCGCCGCCTGAGGATCTTGCTCTCCGAGAGACTGTGCGCAAGCTCGAACGCCGTATCTGTAAAGCGGCTGCGCACTTTGTCCCCGTCAACCGCCCGATTTGGGACGCGCTTTTCCCCGATTGGGAGGCGGTACAGCCGACACTTGATTTGATCGTCGGTTATCCCGAGCCTTACGACGCCGTTGCGGCACACTCGCCCGACGGGCAGGCACATCTCATCTTTGACCTCATTCGTTGGTGCAATTATGCGGAGCTCGACCAGCTCGACAGCATCATTCGGAATCTGCTGACGCATGAGATTACGCATCTCTTGATTGGACACCGCTATCCGGCGGCAGATGCCGCATTGGAAAGTACAGACTATTTGACAAGATTGGATGCTTACACATTTCATGAGGGATTCGCCCATCTTCTCTCCTATCAGGCGACAGAAATCGACTGTGTGGACTGGCATACACCGCAGCTTACCGAGGTCGCAGCAGCAAGCCGTGCCAAACTGCGCCTCGCGCTTACGGAGACGGACCCAGACAGGCAAAAGCAGTTTCTTGAAGAGGCGGTCTGCGGATCGTACTATGAAAAGTTTGCCTGTATGTGCGGTATGCTGTATCTGGCAGACCGATGGGAAACGCAGGGAATCGACGGCCTGAAAAGCGCATTTGCGGACTATCACGGCTTTGCTCAAAGGGCCTTGAGCATTCGAATTTGATTGCAAAAGAGGAAGAGACGCGAATGCGTCTCCTCCTCTTTTACACCTTCTCCCGCTTCTGCCGCCAGAGGTTGATCGCCAGCATGACCGCGGCGTAGATCAGCGCGGCGGCGAGGATGATGAGCGAGAAGTCGCGCTGCATCTGGTAGCTCGTCGTCGTGAAACCCTTGACGAGTAGATGACCGGCAAGATAGCTCGCGGGAATCAGCGCGAGATAGCCGAGCGCTTTGCCCGTTTTCTTCCTGCGGCAGACGAAAAATGCAATACCCAGCGTAATAAGGAGTGCTAACGATAGCAAAACGTAATAGCCCAACGCCAGCCTCGGCAGCGAAATGACACCGCCGTTCATGCTGCCGCAGAGCAGCACATCGTCCTGCCCGTTGTTCTGAGAATAGCAGACTGCCGCGCAGTTCGCGGCGTCGAGCGTAAAGAGCGTGCGCGCGGACTCCGCCTTGGCGAGCACGCCTTGCAGTGCGTCCGCCTCACGCTGTGTGCGATCATTTGCGCTGTGTGTGTTCGGGGCGCCCCCGGTTTTGTCGAATGCGCCGCGCCATGTGTCGAGCGGCGTGCGCCATGCGGTGATGAAGTAGATGGTTTTGCCGCTGTTGGGGTCCTGCGTGTTCGTGACCTCTGCGCCAGAGACCGGCACGAGCAGGCTGACGGAGATGCTCTCCGCGCCGCTGAGATCAGAAAGCCCATCCGCTGCCGAGCCGTCGTCCGCGAGCGCGCTGGGCGAGCGCGAGATCGCCCACTCTGTCTCGCTGTACGGCAAATACTGCGGCGCGGTGAGGTACGCGAACCCCGCCGTCGCCAGCGTCAGCGCGAGCGTGACGGCCAGCAGCACGGCGGTCAGCTTCTTGCGTCGAAGCTGCCGCTTCAAGTCGCGCAGCGGCTGCGCGCTGACGGGCACGGGCTTCACGTCCGCCTTCAGCGCGTCGAGCTCGGCGCGGCAGGCCGCGCACTGCGCTAAATGCCCGTCCACAAATTCCTTCGTCTCCTCGCGCAGCATGTCTTCCTCATAGAGCGGCAGAAGGTCCTGCACGATGCTGCAAGTTTTGTCCATTTCAGTCGTCCTCCAATCCCTCGCGGATCATGCGCTTGGCGCGGTGATACGTCACGCATGCCCAGTTTTCCGTCTTGCCGAAGAGCGCGCCGATGTCGCGGAAGCTCTTCTCACCGTACACGCGCCACATGAAGACCTCCTTGTACGGCTCTCTGAGCGCGTGCAGCAATTCCTGGATGCGCGCGGCCTCGCTGTGATCTTCTAACTTCTCCTCGTGGCTCTCCTCGGCGATCCGGCAGTCTTCGAGCGGGGCAAGCCGCTTCTCGCGCCGCAGCTGCGAATAATAGAGATTCTTCGCGATCTGGCAGAGCCACACGCGCACGCTGCACTCGCCCCGAAAGCGGTCGAGGGCGTCCATCGCACGAAAAAACGTCTCGCTCGTCAGCTCCTCGGCGGTACTCTCGCTTCCGGAAAGCGAGAGAAGATACCGGTACACGTCGTCGAAGTACACGGCGTACACCTCTTCAAAATTCGTCAGCGCCCTCACCCCCCTTTCTGTCTATAGGACGGCGGAAAACCGGTTTTCTTACAAAAAAATCCGTCCCGCGGGACGGATTTTTTCTTTCACGTTTTCACGACTCTTTTCTTGCCGCACTTCGGGCACGTGAGCTCGACCTTGCCGATGTTTTTCGGCACGCGGCAGTACGCGCCGCAGGAGCAGCGGACGTATTTGTGCGCCTTGTCGGCGCGGCGTGCCTTCGCGCCGCGAATGGCGTTCGCCTTCGGCGTCCACCAGGCCAGAAACTTCGCGTTTTCGGCCTGACGGCGCGCGAGATTGCGCGAAAAAATGCGGATGAGCACGATGAACATTAGCACCATCGACACAAAGTACAGCGCCTGCGACACGCCCTGCACACGGATGATCGAGCTCAGAATGCTCACGGCCAGCTCAAGGATCACGAGCGCCCAGTTCAGCGCATCTACGCCGTTGCGGCCATACATAAAGCGGTAAAGGGCATCGCGGAATTTGTTCACAAAAAACACTCCTAAAATCTTGATGCTGCCATTCTACACGCTTTTTCGACCCCCGTAAAGGCGTTTGAACAAAAGTTTACAGAATGGAAAAGAGTAAACGCAAGCCGCCCGCCCCCGTCGGACGGTTTGCAGGGGGGGCTAGGGGGGGCAACGCCCCCCCCAAACGCCTCGCAGAGTTTCGCCGCTCCGCGGCGAAATAAAATGAAATCGTAAATCCTGACGACATGTGCGTCAGGATTTACACTTCTCGCTCCGCAAACGTGCGCGCCTACGGCGCGTGCGCTGCCGCGGAGCGCAAAAAGCTAAAACGAAAGCCCCGCTGAGCGGGGCTTTCGTTTTAAGCATTAAAGTCCGTTGGTGTAACGATACAGGAACGTCACGGCCTCGGCGCGGTTGCAGGAAGCATACGGGGAGAACGTCGTGGCGCTGGTGCCGGTGGTAATACCCTTACCGACGGCCCAGAGGATGGCCTTGTAGTAGCTCGCCTCGCTCGTGGCGCCCACATCCTTGAACGGGTTGGAGTAGTAGCCGCTGGGCTGGCCCGCGTAGCGGTACAGGAAGGTCACGATCTGGGCACGGGTGCAGACCTGATCGGGGGAGAACGCCGTGGTGCTGGTGCCGGAGGTGATGCCCTTCTGGCTAGCCCACAGGATGGCCTTGTAGTAGCTCGAGTGCGTGACGGCGTTGACATCACGGAACGGGTTGCGGGTGGTGGTCGGCTCCGGGCTGCCGGCGGCGCGCCACAGGAACGTCACGATCTCGGCGCGGGTGCAGGACTTGTACGGGGAGAAGGTGGTGCTGGACGTGCCGTTGGTGATGTTCTTGCCGACGGCCCACTTGACGGAGTTGTAGAAGTAGTCGGTGGTCTTGACGTCGATGAAGTTCATCGTCTGGCCGATCTTGATGGCCACGGTGCCGGTGAGCTGGCGGGTGCCGGTGCCGGTCGTGCCGTAGCGGGCGTAGATGGTGAACGGGATGTAGACGGTCTCGCCGGTCTTGGCGTAGCGGCTGGCGAGGAACGCGACGTCGCTGAGCGCGTTCTGGCTGGCGGTGGCGCTGTAGTAGAACTTGTCAGTCGTCTTGACGGAGCCGCCGTAGTTGTAGCCGCTGTAGTAGGTGTAGAGCGAGCCCTCGTTGACGGCGGAGACGGCGCTCTGGTCAAAGGTCACGTAGTCGATGGTGTAGTTGCTGCTGTAGCCCTTGGTGGAGCTCAGGTAGCTGAGGAAGTCGCTCTCGTCGAAGCGGACGCTGTCGCCCTGAGAGACGGTGTACTTGATGTCCTCGCGCACGAGGTTGACGACGACGCTGCCGGAGTAGCTCACGGTCGTGCCGCGGCTCGTGGAGGAGCTGGAATAGCGGGTCGCGTACAGAGTGAAGTTCAGCGTGATGGTCTTCGCGGTGGTCTTGTCGTTGGGGACAAACGTCACGCTATCGAGGTTGGTGACCTTGGTGCGGGTGTTGAACGCGCCGGAGGAATTGCTGGTGGACATGGCGGTGCCGCCATAGTACAGCGTGCCCTGCGCGGTGGTGGGCAGGGAGAAGGTCACGTAATCGAAGGTGACATAGGGATAGGACTTGCTCTTGCTGGCGTCGCCGCGGGCCTCAGCGATCTTGTTCATGAAGTCGTTGAAGTCGCTCTGCGCGAACTGGACGGTCTCACCGGCCACGCCGTTGTAGTTGATGTTGTAGTTCTTCTGGTAGACGCTGATGGTGCCGCAGTAGAGCTTATTGTCGGTGCCCTGCGTCACGACATACAGCGTGCACTTGCCATTGATGAAGTTGGTGTCGGTCAGGGAATAGAGATTGGCGGTGGCAGTGGTGGGATAGTATTTCTGGGTGCTGCCGTTGTTCCAGTCGACAGGCTCGGTGTTCACACCGGCAACATAGTAATACCTTGCGCCGGAGGGAACCTGAACGTAATAGCGATAGGTGTTGCCGTAAGCCGCGACCGGCTCGGGATACTGGTCGGCATAGGTGGTCGAGCTGGGCGTTACGGGAACGTTAAACGTAACGCTGTAGGTCTTGGGAACGTTAGAATTGGCAACGCGGGTGGTCACGGTGGCGGTGAACTTTGCAGTGCCGATGCCGGAGAGATTTGCCTTGAAGTAAAGATAGCCGGAGCCGCCGGCGGGATAGTTGTACGAAGCATTGCTCGTGCCGACGCCGTAGGCAGCGGTGGAGGGGACCTGCGTGACGCCGCTGAGGGAATAGACGGTCTCGTAGGTGTAGGCGGTGCTGTAGGTCTTGTTGATGGCGGCCTGCGCGGCGTTGACAAGATCACTGTAGCTGTAGTTCACAGAAGTGCCGTTCTGAACAGCACTGAGGGTCGCCTCGATCAGGGCGCCGGTAACGGGGATGTTCTGCACATAGTCCTTGCCCTTATAGGTCGCCTTTGCGGTGACAGTGGTAGAGCCGCTTGCTCTGAGCGTTACGATCGGCGCGGCGGTCGTCTGGTTCGTCACAGTTGCGATGTTGAGGTTGGCGGAAACAAAGGAGTAGGTCGGGACGACCAGGCTAGCGGGAGATGAGGTATTCACAAAGTTCGCCGCCAAAGTCGCGGTCTGACCGATCTGCGTCAGCGTAACGCTTGCGGGGACGACAGTGAAGGTATAGGTGTCGGGAAGGCTCTTGACCGTGATGGGGTCACTCGTCTTAGCGAGCTTATCGCCCTCGCTTGCCTTGCAGTAAACAGAGTAGTCGGTCGCGGTCGTAACGTTTGCGGGGACCGTCCAGACGAGGGACTCGCCCGTACCGATCGGAAACTCTTTACTGGCGCCGATCTTGTAGAACCACGCATAAGTGGCGGCGTTGCTGAGACCGGTGGAGGTGGCGGTGAGCGTGGTCTTGCCGCCGGAGATGACCTCGGTAAGGTTTGCCTTTGCGGTCACGGTGGCTGCCGTAGTCGTAACTGTGATTTCGGTTGAAAGCGGAGTCGTTGCCGTCGTCTTCACCGTCAGTTTATGCGTGGAATCGGAATAGGTGGGCTTGTTCGTCGTATTATCGATCACATAGCCGGTTGCGGCAGCAGACCAGGTGTTTTTGTCATTATTGATCGTCTCACCCTCAAGAAGGGAGATGTTGACCGCGCCGTTCGTCACAGAATAGGTTCTGTTGTTGAAGGTGACGGTGGTGATGTCGCTCGGGAGAAGCTTGTCAGCGATAGAGACATTGCTTTTAACGACCTTAGTCGTAGATCTGGTGATTTCCTGCCCTTCGATCGTCACCTTGTACTCGATCGTTAAGGTGCAGGAGACTTCTACATTTTCCGCCTTGTTGGAGGCGGTCAGCGTTCCTGTCGTGGCACCCGTGCCGGCAGCGCCGGAAAAACCGGGAGTGCTCCAACTATAACCGATCACGTTTACATCGGTGGCAGTTACGCCATTATCCGTGACGGTGGGGGCGGTTGCGGTAACGGTGAATGTGGTCGAGTCGCCTCTTGCAAGGGAGGACGCCGACGTGGTGATGGCGTATGTGCCGCCAACCTCGACACCTTCCGCCCTTGCAGGCACGACGACGAGGCTCAGGACCAACGTCAGAGCCAATAGCAAGGAGAGAAATTTTTTCATGTGATCTTCATCCTTTCGTGTTTGTTGTTGTCGGCTCCGCGCGCACAGAGCCTTTCTCATACATGTCATTTTACCATGCCGCGGGAAATAAGGGAACAGGAAAATGGAAAATTCATAAATTCTTTATCTTCCCTCTTCGCCCAGTTTCCCTTTGCTTCATTGATTAGACGCAAGAAACGTCTGTTTTGTTTCACAAAACCCGAAAATTTCCCAAAAATTTTTTACGCCGCGAAAAAACGCACATACACGAACACCCCCGCCGCGATCTGCGCAAGTAAGATCGCGGGAATGCCGAACTTGAAGTACCAGTGCCGCGTTTTGTGATGAAAGACCCTCATTGCGAAAAGAGCACCCGCGCTGCCGAGCAGCAGCGCGAGTGCAAATAGAGTCTTTTCGGGCACGCGCCGCGCGCCCTGAATTTTGGCGCGGCGCTTGTCTGCGCCGTAGACGCAGAAAGTAATTAGATTGATCGCGGCGAGATAGATGACAAAATATCTCACTTTTCGAGCTTGCTGAGCTCCACGGCCGCCGCCGCGCCGAGGCGCGCGTTGTTGAACACGAGCTGGATGTTGGAATCCAGGCTGTCGCCGCCGGTCAGGTCCTTGATCTTGGCGAGCAGATACGGCGTCGTGGCCTTGCCGTGGATGCCGTCCTTCTTCGCGTCCTCGACGGCCTCGGCAATGGCCTTGTCGATGACTTCCTTGTCCATGGAGTACTCTTCGGGAATCGGGTTCGTGACGAGTAAGCCGCCGCGCAGACCCAGCTCGCGCTTGACGTGGAACGCCTTGGCCAGCTGCTCCGGCGTGTCGAGCTCGTAGTCGACGCCAAAGCCGGACTTGCGCGTGTAGAACGCAGGCAGCTCGCTCGTGCCGTAGCCGATGACGGTCACGCCGTGGGTCTCGAGATATTCGAGCGTCAGACCGAGGTCGAGGATGGACTTCGCGCCCGCGCACACGACCATGACGGAGGTGTTGGCCAGCTCTTCGAGGTCGGCGGAGATGTCAAACGTCTCCTGCGCGCCGCGGTGCACACCGCCGATGCCGCCGGTGGCGAACACGCGGATGCCCGCCATGTCGGCGATCATCATCGTGGTGGTGACGGTGCAAGCGCCGTCCTTACCCTGCGCGACGAGCACGGGCAGGTCGCGGCGGGAAGCCTTCGGGATGCCCGCGCCGGTGCGGCCGAGGTAGTCGATCTCTTCCTTGGAAAGGCCCGCCTTGAGCCGTCCGCCGATGATGGCGATGGTCGCGGGCACGGCGCCCGCGTCGCGAATGATCTGCTCGACCTTGAGCGCGGTCTCCACGTTCTGCGGATAGGGCATGCCGTGGGAAATGATGGTGGATTCGAGCGCCACGACGGGCTTACCGGCGGCAAGGGCCTCGGCAACCTCGGGGGCGATATCCAGATACTTGTTCATAGTTAAAAATCCTCCTGTAAAGTAATAGGTGAAAGTTTCACGTTTACCTTTTGAGGTAAGGTTGTATGATAACATACAACTTGTCAAAAGTCAATACAAAGCGGGGCTTGAATTTGCACGGGAAGTGGCATATAATACCTCTATTATCCCGTGAAAACCCACAAAAGGAAGGAAAATTATTATGGAACGAGTGAGAATTGCCGCGCTCTTCGCCGACAAAGAGCAGTACGGCGGCGCAAGCGTCACCGTATGCGGCTGGGCGAAGACCATCCGCGATATGAAGACCTTCGGATTCATCGAGCTGAACGACGGCTCGTGCTTCCGCAATTTGCAGGTCGTGATGGATGCGAATTCTCTTTCTAATTATAAGGAGATCGCCGCGCAGAACGTGGGCGCCGCGCTCATCGTGCGCGGCACCGTCGTGCTGACGCCCGAGGCCAAGCAGCCGCTCGAAGTCAAGGCAGCAGAGATCGAGGTCGAGGGCGTATCCTCCCCCGACTATCCCCTGCAGAAAAAGCGCCACAGCGTCGAATATCTGCGCACCATTCAGCATCTGCGCCCGCGCACGAACCTCTTCTCCGCGGCTTTCCGTGTGAGAAGCGCGGCGGCCTACGCCGTGCACGAGTTCTTCCAGAGCCGCGGCTTCGTCTATGTCAACACCCCCATCATCACCGGCTCTGACTGCGAGGGCGCGGGCGAGATGTTCCAGGTCACGACGCTCGACCTTGAGAACCCGCCGAGAACGCCCGACGGCAAGGTCGATTACAGCAAGGACTTTTTCGGCAAGAAGACGAGCCTGACCGTCTCCGGCCAGCTCAACGCCGAGAACTTCGCTATGGCGTTCGGCGACGTTTACACCTTCGGCCCCACGTTCCGCGCCGAGAATTCCAACACCGCGCGCCACGCCGCCGAGTTCTGGATGATCGAGCCGGAGATGGCGTTCTGCGACCTAGACGGCGACCTTGAGGTCATGGAGGCGATGGTCAAGCATATCATCCGCCGCGTGATGGAGCGCTGCCCGGACGATCTCGCGTTTTTCAACAGCTTTGTCGACAAGGGTCTGCTGGAGCGTCTCCAGCACGTCGAGAGTTCCGACTTTGGCCGCGTGACGTATACCGAGGCCGTCAAGCTCTTAAAGGAGAGCGGCCAGAAGTTCGACTACCCCGTCGAGTGGGGCATCGACCTTCAAACCGAGCACGAGCGTTACCTGACCGAGCAGATCTTCAAGCGCCCCGTGTTCGTCACGGACTATCCGCAGGAGATCAAGGCGTTCTATATGCGCCTCAACGACGACGGCAAGACCGTCGCCGCGGCGGACTGCCTCGTTCCGGGCATCGGCGAGATCATCGGCGGCAGCCAGCGCGAGGAGCGCATCGAGCTGCTCGAAAAGCGCATCCGCGAGCTCGGCATGAATCCCGAGGACTACTGGTGGTACTGCGACCTGCGCCGCTACGGCTCCTGCCGTCACGCGGGCTTCGGCCTTGGCTTCGAGCGCATGGTGATGTATTTAACGGGCATCGGCAACATCCGCGACGTGGAGCTGCATCCGAGAACGGTGGGCAACGCAGACTTTTAATTCTTCAAAAAACAAGGGACACGGAAACCGTGTCCCTTGTTTTTTGAGAATTACACTCCGCTTCGTGCCTTGCCGCCCAAAGGGCGGCTTCGACACGCGCGGAGCGAGAAGAGTTTTTTGGCACGCGCATGTCGCGCCAAAAAACGATTCGAAATCATTTCGCGTCTGCGGATGCGAAAAGCTGTGACGCTTTCATTATTTGTGGTAAATAGTTACAAATGGAAACAAAAGCGCCAAAGGTGTAGTCAAAAGAAGTGAAGTCTGCTATAATGACCGCGCAGTTTTGAGAGAGGAGATTTTGACATGAAACACTTTTTTGCACTGCTGCTCAGCGCGCTGATGGTGCTGTCGCTGCTGACTGCCTGCGGCGATAAGA
>ERZ1034719.1400-NODE-1400-length-11249-cov-4.704306_pt1 | contig 11249 bp, 8 predicted proteins | sample MGYA00520703_ERZ1034719 | MGnify/ENA primary metagenome ERZ1034719 (study PRJEB33766, sample SAMN09781716) | gut metagenome | biome: gut microbiome | host: Homo sapiens | place: Madagascar | study: EMG produced TPA metagenomics assembly of the PRJNA485056 data...
GTACTTCTTGATGCCGTAGTGCAGCATATCACGCGCCAGCGCCGCGCGATCGTTGCCCTCATCCGCCGCCTTGTCGATGTCGCGCATGTCGGAGGACAGGCCGGAGATGCCCATCAGGCCGGACTGCTTGTTCATCATCGTCAGCACTTCGTTGACGGTCATGTGGTCATTGTTGGCGATGAACTGCACCACCGCCGGATCGCAGGAGCCGGAGCGCGTGCCCATGACAACGCCTTCCAGAGGGGTCAGACCCATCGAAGTGTCAACGCACTTGCCGTCCACCACCGCGGACATGGACGAGCCGTTGCCCAGATGGCAGATGATAATCTTCTTGCCGATGGGGCTCACGCCGAGGAACTCGCACACGCGCTTGCTCACATAGCGGTGGGACGTGCCGTGGAAGCCGTAGCGGCGGACGCCCATTTCCTTATAATAGCGGTACGGAACGCCATACATGAACGCCTTCGGGGGCATGGTCTGATGGAACGCGGTGTCGAACACGGCCACCTGCGGCGTGTGCGGCATAACTTCCTCGCACGCCTCGATGCCCATCAGGTTCGCCGGATTGTGCAGCGGGCCCAGCGGGATGAACTTGCGGATGGCAGCCTTCACTTCGTCGGTGATGATGCAGCTGGCGGTGAACTCCTCGCCGCCGTGCAGCACGCGGTGACCCACCGCGCCGATTTCGTCCACGGACTTGAGCACGCCCTTCTCCGGGTCAAGCAGCGCGCGCAGCATCAGCTTCGTCGCCACGACGTGATCCGGAATCGGCTCATAGAGGTCGATGACCTTCGACATGTCAGGGGTCTTCTGGTTCAGGTGGGAGCCTTCAATCGCGATGCGCTCCACCTGCCCCTTGACGATCATTTGCTCGTTGTCCATGTCCACCAGCTGGTACTTCAGGGAGGAAGAACCCGCGTTGACAATCAGAACCTTCATGGATGGTTACACTCCTTCTATTTCTATCAACCAGATGTTTCGTTAATTTTCTTCGGGGGATTTTACCGTCGCGCCCGTTTCGACTGCCCAATTCCATGCCGGGCTGCCCTCCGGCGTCACAATGACGTTGTGCTTGTAGGAAATGATGCCGGTGCGTCCGTCCAGCCCGTCCAGCGCGCCGATGTCCGTCACGCTTGCAGGAATGACGATTTCCGTCAGGTTCGGACACATCGCGAATGCCATCGCGCCGATCGTTTCGACGCCTTCGGGCAGAACGATGCGCTTGACGTCGTAATCATAATGGAACGCGAACGGGTCAACGATTTTGACGCCCTCCGGGAGGATGATTTCTTCCGCCGGAACAATGTCGGAGAAACAGTGCAGCAATCTCGTGCCGTCCGCCGTCATCAGCAGACCGTTCGTCTCGTCGAGCTTGAACGCCGCGTTGTCCTCCGCGAGGGTCAGCGACTGCAAGCCATACAGCCCGATGAAGTTCTGCTGCTCGATTTCGGTCAAGCTGCTCGGCAGCGTCAAGTGCGTCAGGTAGTAGTTGAACTCAAAGACGCTGCTGTAAATCTTCTCCAAGCTCTGCGGCAGGTCGAAATCGTACAGCCGCATACAGCTTTCCAGCGAAGCGGGCGGCAGTCTCTTCAAGACGTCGGGTAATTTCAAGCTGACCAGGTAATTGTCGCCGGAAAAACACGCCGCGCCGATTTCCGTCACGCTGTCCGGCACGACAACCGTCGTCACCGTCTTCTCGTAGAACGCCCGATGTCCCAGCGCCGTCACGGGCAAGCCGTCGATGGCAGACGGAATCAGCACATGTTCGCTTGTGCCGATGTAGTCGGTGATGGTGACCTCGCCGCCATCCGCCGTGTACGCAAAATCCGACGCAGGATTGACCTGCTCCCCCTTCCGGCGGAACACACACAGCGACTGCGCGACAGAAATCATCTGCTGCACCAGCGCGTCGTCATCGTTCGGGAAGAGGAAGAAGTACAGGTCGCCCGAATCCCCCACCCAGAGGATATCGAAGCCCTGCCCGTTCATGCTGACCAGCACGGCGGGCATGTCGTTGATGGTCATTTCCTGCAGGCGGGTGCTCTGCGGCGTGGTCAGCCCCAGCATCAGCGCCGTTCCCTCGACCATGAACGACTGGATGCCCAGCGCGTCGCTGGCGTCGGTGGCCTTCCAGTCGGCGGGCAGCTTCATCGCCATCACCATCTGGTTCTGGTCGGTCAGGAGCGAGGTCATCGGCGGCACGTCCGCAGCATCCGACGTCTGGTAGCCCCATTCGTTCGGAATCTCGAAAATGGCATTTTCGCCCAGCGGGACGGCAAAGCACTCGTAGTACGCCATCAGCGGGACGTTGTCTGCTTCCTCCGCCAGCGCGCAAGACAGCGCCATCAGCGCCATCAAAATCAGGGAAATCAGCCGTTTTTTCATGCAGGGTTCTCCTCCTTTGCGTCGTCTTATGTGACGCTTCTGTGAACATCTAACGTTCCAGCAGAGGAAAACCCTGCATGAAATTTGGCATTTTTGCGCGAATCAGGATGATTACTTAACAATCTCGCCCATCTGCGCACGGCCGCAGCCAGCCGCGTTGGACTCGTCGGTGTCAATATGCATCGCCAGCGCGTACTTGTCGCTCACGCGGACAACCACGTCGCCGAACACGAGGGAGCGGCCGTCGGTATCCACCTTCACGGACACAACGTCCTTGTCCTTCACGCCGTATTCCTCAGCGTCCGCGGGGGTCATGTGGATGTGGCGCTTGGCGGCGATAACGCCCTCGGTCAGTTCAACCTCACCCGCCGGGCCAACCAGCTTGCAGGCGCCCGAGCCCGCGATGTCGCCGGATTCACGCACAGGCGCGGTCACACCGATGGAACGCGCATCCGTCAGGGACAGCTCCACCTGCGTCGCGCTGCGAACCGGGCCGAGGATGCTCACGCCGGTCAGGGTCTTCTTCGGGCCGACAACGTCCACGCGCTCCGCGCTGGCATACTGACCGGGCTGGGACAGCATCTTCTTGACGGTCAGTTCATAGCCCTTGCCGAACAGGGTTTCCAGATCCTGCTGGGTGACATGAACGTGACGAGCGGAGGTTTCCACGATGAACTGCTTCATATGAATTACTTCCTTTTCATGGTCTTGTTTTGGGATGAACCCAATCTATTATACCATCTTTCGGCGGTTCTGTAAAGGCAAAAACGGCGGCAAAATTGCATCATTCCACGTCATTTCGCGCGTTCGCTTGACGTTTCTGTTCTTTTTGTTATAATAGGAACGCACCTTTTCATTGCTTATACTATTTCCAGATAAGAATGCGCCAAGATGCGCCGCGAATTTTTCATTCTGGCTAACGTGAATGGAACGCAGCGTAGCAGCGCTACGCTAAGTGGAATGAGCGGACGCCAGAAGGGAAAAGGCGCAAGCAGATGGCGCAGGTGAATCTGGAAATAGTATTAAATGGAAAAGACGAATCTCTTTCGCGCATTGCAAAACCCGCGCATCTGTGCTATCATGTCGATACAGGCTGAAAATCAGCCAGCAAGGAGGAGAATTTCCATGTATACGCATCAGGGTGACAAGGTCGCGGGGTTGACCGTAGCTTATATCGGCGGCGGCTCGCGCGGATGGGCATGGGGTTTCATGCGCGACATTATTTCCGACGGGCAAATCAGCGGCACGGTACGGCTGTACGACATTGACCGCGAGGCGGCGGAGCGCAATCAGAAAATCGGCACGATGCTGGCGGCGCATCCCGACGCGGCATCCAAGTGGGCGTTTGAAGTCAGCAGTTCCTTGCAGGAGGCACTCACGGGCGCGGATTTTGTCGTCATCAGCATCCTGCCAGGGACGTTTGCGCACATGCGCGGCGATGTGCACCTGCCGGAGCGCGTCGGCGTGTATCAGTCCGTGGGCGACACGGTGGGCGCGGGCGGCTTCATGCGGGCGATGCGCACAATTCCGATGTTCGTCGAGATTGCCGAAGCAATTCGCGACTTTGCGCCGAACGCGTTCGTCATCAACTATACGAACCCGATGACGCTTTGCGTGCGGACGCTGTACGAGGTATTCCCGCAGGTGAAGGCGTTCGGCTGCTGCCACGAGGTGTTCGGCACGCAGAAGGTACTGTGCGCGATGCTGGATGAGCAGGAGCACATTCCCGGCGTGAAGCGGCAGGACTTGTACACCACTGTCACCGGCATTAACCACTTCACTTGGATTACCTCTGCCAGCTATCAGGGCATGGATTTGATGCCGCTGTACGCCCGCTTTGTGGACGAGCATCCCGAAGGGATTCAGCTGGGCTCGGACAACTGGATGAACAGCCATTTTGCGTGCGCGCACAAGGTCAAGTTCGACCTGTTCCAGCGCTATGGGGCGATTGCGGCAGCGGGCGACCGCCATCTGGTGGAATTCCTGCCGCAGTGGTATCTGCACAGCCCGGAGACAGCGCACCAGTGGAAATTCGACCTGACGCCCGTGTCTTGGCGCGAGGACGACCTGAAGAAGCGGATGCAGCGCTCGGACGACCTGCTCAGCGGAAAAGAGCCGCTTGACCTTACGCCGTCGGGCGAAGAAGGGCATTTGCTGCTCAAGGCGCTGCTGGGGCTGGGGAACATGGTCAGCAACGTGAACGTGCCGAATCAGGGGCAGATTCCGAACCTGCCGATTGGCGCGGTGGTGGAGACAAACGCGCTGTTCTCGCGCGGGCGCATCGACCCGATCTGCGCGGGCGACATGCCGTCGAACATCCTGCCGCTGGTGGCGCGCCACGTCTACAATCAGGAAAACACCTTGCAGGCTGCGCTGCACTGCGACCGCAAGCTGGGTTTCTCCACGTTCATGAACGACCCGCAATTGGGCGGCGTGACGCTGGAGGACGGTCAGAAGCTCTTCGACGACATGCTGCTGCATCAGCGGGATGTGCTGCCGAAGGGATGGTTTGAATAAGAATATGAAAATCAGGCGATTGCTGGCGCTGACGCTGATTCTGCTGATGATGACCGCGCCGGCGCTGGCGGAGAATCATTCGGGCTTCTATCAGCCTCAGGAAAACGCGGCGATGGACTACGACGATTCCGAAAGCCGCTGGAGCTTTGCCCGGAGCGCCGAAAGCGAACACTTCCTGCTGTTCTGGGAGGCGGGGTTCGGCGAGAATCCGCTGAACGCCGCGCCGGAGATGCGGGTGGATACAGCGGATTTGCTGGAAAAGGCGGAGCTGTTCTACACGGAGAACGTGGAGCGGCTGCACATGGCGGATGAACCCCTGCCTGGCGGCAGAAAGCTGCAAATCTACCTGCTGTATACGACGGATTGGGTCGCGACGGGGGCGGGGTACGACAACCGCATCGGGGCGCTGTGGGTTTCGCCCGCGACATGCCAGCCGGTCGGGTCGGTGATTGCGCACGAAATCGGGCATTGCTTCCAGTATCTGACGTACTGTCAGACGCTGGAAAGCGGTTCGCCGGACGACAGCCGCGCCGGATTCCGCTACGGCTACGCGGAGAACACGGGCAATGCACTCTGGGAAATCGGCGCGCAGTGGCAGTCGTGGCAGAGTTATCCGGAAGAAATGTTCACCGATTACGAGATGGAAACGTGGTTCCAGCAGTACCACCGCGCGCTGGAAAACGAGTACACCCGCTATCAGAACTACTGGTGGTTCTACGCGCTGACCGAGCAGTACGGCTTGGATGCGTACAGCCGGATTTGGCGGGAAAGCGCCTACCCGGAGGATGCGTATCAGACCTTCATGCGCCTGTACCTTGATAACGACCTGAACGCGTTCTACGACGCGCTGTACCGCTATGCGTCCCATGCGGTCACGTTCGACTTTGCGGCGGCTGCACCATACAGCGCGGCGTGGCAGGGGCGCTATAACGCGACACTGTACGATGTCGGGGACGGCTGGCAGCGAATCGCTTATGCGTCCTGCCCGGAAGCGAACGGCTTCAGTGCAATTCCGCTCGACCATCAAGGCGCAAGCCGGGTGACGGTGTCGTTCCGCGGCTTGCAGCCCGGTTCAGCGCTGGCGGCGGACGACCCCGGTCTGTACTATATCGGGGACGAAGCCACCCCGGAGAACCTGACGGGGCACACACGCGTTTACAACGCGGTGGATGCCGCGCCGGGCTGGCGCTACGGCTTCGTAGCGTACTTGGCGAACGGCACACGCGTATACAGCGATTCCTCTGCGGCGCAGGAGGGCGTGGTGTCCTTCGACATCCCGGAGGGGACGCAATATCTGTATTTTGTCGTGCTGGGTGCGCCGGAAAGCTATCAGGTGCACGTTTGGGACAACGACGAATCGACGAATGCGCAGATGCCGTTTGAGATTCGGGTGGAATGGGGAAATTGAAAACAGTATAGCATACGAGAACCCGCTGCCCATCCCTGCATTGGGGGTGAACAGCGGGTCTTTACGTTATATCCCTTACAGAATCGTCAAATCTTCCTTCTCGCAGGCAGCAATCGCGCCGTCATGCCCGATGACGCACACGCCGCCGTCTTTCGCCATCTGATCAAGCACGCCGCACCACGTCAGCAGGGCATCCTTGTCCGCAGAGAGCATTTCCGCGCGCTCACGGCAGAGATCCTCCGGCGTGATGCCGCACAGCAGATTTTCGTCGCTGACAAGAATCTGGTTCTCCGAGCCCAGCGGCGGTTCACTCTCGCCGATGGTGGAAATGATGTACTTGTCAATCCGTTCGTCGCCCGCCACGAAGTCGCGCAGACCCTTCGACATGCTGCGGTTGATGCCCAGCGTACGCGCCGGGGAGGGGTCGCGGTAGGAGTAAGTGACCATGCGCCCCGTCTCGCTGGTGTTCAGCCCTGCGCCATACGCGCCGCCCTGCACGCGGACTTCGTTCCACAGGTAGCTTAGAGACAGGATGTTGCTCATCACGCGCGCAATACCGCTGTACACCTTGCCCGCGCGGCGGTAATCATAGCCCAGCGACGCGAAGCTGATCTGTGACGGAATGCGGTAGGCGCACTTGGCAGGCAGGTCGCTGACATACGGCGCGGCATCCGGGATGGGCGTGCCGGCTGGATAGGCGGAGAGAATCGCGGCGGGGTCAAGCGCCTTATTCGTGGACAGGCTGAACGTGATGCGGGACTGCACCGCGCTGTCCTTGCTGAACCGCTCGCAGAGGGCAAGGAAATCCGCGTACTGCGCGTCGAAATTCTCCGGCAGCGCCTTCTGCACCATGCAGGCACTCAGACCGTTCAAGGCTTCCTGCGCCGCAGAGGCCGCGCTCATCGTCGCCGATGCGGCGTACATCGCCATCCTGTGACCGTCGCTGATGATCTTTTGCTTCGCCATCTCGCTCAACTGGAGAATCAGCGTCTGCACACGCGCCTTGTCGTCAAAGCATGTTTCGGTCAGAATTTCCCGCACGAGCGCGGCTGCCTTGTCCACGTTCGCATCCAGCACGGAGCAGCTCACGTCCAGCACGGGTGTCGCCATTTCCGCACAGCGGGACATGACGCGCAGCTGGAACGTCAGCTTGCCGATATCGCGCTTGATGGCTTGGAAGAGGGACAGCGAATCGTGACGCTTCGTCGGCAGCTTGCCCAGCAGTTCGGGCAGTATCGACAGGCGCTTGAGTTCATCCAAGGTGAAATCGGTCAAGGAGATATACCAGTGCATGATGGTGATGCCGTTCATGGACAAATCATGCGTGATGACCTTCGCCGCACCGCACTGCGCTTCCGCCGCGGGAATCAGCAGCGGGTCTGCGCTGATTTCGTCCAAGGACAGCACAGGCAGGGTCGCCAGCTGCTCGGCGGTGTCGGGCGTCTGCTGCCATGCGGACAGCTTCTCGTTCTGCACGCGCAGTGCTTCCTTGTCCGCGTCCGTCCACGATGCCTGAATCGCCTGCAGGCGCTCCGTTTCCTCCGCGCGGAGCTCGTCGCCCTGCGTGTGGGACGGCACGGTGCGGATGATACTCATCGTGCTTTCGTCCAGCAGAAGTTCTGCCATCAGGCGGTCAAAGCCGTCGCCCGCCGCCATTTCCCGCAGCTTTTGATAGCGCTCTTCGGACAGCAGCGGCTGCATCGGGTCGCCGCCGTAAAGCCATGAATCAAGCGAATGGATGCAGCGGAGCAGACCCGCCGGTTCGCCCGGCTGGCGGGCGGAAAACTCGCTGCTGTTGATGGAGGCGGTCAGCGCGTCCTTGTCCAGCCCGGTTTTGACCAGCTGCTGCACGGTGTCGCGGATCATCTGGCGCAGCTCCTGCTCGCTGCCATCGGCAATGTTGCGCAGGGTCAGCATCATGTACGGCTGCGCCATCGAGTTGTCCAGCGACATGCTCACATCCTGACACTTGCCCGTCGCCAGCAGCGCCTTCTTCAGCGGCGCGTCGTTGCTGCCCGTCAGCACGTCAAAGAGGATTTTCGTCGCCTTGATGCGCACCGTATCCGACCACGGCGCGACAATCTTCGCCAGCGTCAGCATGGTCTTGTCGGCAGTATCCTCCTCGGCGTCGATTTCATACGCGTGCTCCGCCTCGGCGGCGAAGGGCTTCTGCATGGGGATTTCGTGCTTCTCGTCCAGACGGTCGAAGCGGCTCAGGTACTCTTCCACCAGCGTCAGCACCTTGTCCAGCGGAATCGCGCCATCCAGATAAATGCGCGCGTTCGACGGGTGATAATAGCGGCGGTACATGCGCAGGAACTGCTCGTAGGTCAGGTCGGGGATGTGCTTCGGGTCGCCGCCGGAATTGCAGCCGTAGCAGTTGTCCGGGAAGAGGACATCCAGCGTTTTCTGGTAAATCTGCTCGTCCACATCGCTCATAGCGCCCTTCATCTCGTTGAACACAACGCCCTTGTACAGCGGCGCGCCGTTTTCGTCCAGCTCAATGTGCCAGCCTTCCTGATAGAAGATGTTCGGGTCTTGCAGGATGCGCGGCGCAAACACAGCATCCAGATACACTTCCGTCAGGTTCAGGAAATCCTGCTCGTTGCGGCTGGAGACGGGGTAAATCGTCTTGTCGGGGAAGGTCATCGCGTTCAGGAACGTGTACATGCTGCTCTTGAGCAATTCGACAAACGGCTCACGGACGGGGTACTTGGCGCTGCCGCAGAGGACGGAATGCTCCAGAATGTGGAATACGCCGGTCGAATCCTCCGGCAGGGTCTTAAACGCGACGCAGAACGTCTTGTTCACCTCGCCGTTATCCACCCAAGCCAGCTGCGCGCCAGTCTTTTCGTGGTGCATTTCCACCAGCTGACCGCCCAGCTCCTTGCTTTCGCGCACGCGGTCAACGCAAAAGCCGTGACGCGCCGCAGTTTCGTTCAGATTCATCATGGGGAACTCCTTTCCCTGTGACCCCAGGCGGGTCATTCATTTCCTTTATCATAGCACAACGGGCAGTTGAGTACAAGCGCGAATTGGCTGATATTTATCAAACGGTTATCGAATGCGCAGGAGTTCCGAAACATCCTTGCGCTTGGGGGCGGCAGGTGATTCCGCAGGCACGCCAATCGGAATCAGCGCCGACACGCTCTCCGTTTCCGGCAGATTCAGCACGTCCTTGACCTTCGCTTCATCATAGATGCCGAGGATGACCGTGCCAAGCCCCGCATCATGCGCGGCGACGCAGAAGGCTTCCGCCGCCAGACCCGCATCGAAGGACTGCCAGTGCGTCCCTTTGCTGGTGCTAAACGAGCCGTCGCGTTCGTAGCCGCTGCGGTCGTTCACGGTCGTGAGGACAACCAGCGCGGGCGCGCCGTGCAGGGTATCAATGTTCTTTTGAAAGCCCATCGTGCATTCGTCCGCTACGCGGTCAATTTCCTCGCGCTTGGTCAGCAGGGTGTAGCGGGTGGTCTGGGAGTTCTTCCAGCTGGGCGCATACGCGGCAACGGCGACGATAGCTCGGATGGCGTCGGGTGACACGGGCGTTGGCTGGAACTTGCGGATGGAACGACGGGTGGTGAGGGGATTGGGCATAGCGTTGTCCTCCTTTATATCATAGGATGAATGTACAGGCGATTTTGCAGTGTTCTCCATGCTGATTATACCACATCCGCCGCACGCTGCATAGGATGGCGACAGGAAAAGAACAGCGGAACACATCCACCTATCAAAAACGCGCCTCCCGAAGTTTCCGGGAAGCGCGCTTTTTGTCTGACAAGTTTTGAGAAAAATCAGTGGCAGCCCTTGCATTTGCCGCAGTCACCGCCGCAGCTGCAAGCGGAATTGCCGCTCTTTTTGTCCTTGACCATCTTCCAAATGATTGCGCCAACAATCACCAGAAGTACGCCGCCAACAATCCACGTTGCCATGGTTCGTTCCTTTCTGCGCCGATGCGGATGGAGGAAAACCGCTTTTGCGCGATAGAACATATGCCGGAGGGGAAGCGCGGATGATGCAGAACCCGCGCCAGCCCTCCGGCGTTCACAAGAGGGGGTCTCAGAAAGCACCGGATGCAGCGGCACTTTCCTCGGTTAGGCCCGATGGAAAATCAGGCAGAAACCTTCTGGGTGAGGTGGTTGTCGTTGTAAGGATTCTTACGCACGACCAGATACACCAGACCAGCCAGCAGCAGGATGGCAATCGCCGTCGCAACGGTGAAGCCAGCGCCGCTGAAGAGCAGACCCAGCTGATAGACAATCAGGGCGACGACGTAAGCAAACGCGCACTGATAGCCAACCGCAGCCAGCGTCCACTTGGCATTGTTGAACTCACGCTTCATCGCGCCGATAGCCGCGAAGCAGGGAGCGCACAGGAGGTTGAAAATCATGAAGGCATACGCCGCCAGACGGCCGTGACCGCCCGAGGACTCGTTGAACGCCGTCGCAATCGGGCTGAGGGCTTCCGCCTTCTCTTCCTCGGTCATGTCCTCGTCGTCAACAACGTCCGCCGCGTCATCCGCGCCATACAGGACGCCCAGCACGCCAACGACTTCTTCCTTCGCAACCAGACCCATGACCGTAGCGACCGTGGACGGCATATTGCCGAAGCCCAGCGGCTTAAACACCACGCTGACCGGGTTGCCAATCTTGCCAAGGATGGAGTTGTCCATATCCGCCACAGCGCCCCAAGAGCCAGCCGCGCGATCCATTTCAGGCGCAAGTTCCGGCGCTTCCTCGTCTTCTTCCAGCGTTCCAGCTTCCGCCTTCGCGTTGTAATCAGCCAGTTCCGTCTGGTAGGTCTGCTGCGCTTCGAGCTGCACGTCCGCCGTGGGTGCCCAGCCGTAGGTCTTCGCAAACCAAATCACAATAGAGGACAGGAGGATGACCGTGCCAGCGCGCTTGATGAAGCTCCAGCCGCGCTCCCACACACTGTGGAACAC
>ERZ1034719.1403-NODE-1403-length-11227-cov-5.155926_pt1 | contig 11227 bp, 9 predicted proteins | sample MGYA00520703_ERZ1034719 | MGnify/ENA primary metagenome ERZ1034719 (study PRJEB33766, sample SAMN09781716) | gut metagenome | biome: gut microbiome | host: Homo sapiens | place: Madagascar | study: EMG produced TPA metagenomics assembly of the PRJNA485056 data...
CGCCCGCCAAGGAGAAAAGGGCAAAAAGCACCGAAAAGGCTGGCTGTCCGACGTGCGTGCCCTTGTTAATCGACGCTTGTTTATCCCAAAAAAGAAAAAGGAGTGTGTGAAAGCCATGACAAGCGGTAAAAAGCCCGTTTTGCGGGGAATCCTGTTGATCGTCATCGTCTGCGGAATTGCTGCGGTCTGCCTCCTGACAAGGCCGAAGCCGGAACGATATACATTCCGAATCATTGTTCCGGCGGGAACCCAGGGAAGATTCGTATACTCCGAGGAAGAGTTTCGTGCGACAAAAAATACGGTCAGAATATGGCTCAACGGCGGGCTGGGGGACACGGAAGTCCTTTTAACCCCTGTGGAGGAAACCATGGAGACCGGCTATACGGCGGCTTATCTCACCCAAGGAATGCCCGCGGAATTTGACGCGGATAAGAGAATCTGGCTCAGAGTGGGCGTGAAAGCGCAGAACATGACCGACGAGGATATTACCGTATATTTGACAGTGGAAAATGCGGAGATTCGCGGCCGTAGTTCCGACGAAAATTCCCCGGACAGCATCACCTTTGAAGCGGAGATCCTTGAGATTCGCGACGGGTATTTCCTTGTAAAACCGGAAGCCGGCTGGGCGATCAACAGCGCGGCTCTGCTGGAGGTCCCCATGGAGAACATGGAGCCATCCCCCGCGCTGCAGGTGGGAGACGTGATCGAGATCACATACGACGGCAGAATCCTTGAAACCGATCCGGGGCGGATCCATACGGTCTATCGCATCCGTATTGCGCAAAAGCCGGTCAATCCCCGAGCCTATGAGAGCGGCGGAAACGTCAGAGAGCGGGAAAACGCTCCGGACGATGTGGAATGGCAGGACGGCATTTCGTTTTCCGATCTTGCCCCGGGAGGGGAGATCGTATCCCCGTTTGAGATCGTTATGGAGGAAAACGACTCGTCCTTATGGCTCTCCATCACATGGGCGAGAAACGGGCAGGCATTGGAATACGGTATCCGTTCCGAGGACGGCACGGCGTTTTTTCAGGAGAAGCAAGGGGGCTCATCCCTGCTGCTGATTGAGGAAATTCCGGCGGGAACGTATCGCTTGTATGTAAAAAACCCTGAGACATTCAACGCCCTGCCGGCAGACGAAAGCGCCGAGAGCGTTAACGTGACCGGCGCGCTGGTGTATTCCCTCGTTCCGCGGTGAGAGAACGTGCGGCCGGTATCGGCAGCCTTCCCGTGATTCTTCCGCATCGGCGCAGACTCACGGTTCAGCGCAAAAAAAAAGATAGCCCCTGACTGCGTTACGGAAGATTCGCAGTCAAGGGCTATCTTTCACTCTTAATATCTAACATCCTGGTTACCTCCTTTCTTCAAATTCATGACACCGCTGCTTCCCCGTGCAAATCTTCTCCCTTCTTCGCTTTTCTGCCCCGCTTCGCCGGGGTCTTTCCGCATACGGCGGATGCTGTCGGAGAGCCTTTCACGCGTTTTTCGGTGTCATTTTCCCCAGACTCCAGCGGTCCGGGGGGCATCATTCAGCCTCCTTTTTGTACTTTTATGATACCAGAGACCGCCGATGGAAACAAGTGACGGGATCGGAGAAAAAGCCAGACCCGCGTTGTGCATCACAATGAAATTGCCGGCGATCACGCAATTTCTCTTGACTGTTGCCGCCGGGCACTATATAGTTAAATTGTTGGGGAGCGAGCCGCCGCGTCATACAAAGCATGACGCGGCGGCTCATTTTTTCAAAAAGCCTCGCAGAGCCCGCGCCCGCCGGCAGAAGATCCGGGCTCGGTCAGCCGCACTCTTTTTTCATGGCGGAATATCCGATCAGCACCGTCCAGACATAGGCGCAGGTCTTGGGGATCATCAGCATCCCGATCAGCGGGACGGCGTCCGCCCACAGCACCACCGGGATATAAAAGCCGAAGCTCAGCACGATGGTGAGCCACATCCAGCGGAACGCCCGGTCTCCGTGCTCCTTCGCGCTTTTGTAAAACAGCACGATGATCAAAAGTCCCAGCAGGGCGAAGGGGATGTTGCGGTAGATGCCCCAGACAAGGGGCGCGTCGGCACTCAGCCACTGATTCTGCGGCATCATGCAAAGCGCAGCGCGTGCGGCGGCCAGAGCGTACACGGCGGCGGTCAGACCGTTCCGACCCTTTATCTGGTAGCGCTGCCGCCAGACATAATAGAGCAGCACATAAAAAACCGTCATGGTGACGGAAGTGATCCACTTTCCGAGCCCCAGCGGGACGGTATAGCTTTCAAGACCGGTGGTGCACAGCGCCAGTGCGCGGGGGACCAGATGGAAGGCGTCCCCGGCGCCCAGCACGACCGCCATGAGACCGAACAGACGAAACTGGGCATTGCCCTTGCTGCCGCGGATCATCAAAATGCCGAGAGTGATGACAGTCACCAGATACACGGCGTCAAACAGAGTTTCTACGATTGCCTGCATAATTTGCGTTCCTCTTTTCCTGGTTTATTTTTTATCTTTGGCGGCACATGCCGCTTTTATGAAATTCGTACCGAACAGCAGCCCCGCCAGCAGAAGCGAGGCGCCCAGACCGGTGTAGAAAACGGCAATGAAGCGCTCCGGCGCCAGCCCGCTTGCCCGCAGGCCGATACCGCCGGTCATCATCACCGCCATGATGGCAAAGGATCTCACGTCAAAGAACTTGAGAAAGAAATGCCGTTCCTCCGTGTAGGCACCGATCCTTCCGGTGTGCTTTTTGACCAGCCGGCCGAAAACAAAGATCTGGAACACGGAAAAAACGAGCGCGGACAAGAGATAATTCCATAACCCCCGATAGGCGGGGTATGCCATCAGCCCCAGACGAAGCACATTAAAGCCCGCCGCGCTCCACACAAGGCAGGCGAGCAGAAGCAGCGTATTTTTCTTTACCATCGCGGAGAACCTCCTCATAGTGAACGCCGTTCAGTTTGCGGCGTATAAAAATCCCACGGCATGGTGGGATAGATTTAATAAAGCGTCCGCCGGACGATCTCCAGCACGGCGGAGGGATCATAATCCTGCCGCAGCAGGGCGGAGAGCATCTGGGAAAACAGCACGTCGGCAAATTTCTCCGCGGTAAACTCCTCCGTGAAGGCGTCCGGACGGATCCGGACATCCTGCTTCAAAACCGAGCACAGTCCGGCAAGGATATGCTGCCAGGTCTGCTGCATACGCTGCTTTCCGGCAGTTTTATCCTCCCGCAGAAAGCCGAGAGAATGCAGCGTGAAGAAGCCGGGATACCGCTCGCAGCCATAGGCCATCCGCTGATACATCCACGCAACGCAGGCCTGCACATCCTGAAAAACGGCGTCGTCCTCCGGACGATGGAATATCTCACACCAGACGCTTTCTACCGTCGCGCCGATCAGGTCCGTCTTGGAATCGAAATAATTGTAGATCGAGCCTACCGACACCCCGCAGCCCGCCGCGACCGAGCGGATGCTGACGGCGGACCAGCCCTGCCGCCGGATCAGCTCGCGGCTGGTTTTCAGTATTTCCTCTTTGGACGTTACAGCCGTATTCACGCGATCACCTCAAAATGAACAATGTTCAGTTTGAATTATACAGAAAAAACGGAAGCTGTCAAGAGAAAAATAACGGCAGCCGCCGTTTTTTTCGAGCCGGCCCGCCGCGCCTTCCGCGCTCCGTGCGGGCAGGACAGCGGGCCGCATTCAAAAGCAGAAGTGTACAGGCGGTCACTGTTTAAAACTGCTGTTACGCTATGCCAGTTCAAAGCATGGCAGCGTCGCGGCTGAAAGAATATTTATCTTTCGACTTTTCTTTGTTGTCGTTGGCAAAACGGACTGCATTCTATCCCTTCCTCCCGCTGACAAAGCCAGGGATTGCCTTTTTAACAGCAGAACGGATGGAAAACAGCGGGCTGTTTTCCATCCGTTGCAAGAGGGCAGCATTCGTTAGTAGAGCCTATTCTCCGTGACATGTCCAACCCGATAGTTTTTAACGAGATCATGGTTGAGCTCTACACCTATTCCGGGTTTTGTCGGGATTTCAAGACGGCCGTTCTTAATTTTCCTTTCAAAAGCGTCTGTTACGATATCATAATGAATATCAGGGCGGTAAGGAAATACTTCAAGAATGGAAAAGTTTGAAGTACAGCATGCCAATTGCACAGAGGCAGCACACAGAATTGGACCTCCACAGTTATGGGGAGCATACCGCATATTCGCAGTTTCAGCCATTGAGGCGATTCTCCACGCCTCCAAAATTCCCCCGCAAGTACCGGCGTCCGGCTGCACAATGTCAACACCGCGCTGCTCGATCAAACTCCGGAAGCCGTAGCGAGTGTACATTCTCTCTCCGGTGGCGATCGGAATGTTGACTTTTTGCTTGAGGATTTTATAGTCATCGATATCGAAGGCGTCAATTGGCTCTTCGTACCAAAAGGGATTGTATTGTTCTATGCGCTGTCCAATTCTGGTCATTACGTCTGTCGTTCCCTCTGCCGTAACATCTACCATAAGGTCAATGTCATTTCCAACGGCTTCGCGAACGGCTTTCACAACATCGACCGTCCTTTTTTCGTAGGCAGAGTCAACATACCGGTTCATAATATGGTAATTGGCGTCATGAACATTTTCCGGAACATAGGGGCTCATGGGATAGAGCTTTATTGCATCATACCCGTCGGCAACAACTTCTGCCGCTTTTGCGGCGAACTCTTCTGGATACTCAAACTCGGACGCATCAGACCAGTCGTTTGCGTAAACACGAATCGTATCACGCTGATTTCCTCCAAGCAGCTCATAAACAGGAACACCAAGGGCCTTTCCCTTAATATCCCACAGCGCAATCTCAAGCGCGCTGCATGCCGCGTAGAAAATGGGGCCGCCGCCCTTTCCCCAAAATGTATTATAATAGAAGTCATTCCAAATCTTCTGAATATTGAAAGGATCTTTTCCTACAATAAAATTTTCTGCAAGATCGATCGCCATCGATGCGGCACCCTTGCAGCCGATGCCGAAGCCTACTGAGCCTTCCCCAATTCCGATAATGCCATCGTCGGTAATCAGCTCTGCAATTACAGGGCGAAAGCTCCCGGTTTCAACAATGTAAATATTGGCTTCTTTAATTTTCAATTACAATCCCTCCTTCAGAAATCATATTAGTCTTTTAAACAGGCAGAATGCTGGAAATAATTGAGAATCCGATAGTTACTAGGAAGAGAAGGATGGCGAACTTCCAAAACGTCTTCCACCACTGCTGGAAGGTGAGTCTGCACATTGCAATGCCTGCAACAGTTACAGGAGCCGCGGGACTGAGCATAAGGGTAAGCTTGCAGGCATGCTGGAAGCAGGTGACTGCTCCTTCGGGATTAAAGCCGAGAAATTCGGTAAGCGGAGCAAGAATCGGCATGGTAAGAGCAGCGACACCGGAGGTTGTGGGCACAAAAATTGAAAACACAACTTGTACAAGGTACATTGCTGTAGTATAGAGCCAAGCAGGAACGGTTTCGAGTACAGAAACAAGGGAGTGAAGGATGGTATCGATAATGTACCCGTTTTCTGCGATACAAAGGATTCCGCGAGAAATGCCAATGATCATGCCCGCGTATACGAAGTCCTTCATACCGTCTACGAACTCCTTGGCCATGGTATTCACAGACAGACCCCCAACAATTCCGCTGAGAACGCCCATCAGGACGAAAACGGCACACATTTCATCCATATACCATCCGTTGACTACCAGATTATAAATAATTACTCCGAAACAACCAACGAACACCAATAGAACAAGCTTCTGACGGAGCGTCAGTGCCTCAATGGCTTCCGTTCCTTCGGAGCCAGTCAATGCCTTCTTCCATGCTGTATCAGACTGAAAACAAATGGAGCTCTCCGGATTCTTCTTAACTCGAAATGCATAGCGCATGGTGAAAGCAATAGCAAGCGCTTCGAGAATAACAAGCTGGATGCATCGGAACAGAAGTTGAGGATTTCCGGAAATTCCGGCGATTCCCTGCGCGATGATTACAGAAAAAGGGTTAACCGTTGAGGCCATTACGCCTACACCGCTGCCAAGGAAAACGACAAGGAAGGCTGTCATGGAATCATATCCCATGCTGAACATCAGCGAGATAAAGATTATGTAGAAAGGCAGCAGTTCTTCCGCCATACCAAAGGTCGTACCGCCTAGACCGAACAGAATCATTGCGATTGGAATTATCAGGACATTCATTTTACCGAGCTTTCGAACCAACGCTTTCATGCCGGCAATAATCGCCCCGGTTTTGTTTAAAATCTGGAAAGATCCTCCGACAAGGAGAACAAAAGCAACGACATCTACGGATTTCTGGACGCCTTGGGTCGGAGCAAGAAACAGGTCAAACACGCCCTGCCGAGAGTCGTTTCCGGATTCATCTATCTTTTCAATTTGCTGGTATGTACCATTTACAGGAACCGATTTCGTGCTGGAACCCACCGTTACATCAACACGCTCGTATTGACCGCTGGGAACCACCCAGGTAAGCAGAGCCATAATGAGCATGAAAATGAAAACCAGGGCATAAATGTGAGGAAGTGCCAATTTCTTTCGCTGTTTCATCTTTCTTTTCCTTTCATTTTTATTTCACACGAGCAAAGCCCGGTAGATTCATAACATTAAACGGTTTCCCGTTTTCTCCCAGTTCTTCTGCGATATGTATGCCGTCGTTAATTGAGACCACACGCTCCCCGCTGCGCGGGGCGCCGGTCTTGAGCATATGCCCTCCGACAGCAACTACAAGGTCCGTAGTAGGGTCATCCAAAGGACCTCCGGAGCGCCCTGATGCAATAAGAATCTGGTTGCGCGCCTGAAGATACGCAATTGTTTCTCGCGTTTCTGTAAGCGTTCCGACTTGATTCGGCTTTACAATTATGCCGTCGATACCTCCCATGTCGTATGCTTTCGATGTGCGCTCCAAATTTGTACAAGTGAGATCATCACCAATCAACGCTGCGGAAATCTGCCGGCGCGCTAGTGCATATCCCTCAAAGTCTTCCTCGAACAGAGGATCTTCAATGAATCCAATGGGATATTTGTCGGACAGCTTTTGAAGGACAGTAATCAGGCCGTTCCTGTCTATATAAGAATTTCGGTACTTATAAACCCGATGTTCTTCATCATAGAATTCGCTTGCCGCGCAATCGATTCCGTAGCATATTTTATCCTTATATCCCAAATCTGCGGCGGCCTTTTCAAATATATCAAAGATCTCAAAAGGATCTTCGGAAGGAGCACCATGACCGCAGTACTTGCCCATGACCGGCTTCTGCTTTCTTTCGTTGCCGATAATATCCCCGATTTGGTAGAACATTTCTACACCAATTCGCACGGATTCTTCGTAACTGCTTACATTTTTAGGAATCAGGATAAATTCCTGAAAAGCCTGGTGAATTCCATAATAGGAGCCACCGTTTACCAGATTGTAAACCGGCGTGAACGTGTGCCTTATGGTTTTTCCCTCAGAAAGGTAGCGATAAAAAGTCTGATGCTGGCTATTGGCGGCAGCTCTGGCAACAGCAAAGGAAACGGCGTTAATGGAATTCCCGCCAAGATTTGTCTTGTATTTCGTGCCGTCCAACTCTATCATGCGGCGGTCTATGTTTGCCTGATCCGTCACATCAAGTCCTATTAATGCAGGCGCTATTTTGGTAAGGACGTTATCGACGGCCCTGAAAACGCTCTTCCCGCCATAAAGAGTTGGGTCGTTGTCACGAATGACCGCAGACTCATTCTTACCGACCGAGTTTCCCGTCGCGGCGCTGGACCTTCCCATATACCCCGCTTCAGTTATCACATCGACTTCAACGGCCGGTCTTCCATCGGAGTCCAATACCTGCCGCGCCTTAACATCTTTAATGCGATCCATGTTGTTACCCTCACTTATCCGATATACATTACGTTAAAATCACATACATTTGTACCGGTGTTTCCGGTAAGAATCGCGCTGTTAACCCTTTCCAGCGCTCCGCCGGCATCATGATTGCGCATGATGCTGAAATAGTCCAGCCCCAAAGCCTTTAACTGGGCTATCGTATCTGTGTCGGTAACGGCTCCAGCATATCGAGTAGTCCCATCGGTTCCTTCCGTGTCAACAGAAGCAATAGCTACATTATCCAGATCTTGTACTTCATAAGCAAAGGCACAGGATAGTTCGTGCCCAGGGCCGCCCTTTCCGGTGCATCCATCCGGCACGCTTGTCGTTGCTTCACCAGAGCAGAATACAAAGCACGGAGATGCGATGGGCCGCTTGTTCAGCTTAATTTCATGAGCCAGAGAGCCGAAAAAGTATCCAGCTTCCCTCGCTTCGCCCTCGAGGAAGGTTGTGAGAACCATCGCGTTAACCCCCATCTCCTCTGCGATTTTCATAGCCGCCTCGCAGGAATCTGGAACGGAGTTTAAAACGAAGTTAACAACACCGTTATCAAAACTCTTCGGGGTTTCCTTTTCCGGGGATTCCTCCCACAGATAGTTGATGATGCTTTTGGGAATGCGCTCTTTCAAGTCATAGTTCGTGATACAGGCTCTGGCATCATGAAGGGTCGTTGCGTCTGCGGCAATCGGGGTCGCAGAATATGCAACGGGGACATTTCTGTTTTTAAGAGGCAGCTCCCCAACGCCGTCATCTACAATAATGTTGATAAGCTCTGCCCCGACGGCCCGTACTCTTTGCGCAAGACGGCCGCCATTTGTTTGTGAGATATGACGCCGAACCGAATTAATCTCGCCAATTTTTGCTCCGGAGCGAAGCAGTATGTCCTGCGCCTTTATTTCGTCTTCCAGAGAAATTCCCTCCATAGGGCACGTCAGCAAGGCAGAGCTTCCGCCGCTAATAACCGAAATGAATATATCGTCTTTGTCGGCTCCGCTAATCATTTCAATTATGTCAAGAGCTGCGTTCATTCCTTCTTTGTTCGGAAGAGGATGACCGCCAACATATACCGTGATTTTCTCTGAATAAGCGTCGGTGTCTTCGGCAATTTTTACGGATATAACGCCTTTCTTCAGCCGATCCCCCAGAATCTCATCAACAGCCATCGCCATGGCGTTGCATGCTTTTCCGGCTCCAAACATGTAGATGTTTCTTTTAGCAGAGAGATCCCACGTACACTCGCCAATATGAAGGATATCCCCGTCAACAAACATCATTTCCTTGATGATTTTATAAGAGTCCATCCTGTCCCATAGACGGTCAAGAAGCTCTAAAATGTGTTCCTTGGCAGCAACGTCCCCCTGTTGTAGCAATGCAGGGGTATTTTTAATGTAACTCATCTGGATGATTCCTCCTAAATAATATAATTCTGACTCAAGCAGTTTTCTATTTGTGTGGCAGTTTTAAGGGATTCTTCGGGGCTTCTATCAACAATTTCGGAAATTAGATAATTGATAACGCAGACAGGCGGAACAAAAGAGCCCTTAAAGCCTACCTCACTGGGGCTTGTAAACAGCACAACATCCGCCATATTAACAATTTCCGAATAAGACGGCTCCGTCATCAGAACAATTTTTACGCCGTTTCTTTTCATCTGGCGAATCAGGAAGCTGCTTTCTTTCAGAAAACGCGGAAAAGCAAATACAAAGCATACATCGCCGGTGCCTGCGCCGATAATTCCCTCCAGATAGGTGCTGGCGATTGAATTAACCAATCGAACATTTTTGCGAGTTTGTCCTAGGACAGTGCTGAAAAGAAAAGCAAGAGAAAAACAAGTACGTATACCCAAAACGTATATGTCTTTAGCGTTGAGCGCAAGGTCTATGGCCTGTTTGAGACTTTGCGATGAAATGGATTGCAGGGTATCTGCTATTCCAGTCATTTCTTTTTGGAAAGAAATATAAAGCTTGTCTTGAGAGTCGGCGGGAGCGGCGCTGATTAATCTCTCAGGGATACCTATATTTCCGCGGACATTATTTATAAGTGTTTGTTGCAGTTCGGCATATCCGGAAAAGCCAAAAGCCTTTGAAAACCGAACAACTGTCGTTGTACTTACCCCGGCATTACTCGCCGCCGTCTGTAAGGTTTCGAAAATAATCTTGTTCGAGTTTTGCAGAATATAATTCGCAACCTTTTGATTTGATGCGGTAAAAGTAGTGTAGCGGGAACGGATTTCCTGTATTAAATCGTTCATTTTTCTTACCTCGGTTTTAAATTATTCTTGTACAATTTTTGTGTCAAGGATGCCTGGAAAAATCTACGTAATACATAAATTGCGTGAAAGCGGCCTGTCTAGAAGTTACTAAAAAAAGACGATGACTTCATAAATAAAGTGAAAACAAACCAGCGGTAACAGAAAAAATGTTTTGGAATGTACTGTTTAATACATGTTTTGCTATCGGTCTAAGACTATCCTTGTGCAACGAGCACCCCGCCATGACTTCCTGCGAACGGGCCACACTCCGTTACCGCTCACATCTCATGGACTGCCATTTGCCGGAGCAGTTTTTGTTTGGATGAAGGCCAATCGTTGGGGTATAAGAAAACCTCCAATGAAAGAGCTGCATCGGGTTTGCCAACCGACAACAGACAGAATCAACGGAGGTTATTTCAAAAAAAATAAATTATAGCATAGGCTGCGTTCATAAGACAAAAGCAGTTTTATTAGCAGCGGAGCATTTGGCCAAGAGAGAGAAATTCAACGCATCTTAAGGCGCGGCCAGGAACATGCCCCTATAGGGCATATACAAGCCGTTGGCTCAGCCCGCGGTCTTGGCTTCTGCGGGCGAATAATCAGAATCTGCTGTACAGTACCCGGTAGAGAAACGCGGCAAAAAGATCGGGCGGCTCCCGTTCCTCCTTGTTCAGCCAGACACACACCATGCGGAAAGCGCCGAAGGTCAGAAAGTTATAGACATACGCAAGCTCCGCTTCACTGTTGCTGCCGGAGAGCATTTTGCGCGCGCTTTCCTTCAAGCTGTCCATGGCAAACAGCTTGTGGGCGAATGCCGGGTCAACGTTGTTGTTGATGATCAGGCGGGCAAATTCCAGATTCTCCTCCAGATACCGGCAGGCGGCGGTGATGATTTTCTCCGGTTCGGTTTCATGGCGCTCGATGGCTTTTGCGATAAAGTCCAGCATATCCTTTTCCATATCGGTCAGCAGATCGAACTGACTTCCGTAATACTTATAGAATGTCGTTCGGTTCACGTCGGCTCTTTCACAAAGCTCCCGAATGGAAATGTGGTATATGTCCTGTTCCTTCAGCAGCTCGATCAGCGCGG
>ERZ1034719.1407-NODE-1407-length-11211-cov-5.652026_pt1 | contig 11211 bp, 10 predicted proteins | sample MGYA00520703_ERZ1034719 | MGnify/ENA primary metagenome ERZ1034719 (study PRJEB33766, sample SAMN09781716) | gut metagenome | biome: gut microbiome | host: Homo sapiens | place: Madagascar | study: EMG produced TPA metagenomics assembly of the PRJNA485056 data...
GGCCGACCACGATACCGAGCAGCAGAGCAATGAAGATCTGTGCCGGCAGACTGAGTTTTTTCTTTTCCATAATATACACTCTCTCCTAAAATTTCTCCTATAAACGGCAGCTTATAGATGCGATTTATAAGAGTTTTTACATTTTACCGCATCTGAACATATTTTGCAAGACCGGGCGCAGGAAAACTTTCATTTTGAGCAATTTCGACAAAGCTATCCGAAAAAGCGGGAAGCGAATGCGGAAAAATATTTTTGCGTGACCACTTGCAATGTGCGTCGCTTTTTTGTAGGATGTAAAAAGAAACCGAAAGAAGGAACGGAAAACGGTATGAGAGTCATCACCGGCTCGGCGCGCGGGCGCCGGCTGAATGAATTAAAGGGTTATGATACCCGCCCGACCACCGACAAGGTCAAGGAGGGCATTTTCTCCGCTATCCAGTTCGAGGTGGAGGGCGCGCGCGTGCTCGACCTCTTCGCGGGGACGGGACAGCTCGGCATCGAGGCGCTTTCGCGCGGCGCGCAGCGCGCCGTGTTCGTGGACCGGCGCACCGACGCGGTGAAGCTCATCCGTGAGAATCTGGCGCTCACGCGGCTGGAGGACGGCGCGCAGGTCGTCTGCGGCGACTCGATGGCCTATCTCAATGCCCTGCGTGAGAAATTCGACCTCATTTTCCTCGACCCGCCCTACGCGGACGATCTGCTCGAGCGCGCCGTCGCGCACATCGCGCGGTTTGACATTCTTGCGCCCGATGGTATAATGATTGCGGAGAGTCCGGCGGAAAAGGAGCTGCCCAAGCTCTGCGCGCCCTACCGCGTCGCGCGCGAGTACCGCTACGGCAGGATCAAGGTCACGCTTTACCGCCGCGACGGGGAGGAGACGACATGAGAGAGGAACGCATCGCTGTGTTTCCCGGCAGCTTCGACCCCGTGACGCTCGGCCACATGGATATCATCGAGCGCGCGGCGCAGCTCTTTGACCGCGTGTACGTCGCCATCGTGCCGAACGGCGAAAAAACCCACCCGATGTTTACGGATGAGGAAAAGCTGGAGCTGATGCGCGTGAGCGTCGCACCGCTCGGCAACGTCGAGGCGGCGCTGTGGAACGGGCTGCTGACGGACTTTGCCGCGCAGAAGGGCGCGCGTTTTCTCGTGCGCGGCGCGCGGAACAGTATGGATTTCGATGCGGAGTATCAGCTCTCGCTCATTTATAAGGATGTGTCCGGCGGCGCGCTCGACACGGTGCTTTTGTGCGCCGAGCCCGCGCACCAGCACATTTCATCGACCATGGCGCGCGAGATGGTGAAGTATCATCAGCCGCTCGAGAAGTATTTGCCGGCTGCGGCCGCGGCTCGGATAAGAGGAAAGGATAGGGGATAACGATGGCTGAAGAGAATGTACAGAAGCTGCTGGATATGCTGTATGAGATGATCGACGAGGCGAAGAACGCGCCGCTGTCGAACGACAAGTGCGTGCTCAACCGCGACGAGGCACTCGACCTGCTCGACGAGATCCGCGCGCAGATGCCGGTGGAGCTCAAGCGCGCGCAGGAGCTTGTCCGCGCCCGCGACGAGTATGTGGAGGCCGCCAAGCGCGACGTCGAGCGCATGATGCAGAAGGCGGAATTCGAGGCCAAGAGCAAGGTCTCTGAGAGCGAGGTGCTCACCGCCGCGCGCGCCAAGGGCCACGATATCGTCACCCGCGCCGAGGAGCGCTCGCGCGAGATGTATCGCGTGGCGAACGACTACTCCGAGGACGTTCTGCGCCGCACGGAGGAGGCGGTCCAGATGGCGCTCGACGAGGTCAAGCAGACGCGCGTGCGTTTCCGCGCCGCGTCCAACGAGCAGATGCAGCGCCGCCGCGAGGAGCTGAACAAGTCTTTGGAGAAAAACGACAAAGAGGACAAGTAAAATTCGTTACATCTGACAAAGGCTTTTCGAGCGTTTTTTAATTTGAACATATTTTGCGATGAAGACAAAACGCGCCACAAGATATTGTGGCGCGTTTTTTCGTGCCCTTTCGACAATAAAACGCGCGTTTGAGTTCCAGCGGAAAACGCTGGAAGAATTTGGCAGAAAAGGGCGTGAAAGCCCTGAAAACAAAGAAAATTTCTGCTTGCATTTCAAAAGCGTTTTATGTATACTCAAAATACGAAGTGGGGGAAAGTGGTGCCAAGTGTGCAAAAGTGGTGCTGCTGACCCAAAAGTGCAGGAAAGTGGAGCCGAGCGACTTCCCCGAAAAAAGAGGGAGCCGCTGCTTTGCCCTCTTCACAGCAGCTTCAAGGATCGCCGAAAGGGGGAAGCGCTTTGACCGGTCAGTATCAGCACAGCATCGACGCCAAGGGCAGAGTGTTCATCCCCGCGAAGCTCCGCGAGGAGTTGGGCGAGACCTTTTATGTCACCATGGGTATGGACTCCTGCCTGAGCGTCTATTCCGACGCGAGCTGGGCGAAGTTCACCGAGAAGTTCGAGAGCCTGCCCTACACCAAGACCAAGGCCATGCGTCCGCTGTTCGCCAATGCCGCCAAGTGCGAGCCGGACAGCCAGGGCCGCATCCTGCTGCCGCAGAAGCTGCGCGCCTACGCGGGGCTGGACAAGGACGTGGTCATCATCGGCGTATCGAACCGCGCCGAGATCTGGAACGCGGAGCGCTGGGCTGCGCTGGAGGCCGAGGAGCTCAACCCCGAGAACCTCGCCGCCGTGATGGAGGAGCTGGGCTTCTGAGATGGAAGAGATCAACTACGGCCACAAGCCGGTGCTGCTGCACGAATGCCTGGACGCGCTCGCCATCCGGCCGGACGGCGTTTACCTCGACGGAACGCTGGGCCGCGCGGGCCACTCGCTGGAGATCGTCCGCCGCCTGACGGCGGGAGGACGGCTCATTGCCCTCGATCGCGACGAGACTGCCATCGAGGCGGCGCAGCGGCGGCTCGCGGACTATATGGATCGCGTGACGCTGGTACACTCCAACTTCAGCGCGCTCGACGACGTGCTGCGTGAGCTGGGCGTCCGCGGCGTGGACGGGATGCTCTTTGACCTCGGCGTTTCCTCGCCGCAGCTCGACGATGCCGCGCGCGGCTTTTCCTACAAGCAGGACGCGCCGCTCGATATGCGTATGGACGAGAGCGCGAGCTACACCGCGCGCGAGCTGGTCAATACCGTCAGCTACGAGGAGCTCAAGCGCATCCTCTACGAATACGGCGAGGAGCGCTACGCGCCTGCCATCGCGAAGAAGATCTGCGCGTACCGCGCGGAAAAGCCCATCGAAACCACGCTGGAGCTGGCGGATCTCATCCGCTCGGCGATGCCCGCCGCGGCGCTGCGCGAAAAGCAGCATCCCGCCAAGCGGAGCTTTCAGGCCATCCGCATCGCGGTCAACGACGAGCTCGGCGAGCTTCCGCCGATGCTCCGCGCCGCCGAGAAGAATCTCAAGCCGGGCGGGCGGCTCGCGGTCATCACCTTCCATTCGCTCGAGGACCGCATCGTCAAGCGCGAGCTGCAAGCGCTCGCCACGGGCTGCACCTGTCCGCCGGAGTTTCCGGTGTGCGTTTGCGGCAAGAAGCCCAAAATGAAGCTCATCACCCGCAAGCCCATCGTCTCGGGCGAGGAGGAGCTGAACGAAAATCCCCGCGCCCGCAGCGCCAAGCTGCGTGTGGCGGAAAAATGCTGAGAAAGCAGATCTTTCACGAAGGAGAGCGCTATGGCACGCACGAGCCGCAGACAACCGAATAGCTACCGCGGCGGACGTGTGGTCGGCAATCTCGCCTACGATGAGCGCTACGCCGAGCGGCGTGCGCCGCGCCGCGAGAGCGAGCAGCGGGAGCAGCCGCGCGAGGAGTTCATCCGCCCGCCGCGCAGGCAGGAGAAGAAGGCCGTCCGTCCGCGTGTGCGCGAGCGGCAGAGAGTCTCCGGCGTGCTGGTGCTCGGCTTTGCCGCGCTGGCCGCGATGGTTGTGGTCGTGCTGATGAGCTACGCGCAGCTCACGAGCATTTCCGCCGACGTGGTCTCGATGCAGAAGGAGCTCAAGACGCTCGACGCCGAGCACGTCGCGCTGCTCACGCAGTACGAGCGCACCTTTGATCTCGAAACGGTCAAGGCGGCGGCCACCGCCGCGGGCATGAACAAGCCCAGCTCCTCGCAGATCAATTACATCGACCTTTCCGCGCCGGACAGCGTGGAGCTTTGCGAAGCACAGAACGTCAGCGTGCTCAGCCGCGTGTTCACCTCGCTGGGGCAGGGCGTTTTCAGCGTGGTGGAATATTTCAGTTGAGCGAAGCCTATACATAAGGAGTAAGGAGCTTCCTTACTCCTTGTTTTGCCATTATGCCCCTTGCCGTATGAGGAGGAAAGACCGTGCCGACACCCCCGAAAAGAAAACCGGACAGCGCGCGCCGCGCCAACCGCATCATCCAGCAGCGAACGCTTCTGCTGCTGGCGCTGCTGGGCATCGGCACATTTCTGCTGCTCTTTGCCCAGCTCTACAAGCTGCAGATCAAGCAGCACGACGAGCTCAAGACGCTCGCCGTGCGCCAGCAGACGCTGCGCACGACCGTGGAGGCGAGCCGCGGAACCATCTACGATAAAAACGGCGACATCCTCGCCCTCTCCTCCACGGCGGAGAACGTCTGCGTCTCGCCTCTCGACGTCGCCAAAAACGAGCAGGACCAAGACCTGATCGCAAACGGTCTCGGCGAGATCCTTGGCGTGGACCCGAGCGGCATCCTCGACGATATGAAGGACACCGCCTCGCAGTACAAGGTCATCAAGAAGAAGGTCGAGCAGGAGACGGCGGACAAAGTCCGCGTGTTTATCAGCGACAACGGCATCAAAGGCGTCTTTCTGGAGCCGACCTCCAAGCGCTACTACCCCTATTCCTCGCTCGCCGCGCACGTCATCGGCTTTGTCAACGCCAACGGCGGCGCCTACGGCCTTGAGGCCGTGTATGACGAGGAGCTGACCGGCGAAAAGGGCATGGTCGTCTCCGCGCGCGACGCCAACGGCAACGCGCTGCTCTATCAGTATGAGCAGTATTTCGACGCCGAGAACGGCGACAGTCTGGTGACGACCCTCGATAAGACGGTGCAGTATTACCTTGAAAAGGGCCTTGAGGAGCTCGAGAGCCGCTACGGCACGGGCGTGGGCGCGACCGGCATCGTCATGGACGTCAACACCGGCGGCATCCTCGCGATGGCGTCGCTGCCGACCTACGACCTCAACGCCCCCGCGAGTATCTACAACAAGGAGATGCTCGCCGCCGGCATGACCGACGAGGAGCTCGCCGCGGCGGCCGACACGCTGCAAAATATGCAATGGCGCAACAAGGCCATCAACGACACCTTCCAGCCCGGCTCGACCTTCAAGATCCTCACCCTCGCCATGGCGCTGGAGGAGAACAAGGTCAAAATGTCCGACACCTTCAACTGCCCGGGCTATGTCGTCATCGAGGGCGCGAAGATCAACTGCTCCAAGCGCGCGCCCGGTCACGGTCATCAGGACCTCATCACGGCGTTTGCCAATTCCTGCAACCCCGCGTTCATCAACATCGGCCTGCGCCTCGGCAACACGACCTTTTACAATTACATGAAGGCCTTCGGCCTCACCGGAAAGACCGGCGTGGACACCACGGGCGAGGCGAGCGGCTTTGTCAACAAGGAGATCGAATACTCCACGCTGGCGCTGGCGTGCTACGCCTTCGGTCAGAACTTCAACGTCACGCCGCTCTCGCTCATCAACGCGCAGGCGGCCTGCGTCAACGGCGGCTACCTCCGCACGCCCTACATCGTCTCCGAGGTGCTCGACCAGAGCGGCAACGTCAAGTACCGCCACGACACCACCCCGCTGCGGCAGGTCATCTCCGAGGATACCTCCAAGACCGTGCGCGAGATCATGGAGTACGAGGTCGAGTACGGCACGGGCAAGAACGGCAAGGTCGCGGGCTACCGCATCGGCGGCAAGACCGGCACCGCCGACCAGATCGACGGGAGCGTCACCGTTTCGTTCACCTGCTGCGCGCCGGCGGACGACCCGCAGATCATGATGCTGCTCACCCTCAGCAACGCCAGCGACAAGACCGGTACCTACCGCTCGGGCGGCAACATGGCTGCGCCCGTGGCGTCGAGCATCATGGCGGAGATACTGCCCTACCTCGGCATCGAGCCGACCTACAGCGCCGATGAGCTCGTCGGCGCGGATCATACCGTGCCGAACGTCGTCGGGCTCAAGCGCGACGAGGCGGCGGCAAAGCTCAAGGAGGAGGGCTTCTCCTGCCGCACCGTCGGCGACGGCGAGACCGTCACCGACCAGACGCCGCTCGGCGGCGCGATCGTGCCGAACAACGCGGAGATCATCCTCTATCTCGGCGCGGAGAAATCCACGGAGCTGTGCATCGTGCCGAACGTCGTGGGCGACAGCGCCGCGGCAGCCAACCGCAAGCTCACCGACGCGGGGCTTATCATGTCCGTCTCCGGCGCGACCGGCGGCAGCTCCGCGAGCGTGCGCGCCATCTCCCAGTCGGAGACGCCGGGCACGGAGGTCGCGGCGGGCACGGTGGTGCGCGTCCAGTTCAGCGACAGCTCGGTGACGGATTAAAAACCGCAAAAGAGAGCAAGATTTGACGGAGAAAGGACGACGCGCCTACGAAGCTCGGCGAGCTTTTGAGCGCCCTCGATCACTTCCGACTCCTCCGCGCGGACGCGCGGACGGAGATACATGACCTCACCCTCGATTCCCGCACGGCGGGAGAGGGAAGCCTTTTCCTCGCCCTGCATGGCGCGCGGGAGGACGGCGCAGACTACGCAAAGGAGGCCGCCGCGCGCGGCGCGGTCTGCGTCGTGACCGAGCACGCGGCCGAAGGCGTGCCCTGCGTGCTGGTCCCCGACGCGCACGAGGCGGCGGCAAAGCTCGCCGCGAGGTGGTACGGCGATCCGGCGGGACGCATGACGGTGGTCGGCGTGACCGGCACGAACGGCAAGACGACCACAACGTATCTTCTCAAGCAGCTCCTTGAGCGCTGCCTGGGCGCAAAGGTCGGCCTGATCGGCACGAATCAGAACATGATCGGCGACGCCGTTCTGTCCGCCGAGCGCACCACGCCCGACGCGCTGACGCTCCAGCGTCTGCTGCGCGAAATGGCGGACGCGGGCTGCACCCATGTGGTGATGGAGGTCTCCTCCCACGCGCTCGTGCAAAGGCGTGCCGGCGCGATCGACTTCGCGCTCGGCGTGTTCACCAATCTCACGCAGGACCATCTTGACTACCATGGTACAATGGAAGCCTACTGCGACGCCAAGGCGCGTCTGTTCCGCCAATGCCGCGCCGCCGCCGTCAACGGCGACGATCCGTGGACGCCGCGGCTGCTCGAAAATGTGACCTGTCCGGTCACACGCTTCGGGCAGGGACTTGCAAACGATCTCGTCGGCTGGGACGCGCATTACTGCGCCGACCGCGTGAGCTTCACCGCGTGCAGCGACAGCGAGCACATCCCCGTGACGCTGCACATTCCCGGGGCGTTCTCGCTCTACAACGCGCTCGCCGCGCTTGCCGCGGCACAGGCCCTCGGCATTCCGATCGAGGACGCGGCGCAGGCCCTCTCACTCTGTCAGGGCGTGCGCGGCAGGGCGGAGGTGGTGCCGACGGACACGGACTACACCGTGCTCATTGATTACGCGCACACGCCCGACGGGCTGAAAAATATTCTCTCGACCGTCTGCGGCTTTGCCGACGCGCGCGTGCTCGTCGTGTTCGGCTGCGGCGGCGACCGCGACCGGACGAAGCGCGCCGAAATGGGACGCATCGCCGCGCGGCTCGCGGACGAGGTGATCATCACCTCGGATAATCCTCGCACGGAAAACCCCTACGCCATTCTGCACGAGATCCTCGCCGGCATGGCGGACAGCGCGACGCCGTTTGCCGTGCTGGAAAGCCGCCGCGAGGCCATCGCCTACGCGCTCGACCACGCCCGCACCGGCGACGTGGTGGTGCTCGCGGGCAAGGGACACGAGACCTATCAGGTGGTCGGCGCCGAGACGCTGCCGCTCGACGAGCGGCAGGTGGTGCGCGAGCATCTGAGCCAATAAAAAACGAAAGAGCTGCGCTCTGCGCGGCGGAAGGAATACGCTATGAAACTGATCGCTGCCTGCATTGTGAGCTTTCTCATCACGCTTGTCACCGGACGCTTTCTGCTCCCCGAGCTGCGCAGGCTCAAGGCGGGACAGAGCATCCGCGAGGACGGCCCGACCTGGCACGCCGGCAAGTCCGGCACGCCGACGATGGGCGGACTGATGTTCATTTTCGGCATCCTCGTCACCATTCTCGTGTTCGGCTGGGACGCCATGCGCGAGGGCAGCTTCGCGCACCTCTATGTGTTTGCCTTTGCCGCCGTGTTCGGCCTGATCGGCTTTCTTGACGATTTTCAGAAGGTGAAAATGCACCGGAATCTCGGCCTGACGGCGATCCAGAAGTTTGCCCTCCAGCTTGCCGCGGCGGTGGTGTTCCTCTGCCTGATGCGCTATGAGGGGATGCTGACGCCGAACCTCTACGTTCCGTTCGCCAATACCTATGTCATCCTGCCGTGGATCGTTTATATGATCTTCGCCGCCTTTGTCATCGTCGGCACGGTCAACGCCGTCAACATCACGGACGGCATCGACGGTCTGGCCGGCAGCGTGACGGTGCCGGTGGCGCTGTTTTTCGCGGTGGTCGGCTCGTGGTGGGGCTATGAGAACGACCTCGGCGTTTTTGCCGCGGCGATGGTCGGCGGACTGATCGGCTTCCTCGTCTATAACTTCCATCCCGCCAAGGTATTCATGGGCGACACCGGCTCGCTCTTTCTCGGCGGCGCGGTGGCGGGACTGGCGTTCGCCTACGATATGCCGCTCGTGCTGCTGCTCGTCGGCATCGTCTACATCTGCGAAACGCTTTCGGACATCATTCAGGTCGCCTACTTTAAGGCGACGCACGGCAAGCGCATTTTCAAGATGGCGCCGCTGCACCATCACTTTGAGCTCTGCGGCTGGAGCGAGGTCAAGCTCGTGACCATCTTCACGCTCGTCTCCGCCGTGTTCTGTATGCTGGCGCTCTGGGGCGTGATCGGAAGATACCATTTCTGAGGCACATTTCAAAAACGATCGGGGGGGGTGAACCGGTATGACGAAGGAGGAGCGCGAGCTGCGGCGCGAGCAGCGCGAGCACATGAAGCGCATGGAGGCCGCCGCGAAGGAGGCGGGCCGCGGACCCATCGATGTGCCGTTTCTCCTGCTCGTGCTGCTGCTCACCGGCGTGGGGCTCATCATACTGCTCTCGGCGAGCTTTCCATCTGCCTATTATGAGTCGGGCGACCCGCTGTACTACTTTAAGCGGCAGGCGGCCTTTGCCACGCTCGGCCTTGCCGCCATGGTCGTCATCGGGCGCATCAACTACGCGCGCTTCCGCGGCGTGGCCAAGATCGCGCTGGGCATTTCCATCGCTCTGCTCGTTGCGGTCATCATTCCCGGCGTCGGCATCACGAGCCACGGCGCGACGCGCTGGCTCGGTATCCCGGGCACCACGATGCGGTTTCAGCCGTCGGAGATCGCCAAGCTTGGCGTCATCCTTTATTTTGCCGACAGCATCTCCAAAAAGAAGGACAAAATGAGGACGCTCCGCTACGGTATCCTGCCCTACGGCTTTATCCTTGCCCTCATTGCGGTGCTGATGTACTTCGAGCCGCACCTTTCCGGCACCGTGCTCATTCTCGGCATCGGCGCGGCGATGATGTTCGTCGGCGGTATCCGCGGCTACTGGGTCGGCATCGGCATCGGCGGTATCGCGGCGGTGGCGTATGCGTTCCTCTCGGGCCTCATCACCTACAACTCCTCGCGCATCGCCATCTGGCTCGACCCGCTCAACGACGCCTTTAAGACGGGCACGGGCTATCAGACGCGTCAGAGCCTCATCGCCATCGGCTCGGGAGGTCTCCTCGGTCTCGGTCTCGGCAAGAGCCGGCAGAAGTTCCTCTTCCTGCCCGAGGAGCACAACGACTGCATTTTCTCCATCGTCTGCGAGGAGCTGGGCCTGATCGGCGCGACGCTCATCATGGCGATCTTCGCGCTGCTCATCATCCGCGGCTACTGGATCGCGCTCCACGCGCGCGACCGCTTCGGCAGCCTTCTTGTCGTGGGCATTACCACGCAGATCGCCTTACAGGTTTTCTTAAACATCGCGGTCGTGACGAATCTTGTGCCGAACACCGGCATCTCGCTGCCGTTCTTCAGCTTCGGCGGCACGGCGCTCGCCATCCAGCTGGCGGAGATGGGCGTGGTGCTGAGTGTTTCGCGGCAGATGCCGCCAGGCTGAAAAGCTCAAAAATATGCCGCGGCGGAAAACAGACCGCCGCGAGGAAGAAAGGGGGACGGAAGGCATGAACGTTATTTTCACCTGCGGCGGCACGGCGGGACACGTCAACCCCGCGCTGGCGCTCGCAGGCTTCCTGCGGGAGAGAGACCCGAAGACCCGCATCCTCTTCGTCGGCGCGGAGCGCGGACTGGAGCGCGACCTGATCGCGCACACGCCCTATCCGTTCCGCACGGTCAACATCTCGTCCTTCCACCGCTCCCTTCGGCCGAAGGAGCTGCGCCATAACCTCGTCTCCGTGCGCAATCTGATGCACGCGAAGCGTGAGGCGGACGCCATTCTCGATGAATTTCAGCCCGACCTCATTGTCGGTACGGGCGGCTACGCGAGCTATCCCGTCGTGCGCTACGGCCACGCGCGCGGCATTCCGACGGCGGTGCACGAGTCGAACGCTGTTCCGGGGCTGACGACCCGACTGCTCGAAAATCATTGCGACCGCATTCTTGTCGGCTTTGAGGACTGCCGGCAGTATTATAAGCACAAGGACCGCGTGGTCGTCACCGGTACGCCGGTGCGCGGCGACTTCTTCACGCAGACGAAGGCGCAGGCCAAGGAAAAGCTCGGCGTGAACGACGGCCGCCCGCTCGTTGTTTCGTTCTGGGGCAGCCTCGGCGCGGGGAACATGAACCGCGTCACGGCGGAGCTTCTTTATCTTGAGGCGGCAAAGGAGCCGTTCCATCACGTCCACTCCGTCGGCTCGCTCGGCTGGCAGAAAATGCACGAATGGGTCGGCGAATACGGCGTGGACCTGCGGGAGCATCCCTCGCTCGACGTGCGCGAGTATATCTACGACATGGCGGTGGTCATGTGCGCCGCCGACCTCGTC
>ERZ1034719.1409-NODE-1409-length-11192-cov-15.071025_pt1 | contig 11192 bp, 11 predicted proteins | sample MGYA00520703_ERZ1034719 | MGnify/ENA primary metagenome ERZ1034719 (study PRJEB33766, sample SAMN09781716) | gut metagenome | biome: gut microbiome | host: Homo sapiens | place: Madagascar | study: EMG produced TPA metagenomics assembly of the PRJNA485056 data...
GAATATAATCAATACAACAATATATTATAAATCAACTATGAAAGGAAATAATATGTCAAAGAAGTTTAATACAAATAATTTAAATTTAGCATATGAGATTGATGAAGATGAAACCGCTGCTAGTTCAGATATTGCGTCTCGCATTTTATCTTTAAGTGACAGTCTCTCAGAAGAAATAGTATTAACAAATATAAATGATCATATTAGCGGAAATTCTCCTTGGCCAGGAAGAATTAATTATATTAGTTCTTATCGTGAAAAAGTAGAAGATGCACGAACCGATCCCGACAATCTTGATTTATCAGAATTTATCAGAGAAATAACAGAACGAGTTATCGCAACAGTTTTAGATGGTCTTAAAAAGAATTATTCAGTTTCAATCGGAAGAGATTTAGAAGAGTCTAATGACATTTATAAATATTTAGAAGACATTGAAACTCTTTATGAATTCTTTTTTGTTCGTAATTATGAAAACGTTAAGGATATTTTATATAAAACACTAATAACAAAACGTCAATATTTTATTGATAGATATAGGGAGTTATATAATGATCAAGACGAAGATCTTTTTATTACGACACAAAAAAAGAAATTTAAAAATTTTGACGATGTTTTAATTTGTAATTTTATCTCAGATATAATTTTTGATATAATGGAAATGTATGAATCAGGTTACGAGCTTTTTAAAGCTATTGTAAATCTTGATCTTTATGAAGTTTTTAATAACAGAATGCTAGATCTTTTAATAAATTATGGAGAAGGAATTGTATTTTTATCTGACGCAAAAGCTTCTGAGAAGTACTTTGCTATTTTACAAGATAAAGATACATTTATTGAAATTAGAAATGAAATTTTGCTAAAATACTTAGAAAATGTAGAGGTTGATGAGAATTATGGAAATGCTTAAAAATATTAGTTTTGAAGAACTTTTAAATTCTGTAACAAATATTCGAAAAGCACATGAAGAAAAAGGAGAAAAATTGACATTTGAAGAAGCGCTTAACAAATTGCCAAGTTTTTTGCCGAATATCCCGTTTAGATATTTTATTCAACTAAAAAGAATATTGTCTGAACATGATTCGTTTGCATATGAAGAATTTAAAAAGAAACATGAAGAATTAGAATTTGATATAACAGGAACAACACATAAAGAATTTCCTTATTGGGAAATTATGCTGGATAGTGCAGACAGTACTATTGCAGCAATTGAAGAAAAATTAAAAGGAAACGCTAAAATATACCCAGGATACACAACATTAAAAAATGCTCAAAATTTAGTATTATCTAGTGGAACAACAAACGGTTACGCATTACAAAAAGCAATGTTTTTTAAAAAATATGGAAAAAAAATTCCAAATTATTCTGTACGATTAGAAAAAATTGAGACAGGTCTTGGTAATTTAGTTCCAGAATATAAAAAATTTATGGCTAAATTGTATTCTTATGGAGTAACCACAAAAAGTTTAGACACATTTAATTTAATACTAAACAGACTTGAATATTTAGTTGAAGACAAAGCAGTAGAGCACCCATCTAATCAAAAATATCTATCTAAAATTAAATTTATTTTGAACAATTAATTATACATAGATAAAAAAGGAAGGTGTCTCCTATATGAAACAATTTAATATATTATCAGAAAATTATCTAAAAGGAACTCGTCTTGTTCGTGAAGCAACAGATGAAATAAGTGGAACAATTCAAGAAAATATAGATACAATAGATAAATTACTTGATGAAGTTTTTTTAAACGAAGATATTGATAATGAATCACCAGAATATTTCACATTGAAATCAAACGCATTAGTAAAACAACTTCTTAAGGAAGACTATACAAAAGAATTAGCTGTTATTAGTTGTAATAGTAAAGAATTAAAACTTCCTATTGCAAAAGCAGTTAAGTGTGCTTACTGTGTAGATAAATTAGAACATCCTGAAGTTCATGATACTACTGCAATTGATAAAGTAAATGGTTTATTTGGAGATTCTTGCGATATAAATTCAGTTGATATTCCAGAATGTTGTGTTGAAAATAATGAAGACGATAAAAAGTTATTTAGAAAAAAATTAGCAAATTTAGAAGATGAGGCAAGCAAAGCTAAATCATCAACAGTTGAAGCAATAAAAACTATTGGAAAATTTGACAAAGAACCTTTACAAGAAAATTTAAAAAAGCTTGTTTATATAAAAGGTTTTATCGATGAATACAGCAGATAAAGTAATCATTGTTGATGAAAATCCTTTGATGCAGCATCTAAATGAAATGTTTGTTGATGTTAAGGATTCTTTACCAACGGATATTGAAAATTCAATATATTACCCAAAAATAAAACATTTATTATTTACAGAAATCATAGAGTTTTGTAAAGAAAAAGTTGAATTAAAAGATGATCTGATGGTTCTACGAAATATGGTCGGTGAAAAGGTTAGCGAACAACAAATACGAAATTATCTAGATGGTCTGAAGAAAAAGTATAATAATTTAATTAATAATATCGGTTTAGAATACTCTATTGAAGTTACTCGAGTTGATTATGGAGTACCTGTTTTCGTTATTATTAAACGTGATTTTATTTATGCTAAAAAATTTGTCTTCAGATTCAAAAAAGATATTTCTATTGGATTGGGCGATCTTACAACAGCCGGTGTTTTAAAAACAAATATTGCCAATAAAATCTCAGAAAACAATAAAAAGAAAGGTGACGATGTAAATGCTTAGTTTTTTAAAAGAAGAAGTTATTAATTTGCGTCATCAACTAACTTTTATTGGTGACAAAATGGAAATATATCTTCCAACATCATATTTAGAAAGTACTCCTTCCTTTGCTGATGTTATGGGAGAAAATATTGAAACTTTAGGAATATTCAATTTTAAATGTGATAAAAAACTATATGAAATAAATTTACCAATTAGATTTCAATTTAGTTATTCTGATCGTAAAAAATTCACAGGAAAATTAAAACCAGAATTGCCAGAAAATAGTTACGATGTGTTTATTTTAAATAAAGGCGATATTTTCTGTTATGATACAAATCACCGTGAAAATATAAAAGACATAATGTTTTTTATGAACACGATTATCGAAGGTGGTAAAATACCTTCTACTGTTTCATATTCGAATATATTAAATTTATTATTACAAGCAATGGATGTAACTAAATCTGGAAATATGGGGTTAAGCTCTGTTAGTTATGAATTATTACTATCAGAATTAATTAGAACAAAATCTAATTTAAACCAATCGTATAGAATTTATATAAATAATCACCCTAATAAAAACTATGATTACAAAATGATTAAATTAACAAAAATACCAGAATTTTCAAGTGCCTTTTTAGGCCTTATTGGTGAAGATAATTCACAACAAATTGTTTCTGCTATTATGAACACACGAAGTGGAAGACAAGACAAAGTCTCGCCAGCTGAAAAACTATTAAAACTATAAGTGAATGCTTATAGTTCTTTTTTTATTTGTTTTGAACAATACATTATATTAAATAACCCTTCTGTGAGCGATCGAAATTTAAAAAGCTGGATGTTTCTCCATTCGTCTTCTCACAGACAAGGAACATAGAAAAAAGAAAGGGCTGATTATATGTCATTTTCAGGTTTAACACCATCAATAGTATTGAGAGATATACGAAGAAAGCTAGGAGCAGTTGCATATGATTTAGAATTATCAGACGACGAAATTATGAGAGTAGTATTTCAAATAACATTGCCTGTTTTTAGTAAATATTTTCCATATAGATATAGAGTTATTATTGGACCAAAAGACGAGATAGTTGGAGGTAAAGCTTGTTACGTTTTACCACAAGAAAAAGGAATGGAAATTATGGGAGTTTCTAAAGTATTAGTTAGCAATCAATGGAACTATACTTATAATTCTTATTTAGCCGCAGGAATGACAAATCCTTATGATAGTCAATTATCTAATGACTTTGCTAGTATTACAATGCCAAGAGTAACATGGCATACTATAGGAACAACTCATATTGAAATATATCCTAGATTGTGGGGAGATTATAGGGCAATGATTACTTTAAAATCGACTCACCCAAAACATTTAAGATCTATAAAAGATGCTTTAAGAGAAGAATTTTTAAAGTTAGCATATTTAGATGTTTTAGAAAGTATCTATCCTATTAGAAAACGTTTTGAAACTTTGAATTCTCCAGTTGGAAATATCTCTTTGTTTATGGAGTCTGTTGAAAGAGCACATGATGAAAGAGAACAATTACTTCAATCATTCCAAGAAAATGTATTACGCAGTGGAGACGTTCCAAGAATATTTATTGGATAATAAAAAGAATAAGCTTTATTGCTTATTCTTTTTTAACTAGGATTCACTATACTTATATTTATATATTATAATTGTGAATATATAGATATAAAGTCTATATATAATTGTATTCGTACTAGAAAGGAGAGGCTAATATGATATACAATAAAGAAAAAAGTGGTTCAATAATCACTAAAGAAATAAAATCTGGAAATGATTTTATTTATCCGTGGGAAATTATTCTTACGGTATTTAAAAAAGACGAACGTAAAATCGTTCGTCGTTAAATTATTATATACCAAACCAGCACTTGGCAAAAAGAAAGTGAGATTATTATTTGTGTGCTGGCGTTTGTTAAGATACGAGAATCTTATTAAACTATTTATTTCGTTTAAGGAAAAAAGAGAATAGTTCTAGATTTCTCTTTTTTTAAATATTTTTTTGATTAATTTTTTAAATTTAGATTCTTTCTTTTGTTCTTCATCATCTTCATCATTTAAAATATTTGGGTTAATTGTCTCAATTGTATTAACAGTATGTGAAACCATTTTGCTTAATAAAATATAGAATGGCCAGCATAGTATTAATGTCGATAATAAAAATATATATTCTACTACTCCAAAATATTTTAATATAGAGGTGTTTAAGAAATCGAATCGTAAGAAAACTAAGAAAGATTCTATATAATAACGAATAATTTCAGTTAGTGTTTTTCCTTGTAAATAATCCGGTATTAACATCGAGTCTGGTGCAATGAATAAATATAATAATCCAGCAATAACCATTGTAATAAATAAAATTCTCTTTGTTTTATTAAACGGCTTACATAATCTATATAAAACCGAATATGCTGATATGGTAGATAACAATACCGATAGAGGTATTTTTGTTTCATCTGAAACTATTCCTAAAGCATTAAATAGATAAACCATTAGAACAGGTACTACTAATAATAATGCAGCGGGAATTGCAGTTAATGCAACATTCTTTAAAAAATTTCCTTTTATTGGATTTTTAGAAGGTTGTAACGATAAAATAACTCCAGGTATCCCAATACAGAAAGTTTGAATTATTATAAATTGCTCAAGTCTAAATTCATAGCTAGGAAGTGTTAATAAAGAGAATAGAGCAGTTATCATTATAAAAAATGTTTTCATTAAGAATAATGCTGAAGTTAATTGAATATTATTTATAACTCTTCTTCCTTCATATACAACAGAAGGCAAATTAGAAAAATCATTGTCTAATAAAACTACTTGTGAAATTGATTTTACTGCCTCTGAGCCAGAAGATACTGTTATAGAGCAATCTGCAGTTTTTAATGCAACAATATCATTTATGCCATCGCCCATAAATCCGACTTTTTTATTATTTTTTTGTAATGTTTTAATTATTAATGCTTTTTGGTCTGGTGTTACTCTTCCAAATACATTAAACCTTGTTGCAGCTAAAATTACTTCGTCGTCGCTCATGTTTTCTAAAGAAATACATTTATCAGCGCCAAGTACTCCAGCTTGTTCTGCTATTTTAGAAACTGTTAAAGCATTGTCTCCTGAAATTATTTTCACTTCAACACCGTTTTCATTAAACCAGTCTATTGTTGGTTTAGCTTCTTTTCTGATATTATCTTTTATTATAAACAGTGCAACTGGATCTAGTTTCCCCGTAACACAAGATGTTTCTTGATCTATTTTTGTTCTTCTATTTCCTCTGCATAAAACTAAAACTCTATATCCATATTGTGATTGATTTTGTACTTCTTCAAATATTTCTGTATATTTTTCTCTTTTTAATAAAAACTCTGGTGCGCCTAATGCATATACACCAATTTCAACGAAATCAACAGCAGAATATTTTCTAGCACTTGAAAAAGGCAAAACATCTTTGACATTATAATAAGTGTTAAGCGAAAATTTTTCAACCAATGCTGAGTTTGTTTGATTCGTTCCAACTGAAGAATTTAAGTATGAACCCATTATTGTTTTTAATGCACCTTGTTTTATATCGTATCGTATAACTTTTTCTACTGACATTGTTCCATCTGTTAAAGTTCCGGTTTTGTCTAAACAAATTACATTTACACGAGCTAAAGATTCTATAGAATATAAATCTCTAACTAATGTATTTTTCTTAACTAGTCTAACAATACCAACTGCTAATGCAGTAGATGTTAAAAGAATTAAACCTGATGGAATCATCCCAACAACTAACGAGCCAGAACTTCTTATAGCTTTTATAAATTCTTCGTTTGATTTTAAAAATATTCCTAATTTACCCCAAGATATAGTTTTAAAATAATTTAGCAATGCGATAGGAATTATTAAAAAACCAACTGTTTTAATAATTGTTGTTATTGAAAACATTAATTTTGATTTACATTTTTTGTTTTTATTTGCAGAGTGTTTATATAAGAATTCTCCCCAATTTTATCTGCTCTTGCATAACATTCTCCAGCAACCGCATATGATCCAGATAATAAAACATCTCCTGGTTTTTTCTTTATAGATCTAGATTCTCCTGTTAGCATACTTTCATTTACTTCTAAATTTCCTGAAATTAATATACAATCTGCGGGAATCTGATCAGATATAGATATTTTAACAATATCATCCAATACAATTTCTTCTGCTAAAATTTCTTCTTCCTCTCCGTTCCGTATTACTTTGGCTTTTGGAGAAGTAACAAGTTTTAATTTATCAACAGTGTGTTTTGCTTTAGATTCTTGTATAACAGCTATTAATGTATTTGCTAATGCATATAATAAAAATGAATATTTTGTTATTTCAACTTCTGCTATTATAAAACAAACTGTTACTAAGAATAAAAGTAAATTATAAAAAGTAAAAGTGTTTTTTATTATTATGTTTAAATATGTTTGATCCTGTTTTATTTTTACTTGATTTATTTGTTTCTCGTTTATTCTTCTATTAACATCTGAGGAAGAAAGACCTTCTTTTATAGATGCTTCTATTCTTTCAACTTTCATATTAAGTTAAGTCTCCTTTACGTAAATATATAATACATTGTTCGCTTTTATTTCTTAAATTCATCCCTTCAACAGCAATTAAATGTGTTTAAACATCTAGTTTTAGTATAAAATAAAAAAATCTTAAGAACAATATATTATAAATTCCCTTATGAAAGGATGATTACTGTGACAAAAGATCTAGAATTAGTATTTAAATATTATAAAGTTGGTAAAATAACCGAATTTACTCTATGCTCAGAATTAGAGGAATATTTTGAAACAAATTTAAGAACACAAGTTATTATAAATTCAGAAACAAAAGGTTCTGCATCAAATAGTTTTATTGCAGCTTTATTACCAGTTAGAAGTGAAAATGGTTATAAGGTTAAATATATTATAGATAAAAAAGTTTTAGATTCACAAACTATTACATTTAAAGAACTTATTAGCATTTTAGATTGTTTAAAAAATGACGAACAAAAAATATTAGCCGCTTTTAGACATGAATTAAAACAAATAGCTGATGTTGAAATGTCTCTTAGAGATGCTTTAATTGTTTATTCTAAAATATATAGAATGTGTTTGGATGCTTTTCCATATGATATATTACAAAAAGCAAAAAGAGAAAATGTTTTAGACGTTGATAGAATAGATGAAACCATTGAAAAACTTATGGGATTTGATGAGAAAACTGAGTATATTATAGAAACTCTTGTTATTAATAACATGTTACCCGTTCAATTTATCGAAGAAGCAAAAAAACTTGTATCTGATGAATGTGGAAGAAAAGTTGTTATTGGTGACAGTTTAACACCAGATGAAAATATTTTAGCGTATGAAATGGGTAATGAAAATAAACCTGTTGTTGATACAGCTGAAATTGACATCACTAGAATAGATAAATAAGATAAGGCAGTTCCTTATTTTATTTTTCCAAAATATTGAAAACAACCCTTCTGTGAGCGATCGAAATTTAAAAAGGTGAATATTTCTCCGTTCGATTTATTACAGAACGATTATAAATAAATAAATTATATATTATTAATATGAAAGGAGAAAATAAAAATGATTGAAATTTTAAAACACGGAAAAAAGAAATATTATTTTGCTTGTGAAAAATGTGGGTGCGAGTTCTGCTCAGATGGAGAGGAAATTGTTAGTACTAAATCTATTCCTGTAACTAGATATATTTTATGCCCAGAATGTGGAAACAAAATTAACATTGAAAATTTAGATGAGCATGATAATAAAAAAGCTGATGACAAGGATATTGACACACTACCAACACCATCGGAATTAATTAATGAATATTTCAATATTTCTTATGGGCCAAAATATAATAAATGTGAATCATGTTTTTATTACCAATCTTTAAAAAATAACGATTGTTCTAAGAATATTGTTGGAGACACTCCTTGTACATTTTGTCAAAACAATCTACCAATGTGTTGATAAAAAAGAAACTAGAAGTTAATCTAGTTTCTTTTTTTTGTTTTATTTTAATTAAAATTGTTTTGTATAAACGTTACCTGTATTGAATTGACCAGTACCAGTATTGTTTTCAATAGCAATTAGAGCTGTACAAGGCATGAATTCATAATAAGTATGACGTTTAGTCATCATTAAATTTGGAACAAGAGAATGATTTGGTGATCTGTATCCATTACCTTTTTCCATAGTGAATGAATAAGGATAATAAGCTTGACATAATTGTTTGTCACCACTAGGGATGAATGAAAGAATTAACTTACCAGGTTCAAAGTTGATAGAGCTAATAACTTTATAAACATATGTGCCTTGGAATACACCAGTAGTATAGTTAATATCTGTACCATCAACGTTGCCAGTTGCACCTTGTTTGAATTGCCAATCAGTTTCTTTTAATAGAGCTGTGTCAAGAGGGTTACCAACGATTACGAAAGTACCGCTTTGTAAATAAGTTTCAGTCATTAACTTAGTTGCAGCATGTTCAATAACAGTTTTGATTTCACTACGCCAAGCAGTTGGAGAACCAGCATAACCAGCAGCAGGTTTAACATCAAAACGATATAAATGTTCGCCCATAGCATGGTATCCATCAGCAACAGGATAAGCAGAGTTCTTAGGACGTTTTAAGAAGCATTCGATCATGAAGTTGATTAATTCATAGTCAAGTTTTTGAGCAAATGTATTAGTCATAAGATCAGCAATTTCAGCTAATGCATCGATATTATATAAAGCTTTAACGTCTTGTAAATAAGAAACAGTGATAGGAGCATTTAGATGTTCGCCAGTACCGATTGTAACTTCTTGACGAGCGATGTCCATCATAACATCCCAACCTTCTTCGTTCCATTCGCTTGATTTACGAGCACGAAGAACTACTTTAAGACCGCTAATTGCACCATAAGCGCCTTCTGTACCAGTAGTACCTTCTGCAACAGGAATAGCACCAATAAATGCAGCGTTAGCTACACCGTTTGCGAAATCAACACGAACGATAACTTGACCTTTCATTGATTTAACAGCATCTTTAGCACCATCTTTTGCAAGAGCAGGAGTTTCGATATCAGCGATAACAACAGGTTCAAGACCTACTTTCTTACCGATAAATACAGATTTTTCAACATCTTGAGCAGTATATTTAAGTTCTACTAATTCTAATTCTTTATCTAAAGGAGTTTTTGCTAATTTATCCTTTGCAATAAGTTCAGCTTCTACGAAAGTATTTGCAGCTGATAAAGTGATTTCTTTTTCGATAACTCTATCTTCGCCCCAGCTTGCAGCATAAGGAGTTTCATAAGCGCCATCAGCATCGTGAGTGAATACACCACGAGGTAATTCTTTTCTAACTTCAACGCCATCGGCATCGATTTTTGATAAATAAGGTTTAGTATAAGCAATTGTGAAAATTGGAGCTGTTGCAACAATAGTCTTCATTGCATCTTTCATAACGCACTTAGGCCATAATTTTCTAACAACTGGCATTGATAATGAACTTAAAGGTGAAATACCATTTAATGATTCGTTTAATAAAGTTTGTTCAGCAGCGTTATTTAAAAGTTGAGACATTTCTGCTCTACGATTTGCATCTTCGATTCCTTCGCAAAGAGCGTTAATGTATGATTGGCTAAGTCTTGGATCGCCAACTACTTCTCCGAAACCGTTACCAACAACTGAATAACCTTGTTCTCTGAAAAATTCACCAGCTTCATGGATTACGGCGTTAGAAGTTTTTGAGTTTAAATTTAAATTTAGATTGTCCATAAAAATTTTTCCTTTCTTATTTTTGTTATTTTGATTTTTCTTCTGGATCGGCTACTAAAGTCTCAAGTTTTAATAGTTGTCTCAGATATTTTACCATTATTAATAATTCTTGTCTTAATGACAAATATATATAAAGGTTTTTTTCGTAAGTCTCTTTATAAAAAACATCAATAATAAAATTTTGCAAACGTTCTTTAAATAAAGCAAATCTATCTTTAAGCTTTTCTAAATATTCAATATTTTCTTTTTCAATCCTACTATAATCAATACTATCAAAATTCGCTTCGAAAATATTTGCATAATCTATTAAGTTTTGAGACAAATCGAAAAGGTGAAGTAACTTCATTTCTTCAGAAGAGTTTGAAGTTGAATTTGCAGGCATAGATTGTTGAGATTGGTCGTCCATGTATCCAGCTTCGTCGTCGATACCATTAGGATATTCTTCAACGTCACCAGATTGAGACTTTTCATCAACAGGTTCTTCTACATCTGAACCACTATCTGCAATTTCTATTTGTTGTTGATCAATTTCTGGTGATTGATTTTTCTGAGCTTCCATGCCTTCACACCTTCTTTCACTTGTATATATATTATATTGTTCATTAAAAAAATGAAAATAGTGAAAAAAAGTGAAAAAAACACTAAAATACCACAAAAAAATGGAAAAAAATATATTATAGTAATGAATACATATA
>ERZ1034719.1411-NODE-1411-length-11187-cov-4.996227_pt1 | contig 11187 bp, 7 predicted proteins | sample MGYA00520703_ERZ1034719 | MGnify/ENA primary metagenome ERZ1034719 (study PRJEB33766, sample SAMN09781716) | gut metagenome | biome: gut microbiome | host: Homo sapiens | place: Madagascar | study: EMG produced TPA metagenomics assembly of the PRJNA485056 data...
TGATCTTTGGATAACATGATTATATTGCCACGGACTTATGCAACTGTGCCGAAAAAAGTCAAATTAATAAGAACTTCTTCCGGACTTTTGAACCATATTAGCGATGCGCCTATTGAGGAAATCACATTTCATCAATTCTTCAATAGTCAAGTGCATACGATATCGCCAATAATGGTGGGAATCTGCCGGCACATTGATTCGTTCGGCATCCGCATCCGGATAACGCACGTTCTCATCAATGGAAAGCCAATCCTGGAAAGAGAGGATGCAGAGCATCGAATTACTTAACAGGTGGTTCACAACAATGGTATCGCAAATCCATCCCGGAGCTTCCTTCGGGCATTTTCCCCAACCTCGCAAAACCTGTTCGTAATAACGTTGTGTCAGGTTCGGGTCTTCATGCCACCAGCCTCGCAAAGTGGACATGTCGTGTGTCGATATGGAGCAAACCGAAAGATAAGGATAGTGTTCCGGGTTGGCGAATGTCTCTCCGTACTGTTTAGGCATTCGTTCAATCTCCAAACTGAGGATGCGTAATTCGTCCATCACGCCTTTGACACATCCCGGAATCATTCCCAAATCTTCCCCGCAAGCCAACATCCGTGTCGAGTCAATCAGTTCAGGGAGCTTTTTCAACGCTTCGCTTCTCCAGAAGTCGTCTTGGCGGTGATAATAATAATCTTCATACAATGTCTGGATGGCTTTCTGCTCGGAAGCTCTCAAACTGTGGAATGCCGGCGAGTCTTGTACAGCGATGCGCGGATGGAAAAGGGAGTCGTTTTGATGGTCAACCACGAACAGCACGTTATTGACCAAGGCAAATAATCCCTCTTTTATCCGGATGCTTTCCGGGTCGTTCTTCCCATCGAAATAGGCTTCAATCTTCCGTTGCGTGTTGAATGCCGGAAGTAAGCAGAATTCGTGGGGAGTGATTTTGCATAAATAGGTCTGCTTCACCGATTCCGCCAATTCCCCGAACAGGTCGCTTACGATGCTTTGGGAAATATAGGGCTTGGTGAAAGTGTCTTTCCTGAAATGCAATCCATATTGCTCAATCTCTTCAACGCTCAATCCCAAAGAGGGGACAAACTGTCCCAACAATCCTTCCACGGAATGGGAAGGGATTTCCCAAATACGGAAGAATCCTAAAATATGGTCGATGCGGTAAGCGTCAAAATATTCAGACATCTTGCGCATACGATGCTTCCACCATTTGTAGTTGTCCTTAGCCATCTCTTCCCAATTGTAAGTCGGGAAGCCCCAGTTCTGCCCTTTGGCGGAGAATGGATCGGGCGGGGCTCCGGCTTGGCTGTTCAAGTTGAAGTAATGCGGTTCGGTCCACGCTTCCACGCTGTTCGGGCTGATGCCGATTGGAATGTCGCCTTTCAACAAGACGCCTTTCTTGCGGGCATAATCGCTGGCAGCCAATAATTGGACATGCAGGATGAACTGCAAGCAGCAATAGTAATCGATCGCGTCTTTCGCCTTTTCCTCTGATTGGTAGAGCTGGTTGATTTTCTCTTTGCTGTATGAAGCATATTCTTTCCATTGGGTAAAAACGGGAGTTCCGTTCAAATCCCTCAAATAGCTGAATGCCGCATAAGGAAGCAGCCACTCCTCGTTCGCTTGGCAGAAGTTTTGATACTCTTTCAAGCCCAATATCCGTTTCTTCTCCTGGTCGAACAGCTCGTGCAAGTATTTTTGTTTCAATTGGCCGGTTGCCTCATAATCTATTTTAGGGAGACGGTTGAGTTTCTTCCGTTCCGTTTCATAGGCTTGCATCTTCTTTTTGTCCTTCAGCGGATAGAGGGCGCTGATGTCAATATACATCGGATGGAAAGCAAAGATGGAGATGCTGTTATAAGGATAAGAATCGGTCCAAGTGTGTGTGATGGTCGTGTCGTTGATAGGCAGGATTTGGATTACTTTCTGTTTGGTCAGGACTGCCCAGTCCACGAATTTCTTCAAATCCCCGAAATCTCCCACACCCCAGCTCGATTCGGAACGCAACGAAAAGACAGGAATTGCCACTCCGGCAGCTTTCCATTGTGGCAGGTCGAAATGTGCTGTGTCGTCTTGCAGGACATATAAATCGCCCTGCTGCAAAGACAAGCTCTCGATGCGGCGGTTTTCTCCCGTTATCCAGGCGTCTCCTTGGCTTAGGGCTGTGTTCCATGCTTGGAATTTGTATTCAAACGGGGCTTGGATGCGGGAAGCATCCAATAATACATACCATTCGTTGGGACCGCATTGGCGCATGACCATCGGCTTTTCCCAATTTCCCAACGAGGGCTGGTTGCCGTTGATTGCCAATTTCCAGTCGGGTTGTGGCAATCGGGGGCAACGGACCTTTATCAAGATGGCTTGGGAATATAGCACTCCCGCTCCTTGGTTGTATTCCGGCTTCTCTTTCCCGGAGAATGCGGAAGAGTAGAGGCAGGAATCCTCCGGCCGTTCTCTCCATGCGTCATCCAAGATGATGCGGGAATATCCTCTGTTCAGTCTCAAGTTCCTTTTGACTCCGTCCCACTCTTTGCGTATATATTGTTCCCCTTTCCGGATAACGTACCGGTAGGAGAGAGGATTCGGAGTCGGTGCAAGGGTTAATGTTCCGCTCCACTTCTTGCCGTCTTGCGTATGCAGAGGGAGGAATTGCCCGTCTGAGAAAAGGATGCAAACATCTTCTCCCCAGTTCGTGCCATATTGTATCCGAAAAATAACTTCCATAATTTCTTTTATTTTGTTCTGCTGCTGGCAGATGGTTTTTTACTCTAATTAGAATACTCGTACTTCGTCCATAAAGAACCACGCTTTGTTCCCTACACCGGGATGCCAAGGCGGACAGATGTTGATTCCGTCCACGTCCACTTTGACATAACGTGCTTTTATGCCTTCGGGCTTGTCGCTCCTTGCTTGGCTAAACTTCACTTCGATGGAACGGTCTTCGGCGATTTCCGTTGTGCCGAAGGTCGTGTATTGTTCGTTGTCTGCCGATGTGGAATAGCTGACCTTTTTAGGAAGGAACACCCATTGCCCAAGTTGGTGTAAGAAATCGGTTTCAATCGTATGGATATCTGCCTCTTTGCCTAAATCAATGATGAATGAAGCACTCTTTCCTTCCCAGCCGACCCAGCTTTCCGTGAAAGAGGTTCCGCCATACAAACCGTCGGTCAATCTCTCTGCGCCTTGTGCGGCATAATTGCCGGTCGGTCCTTCTATCCAAATGATGGTTCCCTCTTCCGCCAAGTTCTTTTCTGCCTTCGGCAAGAAGCGTTTCTCGTACAAGTTGCAATAGTCCAATGGCGTGTTGAGGCGTTCATTCCAAGAAGTCACGCCAAAGTAGTTGACACGTTCTTTGAAAAGGGCTAAGTCCTTTTTGACCTTCTCCAAATTGGCTCCTTTCGTGGCACGTGACATTTCCAACTCTGTAAACTGCAAGGAAAGGCGTTCGGTGCGGACACGATCCAACAACTCCGGGTTGCCGGCGACTGCCTCTTCCGCCTTGTCGAATAATTCATTGTATCGCTTCAGGCAGTTGGCGTTGAACATCCCGTCTTTGTGTGAAACAGGAGAGTCGAATATCCATAACGGTTGCCGGCTTGCCAAAAGTCCTCCTTCCAACAACTTCTCATATTGGTAAAGATAGGGAGCAGCTGCTCCATAATATCCGTTCATGAAGTGTTTCATCAACTCATCCACATCCAAGTCCACGTTCCACAACAGTTTGCTGACGATGTAAGAGCGCATTTCCGTGAATGTCCCGAACTTCGACCCGGCGATTTGGGAGAAGTGCATGGTCGCATGGTGGTCCTTGAACAATTTCATGTTCTTTTGGAGGATGGGAAAGTTGGGGAATGGCGAGAGGTAACAGTCGAAGTCGATGCCGTAATCCCAAACAAAGATGTTATTGCTAATCTTTGACCATCCTTCCATCGCCTCCATGAACTCTTGCCCCGAAGCATTGTCGGTCAAAGGAACTTCCCGGCGGCAGTCGATGTCGCATAACATGATGTTCACGTTCGGAAGCGGCTTGACATGCTTGGGCGGATGCATGGTGAACAGATAAGCCAAGGTCGAGAACTCTTTGTCCGGGAAGCGGGTCGCCAACTTGTTCAGGAAATGAATCAGGCTGCCGCTGGGTGTTCCTCCCTCTTGTTCGTCCAATGCTTTGCACTCCGGACAAGTACAATAGGAGTGATGCCCGTCATTCTGGCTGATGGAAATCATCTTCATGCCCGGATTGGCCTTGAAGATGGAATCTACCCGGTGGGCGACAATCTCAAACAATTCCGGATTGGTCATGCACCATTGGCTGGCTGAACCCGGGCGGCGTTCCCCATTGATATAGGAATAGTATTCCGGATGGCTTTCCCCGAATTCGGAAGCCGGGAGGATTTTGTCGAATGTGTGTACCCACAAGTTGCCTGCAAACACCTCTTTCGGCTCTTCCAATCGGAACCACATCTTGTAGACCGGGTCTTCTTGGATGGCGTAGCTCTGTGTTTGTCTATAACGGAAAGAGGGATTCTCGAATCGGTTTATTTCCGGAATGACAATGTCCTTTCTTTTCTGGAAGTTATAAACATGGGAAGTGTAGCACTCGACGCCAAGATAATCTTCCAACAGGGTGACAACTCCGTAAATAGTACCTTTGTCACCTCCGCTGCTTATCTCCAATGTCTGATTATCTGTCTTGAGGCGGAATCCATCTTCTGTCAAGCCGGAAGTGTCGCCTTTCCCAATCAGGATGTCTCCTTTCTTGCCTTGTGCCGATTCAAGGATAGGCAAGGAAGCTCCGCTGATTCGCTCGATGAAATCTTGTAGCAACAGGGCGGCTTGATGATTGGCAGAATCGGGATTCGCCACCAAGATGCGGGAAACAGGCTTGCCGTTCTTCACCCACGCCATTTGGGCGTAGGCGTCTGACAAGGTTAATAATACGGATGCGGCAAAGATGCCGAAGTATTTCCATTTGTGTCTCATGTCTCTCTTTAATTTAGTTGTTTTTATCATTTGTTCCTTTTTATATGCACTGCAATATTACTAAATTTGTACGACTCAGACAAATAAAGTTATGCAATACATCGACATCCATACGCATAAATTCTCAGACGGAAGTGCAAACGCTTCTTCTGATATTATCTGCTATAACGAGATATGCGGAAAAGACCTTCAAGTCCCGTTAAAATGCTGTTCAATTGGCATTCATCCTTGGTATATTTATGGTGACGGGAAGGAACAATTGAGGCAGCTTTGGGAAAGAGCCGCCTGTGAGGAGGTGCGTATGATTGGCGAAGCGGGATTGGATAAATTGGCAGAGGCTCCACTTCCGCTGCAGATGACGTTGTTCGAGGAGCAGGTCGCCTGTTCCGAAGAGTTGCAAAAACCATTGGTCGTCCATTGTGTGAAGGCTTGGCAGGAGCTTGTCGAGATACATCGCCGAATGCGTCCATCCGAACCTTGGTTGGTGCATGGGTTCCGGGGGAAAGAGGCTTTGGCGAGGCAGTTGCTGCGGGAAGGTTTTTACCTCTCCTTCGGGGAACATTTCCAAACGGGAGCTGTCCTTGCCGCATGGAAAGAGCGTTTGTTCGCTGAAACGGATGACTCCTCTTTGGACATTATGGAGGTTTACCAACGCATATCGCAAGCATTGGATTGTCCTTTGCCCCTTCTTCAAGATCAAATAGCAAGAAATTTTGCGGTGCTCATGGACAAAAAACACTGAAATTCCACTTTTTTTCTTATCTTCGTAGCGGAAAAACAGCGAACAATTAATCGCTTGGTGAGGTTATTAGTAATAAACGAACGTATTTATGGAAGGAACAGAATTATTCTTATTAGTTGGATCGGTTATTTTGATTTTTAGTGTATTGGCGGGAAAGGCTGGGTTTCGTTTCGGATTGCCGTCTTTGTTGTTATTCCTTGGTGTGGGAATGTTGTTTGGCAGTGACGGATTAGGAATACAGTTCAACAGCCCTCAAATAGCACAGTTTATCGGTACATTGGCTCTAAGTATCATTCTGTTCTCCGGTGGTATGGACACGAAGATTGCCGAAATCAAACCCATTGCCTCGCAAGGTGTTGTCCTTGCCACTTTCGGTGTTTTGGCGACTACCTTTGTGACGGGCGGCTTTATCTACTTAATCTGCCATTTATCCAATCACTTCTCTTCTTTGAGCTTCCCGGAATCCCTGTTGTTGGCTGCGGTCATGTCATCAACCGATTCAGCTTCCGTCTTTTCGATATTACGTAGCAAGAATGTTTACTTGAAGGAGAACCTGCGCCCGACGTTGGAGTTGGAGAGTGGTAGTAATGACCCGATGGCATATTTGTTGACGATTATCTTGATTACTTTCATCCAGTCAGGAGGAATGAGCATTCCGCAGGCGATTCTGATGTTGGTGCTTCAGTTGGTGATAGGTGCGCTCGGCGGTTATCTTTTAGGAAAGATGACGGTTTGGGTGGTGAACAAAATCAATATCTCCAACGGGTCGCTTTATCCCATCTTGATATTGGCGTTCTCATTCTTCATCTTCTCGGTCGTGACTTTGTGCAAAGGGAATGGTTATTTGGCGGTTTACATTGCCGGTTTGGTGTTTGGTAATTCCCGCATCGTGCATAAGCGAAGCATCGCTACCTTCTTTGATGGTTTCACTTGGCTTTGGCAAATCGTGATGTTCCTCACGTTGGGTCTCTTGGTCAATCCTCACGAATTGCTTCCGGTTACCCATATTGGCTTGGGAATCGGTATCTTTATGATTCTTGTGGCTCGTCCGGTTAGCGTGTTCTTGTCACTGCTTCCTTATAAGAACTTCTCCTTCCGTGCGAAGTTATATATCTCTTGGGTGGGCTTGCGTGGCGCAGTGCCGATTATCTTTGCCACTTATCCTTTGATTGCCGGCATCGAACATGCCCATCTCTTCTTTAATATTGTCTTTTTCATCACTATCCTTTCCCTGATTATTCAAGGAACGACCGTCACTTATGCGGCTCAGAAGCTGGGATTGGTGGACAAACCGGAGGCGCAAGATGCGTTCGGTATCAACTTGGGAGATGATATCCGTAGTGCGATGAGTGAGATTGATGTCACCCAGAATGTGTTGGCGCATGGAAATTGCTTGATGGAATTGGATTTGCCGGATCACACGTTGGTCGTAATGGTGAAGCGGAACGCTCGTTATTTCATTCCGAAGGGAAACACTCTCTTGAAGGAAAACGATAAACTTTTGGTTATCTCCGATGACGACAAAGCTTTGCTCTCTTCTTATGAGAAATTGGGCATTAAGGAATATACGTTGAAGAAGAATTAATCGTTGTGGCGACAAATTAATAAAAGGAAAGGTTACTACCTTTTCCCAAAAAGCATACTACCTTTTTCCAAAAAGCTTACTACCTTTTTCTAAAGAGGTAGGATTGTGCTGATAGGACAGCGTACGTTAAAACAGGGTTTAAATGGTGTTTAAACGCCGTTTAAACCCTGTTTTAATGACAACTCATGACAGTTTACTTCTCTACTTTCATGCTGAAGCCGCCGCCCGGAGCCAAATGGATTTGGAACTTCTCATTCAGGGTAACGGTCTCTTTCTTGTAGTCACTTGCTTTGCGGTCGGCATTGACACCATCTTTGAACAAGACCGCCTTCTTTCCGGCTACTTTCAACGGAGTCAAATCGACTGTCAAGTCGCGTGCTGTCCAATTAGTCAATCCGCCGATGTACCAAGTATCACCGTGGCGGCGGGCAGTCACGATATATTCACCAATCTTTCCGTCCAAGATGATGGATTCTTCCCAAACGGTCGGGATGTTGGCGATATAATCCAATGATTCCGGCTCACGCATATAGTTTGTCGGTGCGTCGCACAACATATTGATAGGCGATTCCAATACGACATACAGTGCCAATTGGTGGCAACGTGTGCCTTGGCTCATCGGTTCGCTGTTGCTTGGATAGTAGTTGCGTTGGCTTGCATTGCGCATCGCTCCTTGTGTATAATCCATCGGACCGGCAACTTGGCGGATGAATGGAATCATCGCATCGTACTGCATTTGGTCAACGGTGTTCGGAGACCACTTCATGTTTTCCAAACCATGGACGCCTTCGAAGTTGATCACATTCGGATAAGTGCGGTTCATTCCGGAAGGTTTGTACATTCCGTGGAGGTCAAGCATCATTTTATACTTCGCACAAGTCGCTGCGGCACGATTGTTGAAGTCAACCATCTCTTGGTCGTCACGATCCATGAAGTCCACTTTGAATCCCTTCACACCCATTTCGGAGTAATATTTGCATATATTGTCCATGTCACGGTTAAACGCATGATAACCGGCCCAAAGGATGATGCCTACTCCTTTGCCTTTTGCATAATCAACCAACTCCTTCATGTGGATTTCCGGTACGATTTGCATCATGTCGGCTTTCTTGTTTACAGCCCAGCCTTCGTCCAAGATGACATATTCAATGCCGTGTTTGGATGCGAAGTCGATATAGAACTTATAGGTTGCATCGTTTACTCCTGTGCGGAAGTCAACTCCTTCCAAATTCCAATCGTTCCACCAGTCCCAAGCCACTTTGCCCGGTTTGATCCAAGAGATGTCGGTCAAACGTGACGGATCAGCCAAGCGGTATGTGATATCGGAGTTGGCCAATTCAGCGTCGGAGTTGGTAATGACAGCCAAACGCCAAGGGAAGTTTCTCGGTCCGTTTACTTTGGCAATGTAATCTTCCCGTTCCGTTACAATGAATTGCAACATATTATGTCCGCCTTGTTCCGATTTCTTCGGATAGCGTGCCATGATGCCTGTCAATTCGTTCGGGTTCTCTTTGTTGGTCAGGAACATGCCCGGATAGCTTTCCAAGTTTACTTCGGAGATGAGGACACGGGTGCCGTTGTCGGTCGTGGCGACTGCCGGAAGAATCATCAACCTGCCTTTGTTCTGTTGGGACAATTTCGTAGTAACGTATGTATTCTCAAAGGAGTTCATGTATTGGGAATCGAAATCCCCGTCTTTGCCTCGGTTGGAATAGGCAATCATGGTGTTTACGTCCGAAGAGAACTTGTAAGCAACTTCCTCTTTCTGGACGGTGAACGGTTGCTTTCGGTCATTCACGAAACGGTAAGCAATACCGTCGTTGTAGGCACGGAATTGCACTTTCCATTGTTTCTTGAAGGAGAGTGTCAGCTGGTTGTAGTTGTCAACCACCTCGCTTCTCTTGTAGAACGGGGAAGGAATGGTGGTGTTGGAGCTTTCCCGGCTGCTCTTTGCCAGTTTGGCATTGTCTCCCCAGACTTCCCCGTTGCTCAAAGTCATGGAAAGGGGAGAAGGTGCCAATACTTCTTTGCCATCCAAACTTACTTGGTAGGTTAGTTTCTCTCCAATCTCGACTGTCGCTTGGATGCGGCCGTCCGGAGAGGTCAATTGCATTTGCTTTTGTGCCCACGTTGCCAACGAGAGACCCAAACAGCAACTTAACAACAATACTTTTCTCATGTGGAATAAATTTAAATTAACAATTTGGTATAGTCGATAAGGGATTTCCTTAAAACGGTCGAAAGTTAGGGAAAATATTTGAAAGGACAACCATTGTTTGGCTGATATATTCATGCTATTGTCAATCGGTAGCTTATTCGTCTTGCCACTCTTCAACGGTTGCTTCGACCGTCGGACTTTTCTGGATAAGTTTGCCGTCGGCATCATAACCGCCACCGAAGTATATTCTGTAGACGTAGCGATAGCCCGGTTGCCAACCCTCTTTATGGTGGTAGCTGTCTATATGAATGGTGTTGAACGGAAGATATACGGTTTCGTATTCCGTTTCGGAACCAAACAGATACTTCCCATCGTCAATCAGCTTCATGGATATCTCCAAATAGGTTTCATGGTTTTTATCCGCCTCTGCGATAGAGACCGGTTGGGTTGGCGTGGTTGACCAAATATGTTCATGTAGATATGAGGTTAAACCGGATAGCCGTCCTTTAAAACAGCTATCCGGTTTCTATAGAATGAGTCCTTCTCTTCTATGAAGGATTAATTTGTGTATGCAGGAATTTGCTTTGTGTATCCTGAAGCACCTACCCAAGGTTCAACAGTCGGTTCAAATGTGATAGGAGTCAAGATTGGTTTACCTTGATCATCATATCCACCGCCGAAGATTAATGTGTAGGTATAACGTTTGCCCGGTTGCCATTCTGCACCGAATGGAATGTATAATTTTCCGTCATGAACAGTCGCTCCGTTTTGCTCTATTTTACAGCTAACTTCTAAATAGCTTTGAAAACCATTTTCTTTTTTGTTTGCATCCTCTTTCGATTTTGATGTATCCCATGCTGTTAATGTTTGAGGAATAAACAACATTGGATTGTTTTTGTCTGTAATATCAACTGGTTTCTCAGCAGGAATAACTTCTACTGGGCCTGTATTTCCATTCTTTACAATATGAACCATATATAATCTAGTACTTTTCCAATTTGCTAGAGTTGGTTCACCATCTGTTGTGGGAAAAGTAAAGGTTCCTCCAACAGCAAAGTTATAAATATTCATCTCTCTTATCGTAACTTTCATGGATTCATATTTAACTTTAGCATTAAACAAGACTTGTGATAGTATATGTTTGAAGCTTAGTTGCACAACTCCTTGTTTTGTATCTTTTGTCTGACCCTTTGCTACAGCATACATAACATCAAGGTCTTTGAGGCTATTTCGAAATTCATCAGTAGTCCGGTATGTAATTGTTTGCTCGTTTGGTTTAATAGACCAGGAATAATGCTGAAAATAGTAGGATGCTACTTCAAAGTTCGTAGGGCTTACAGCATAAAAATCTAAACTGTTTGTAGGCCAGTAAGCCAATTCTGTAGGATTCTTGTATTCCCATTTCTGGTTGTTGCATGTGATTTGTACACCATCGTGTGTGAAGGTGTCGTCTTCTTTCTGTGAATACCCATGATCTCCTTCTTTTCCCATAAAGTAATTACCAGAACCGTCGAACGCAAACACATCAAAGTCGAAGTCTTTAGAACTAGGACCGTATATTGTTGCCTTAGTCTCCGCACCGTTAGAAACGATGTTAAATCCGATGGCGTTTTTGGCTGAAGTTTCGATGTTTGCGATTTCCTCATCGGTTGAACAGCCGGTTAGTAAAGCTGCAATCGCTGCAGCTGTCATAAATAAATTCTTTTTCATGAAATAAAT
>ERZ1034719.1412-NODE-1412-length-11172-cov-4.827831_pt1 | contig 11172 bp, 7 predicted proteins | sample MGYA00520703_ERZ1034719 | MGnify/ENA primary metagenome ERZ1034719 (study PRJEB33766, sample SAMN09781716) | gut metagenome | biome: gut microbiome | host: Homo sapiens | place: Madagascar | study: EMG produced TPA metagenomics assembly of the PRJNA485056 data...
GGCGAGGGCGTCGGCCGCGTGACAAAGCGCGGGCTCGACCAGCCGGTCGGAAACGCCGCCATCAACTCCGTGCCGCGGCAGATGATCCGCGAGAACGTGGAGGAGGTCATGGCGCTCACGGATTCCTCCGGCGGGCTGGACGTGGTCATCTCCGCGCCCGAGGGCGAGGCTCTCGCGAAAAAGACGTTCAACCCCCGTCTCGGCATCGTCGGCGGGATATCCATCCTCGGAACGACCGGCATCGTGGAGCCGATGAGCGAAGCGGCGCTTGTGGAGACCATCCGCGTGGAGCTGCGGCAGCGCCGCGCGATGGGGAAGGAATATGCCCTGCTCACGCCCGGCAACTACGGCTCGGACTTCATCCGGCAGAATCTCGACGTCGATCTGAATACCGCGGTGCAGGTCTCCAACTTCCTCGGCGACGCGCTCGATATCTGCCGCGCGCTCGGCTTTCGCGGCGCGCTGCTCGTCGGGCATGTCGGCAAGCTCGTAAAGACCGCGGGCGGCATGATGAACACCCACTCCAAATACGGCGACTGCCGCATGGAGATCCTCGCCGCGCACGCTGCGGCGGCGGGCGTGGACGCGGAGCACATCCGCGAGATACTCGACTGCGCCGCGTGCGACGACGCGGTGCGCATCCTGCGCGAATGCGGTCGGGACGCCCCGGCGCTCGCGCGCGTCACGGAACGGGCGCTCTTCCATCTTTCGCACCGCGCGGACGGCATGGAGGTCGGCCTTTTGATGTTTTCCAAGGAATACGGCGTTCTGGGGCAGAGCGAAAACGCCCCGGCGCTTCTCAAAAAGATCATGGAGGAATGAAATCGTATGGTACATTTTGTCGGAGCCGGCAGCGGCGCTGCCGATCTCATCACGGTGCGGGGAGCGAAGCTGCTCGGCGAGTGTGACGTGGTCATCTACGCCGGAAGTCTCGTGAACCCCGCGCTGCTCGCGTACTGCCGGAAGGACTGCCGCATTTACAACAGCGCCGAAATGACGCTCGAGCAGGTCATCGACGCCATCCGAAAGGCCGAGGCCGCGGGGGAAACGACCGTCCGTCTCCACACCGGCGATTCGAGCATTTTCGGCGCGGTGCGCGAGCAGTTCGACGAGCTCGACAAGCTCGGCATTGCCTACGACGTATGCCCCGGCGTGAGCGCGTTCTGCGGCGCGGCGGCCTCGCTCAAAACGGAGTACACGCTGCCCGACGTGAGCCAGACCGTCATCATCACCCGCGCGCCGGGCCGGACGCCGGTGCCGGAAAAGCAGTCCATAGCGGCGCTCGCCGCGCATCAGGCGACGATGGTGCTCTTCCTCAGCACGAGCCTCACCGAAAAGCTCCAGCGCGAGCTGCTCGCGGGCGGCTACCCCGAGAGCACGCCCGCGGCGGTCGTATACAAGGCGACGTGGCCCGAGGAGAAGATCTTCCGCTGCACCGTCGGGACGCTGCATAAGACCGTTACGGAAAACGGCCTTACGAAAACGAGCCTCATCATCGTGGGCGAGTGCATGGGGGATAAGTATCTCCGCTCGCTTTTGTACCATCCCGGCTTCACCACGGAGTTCCGGGAGGCCACGGAATGAACGCCGCGCTCTTCGCCTACAGCCGCCGCGGCTGCGCCACGGCGCGCCGCGTCATGGCGGCGCTGGCGGACTGGGATATACAGCCGTATACCATGGAGCGGTTTGCGGAGGACGGCTTCGCGCCGCTCGGCCGTCCGGCGAGGGAGTTTTACGGGCCGATCTTCGGGGGCGTGCAGGCCATGATCTTTGTTTCGAGCGTCGGGCTCGCTGTGCGGGAGGTCGCGCCGCATCTCAAAAGCAAGGCGACCGACCCCGCGGTGCTCGTGCTCGACGAGCTGGGGCAGTATGTGATCCCCGTGCTCTCGGGCCATATCGGCGGGGCGAACGAGCTGGCCAAAGCGCTTGCCGCCTCGCTCGGCGCGCAGGCGGTCATCACAACGGCGACCGACATCAACGGCCGCTTCTCCGTGGACGCGTGGGCGGTGCAGAATGGCTGCGCCATCGCGAGCCTGCCGCTCGCGAAGGCCGTGTCCGCCGCCGTGCTCGAGGGGGACGTGCCGTTTCTCAGCGACTTTCCGGTCGTGACGGATCTGCCGCGCGGGCTCGCGCCGGGCGACGCCGGCGCGCTCGGCGTATACGTCGGCGTCTATGAAAAGACGCCGTTTGCAAAGACGCTGCGGCTTGTCCCGCGCGTCGTGCGTCTCGGCATCGGCTGTCGGAAGGGAACGGACGAGGAAACGATCCGCGCGGCGGTGAACGAAGCGCTCGCCGCGCACGGCATCGACCGGCGCGCGGTGAAGTGCGCCGCGTCCATCGATCTCAAGGCGGAGGAGGCGGGGCTTCTCGCCTACTGCCGCTCGGAGGGGCTGAGCGCGGAGTTTTACACGGCGGATGAGCTGCGCGCGGTGCGCGGCGAGTTCACCCCTTCGGAATTTGTAAAAAGCATCACCGGCGTGGACAACGTGTGCGAGAGAGCCGCGCTCCGAAACGCCGAAACGTTATTGGTAAAAAAGACCGCCCGCAGCGGCGTGACCGTGGCGGCGGCGGCAGAACATTGGGAGGTGCGCTTTGCGTAAGCTGGCTGTTGTGGGCATCGGCCCCGGAAACTATGAAAATATGACGATCCGCGCCGACCGCGCGCTGCGCGAGTGCGACGTGATCGTCGGGTATACCGTGTACGTCGATCTCGTGAAGGAGCGCTACGCGGATAAGGAATTTCTCACCACGCCGATGCTGCGCGAGGTGGAGCGCTGCGAAATGGCGCTCGAAACGGCGCGCGGCGGAAAGACCGTTGCGATGATCTGCTCCGGCGACAGCGGCATTTACGGCATGGCGGCGCTGCTCTATGAGCTGCGCGGCGAGGCAGCCGAGCCGGAGATCGAGGTCATCCCCGGCCTCACCGCCGCATGCAGCGGCGGCGCGCTGCTCGGCGCGCCGCTCACGCACGACTTTGCCGTCATCAGTCTGAGCAACCGGCTGACGCCGTGGGAGAAGATCGAAAAGCGGCTCGCGTGCGCCGCCGAGGCGGATCTCGGCATCGTGCTTTATAACCCCTGCAGCAAGGGCCGCCCGGACAATCTCCGCATGGCGTGCGATATCCTGCTGCGGTATCTGCCGGAGGACCGGCCCTGCGGCGTGGCGCATTCCATCGGGCGCGAGGGCGAGGCGGGCGAGTATATGACGCTCGGCGCGCTGCGCGATGCCGATGTGGATATGTTCAGCACCGTGTTCATCGGCAACGCCATGACGAAAATGATCGGCGGCGCGATGGTGACGCCGCGCGGCTACCGCCGCAAAGAGGTGCCGGATGCCTAAGCTCTGCGTATTTGCCGGCACGACCGAGGGACGCGAGATCGCCGAGTTTCTCGCCGGGCAGAGCGCGGACGTGACCGTGTGCGTGGCTACGGAATACGGCGAAACGCTGCTCCCGCAGGGAGAGGGGCTGCACATTTCCGCGCGGCCTCTGCCGCGCGAGGAGATGGCGGAGCTCTTCCGCCGCGAGCGCTTCGATCTTGTCATCGACGCGACGCACCCGTACGCCAAGCGCATCACCGAGAGCATCGCCGCGACCTGTGCCGGCACGGACACGGAGTATCTCCGGCTCCTGCGGCCCGACACGGCTGCGCCGGAAAACGCCGTCTTTGTCGAGGACGCCGCCGGAGCGGCGGAGTATCTCGACCGCGTGGACGGGAACATCCTGCTTACGACCGGCAGCCGGGAGCTGCACGCCTTTGCGTCCGTCCGCGATTTCGCTTCGCGTGCTTACGCCCGCGTGCTGCCGATGGAGGATTCGCTCCGCGCCTGCCGCGAGGCGGGTCTGCCGCCGGCGCACATTCTCGCGATGCAGGGGCCGTTTTCCAGGGAACTCAACGCCGCCGTGCTCCGGAGCATCGGCGCGGCGTATCTCGTAACGAAGGCCTCCGGCAGCGCCGGAGGATTTGAAGAAAAGATCGCCGCCGCGGCGGAAACGGGCGCGGTGCCGGTCATCATCGGACGTCCGCCGCAGCGCGAGGGGCTCTCCGCCGCGGAAACGGTGGAGCTTCTCTGCCGCCGGTTCGGCTTTTCCGCAAAGCCGGAGGTCGCCGTCGTGGGGCTCGGCCCCGGCAGCCGCGCCGCGCTCACCGGCGAGGCGCGCGAAGCGCTGTCCCGCGCCGGGTGTCTCATCGGCGCGGCGCGGATGATCGAAGCCGCCGCCGCGCCCGGACAGGCGGCGCATGCCGCCATCGCGCCGGAGGATATCCGCGATTACATTCTCGCGCACCCGGAATACCGCTCGTTCGCGGTCGTTATGTCCGGCGACACCGGCTTTTTCAGCGGCACGAAGAAGCTCCTGCCGCTGCTCGCCGGCTGCCGCGTCACGGTGCTGCCGGGGCTGAGCTCGCTCTCCTGTCTCTGCGCGAGGCTTGGTACGTCTTACGAGGATGTGCTCCCCGTTACGCTCCACGGCCGGAGCGAGCCGATTTTTCTCCCGCTCGCGCAGGGGCGGCGCTGCTTTGTACTCGTCGGCGGCGAAAACGGCATGGGAAAGCTCTGCCGCGCGCTCACGGAAAACGGCATGGGCGCGGCGCGTGTTTCGGTTGGCGAGCATCTGAGCTACCCCGACGAGACCATCACCACCGGCACGGCGGAGGAGCTTTCGGAAAGACATTTTGAAAGTCTCGCCGTGGCGCTCATTGAATACGGCGGCGAACCGCTGCCCGTAACGGCGGGGCTGCCGGACGAGGCGTTTTCGCGCGCCGAGAGCGTGCCGATGACGAAAAGCGAGATCCGCGCCGTGTGCCTCTCGAAGCTCGCGCTGCGCGAAGACTCCGTTGTCTGGGACGTCGGCGCGGGCACGGGCAGCGTTACCGTCGAAGCGGCGATGGCCGCCCGGCGGGGGCGCGTATACGCCGTGGAGCGCAAAGACGCCGCCTTTGACATCCTGCGCGAAAATCTCCGCAAGTTCCACACCGACAACGTGACGCCCGTTTCCGGCACCGCGCCGGACGCCTGCGCCGATCTCCCCGCGCCGACGCACGCCTTTCTCGGCGGGACGACCGGCCATATGAAGGAGATCATCGCGCTGCTGCTGGAGAAAAATCCGCGCGTGCGCATCGTGGCGACGGCGGTAACGCTCGAATCCGTTGCGGAGCTTACCGAGTGCGTGAAGGCATTTCCGTTTCGCGAAACGGAGGCGGTGTCTCTCACCGCTGCGCGCAGCCGCAAAGCCGGCGCGTACCATCTGATGACCGGCCAAAACCCGGTATACATTTTTACCATGCAGGGGTGAAGAACCGATGTACCATCTCATCGCGCTGCTGATCGGCTTTTTTATCGATCTGCTGCTCGGCGACCCGCACAGCATCCCGCACCCGGTCGTGTGGATCGGGAAGCTGATCTCGGCGGCGGAAAAGCTCGTGCGGCGCCTGTTCCCCAAAACCGTCCGCGGCGAGAACATCGCCGGAGGCGTGCTCTGGGTCATTGTCGTGCTCGTCTCGACCGCCGTTCCGGCGCTGCTTCTGTACGCGGCCTGCCGTCTCCATCCGGCGGCGGGGCTCGTCCTCGAGAGCATCATGTGCTGGCAGATCCTCGCGACCCGGTCGCTGCGCGACGAGAGCATGAAGGTCTATGCCGCGCTGAAAAAGGGCGTGCCGGAGGAGTACCGCCGCGCCGTTTCGATGATCGTCGGACGCGATACCGCGGAGCTGGACGATCTGGCCGTAACGCGCGCCGCGGTGGAGACCGTGGCGGAGAACGCTTCCGACGGCGTCATCGCGCCGATGCTCTTTCTCGCGCTCGGCGGCGCGCCGCTCGGCTTTTTCTATAAGGCCGCCAACACCATGGACTCCATGCTCGGGTATATCGAGATGCCGTATAAGAACATCGGCCTTGTCCCGGCGAAAATGGACGACGTGCTGAACTATATCCCTGCGCGGCTCTCGGCGCTTTTGATGCTCGCGGCGGGTGCGCTGCTCGGTATGGACGCGAAAAACGGCTGGCGGATCTGGCGGCGCGACCGCCGGAACCATGCCAGCCCCAACTCCGCGCAGACGGAGTCCGTGTGCGCGGGCCTGCTCGGTGTGCGTCTCGCGGGCGATGCGTATTACCACGGCGAGCTCCACAAAAAGCCGTACATCGGCGACGCGCTGCGCGAGATCGAATACGAGGACATCCCCCGCGCGGGGCGGCTGCTCTACGCGACGGCGGCGCTCTCGCTCGTTTTGTTCGGCGCGGTCCGCTTCCTTCTGGTGATGTAAATGCTGTACGATACGAAAAATCCCCACGGCGGGGACATTTACGCCGGAAATGTCCGGCTGGACTTTTCCGCCAATACGAACCCCTTCGGCACGCCGGAGAGCGTGCTCGCGGCCATCACCCGTGCGCTGCCCGAGGTGCACCGCTACCCCGACCCCTACTGCCGCGCGCTGCGCGCCGCCATCGCCGCGGCGGAGGGCGTGCCGGAGGAATACATCCTCTGCGGCAGCGGCGCGGCGGAGCTCATATACGCCTTTGCCGACGCCGTCCGGCCGCAGCGCGCCGCCGAGCTCGCGCCGACGTTTGCGGAATATTCGCTCGCGCTCGCGCGCACGGGCTGCACCGTGGCGCGCTATACGCTCTCGGAGGAGAACAGCTTCGCGCCGGACGGCGGCATTCTGGATTTTCTGCGGGAGACGAGGCCGGAGGTGTTTTTCCTCTGCAACCCGAATAACCCCACCGGACGGCTGGCCGATGGCGCGCTGCTTAAAGAAATTCTCGCGCTCTGCGAAAAGCTCGGAACGTACCTTTTCGCGGACGAGTGCTTTCTCGATCTGACGGACGGCGGCGAGAGCCTGAAGCCGTTCCTCACGCGCTGCCCGCGGCTTTTTATCCTCAAGGCGTTCACGAAAAGCTACGGCATGGCGGGCGTCCGGCTCGGCTACGGTCTCTGCGCGGACGCATCGCTGCTGCACGATATGTCCGAGACCGTGCCGCCGTGGAACGTCTCCACGCTTGCGCAGGCGGCGGGCGTTGCGGCGCTGGGGGAGACGGAATTTCTTGAAAAGACCCGCGCGCTCGTGCGCGCGGAGCGCGCGTGGCTCGCGGAACAGCTTGCCGCGCTCGGCTTTCGCGTGATACCCTCGGACGCGAACTATCTTCTGTTCCGCGCCGCGCCCGGACTGGACGCCGCGCTGCGGGAACAGGGGATCCTCATACGAAACTGCGAAAATTACGCGGGGCTTTGCCCCGGCTGGTACCGCATCGCCGTGCGCACGCGCGCGGAAAACGAGGCGCTCATCCGCGCCCTACGGGAGGTCTGACCATGGCAAAGAACATTATGATCCAGGGCACGATGTCCAACGCGGGCAAGAGCATCCTCTGCGCCGGACTGTGCCGCATTTTCCGGCAGGACGGCTACAGAGTCGCGCCGTTCAAAAGCCAGAACATGGCGCTCAACTCCTTCATCACCGCCGCGGGCGGCGAGATGGGGCGCGCGCAGGTGGTGCAGGCGGAGGCCGCGGGCATCGCGCCGGACGTGCGCATGAACCCCATCCTTCTCAAGCCGACGACCGACGTCGGCAGCCAGGTGATCGTCAACGGCGTCGTGCAGGGCAACATGCACGCGATGGAGTATTACCGCCGCAAGCGCGAGTATATCCCCGCGGTGATGGAAGCGTATAACTCGCTCGCCGCGGAGAACGATATCATCGTCATCGAGGGCGCGGGAAGCCCTGCGGAGATCAATCTCAAGCAGGAGGACATCGTGAACATGGGCCTTGCGAAGCTTGTGGACGCGCCGGTGCTCCTCGTCGGCGACATTGACCGCGGCGGCGTGTTTGCGCAGCTCTACGGCACCGTGGCGCTGCTCGAGCCGGACGAGCGAGCGCGTATCCGCGGCACCATCGTCAACAAATTCCGCGGGGATAAGAAGATCCTGGAGCCGGGGCTCAAAACGCTCGAGGAGCTGTGCGGCGTGCCGGTGGCGGGCGTCGTGCCGTATGTCCATCTCGATATCGACGACGAGGACAGCCTCTCCACGCGCTTTGACCGCGGCAGCGAGCGCCGCGCGATCGACATTGCCGTCGTTCGTCTGCCGCGCATCTCGAACTTTACGGATGTGAGCCCGTTTGAGCGGTACGAAAACGTGTCCGTGCGCTACATTGAGCGCGCCGCGGAGCTCGGAGCGCCCGACATGATCGTCCTCCCCGGCACGAAGAGCACCATCGCCGATCTCAAATGGCTGCGCGAGAGCGGGCTGGAGGCGGCGATCCTGAAGGCCGCGGACGGCGGGACACTCGTTTTCGGCATCTGCGGCGGATACCAGATGCTCGGCCGGAGCGTTTCCGACCCCGAGCAGGTCGAAGCCGCGGGCATCACGGACATCGCGGGCATGGGTCTTCTCGATATGGACACCGTTTTTCGGGGCGAAAAGGTGCAGACGCAGACGCGCGGAACGTTCTCCGGCGTGACGGGAGAGCTTGCCTGCCTGAACGGTCTTTCGTACGAAGGATATGAAATCCATATGGGACGCAGCCGGGAAGCGCGCGGCGTCGTCACCGGCGGCGGGAACGTGTACGGCAGCTATATCCACGGCATTTTCGACGCTCCCGGCGTCGCCGACGCCGTGCTCGGTGTGCTCTGCCGCAAAAAGGGGCTGAGCCCCGCTATCCTTGGCGCTTTCGACCCTGTGGCCTACCGCGAGGAGCAGTACGACAAGCTTGCGCAGGTCGTGCGCGATGGGCTGGACATGGAACTCGTGTACCGTATCCTCGACCGGCGGGACTGAGCGCCGTTGCCTTTCCCTATGTCGTTTTTTCGGAAATTCTGCGGGAACATATATTGCAAAGCTATCATGTATATGCTATATTTGCTATACATGGATGAATCTCCCGTAAAATTGAATAGAAACATCCGAATGAAGGAACCGTGTGAGAATCACGGACTGTAACGGCAACTGTAACGCGGAGCGACCCCGTTATGCCACTGGGAAACCGGGAAGGCGGGCGAGCGAGGAAACGGAGTCAGGATATTTCATCGGATGAATACCGCTTCCCGGCGGATATTTGCCTGGAACGGTATGTTTCCGATTAAAACGCTATTATTCTGAAAATACCGTCAGAGCAGCCTATGGGCTGCTCTGATTTTGTTTTTCCGGGAGGAGCGTCTGAATTTTTGCGAGATTTTCCCATGAGATCATTTAGGAGGGCATCAATATGCACAAAACAATGTCCAGGATCGTTGTGCTGCTGCTCGTGGTCTGTCTGGCGCTGGGGAATGTTGTCCCGGCGCTCGCCGCGGACGACACCGGCAGCGCAGGCGCCGTGACGCCGACCGCGGAGACCTCTCCCGCGGCGACGGAGGAAGCGACTGCGGCTCCTGCGGCCACCCCCGCGGCGGAGACCACGGCCGGAACGGAGGCAACTCCCACGGCCGCGCCGACGCCTGCGGCCGAAACGACCGAGACTCCCGCGACGGAGGAGCCGACGCCGACGGCAGAGCCGACCGCCACGCCGGAACCGGCGGTCCCCACGGCGGTGAGCTATCCCGCCGCGCCGATGGACGAGAAAGACATGAGCGGCAAGATGTTCGTCGCCAAGCAGGGCGCCGATACGATCTACCCCATGTTCAAGATCGAGACGGCCTCCGCCGTCAAGTACGGCGACACGATCTACGCGACGGTGCAGGTGAACCCCGCGGCGAGCGGTGCGTTCACTTACTCGTACCTCTATTTCGGCACGCGCACGGATCTCGTCGCGCAGCTTGACGCGGGCGGCGCGTTCGGCGTTGTGGCCGGTGTGGCCGGAACGAGCACGCAGACCTACCACTTCACGCTCCCCGAGAGCGCTGCCGGCACGCGCGTACCGGTCTGCATCCTCAAGAGTGATCTCACCGCGAGAAGCCCCTATAACTCCAGCGAGCTTGAGCTCATCGTCCCCGCCGACATTCCGGAAGGCAAGCTCGACCCCGTCCCCGTGGCGGCGAGCTATCCCGCCGCGCCGGTGGCTGAGCAGGACGTGAGCGGCAAGGTGTTCGTCGCCAAGCAGGGCGCGGACGCGGTCTACCCCATGTTCAAGATCGAGACGGCCACCGCCGTCGTGGTCGGCGACAAGCTCTATGTCACGGTGCAGGTGAACCCCGCGGCGAGCGGCGCTTTCACCTATTCCTATCTGTACTTCGGCACGCGCACGGAGCTCGTTGCCCGGCTTGACGCGGGCGGCGAGTTCAGCGTCGCCGCGGGCGTGAACGGCTCGGCCACGCAGGCCTACCACTTCACGCTGCCCGCGACTGCCGTCGGAACGCGCGTACCGGTCTGCATCCTCAAGGGCGATCTTACCGCGAAGAGCCCGTATAACTCCAGCGAGCTCGAGCTCGTCATCGCCGAGGATATCCCCGTAGGCAAGGTAACGCCCGTCCCCACGCCGGCGGAATACGCCTCCGCGCCAATGGCCGAAGAGGATGTGAGCGGCAAGATGTTCGTCGCCAAGAAGGGCGTCGATACGGTCTACCCCATGTTCAAGATCGAGACGGCCACCGCCGTCAAGTACGGCGACACGATCTACGCGACGGTGCAGGTGAACCCCGCGGCGAGCGGCGCTTTTACTTACTCCTATCTCTATTTCGGCACGCGCACGGCGCTTCTTGAGCAGCTCGAAAAGGACGGGCCGTTCAGCGTTGTCGGCGGTGTGAACGGATCGTCCACGCAGACTTACCACTTCACGCTTCCGGCGAGCGCCGCCGGAACGCGTGTCCCGGTCTGCATCCTCAAGGGCGATCTCACCGCGAAGAGCCCCTATAACTCCAGCGAGCTTGAGCTCGTTGTTCCCGCCGATATTCCGGAAGGAAAGCTCGACCCCGTCCCCACGCCGGTGGACTATCCCGCCGCCCCCTGCGCCGAGCAGGACGTGAGCGGCAAGCTGTTCGTCGCCAAGCAGAGCGTCGATACGGTCTATCCCATGTTCAAGATCGAGACGGCCACTGCCGTCAAGGTCGGCGACACGATCTACGCGACGGTGCAGGTGAACCCCGCGGCGAGCGGTGCGTTCACTTACTCGTATCTCTATTTCGGCACGCGCACGGATCTCGTCGCGCAGCTCGATAAGGGCGGCGCGTTCGACGTCGTCGGCGGTGTGAACGGAACGGCCACGCAGGCCTACCACTTCACGCTTCCGGCGAGCGCTGCCGGAACGCGTG